>Ga0315273_10014692_pt1 | contig 10095 bp, 5 predicted proteins | sample YL17G02_0_MG_FD_205753 | JGI IMG/M metagenome (GOLD analysis project Ga0315273, IMG submission 205753) | Sediment microbial communities from Yellowstone Lake, YNP, Wyoming, USA - YL17G02_0 | ecosystem: Environmental > Aquatic > Freshwater > Lake > Sediment | place: USA: Wyoming | collected... | reverse complement strand
CTCGGCCACGGTGTAGGGGAAGACGTCTACGCTGACGCCCAAGCCGGTGGGGTGGTAGAGCGGGATGCGTATGTCGAATCGCAGGGCGGAGTCCCGGAGGAGGATCAAGATGTCGGCGTCGCTGGCCGATGGCCGGATAGTACGCCCCTTCAGGGGAAAAGAGATTTGACCCCGGATCACTCGGATCGCGTAGAAGCGGCTTCCAGCCGCTTGGAACCCACGCGGCAAGATGCCGCGTCTACCTGACGGATGGGAGAAGAATGGACCGGGGTTTGAAACCAAGAAGTTCTCTTGTCTGTCTTCATCCGTGTAATCCGTGGTGAAAGTCTTCCCTTCCGGGCTTGTCTCGAGGTGCCTTCCATTTCCCAGGGGCATAGGATCCGAAGAGGACGACGCGCAGGACTTCGGGGCGGTCGGAGCGCCAGTCGAGGACCTTCCGCAACAAAAACGCAGTACGGATTACGGATTCCGCTACGTGCTTTTCAGCTCTTCGATCTGCTCCCGCACCTCCGGCTGATCGGCGTTCAGCTCGAGCGAGCGCTCGAGTTCGTGCATGGCCAAGTCGCGCTCGCCGTGGAGGGCGTAGATGGTGCCCAGGTTGTTGTGGGCTGCGACATGGTTGGGGTCGATCTCGAGGACGCGCTGGTACTCGTCGATGGCGTTCTGAAAGAGCATTTCCTCATCGACCCGGTCCTCGAAGTACTCCTCGACGTCGACATCGCCCATGGCGAGCAGGCCGTAGACGACACCGAGGTTGTAGTGGGCATCGGGCAGGTCGCCATGGAGTTCGATGGCTTGGCGTAGCGCCTGGATCGCCTCCCTGAAGTTCTCGTCCTCCGCCAGCTCGGTCCCGCGCGCGACGAGTTGCTCGTAGGTTTCCTCGGCCATTGCGGCCCTCCTGATTCGGGTTCGAGCCACCGCCTGTCCCACGACCCCATTATAGCCCCGGCCCGGCGCGGGTCAAGCAACCGCCCGGGCATGCTGCGATTCAGACCTGAGCAGTCCCTCTACAGGAACTGGCTTCTCGTGCTACCCAAAGCATAGAGGGCGGCCCTCTGCCGGGGGACAATGAGGGGACATCCAGGGAACTCAGCCTGGGTTCGTGTTCTCATTCCCCTGCCCCTCATTCCCCTGCCTTTCCTCCTTCCAGATGGGGCAGAAGAATGGAAGAATGAGGCAGGGGAATGGGGGGCAGGGGAATGAAGAGGGGATCCGGTCGATGGCGACTCCCTCTTCAAAGGCCCGGCGCGGACCGAGCGGTAGCCGCTTCGGCAGGCAGCAGGATGCTGGCAGTACGTAACGCCGCCGTCCCGACGGCTGGATCGGAGGCGCTATTGTGAATAACCCCCGATTGCATGGGCAAGATGACGGCTCGGCCGGAGCCTCGCCCTCCCAAAGCGTCTCACCCCGATTGCGTGGGCCGGAGGCCCCCGCGACAGCCAGCGGGACGCTGGCGGTACAGTTCAGAGCGCGCCCATCCGCTATCGCACCGAAATCCTCGCCGGGGATTGCCACGGGGCGAAGAGTCTGTATAATGTTGCCCGAGGAACGAGTCTGACCCGGGAACCTCTGGTTGAGGAGAGATGGCATGAGCGTCTCGCGAAGTGCGGCACGCCTGGCGGCGGCAGCGTTCGCCGTCGGAGCTTTGGCGCTTCTGGGGGCCTGCACGCAGCCCAATCTGAAGCCGGCCCAACTGCTCGTGGCCCTGCCCGACTACTGCAACACGCCCGACGGCATGGCGCTCCTGCCCGACAACAGCTTCATCCTCTCGGTGCCCAACTACAACAACGAGAAGCAGCCACCGCTGCTGATGCGCATCACGCCCGACAACAAGGCCGAGCTGTGGTACAAGCTCCCCACGGTCGAAGGGCCGAACCCGGTGATCTACCCCATGGGCATCTCGTGCGCGCCCAGCGGCGACCTGTACCTGGCCGACATGCAGTCTAACAAATCCATGGATCAGAAGTCGCGGATGTGGCGGATCGCCGTGAAGGACGGCAAGCCCGAGAAGCTGGTGCTCGTGGCCAGCGGCTTCATCGTGGCCAACGGCACGACCGTCCACGACGGCTACGTGTACATCACCGAATCGGTGCTCGAGGATGGCTCGCACCCGCTCACGAGCGCCGTCATGCGCTTCAAGCTGGGTGAGGAGAACGTCCAGCTCAAGACCCCGCTCAAGGACGACCCGCACGTCATCGCCACGTTCAAGAGCCTCAAGAACGACTGGCGGTTCGGCGCCGACGGCATCGCCTTCGACAGCAAGGGCAATCTCTTCGTCGGCCTCTTCGGCGAAGGCGAGATCTGGAAGATCGAGTTCGACCCCCAGGGCAATGTCAAATCCAACAAGCTCTTCGCCAAGGCATCGTGCATGAAGACCTGCGACGGCATGTCGTGTGACGTGCGGACCGACAGGATCTACCTCGCCGACTCGGCGAACAATGCCATCCAGATCATCAACCCGGACGGCACGGTCGAGACCCTCGCCCGGAACGGCGACTTCAAGAACAAGCTCCTGGGCAAGCTCACCCAGCCGTGCGAGGCCATGGTGAGAGGCAACACGATCGTCGCCTCGAACATGAACTGGCCCTTCCCCGGCTTCAGGAGCCTGACACACCGGCTGCCCGCGACGCTGTCGGTGATCCAGTTGGACCCGCCGCCGGCCAAGTAGCCCTTCGAGTTCGGAAACTCGTCGAACGGCAAGGAGCGGCGTCCGCAGCCGCTCCTTGCCATTTCGGGCCAACGCGCCCCTCGGTGTGGCCGAAGGCCACATCGAATGCCAGATTCCAGATTCCAGATGCCAGATTCGCAGAGAGGAGCGCCGACGATGGAGGAATTGCTGAGTCGAAGGCAGTTCGTGGGCATTTCCGGCGGGTTGCTGGCGGGTGCCGCCGCGGCGACGCTGCTGCCCGGAGTCGCGCGCGCCGCAGAGGCCAAGCTCCCCCTGTGCCTGGCGTGCCGCGACTCGCTGCTCGGCGTCGCGAACCAGCCGGATTGCTGGTCGGCGCTCGGCTCGATCGGCGCCGAAGGCGTCGAGGCGACCCTCGGCGAGGACCTCGCCCTGCCCGTCCTGCGCCACCCGCAACGCAAGTACTCGGCCGCGACCGACGCCGGCATCCAGGAACTGGCGGCGGACCTGAAGGCCGCCGGGCGGCGCATCACCGCCTTCTGCATGTACAACCGCTTCGAGGAACGGCCCGACTTCGAGATCGAGTGGTGCACGAAGGCCGCGCGGGCCGCACAAGCCCTCGGGGTCAAGGCCATCCGGATCGACGTCGTGCCGCGGAAGCTTTCCGCGCCGGAATTCCTCGACCTCGCCGCGGCCACGCTCAAGAAGCTCATGCAGGCCACGGAGCCGACGGGCGTCGCCTTCGGCATCGAGAACCACGGCGGCACGACGAATAACCCCGACTTCCTCAAGCCGCTCTTCGAGCGGGTCGGCTCCCGGCTCCTGGGCCTGACGCTCGACACGGGCAACTTCTACTGGTACGGCCACCCGCTCTCGAAGCTCTACGAGATCTACGCAGCCTTTGCCCCGCGGGTCTTCCACACGCATCTCAAGAGCATCCGCTTCCCCGAGGATCAGCGCGAGCGCCAGCGGCCGGTCGGCTGGGAGTACGGCCGGTACAACTGCCCCATCGACCAGGGCGACATCGATTTCCGGCGGGTGGTGAAGATCCTGACCGATGCCGGCTATTCGAACGACCTGTGCGTCGAGGACGAGTCGCTGGGCAGGTTCCCCGCCGCTGAGCGCGCCGCCGTGCTCGCCAAAGAGATCGCTCACCTGAAGGCTCTTCTGTGAGGCCCTTCCCTCCCGAAGGTTTCACACCTTCGGGAGGGTGCGCCGGCTCTTCCCTCCCGAAGGCTTCATGCCTTCGGGAGGGAGCGGCTTGTTTTTGTGAGCCCACTATTCAGGGGTGGTGTGATGAGGACGCAAGCATTGGCCTTGGCGGCTGTAGCGATCGCGGCCCTCTCTTCGCTCGGCTCCGCCCAGGACGCGCGGATGCGCAAGAAGCTCATCGAAACCGGCTGGGACCAGCCCGATACCGAACGCCTGCTCGCGAACCTCGCCGAAATGGAGAAGCGCCCGTTCGACGGGGTCGTCATCGCCGTCGTCGGCCGCGTCGATGAGAAAAAGCGATGCGACCTGCGGGAAACCTTCGCCGCCACGGCCTGGCAGCGCGAGTGGTTCCAGCCGTGCGTGGCGGACCTGCGGGCCTGCAAGTTCAAGCGCTTCACCGACAACTTCATCGTCCTCGGAGCCAATCCCGGGAACGTCGACTGGTTCGACGACGCGGGCTGGCGGGCCATCGTCGAGCACTGGCGCATCGCCGCCTGGGTGGCGAAGCAGGGCGGCGTCAAGGGCTTCCTCTTCGACCCGGAGCCGTACACGGCCCCGCACTCGCAATTCCACTACGCCGCCCAGCCGGAGCGGGACAAGCACTCCTTCGACGAGTACCACGCCAAGGCCCGCGAGCGAGGCCGCCAGGTGATGCAAGCCGTCGCCGCGGAATACCCCGACATCACGCTCTTCTGCTATTTCATGAACGTCGTGTGCGGCACGGCGACAGGGCACGCCGACCCGCGTCGCATTCTGGCCGCGCAGGGCTACGGTCTCTATCCCGCGTTCATCGACGGCTGGCTCGACGTGATCCCGCCGACCGTCGCGCTCGTCGACGGCTGCGAGATGGCCTACACCTACAACAGCGTCGAGCAGTACCTCGAATCCGCCGTGCTCATCAAGGGCGCCTGCCAGGAGCTGGTCTCGCCCGAAAACCGCGCGAAGTACCGCGCCCAGACCCAGGTCAGCTTCGGGATGTATCTGGATGCCTACTGGAACCCGCCGAAGTCGCCCTGGTTCATCGACGGCAAGGGGGGGACCCGCGTCGACCGCCTCCGCGCCAACACGGCCACCGCGCTCCGCGTCGCCGACGAGTACGTCTGGGTCTACGGCGAGCGATTCCGCTGGTGGCCCACGCCCAACGGCGGCGTCAAGAAGGAGACCTGGCCCGAGGCCATCCCCGGCTCCGAGGCCGCGCTCCGCTTCGCCCGCGACCCGCTCGACTACGCCCGCTCCCAGATCGCCGACCTCACGAAGACGGGCAAGCTCGCCAACCTCGCGCGCAACGGCGACTTCGCTTCCGACAAGGCGCCCTCCAACAAAGGCCCCGCCGAGGACTGGAAGGAGGGCCGCGCCCCCGCCGGCTGGCACACGTGGCAGGCGGAGAAATCCAAAGGCACGTTCACCTGGGATCGGGAGGTGGGCTACTGGGTAGAACCTGGACAGCCTCACACTCTCCCAAGGGGCATGTCCTTCGCTCCGAGCCGGCCCTCGTATGGCTCGGCCAAGGCGGCCGGCGTCGCCAACGGCTGTTTCATCCAGGCCCACGACGTGAAGCCCGGCGAGCGCTACGCCGTCCACGCCGTCCGCCGCCTCGCGGGCAAGGGCGACGCCTTCATCCGCATTCGCTGGCAGACCGCCGAGGGCAAGTGGACCGCCGAGACGCTGGACGTGCTCATCTACGCTGAAGGCCCGCGCGAGGCCTGGGCGGAGATGCTCGGCGTCGCCGAAGTCCCCCAGTCCGCCGGCCGGCTCCTCATCCTCCTCTGTGCGATGGACCAGCCCTCCCCCGCCGACGCCGTCTGGTTCGATGGCGTCGCGCTCTACCGGATCGAATGAGAGACCGGCGCGCCGCTTGACTTACCTACTCCCCCCGCGCGATACTGACGCCCAGCCAAACGCACTCACGAGCGACGGGGAACGGACATGCCCGCACCGACGATCATCGCCGAGCTGGTCGAGCGCTTCGAGGCGAATCGCGAGGCCTACACGTCCGGGAAGTACAACGAGACCCAGCTCCGCCGGGAATTCGTTGACCCCTTCTTCAAGGCTCTCGGCTGGGACGTCTGGAACGAGCAGGGCTACGCCGAGGCCTACAAGGACGTGATCCACGAGGATGCCATCCAAGTGGGCGGGGCGATGAAAGCCCCAGACTATTGCTTCCGGATCGGCGGCACCCGCAAGTTCTTCCTCGAAACGAAGAAACCTTCCGTCGACCTCAAGAGCGACCCCGCCCCCGCCTACCAGCTTCGACGCTACGCATGGTCCGCCAAGCTACCACTGAGCATCCTGACTGACTTCGAGGAATTCGCCGTCTATGACGGCCGGGTCAAGCCGGCCGCGTCCGACAGGGCTTCGGATGCGCGCGTCCTCTACCTCACGTGCGCCGACTACGTGCCCCGGTGGGATGAAATCGCGGCGCTCTTCGGCAAGGCGGCCGTGCTCAAAGGCTCCTTTGACAGGTATGCCGCGGGGCGCAAGGCCGGCACAGCCGAGTTCGACAACGAGTTTCTGAAGGAAATCGAGAAGTGGCGCGACGTGCTGGCCCGGAACTTGGCGCTCCGAAACCCTGACCTCAGCCAGCGCGATCTGAACTACGCCATCCAGGCCACGATCGACCGCATCATCTTCCTCCGCATCTGCGAAGCCCGGGGCGTCGAGCCCTACGGCCGGCTCCAAACCCTCCTCAACGGCGAGCGGGTCTATCCGCGCCTCTTCGAGCTGTTCCAGCGGGCCGACGAGCGCTACAACTCTGGCCTCTTCCACTTCACCCGAGAGCGCGACCGCCCCACCTCGCCCGACACCCTCACGCCCGGCCTGGAAGTAGACGACCGGCTGCTCAAGGACATTCTGCGCGCGCTCTACTATCCCGAGAGCCCTTACGAATTCTCCGTCATCCGAGCCGACATTCTGGGCCAGGTCTACGAGCAGTTCCTCGGCAAAGTCATTCGCCTGACTGCCGGGCACCACGCGGTCGTCGAGGAGAAGCCAGAGGTCCGGAAGGCGGGGGGGGTCTACTACACCCCCACGCACATCGTAGATTACCTCGTCAAGCACACGGTCGGCACGCTACTCGAAGGCAAGGCCCCGAAGCAGGTTGCGAGGTTGCGGATTCTAGACCCCGCTTGCGGCTCGGGGTCCTTCCTCTTGGGCGCCTACCAGCACCTGCTGGATTGGCACCTTGAATGGTACGCGAGGAATGATCCGGAGAAGTATGCAAAGGGAAGGAACCCGGCGATCTACCAGGGTCCGAGTGGTGCCTGGCGCCTGACGACCGCGGAACGCAAGCGCATCCTCTTGAACGGCATCTACGGAGTGGACATCGACCCGCAAGCCGTCGAGGTCACCAAGCTCTCCTTGCTGTTGAAGGTCCTGGAGGGCGAGTCGGCCGAGACGCTTCGCCGCCAGTTCGCGTTGTTCCACGAACGCGCGCTCCCTGATCTTTCCGGCAACATCCGATGCGGGAACTCGCTGATCGGGCCGGACTTCTACAACGGCAATCAAATGGATCTCTTTGATGACGAGGCGAGGTCGCGGGTGAACGTCTTTGACTGGGATCATGAGTTCCCCGAGATCCTCGGAGGCGACGCCCCGGGTTTCGATGCCGTCATAGGCAACCCTCCCTACGTGCGACCCCACAACATCGAGCCTGTGTCAAAAGAGTACTTCTGGAAACACTACAGGACCTTCGTCAAGAAATCCGACCTCTACTGCTGTTTCATCGAGCGAGCCACGTACCTCTTGAAGGACGGTGGGGCGCTTGGGTTCATCGTCTCCAATGGGTTCCTGCGCCTGGATAGCTTCGAGAAGCTTCGATGCTTCCTCCTCGATCACGTAAGCCTGAGGCGGATCATCGATTTCACTGGCAACGTTTTCCCGCAGGCCACTGTGAAGACGGCCATTCTGCTCTTCTCAAGGGGGACTCTGCCAAGGCAAGCCGTCCAGGTCGCCACGCCGGCGGTGACGCCTGACCTGGAGAACCTTCGGTTCAAGAGGATCCGCCAAGACGGATTCCGGCAAACGTACAAGTCCATCTTCGACTTCTCGATTGACGGCCGAGAGGCCGCCGTGAAGGAGAAGATGCGCAGCGCAAGGCTTCGCCTTGGCGAGCGGTTCGAGTTGTCTTTTGGTCTTAAGACCGGTGACGACGAGAGATTCCTGACCCGCGAGCCTCAAGGACCCGAGTACAAGCCGCTGCTACGGGGCGCGGATGTCCATCGCTACCTAACGGAGTTCAAGGGCGAATACGTCTGGTTCGTGCCGGGCCTCATGCGGCAGCATCGCACGACCGCGCGCCCAGGCACGGCCGCACGCTTTGAGCAGCCCAAAATCCTGATCCGCGACACCGGCGAGGGACTCCAAGGCACGTTCGATGGCGAGAAGTACTATGTCAAGGACGTGGTCATTGTCTCCGATGCCCTCAGAGACACGAGGGCGTTGAAGGCCCTCACGGGCCTGCTCAACGCCAGGCTCATGCGCTTTTACTATGAAACCTCGTTTCCCACATTGCACGTCCAGCGCGACGAACTGGCCTCTCTCCCCATTCGCGGAGTCGATCCTGGGGACTCTCCGGAGAAGAGTCGCTTCGACAGACTCGTCAGGCTGGTTGACCGGATGCTCGCGCTGCACCGGAGTGCCTCGGAGGCCAGGACGCCGCACGAACAGACGGGCCTCCGACGCCAGATCGAGGCGACGGACCGGGAGATTGACCAATTGGTTTACGACCTCTACGGGTTGGACGACGAAGAGATAAAGATCGTGGAGGAGGCGCAAGGCGAATGAGGTAAACCGGCCGAAGGTGAGCCAAAGGAGATGAGCACGAGAAGGTGCCCGATCCCGGCCGGCTTGGCCGAATGCGGTTAGAGAAGGAGAATCATCTCGTGGCATCGCGCCTCTTTCGGCGTTCGGCGTTCCTATTCCTCTTCTTTGTCCTGGCCCGCGCGGAGGCGGCGACGTTCCTCGTCGACCAGGGCCATCCGCAGGCGAGGGACGACAATCCGGGCACGGCGGAGCGGCCGCTGAAAACCATCGCGAAGGCCGCCGAGCTGGTCCAGCCCGGCGACATGGTGCTCGTCCGGCCGGGCCTGTACCGCGAGCATATCCCCCTCCGGAAGAGCGGCACGCCGGAGGCACCCATCTCTTTCGTGGCTGAGCCGATGGGCGGGGCCGTCGTCACCGGCGCGGATCCCATCTCGGGCTGGGAGCGGGTGCCCGGCGACGCGCCGATCTACCGTGTGCCTTGGAAGCACCGGTTCATCATCGGCATGGACAAGGGGCAGCCCGTCGAACACCACCCCGCCGATGCCCCGCTCTGGGGGCGGGCCGAGCAGGTGGTCGTCGACGGCCGGCAAGCCCTGCCCGCGGCCACGCTCGCTGACCTGGCGCGGGCCTGGCGCGACCACGCCGCGGCCGTCAAGGAAGGAAAACCCTCCTCCGTCCTCGCGCCCCCGGTGGCGAACCTCGGCGGACCCTTCGCCGGCCTCTTCGCGGCCGATACGCGCGAGAAGAAGGAGCTTTACCTCTGGCTGGCGGACGGCTCCGATCCGAACGCGCACAAGGTGGAAGCCGCGACGCGCGGCGAGCTGTTCGGCGTGAATCCGTGGGGCAACCCCAAGGGCATCCGCCACGTCCGCCTCTGCGGCTTTGTCTTCCGCTACGGCGCCACCTTCCCGCAGCGGGCCGCCGTCTGGATGCACGGCGCCGACAACGTCGCCGAGCACTGCGTCGTCGAGGACATGGCGGGCGGCGGCATCGCCGTCCACGGCACGCTGCGCCACTGCCTCATCCGCCGCTGCGGCCACACCGGCGGCGGAGCAGGCGGCACGGGCTTCCTCAACGAAGATTCCCGCTGGGAAGGCAACTGCTGGCGGCCGATCAGCCGCGGCTGGGACGCCGGCGGCTTCAAGCTCGCCTGGGCCAACGGCGGACTCTTCCGCCGCTGCCTCTTCCGCCGCAACGGCGGGCCGGGGCTCTGGTTCGACATCCACGTCCGCAACGTGACCGTGACCGAGTGCGGGTTCCAGGAGAACGAGGGGAGCGGGCTCTTCATCGAGATCAGCCGCGACATCACGGTCACCCGCAACCTCGCCGTCGGCAACGGCTCGGGCGCGATCGGCCGGCTCGGGTTCGACGCCTGGAGCACCGGCGGCATCCACGTCGCCGAGAGCGAGAACTGCCTCGTCGCCTTCAACACCTGCGTGGGCAACAAGGACGGCATCACGTTCCGCGAGCAAGGCCCCCGCCCGCTCAAGACCGAG
>Ga0315273_10014691_pt1 | contig 10095 bp, 5 predicted proteins | sample YL17G02_0_MG_FD_205753 | JGI IMG/M metagenome (GOLD analysis project Ga0315273, IMG submission 205753) | Sediment microbial communities from Yellowstone Lake, YNP, Wyoming, USA - YL17G02_0 | ecosystem: Environmental > Aquatic > Freshwater > Lake > Sediment | place: USA: Wyoming | collected... | reverse complement strand
CCGCATGGCGGCCGCAGCGGAAAACCCGGCGCTGGCAGGTAGTACCGCCGCCGCCTTAAAGAAATCGCGTCTTTGCATGATGTCGCCCTTCAGTACTCGAATCGGAATCCAAGTTGAATTACGCGCGGTTTGTTGCTCTGCCCGTTGTCGGGAAAGATCTTGCCGAAGTTCGACGAGGTCGGATCCAGGTTGGGGTCGGAGGAAAAAACGGGCGTGTTGAACACGTTGAACGCATCGATCCGCACCTGCATTTTCATCCTCTCCCGGAAGCGCGTCGTTTTCACCAGGGAGCAATCGTAGGTGTTGGCCGTTTGGTTCCGCAGGTTGCCATAGCGCAGGGGCGTGGTACGCAGCGTGAACGGCGGCCGAATCTGGAACACCGGCTGTTCCCCGGCCGCCACGTTGCGCACTGTGCCGTTGGCGTCGATCACCCCGGTCTTGAACAACCGGCTAAAGCTGGGGTTGTCGAGACGGGGATCTCCCAGCAGGTAGACGTTCCCCGGAACGGTCATCGGATCTCCGGACTGCAGCGTGCTGGTGACCACGCCCTGCCATCCGCCCACCAGGCGGCTGAGGGCCCCGTGGGGTTGGCTCAGGAATTTTCGCCCGGGGCCGAACGGCAGTTCGTACATCGGGGCGATGACCAGGCGGTGCGGGCGGTCCCAATCCACCAGCGTGCGCGAGGGCGCCGCATCCTGGGCGTTCAGGTACGACAGCGCTTCGATGTTCTTCGAGAGCGTGTAGGTCAGCAGCACGTTCAGGCCGTGCGAGTACCGCTTGTCGAGCGTCAGTTGGAAGGAGTTGTACCAGATGGTCCCGTCGTTGCGGTCCATCATACTGAAGCTGGAAAACTGCGGATAGGGCCGCAGCAGTTGCTGGCGCGCCACGGTCGAGTTGTTCAGCGCGGTGCCGGGGATCAGGTTGGCGAACGGATTCGGCACTTGAGTGTTGAGATAGTTCGCGTTGCCGCCCTTGGTGGCGTCCCCCAGCGCCAGGACTTCCACCGGAACTTCGTTCATGCCCTTGCTGACAACGGCGGACTTGGTGCGCGAGCCGACGTAGGAAGCGTCCACCATGATGTTGCCCGGCAACTGCCGCTGTACGCCGAACGAGAACTGGTGCACGTAGGGCACGCGCGCGTTCGTGTTCGAGAAATCGGGCGCCTGGCCGAGGAAGGTTCCCATGCCCAGCGAAGCGCCCACTGGTTTCAGGACGCCGGAAGGGAACGGATTGTTGACCGCGGCGGCCGGCGTGCGGCCGGAGTCGAGGGTCGAAACCAAGGGAGTGTTCTGGCTGAATCCGTTGCTGGCGCCGCGCGAGATCGGGCTCATGTAAAAGATTCCCCAACCCCCGCGCATTACCATCTTCGAACTGAGCTGGTAGGCGACGCCGATTCGCGGCTGGATATTGTTCTTGTCGGGATCGAAGGGCATGCGCGACATCCCGTTCACCCCCGCGAACCCGATGCCGCCGGAAGCCTTGTACCCGGGAAACTGCTTTTGATCGATGAGACTGGAGATCGGATTCACCGTGGCCGCCAGGAAATCGCGGTTGACCCGGTTGTAGCGCTCGGTCGGCGGCAGGTTGAAGTCCCAGCGGAAGCCAAGGTTGACGGTCAGTTTTCGCGTCAGCTTGATGTCGTCCTGGACCCACGGCGCATAGTAGAACGTCTGCCAGTAGGGATCGACCTGGTTGTCGACCGTTCCGCCCGACGGATAGCCCAACAGCAGGGACGCGAAGCCATTGCCGCTCAGGGTATCCTGCGTGAGATAGTCGGCGCGGGTGAACCCGCGGTTGAATTCGACGCGGCCGGCGGCGTAGTTGGGTCGCAGGTTGGTGAACCGGGAAACGCGAAAGTCCAGACCGGTCTTGATGCTGTGGCGGCCGCGGATCAGCGCGAAGTTCGGCTGCAGGCTGAACACGTTGGTGGGTTCGAAGATATACGAGTTCGAGCCCAGGCTGCCGTACCCTTCAGTGGAAACGAAAGGCACCCGCGAGGCGCCGGGCAATTGCGCCGTGCCCATCCGGAACAGGACGCGGGTTGGGTAGCTTCGCGTCCCGGACCAGCCGCGGATAGGGAGTTGATCGACCAGAGACTTGGGCCAGCCCCAGTCGGTGGCGCTGAAATTATTGGCGTACCCCGGCAGGAACTCCTGCCAGCGGGTCAGCGAGGTCCGGAAGTTGAACGTGGTGGCGCTGGAGATCACGGTGACCGAGTCGATCACCACGGCGTTGTTGGTCTTGCCGGCCGTCTGGTAGTCCGCCCCAAGGCCTTGGATCGCATTCTTGATGCGGAACGATTCGTGGCGGTTCCAGGACCACCGCCCATAAACCCGCTCCCGCGGACCGAACATGTGATCGACGCGCGCCGTATAGTTCTGGAAGTCCATAATGCCCGGGTTCGGCGCCAGGATAAAGTTGTTCTGCCAGGTAGTGGAGCCGGGCGTGAGCGTGTTGGCGTTCGGGTAGAGAGAAAGGATCTTCTGGCTGGTCGGGTTGATCCGGTCCTTCGGAATCAGGTTGCCCGCGAACGGGCTCCGCACCCATTTGTTGCTGCTGTCGAATCGCCCCGTCATCGGGTCGTAGATCGTCATCGCCCGGCCCGCGGCGTCGGTGGTCTTCGAAAAGTCGCCCTGTCTCTGCTCGGGCGTGGGCACCGAAGTGATCGATTCCAGCGGGAAGTTCAAGTCCTGGCCGTAGGATTCGCCGGCGAAGAAGAAGAAGGTTCGGTCCTTGCCGTTGTACAGTTTCGGCACGCGCACCGGGCCGCCCACGGTGAAGCCGTACTGGTTCAGGCCGTTGCCTTCCCTGGGCAGGTTCTTGGCGTTGTTGGTGAACGTGTTGGCATTCAGGGTCGAGCGTTGAGCGTATTCGTAGACGCTGCCGTGAACGGAGTTGGTTCCGCTCTTGACCGAGACGTTGATCACGCCGCCCCCGGTCCGGCCATACTGCGCATCGTAGACGCCGGTCACCACTTTGAATTCCTGCACCGCGTCGGAGGGAGGCACGTAGGCGATCCGGTTGGTGGCGCCGGAATAGGCGTTGTTCGGCGCGCCGTCCATCAGGAACTCGACGTTGTTGACCTGTCCGCCGTTGACCGACCAGGACGAGATGCTGCTGTTGGAAAACGGATTGATGTGGTTCGGATCGCTGCTGTTGATGATTCCGGCCGACAGGTTCGACAGCATGATCGGGTTGCGCATGCTCAGCGGCAGGTCCACGATCCGTGTCTGCTCGATGACCACGCCCCGATCCACCTTCTCGCCCTCCAGCAACGGCGCCTCGCTGGAAACCGTCACGCTCTCGCTCATGGCGCCGACCTGCAAAGTGATGTCGATGCCGGCGGCCTGCGAGACGTGCAGCACGATGTTGTCGCGCTCGAAGCTCTTGAATCCGGTGATGCTGGCGGACAGTTTGTAGGGACCGGGGTTGAGAAACAGGAACCGGTACTGGCCGGCGGAGTTCGTTTCGGTGGTGAACGATACGCCGGTGTCGACATTCGTCAGCTTCAGGGTGGCTCCCACGGCCACCGCCCCCGAAGAATCCGTCACCGTTCCGCTGATGGTTGCCCGGGTTTCCTGGGCCATGCCTGCCAGAGCGCATAATCCGAGGATCAGCGCCAAAAAAAAGACTCTTCTGCTTGCCATTGTGAATGCCCCTCTCCTTCCCGCATTGTGAGACGTGACGCCTCATCGCAGGATTCACCATTTATATCTGAGCCGGGAATGAATGTCAACTCGGCGACGTGTGATGTCAAGGCAAAGCAAAAATGTTCCCTTTGTCCCAGGACTCTGAGGAGAGCATGTTAATCTGCGGGTGCCGGTGAAGCGGAGACGGGCTCTGCTGGCGAGCAACCCGATCGAGGAATAGCCGGTCGGAACTCATCGCGGACGATGGGTAGGGCGCGCGCCTTCCGTCGCGTCCTTTGACTGGGCCCGGGGCCGACCAACGGGAGGCGGTACCCCGGCCCCAGGTTTTGATGGTTTTCAGAACCACATCGGACCGATAGATTCCGCCATGCCTTAATAACGCCAGGATGAGGGGCCCTCGGCTCGATGGGCAGTGTGCACGCTCCCGGCGGGCTCCAGCCCGGGTGACGGAGTTGACGGATTGGTGATCGACGCAAACTCTCTTGGGACGCTTCAAAATCCGGGTAGTCCTTCCGGGCGTTTGGAGAGTTTCCCTGTACAGGGCGTCTTTGACCTGGCGGCGCCTCCGGAGCCCGGGCTGGGAATTCGGGATCACTCCGCTACGCTCCGCTGGTGGCCCGACTCCTGCGCCGCTTGCCATATTGTGACGCGCCGCGGTCGTTGCACGGCGATGCGCTGGCGCGGCGGTTCGTGCATCTGCAGGGCCACCATCGACACCTTACACACTCTGTTTCGTTCCAATTCCAAACCGCGAGACGCCCCTGTCCAACCGTGACTGCGGGTACTCCGCCAATCTGAAATCTCCGCGCAACAGGCACGCTCTGGCGAAACGCCGCGCCAGGCCTGCTGCCGCTAATCAATTGCGTGTTGATCCATTGCTTCATGGTTACCTCCTTCACGGGAAATCACTAGCGGTACTGATTCCGGATCTCGGTCGATCCGGTATAGGCACCGCTTTTGGCCTCGAAGCCAAAGGTCGCCCCGAAGCGCGCCAGCTCTGAACATCCCGCAAAGTTAACGATCACCGGTACCGTGGCCGTCCCTCCAGAGGCAGCCAGCGTGCCGACGATCAGAGGTAGAGGCGTTGACAGCGTGGCTGCGGGCGAGCACGGCGCACCGGAGACTTGAGTAATTGCCACCCGCGTTATCCGCGTATTGTCGGCCCAGTCGAGACCGGGGTTGGGGAGCTGCAATGTCCAAGTCCGCGCGGCAGCGGTCCCCGCTTTATTGACTACGCTGGCGTTCAGCGCCGGTACGAGCGCCGCGAAGTTGGCGACAACGTTCTTGGGTCCATTCATCACCAGGGTCTGAGGGTTTGCATTGCCGCTCAGGTCGCCCGAGAAGAACCGGAACCGATAGCCAGGCGCAACGCCAACGGTCACGACCGCGGGGCCGCCGACGTTGTACCAGCCGCTACACGAAATCGACCCGCCCGCAGCGGGATTGACCGCCATGGTGAGCAACTACCGTGCGGGCGCCGCCCAAAGGTTCACAGTCTGCGTTCCAGCGATCTGCGGGTCCCTTTGGTCAAAGCAAACCAGATTCCATTCCCCAGGAGTCGAGATCATCGCTCCTCCGGGAAACTCCCGATATCCCTGATCTGCGAGATTGAATGCATAAGCCGCGGGTAGCTGAGAGGGGACAACCGACCACTGTCGGCTTTCGCACCGGACCGTTCCCATGTAATCCGTAACAGTGTTTCGATACTGATCGGTGACTCTCAGGGCAAGACCAAAGGGCCGCCCGGCTTGGCCGACGGGTGCCCAGTTAGGAATCGGTTCCGGAAGGGTCGTCGTCACCAGGAAGGCAGCCGGCGGGCCGGGCCGGACCGGGATTACGGCGCTGCAACTCGTCCTTCCCGCCAGGCTCGCGCAGATCTGCGTGGCCGTGGACCGCTGCAACGTCGCGTCGACCTCGCCCAAGCCGCCAACTAGAGTCACCTCTGCCGGTTCGATCGGGACAGGCTTACCACTCATGTCCCTTGCGGATAGCGCGACGCTGCCCTGCACTGGGATAACTCGATCATCGGCGAGCCGGGCGCTCACCTTCACAGACTTCGGCGCTCCCGCCTTCCAAACCGCGGAATAGTTTAGTTGTAGGGATAAATGATCCAACCTGTCGCTCCGGGTCATCAGCGTCACCTTACGAAGGAAAGGCGCCCGGGTGCGCTCCGAGGAACTTAGCACAGCCCGATATTGGATGTAGGTGTCTCCATTGTGCCCCGCCCGAAGTGACTGTCCATTTGTTTCGTAAAAGGTGGCGGCCGTACCACCTGGCCCCGCGAATGGCTGCTGTCCGAGCAGAGCTTCGGAGGAGGCCGAGCGAACCTGAAGACGGAGCCGGGTCGCACCTGGGGCGGCTCCTTCGAAAAACAAGCTGGCGCTCGCGATGGGCTCCAGCAATCTGAAGACCGGCGAGCGGTACTCCGCACCGGCAGGGTCCGTCGAGTTCACGGCGGTGTACAATCCTGGTCCCTGGTCCACGGCCAGGGTGATTGGACCGTTCCCGGTTTCCAGGGTCAAGTACCAAAGTACCGGAAGCTGTCCCGCCGAATTGGCGGTCTTGTGAACCGCCACCTGGAACACGGTGTGGCCGTTGTGCTGCGAATGCAGGCCCTGTCCCGAAGTCGTAAACGCCGAATTGCCCGTGCCGTCCGGACCGACCCAGGGTTGATTGAAGATGTCCGTGTACGCCGCGGAAGTGCGGATCTTCAGAGCCAAATTAGCGCCGGACGGAACTTCGGCTACCCAGCATAAATTTGCGTATTTGATGGGATAGACGAATTTCGGCCACAACTCGAAAACCCCGGGCACGTCATCCCACCAGCCCGCATTGGTGGCCCCCAGGTAGAGGCGGCCATGAGCGAAGCCGATCGATCGGGGCTCCGCACCGGGTGAGAGTGTGATCGCCCCAACCCTCTCCCACACCTGGGCATCCTGCGCTCGGTACAGCGAGTACGCTGGGACCTCTACGTTTCGATCTAGCGGGCGCTCGTCCAGAATGCAGTAGAGCTTCCCAGCATGCACTTTGCAGTAGGACAACAGCACGTTCTTATTGCGGAGAGAGGCCACTTCTGTTTGTCTCTGGCCGTCCAAGACGTACGTCGCGGAGGCGTAGCCGGTTTGGGGATTGAAGACAAAACCCCGAACCAGCATCACATCCCCAAAAGCGATCATTTGCAGGGGATTAAATTCACCCAATCGGTCGGAGATGCGGACTTGCTTCCAGGTGTGCCCGTCGGAGCGGTATAGCCGGTAGGCGCCCGTCTGGGCACCGGTAGGCATCACGTAGAGGAGAGCATAAAGGTACGAGCGTTTCTCGTGGCTGACCGTTGCGAAGGCGCCGACCTGGGAGTTCTGCACGGATTCGGGACCGATGCGCTCGTAGGACCAACTTGCGCCGTGGTTGGTCGAAGTAAGTACGAACGCATAGCTGACGGGAGATGTGCCGTCGTTGCCATATGCTGCATAGAGCCGTCCCAAGAAGTCAACCACGCTGTACACGTGGAGACCGTTGTAGATCGTGCGCCGTTTCTGCCAACCCGCGCCGTCATTCACGTAGAAGTTGCCGAAAGTCCAGCTTTCCCGGGCATCCCCCCCCCCGGCGTACAGCGTGCCATCCGCCGCACCATGCCACCCCCACATAATTTCTTCGGGGGCGTCCAACATTTCCCGGCGCGGGGCGTTCTCCAAGGGATCGTAGCTGACAATGTCCACGGGCCCGCGGTTGCTCCAGTAGTCCCCGTACGTGAGGTAGAGGCGACGGTCCAAGCTGCTCAGTCCCCAAACGGAGTTCGGAAACGCGGTCTTGTCCGAGTCTGGCTGTAGCAGAAAGGCAAGGCTGGTCATGTCCGATTGCAGGGTCAGCGCACCCCATTCGGTGTCGAGTGTCACGCCCGGGCCGGCGCCGGAAGGAACACTTGTCCAGGGACCGTCAATGATGATTGGGCCGTTCTGAGACGCTACCGGCAGCGCAGTCGAGAGTACCGGAGAGGGAGCAGCCCCCCCGATTGCAAGCGTGACCACGACCACAGCCCCAGCCAAACCAGCCTTCCATCCAGCAGTTCCGCCTCGTGACGGAGAGGCTTGCCTCGCCCTGCCGATCCAATCGGTTGCCATGAGCCACCTCCTGTAAACAGGTTTTCTTATCCTGGTAACTGCTCAGGTAGGCATCACCATCATGCCACCTAAGGGATTATACTGCCCCCCCCTCAGCAAGTCAAACGAAAGAAAGTTCGTGTGAGGCGGCCGTCCGGTTGCGGTATACTTCATTTCCAAGGAGCTTTATTCATGTCCCACGACCGAGTTGCTTCCCGTCGCGGTTTCATCCAGTCCGCTGCCGGAATGGGGATTGCGGCCGCCGCGCCGGCCGCGCCGGAGCCGCAGTTGCCGAAAGTGAAGTTCTTCAAGGCGGAGGTCACGCGGCTGATTATCGGGTCGAACCCGCTTTACGGCTTCGCGCATTTCAACTCGATCCTGGGCCGCCTCATGAAGGAATGGATGACCCAGGAGCAGCGTTTGAAAGTGCTCAGGCGCTGCGAAGAGGTCGGCATCAACACCTGGCAGGTGCAGTTCGACCAGGACGCCGTCGCGGACCTGAAGCGCTACCGCGACGAAGGCGGCAAGATGAACTGGCTGCTGCTGGGCCACGGCGAAATGATGAAGAACCCGGGGCTGATCAAGGACGCGGTCAAGCTGAACCCCATCGGCATCGCGCACCATGGCAACCTCACCGACGACCGGTTCCGCGCCGGCGAGATGGACAAGGTCCGCGACTTCTACCGCATGGTGCAGGACGCGGGCGTCCCCGGGGGCATCTCGACGCACAACCCGGCGGTGGTCGATTACGTCGAGGGGCGCGGTTGGGACAACGACTACTTCATGACCTGCCTCTACCGCGTCACGCGCACGCCCGAGGACAGCCGCCGGGAGTTCGGCGAAGCGCCGATGGGCGAAACTTACTTCGAGAAGGACCCCGAGCGGATGTGCAAGATGATTCGCCAGACGAAAAAAACCTGCTTCGCCTTCAAGCTTCTGGCCGCCGGCCGCGGCATCGATCCCGCGGCCAGGATCGAGCAGACGTTCCGCTTCGTCTTCTCGAACATCAAGCCGCAGGACGCCGCCATCGTCGGCATGTGGCCCCGATTCAAAGACGAGCCCAAGGAGAACGCCGGCGCCGTGCGGCGCGTGCTGGCCTCACTGGGAGCGTAATCCGCGGAGGTGGTCCAATGAAGCGACGCGAGTTTATCGGAGCGGCGTCCGCCGCTCCGCTCTTTCACTACGTTCCGGCGCGCGCCTTCGGCGCCAACGACCGTCTTCAGATCGCCTTCATCGGCGTCGGCGGCCGCGCGCAGTGGCTCCTGAAGAACGAGAAGTTCCCCGGCACGGATATCGTCGCCGTGGCCGACTGCTTCCTGCCGCGCTGCGGCCAGGCGGCGAAGATCCTGCCCGAGGGCGAGCGCTGGCGCAAGTATCAGGACTACCGCCGCCTGCTCGAGAAGGAGAAACTCGACGCCGTTTTCGTCGAGACGACGACCCACGCGCGGGCGCTGATCTCGATTCACGCCATGCAGGCGGGCCTGGACGTCTACGCCGAAAAGCCGATGACGCTGACCATCGCCGAAGGGCGCATCCTGGCGAACGCCGCGGCCAAGTACAACCGCGTGTTGCAGTGCGGAACGCAACAGCGGTCGATCCCGATCAATGCCTGGGCCAGCAAAATGGTTCGCGACGGCGCGCTTGGCAAGGTGCACACGGTCGTCGCCTGCAATTTCGAACCGCCCAAGCGCTGGGAACCCAAGCCCGGCCAGCCCGTGCCGGAAGGCCTGGATTGGGACCAGTGGTGCAACCAGACCGAACTGCGGCCGTATCACAAGGACCTGCAAACCCGCTGGGCGTGGTGGTGGGACTACGACGGCGCGGGGCAGTCCTGGGGCGTCACCGGCTGGGGCACGCACGCGCTCGACCAGGTGCAGTGCGCGCTGGGAACCGACGACACCGGCCCGGTCGAGATCTGGCCGGAGGAGAAAGGCGAGCAGTGCCGCGTGACCATGCGCTACTCGAGCGGCACACTGCTGAAGCTGGAGGGACCCAAGCGCGACCACGCCGACTTGGGGGCCATCTTCCTCGGCGACAAGGGGGCCATCGAGATCAAGCGGGGCACGGTGGACGCGGTGCCGCGCGAGTTGCTGAAGAACGCTCCCGAAACCACGCCCGAAGGGCCGGGCGAGGACCAGTGGCACATCGACAACTTCCTGGAGTGCATCCGCACGCGCAAGCAAACCAACGCGCACGTCGAGGCGGCGCACCGCGCGACGACGGTCTGCTACCTGGTGAACATCTGCCGCGACCTGGGCCGCAAGCTGCGCTGGGACCCGCAAGCCGAGAAGTTCCCCGGCGACGACGAAGCCAACGCCATGCTTTCGCGCCCGCGCCGCAAGGGCTAC
>Ga0315273_10014690_pt1 | contig 10095 bp, 10 predicted proteins | sample YL17G02_0_MG_FD_205753 | JGI IMG/M metagenome (GOLD analysis project Ga0315273, IMG submission 205753) | Sediment microbial communities from Yellowstone Lake, YNP, Wyoming, USA - YL17G02_0 | ecosystem: Environmental > Aquatic > Freshwater > Lake > Sediment | place: USA: Wyoming | collected... | reverse complement strand
AGGCGGCGCACCCGCCTCTCGTTCACGAAGGGGACGATGCGGTCCGCGATCGTGTCCATGCCGCCGATCCCGGTGCCGAGGATCGCGCCGGTCTCCCAGTCCGCGCGGTCGTCACCGCGCTCGGGCCGCGCGAGACCGGCGTCGCGCCAGGCGTCCAGCGCGGCGAGCGAGCAGAAGCGCTGGCTCGAGTTCATCGCGAGCAGCTCGTCGGGCGCGAAGGCCGCGTCCGCGAGCTCCTCCACGCCCTGGGGGACGCCGGCGACGCGGCAGCCGAAGCCCGCCGCGGCCATCTCGGCGTGGCGGCGGATCCCGGACTTGCCCTTGCGCAGGGCCAGCTCGAAATCGGGGAGGCCGTTGGCGTTCGGCGCGATCACGCCGAGGCCCGTGATCACCACGCGTTGGCTCATACAGGTACTCCCATCCCGGAGAGCGTCCCCGAGCAGACGAGCGTCCCGTCCTCGAGGCGCATCTCCGCCTCCGAGCGCAGCTTGCGACGGCGGAAGAAGAGCTTCTTGCCGTGGATCAGGACCCGCTCGCCGGGGCGCACGAGGCCGCTGAACTCCACGTTCACGTCGGTGAAGAGCGTGACGAGCCTGCCCGCCTCTGCGGGGAGCTCCTTCTCCAGCAGGTAGATTCCGAGCGCCACGACCGTCGCCTGCGCCATGGACTCGACGAGCAGTACGCCCGGCGTCACCGGGTTCCCGGGGAAGTGGCCGCGATAGAAGGCGGCGTCCTTGCGCCAGCGGTAGGCGGCGACGACGTGGTCGTCGTCGAGCTCGAGGATCTCGTCGACGAAGCGGAAGGGCTCCTGCTGCGGCAGGCGCGCCAGCACCTCGGCGGGGGAGAGGCCGGCGCTCATCGCTCCATCCTCCCGCCGCGGCCGAGCGCCGACGGGTTCGGGTAGCCGCGGTAGGCGATGTCGCGGAAGAGTCCGGTCTTTGCGCGCGCGATGCTGTAGATGGGCTCTCCGTCGACGAGCAGCTTCGCGTCGCCGATCGCGATCGCCGCGCCCGATCCCGGGAGCTCGGCGTAGCGGCGCACGTCGATCTCGACGCGCACCACGCGGTCGTGCGGGCGGATCTGCCCGAAGAACTCGATCTCTCCGCAGCCGAGGGCGCGGCCCGAGCCGAGCCCGCCGGCCCAGTTGCAGTAGAAGCCGAGCAGCTGCCAGACGGCGTCGACGCCGAGGCAGCCCGGCTGCACCGGATCGCCCAGGAAGTGGCACTGGAAGAACCAGTCGTCGAGGCGTACGTCGCGCTCGCCGACGACTCGCCCGCGGCTGCCGCGACGCGAGATCTCGACCACCCGGTCGAGCATCAACATGGGCGGCGCGGGCAGGCGCGCGGTGAAGCCCTCGGGGGCGTCGTCGACGAGCGTGCCGTGCGCGAAGGCGAGGAGCTCGCTCTGATCGAAGCGTTCGCGGGTGCGGAACTCGGCGTAGTTCACGACGCGCCTTCGAAGCGCAGGAAGTAGCTGGCCCAGGTGAGCCCGGCGCCGACCCCGACGACGGCGACGTCGTCCTGCGGCTGCCACTTCTCCCAGCTCATCGAGAGCACGGTCGCCGAGCTCGCGGCGCCGGTGTTGCCGTACCACTCGACGTTGCTGTGATGGCGCTCGGGCGGGATCTCGCAGCGCCGGCAGACGTTCTCGAGCATGCGCAGGTTCGCCTGGTGGCCGACGAAGTGGAGGCTCCGATCCGCGCGCGCGTGGGCGGCCCGCAGGCGCTCGTAGCAGCTCACCGTCTGCCGGATCGCGAAGGCCTGTACGGTGCGGCCGTTCTGCGCGAAGAAGCCGGTGCGGGGCACCACGACCTTCTGGCCACCGGAGGGACGGCTCTCGAAGATCGTGTCCACCACCCGCGCTCGGCCGGGGATCTTGGTCGAGACGACGGCCGCCGCGGCGGCGTCGCCCCACAGGACGGCCGCCGAGCGGTCGGTGTAGTCGACCGTCTTCGTGAGACTGTCGGGCGCGACGAGAAGCACGAAGTCCGGGACCCGCGCCGGATCCATCAGGAAGAGCAGGTGCATCTGCGCGAGGAAGCTCGTGCAGGCCGAGTTCACGTCGAAGGCCGGCACCTCGAGGCCGAGCTCGCGCGCGACGTTGCAGGCGTCCGCGGGGGAGAGGAAGTCCGGCGCGGAGCTGCCGGAGATCACGAGCCCGATCTGCGCCGGGTCGACGCCGGCCCGGGCGATCGCGACGCGCGCCGCGCGCGCGCCGAGATCCGCGGTGGTGTAGCCCGTGGCCTCGGCGGCGGCGCGCAGGTCGCGGTTGCGCGTGTCGCGGATGTAGTCGAGCGGGAGGCTCGTGCGCCGCGAGCGGATCCCCACCCGCTCGAGGATCCACGAGTCGTTCGTCCCGATCTCGAGCTCCTCGAGAAAGCGGTTCGTGATCTCGTTCTCGGGGTGGAAGTGCCCGAGACCGTGGAGCCAGAGCGTCAATGGAATCTCCCCACGGGCTTGGAGCGGCGACGCCGCCCAAGGTAGGGAAACCCCCTTCGGGCAGCGAGGCGGCCCCTCGCCCGAGCCATTAAAGTGACTATAGGTCACTTTTAGGATGTCGGCGGCATCGCCCCGGCGCCGCCCGCTGTCAACCGCGGCCGGAGTCTGCGATGTGGGTCTAAAATACTACGGATCAGCGCGCCGCGTCGAGGTACTCGGGGAGCTTGGCCGGGTCGAGGAAGGTGCGCCACTCGGCGGCCCCCGCGGCGGCGAGCCGCTCGCCCCAGCCGTCGATCCGTGTCCGGAAGCCGGCCGGGTCGGCCTGGTCGCGCCCGAGCCGTTTCACGTTCATCGCGACCACCCGCATGCCGGCGAGCTCCTGCTCGGCGAGCCGGCGGGTCTCGCCCCGCGGCAGGTCCTCCTGAAGGTCGCTGAAGATCAGCAGCACGCGACTGCCGGCGGCCGTCTCGCCGAGGTACTCCGACGCGAGCATGATCGCACCCGGGATGTCGGTGTGCGCCGAGCCCAGCGGGCGCGCGGCGAAGGCGTCGAGCTGGCGCGCTACCTCGAGCTTCTGCGCGTTGGCGTGCGAGGGCCGGCGGTCGAGCGTCAGCAGCGCTTCGACGTTGTCGCGGTCGTAGCTCTCGCTATCGATGCGCGCAACGAAGAGCGTGTCGCCCGGCAGCATCTGCGGGATCACCTCGCGCTTGATCACCCGCACCGTCTCCGCCCGCTGATCGGCGTAGGTGCCCGAGACGTCGATCAAGACGCCGATCGCCTGGTCGTAGCGCCGCGCGTCGCTGCAGCCGCAGACGGCCGCCCACGCGGCGAGGAGCCCGAGCCTCGCGAGGCCGCGCATCAGGCCACCCCCGTCTCGGCGCGCCGCTCGGTCGCGGCGGCGGCGGCGCCGCGCCGGGGCGCCTGCTCGGCGCGCAGCATCCGCTCCACGCGGAGCGGGATGCTCACGTAGACGTCGTAGAGGCTCGGACCCGCCACCGTGAGCGTGCGCGCGCCGTGGGCGAACGCCCCGGCGAGGTGACCGAGGCCGTGCAGCGCGACGACGCCGAGCCGCGCCGCCATCAGCCGCGAGCTGTCGAGCAGGCTCTCGAGCGGGATCGCCACCATCGCGAGGATCCAGGGCAGCACGAAGCCCAGCACGGCCTGCCCGACCACCGGGATCGCGGAGCGCACCGGCGCCGAGACGACCGCCTCCGTGGCGCCGGCCAGCGAAAGCTTCAGCGCCGCGTCGGCCTCCACGATCTGCTCGCGCAGCACCGCGAGCGAGCTCTCGACGCCCGCCAGGAAGAAGAGCCCCGCGAGCCCGATCCCGAGGATCAGCCGGCGCCGCCCGATCGGGAGGCTCGCGAGCTTCGGGAAGAGATCCGTGATCTCGAGCATGTCCATCACGAAGATCCCGAGCGCCGTCTCCATCAGCACGATCACGAGCGCCGAGACCGTCGCTACGGGGATCCCGCCGATCCGCGCTCCCGCGGGCACGAGCTCCGACATCGGCAGCGCGATCAGCTGGAAGTTGATGAAGGCGCCCCCGAGCGCGACGCCGAGCACGAGCAGCGAGACCAGGAAGGGCTTCACCGGCGAGAAACCGAGCGCCTGCGCGCTCGACTCCCGCGCGCCCACGAGTGCCTGGAACTCGTCGACGCAGCGGTCCACCCGCGCCGTGACCTGGAGGCTGCGCGCGACGATCTCCTGCATGCGCGCGAGCAGCCCCCGCACCTGCTTCCAGTCGGGCCGCATCCGTCCCAGGAGCCGGTGCCGCTTGGCCGTCTCGTCGCGGTGGAGCGCGAGCGCCCGCTTCGCGGACTCGTCGAGCGAGTCGTGGATGCCCGCGAGCACCTTCTGGACGTTCGGGTCCGAGGCGGCGGGGATCGCGGAGACCGCCTCGACGGCCGCCGTCCAGCCCGGCGCCGCGGGCGGCGCCTCTCCGCAGTTCTGGTAGTCGCCGTCGAGCCGCAGCAGCAGGTCGTCGAGCCGACGGTGCAGCGTCGCGTAGTGCCCGAGCTTGTCGGTGAAGCTGGCGTCGATGCGGTGGAGCTCGCGCTCCATGCGCCCGTGGAGCTCGAGCTCGCCCGCGGCGAGGAGCGCCTCGCGGCAGCGCTTCTCCTGCCGCTCGGCCGCCGCCGCGCACCACTGGCTCACGGACGTGAAGCCGCTCTCGAGGCCTCGCCCCAGGCCCTTCAGCATCTGGAGCATTGGCTCGCGCGCGGCCCACAGGAAGAGCACGGAGAGCACCCAGAGCACGAGCAGCGAGAGGCCGCGGCTCTCGGGCCAGAAGTAGATCGATTCCATCACGCACCTCCGAACCCATCCGGTCGGACGCCCTCGCGCGGGCGCCTGTGCGTCGCATCACGGCAGATCTGCGGCAGCCCGCCCGCAGCGGGCAAGCGAAGCGCGCAGCGAGCCGCAGGCGAGCGGAGTCGATAGGGCCAGTCGGGTGCAAGCGAAGCGCGCAGCGAGCCGCCGGCGAGCGGAGTCCTCGGGCAGGCGAGCGGAGTCGATCGGGCTACCCGGCCGCCGCCGGCGGCCGGAGCACGTCCGGCTCGATGAAGATCAGCCGCGCCTCGGGCAGCCGCTCGCGGATGCGGAGCTCGGCGGCGTCGATGGACCGCGCGAGCTCCGCGAACGACAGCGACGCGCGAAACTCGACCTTGGTTGCGACCAGCAGCTCCTCGGGACCGAGGTGGAGCGTGCGCAGGTGGATCACGCGGGTCACTTCGGGGCTCGCGCAGAGCGCCTCGCGGATCGCCTGCTGGGCCTCGGGCGACGCGGCCTCCCCGAGCAGCAGGCTGCGCATCTCGCGCGCCAGCACCCAGGCGATCCCGCCGAGCAGGGCCCCGATCGCGACGCTGCCGGCGGCGTCCCAGCGCGGGTCGCCGGTCGCGACCGCGAGCGACACCGCCGCGAGCGCGAACACGAGCCCGACGAGCGCCCCCACGTCCTCGAGCAGCACCACCGGGAGCTCGGGGCTCTTCGTGTTGCGCACGAAGCGCCAGAAGCTCTCGCGGCCCCGCGTGTGATTGGCCTCGCGAACCGCGGTGCGCAGCGACCAGGTCTCGAGCGCGATCGCGACCGCGAGCACTCCGATCGCCCAGCCGGGATCCGTGAGCTGGTGGGGATTCCGGAGCTTCGCGATCCCCTCGGCCACCGCGAAGACCGCGCCGAGGCTGAAGAGCACCAGGGCCACGATGAAGCCCCAGAAGTAGCGCTCCTGCCCGAAGCCGAACGGGTGCTCCGGCGTGGCCTTGCGCCTTGCCAGACGCGCCCCGAGCAGCAGCAGGCCCTGGTTGCCGGTGTCGGCGAGCGAGTGCACCGCTTCCGCCAGCATCGAAGAGGCGCCAGTGGCGATGAACGCGGCAAGCTTGGTCGCGGCGATGGCGAAATTCGCCAGAAAGGCGGCGAAGATCGCGCGGCGGCTTCCTTCCTGCATCCGGGGGGGCGCAGGATACTGCGCCCCTGGGGCCTAAAGCCACGAACGCGAATTCCGATTCGGGAAGCGGGGGTCCGAGCGTGTTACCGCGATCACCGCGCCAGGCGCGCAGCCGCGCCACCCGCGAGCGCATCCTCGACGCCGCCGAGGTGGTGGTCGCGGCGAAGGGCTTCGAGGCGGCCGGCGTGGCCGAGGTGGTGGCCCGCGCCGGCTCCTCGGTCGGCGTCTTCTACGCGCGTTTCCGCGACAAGCGCGGCCTGCTCCACGCCCTCTACGACCGCTTCCACCGCGAGGCCCAGGCGCGCCTCGACGCGGCGCTCGACCCCGAGCGCTGGGCCGCGGCTCCGACCGCGCCGCTCGTGCAGGCCCTGGTCCGGACCCTCGTCGACCTGCACCGGGAGCGGCGCGGGCTGGTGCGCGCCTTCGCGGTCGAGGCGGCGCGGGACCCCGAGCTCCAGGCCCGGCGCGACCGCCTCTCGCAGCACCTGGCGGGCCGGCTCGCCGAGCGCCTGCGGGGGCGGGCCGGCGAGATCGGCCATCACCACCCCGAGCGCGCGTTGGCCTTCGGGATGGCGGTCGTCGCGAGCACGGTCGAAGGGGCGGTCCTCTTCGATCGGCTCCGCACCGGCCCGCTGGCGCCTTCCGACGGCGATCTCGCCGCGGAGCTCGCACGGCTCTTCCTGGCCTACCTCGGCGTCCGGCCGGACGAGGCCCGCCCGCCTACTCCCAGCGCAGGGCGGTGATCGGGTCCATGCGCGCGGCGCGACGGGCGGGGTAGAAGCCGAAGAAGGTCCCCACCGCCCCGGAGAAGAGGATCGCGCCGGCGACGGTGCCCGGGGCGACGAGCGTGGGCCAGCCCGCGAGCGCCGACAGCAGCCGGGCGGCGCCGATGCCGAGGCCCGCGCCCACCAGGCCGCCCGCGAGCGAGAGCGCGGTCGACTCGACCAGGAACTGCAGCAGGATGTGCCGGCTCTTGGCGCCCACCGCCATGCGGATCCCGATCTCGCGCGTCCGCTCGGTCACCGAGACGAGCAGGATGTTCATGATTCCGATGCCGCCGACCAGCAGCGAGATCGAGGCGACGCTCATCAGCAGGTTCGTCATCACGCGACTCGCCTGCTCCGACGCGCGCGCCATGTCGGAGAGGTCGCGCACGGTGAAGTCGTCCTCGCGGCCGGCCTGGATCCGGTGGCGGTCGCGCAGCAGCGCGACGACCTGGCGCCCCGCCGCCTCCACCGCGCGCGTCCCGGCCGTCTTCGCGAAGATCATGTCGACGCTGCCCAGGAACTCCGTGCCGATCACGCGCCGCTCGGCCGTCGAGAAGGGGATGACGACGACGTCGTCCTGGTCCTGCCCGAAGGTGTTCTGCCCGATCTGCTGGAGCACGCCGATCACGCGGAAGGGCACCCCGTCGACGCGAATCCCGGCGGAGAGCGGATCCTCTCCGGGGGCGAAGAGCTGGTCGACGACCGTGCGGCCGAGGACGGCCACGCGGCTGCCGGCGTCCTCGTCGCGCTGCGTGAAGAAGCTCCCCGCGGCGAGCGACCAGCCGCGCACCGAGGCGTAGGACGGGGGGACCCCCTGGACGAGCGTCGACCAGTTCTGCTCGGCCTGGATCACCTGCACGATCTTGCGCTTGATCCACGCCACCTCCGCGACGTCGGGGCACTCGCGGGCGATGGCCCGGGCGTCCTCCGCGGTCAGCGTCGAGACTCCTCCCCAGCCCGAGCGCACGCCCGCGCTGGTCGTCGCGCCCGGCACCACCACGAGCATGTCGGTGCCGAGGCTCTGGATCTGGCGCTGCACCTCGGCATCCGCGCCCTGCCCGATGCCCACCATCGCGATCACGGCGCCGACGCCGATCACGATCCCGAGCATGGTGAGCGCGGAGCGCAGCTTGTTGCGGCGCAGCGCCCGCAGCGCCACGCGCACGCTCATGCGCAGCAGAGGCATCATCGGCGTTCGTCCGAGACGATCGCGCCGTCGCGGAACGTGATCACGCGCTGCGCGAACGCGGCGACCTCGGAGTCGTGGGTCACGACGACGAGCGTGAGCCCGTGCTCCTCGCAGAGACGCCGGAAGATCTCCATGATCTCGCGGCTCGAGCGGCTGTCGAGGTTGCCCGTGGGCTCGTCGGCGAGGAGCAGCTCGGGCCGGTTCACGAGCGCGCGCGCGATCGCGACGCGCTGCTGCTGGCCGCCGGAGAGCTGGCTCGGGAGGTGCTCCTCGCGCCCCTCGAGCCCCACCTGCCGCAGCGCCTCGCGCGCGCGCTCGCGCTGCTCCGGCGCGGGCACGCCGGCGTAGACGAGGGGCAGCTCGACGTTCTCGAGCGCGCTCGTGCGCGCTAGCAGGTTGAAGCTCTGGAACACGAAGCCGATCAGGCGGTTGCGCAGCTCCGCGCGCGCGTCCGCCGAGAGCGACGAGGCGTCGCGACCCGCGAGGCGGTAGCTGCCGCGGGTCGGCCGGTCGAGGCATCCGAGGACGTTCAGGAGCGTGGACTTGCCCGACCCCGACGCGCCCATCACGGCCACCTTCTCGCCGCGTGCGACCTCGAGGTCGACGGCCTGCAGCGCGGGCACGGTCGAGTCGCCGAGCTCGTAGACGCGCCAGAGATCGCGGACTTCGACCAGGGGCTCGGCCACGGTTCAGCGCAGCCGCGGGCGGCCGAGCAGCGACGGGGCCGGCTTCTTCTCCGCCGCCGCTTCCTCGCGCTCGTAGGCCACGGCGACCGGATCGCCCGGCCCGATCCCTTCGGAGAGCAGCTCGGCGAAACGCTCGTCGCGCAGCCCGGTCTTCACCTCGACCCGGCGCAGCCCGCCCGAGGCGTCGGGCAGCCACACCGCGGGCACCTCCGCGGTGGGCGCCGCCTCCGCGTTCTCGGGTCGGAAGCGCAGCGCCCGCAGGGGCAGCCGCACCGCGTCCTCGCGGCGGTCGGTCGTGATCGTCACGCTCGCCGTCATCCCCGGCTTGAGCTCGAGCGCGGAGTTGTCGACGCCGATCACCACGTCGTAGGTCACGACGTTCATCACCGTCGTGGGCGCGTTGCGCACCTGCACCACCCGGCCCGCGAAGATGCGGCTCGGCCAGGCGTCGACGCCGAACTCCGCCGGCTGCCCCTCGCGCACCCCGCCGATGTCCGACTCGCTCACCTTCGCGGCGACCTGCATCTGTGTCAGGTCCTGCGCGATCAGGAACAGCGTCGGGGTCTGGAAGCTGGCGGCGACCGTCTGGCCCACGTCGACGTTTCGCGAGACCACGACCCCGTCCACCGGCGAGCGGATGTCGGTGTAGGCGAGGTTGACGCGGGCCTCGGCGAGCGCCGAGCGGGACTGGCGCACGCCGGCCTCCTCGAGCGCGATCTGCGCCACGGCCTGGTCGTGGGCGCTGGCGGCGGCGTCGACCTCGCTCTGCGGGCCCGTGTCGCGCTCGCGGAGCTCGCGGCTGCGCTCGAGCGTGATCTTCTTGAGGGCGAGGTCGGCTCGGGCCTTCTGGACGCGCGCCTGGGCGTTGGCGAGGTTCGCCTCCGCCTGGTCGACGCGCAGCTGGAACGGCGCGGGGTCGATCTGCGCGACGCGCTGGCCCTTCGCGACCTTCGAGTTGAAGTCGACGTCGATGGCGAGGATTGGCCCCGAGACGTAGGTCCCGACCTGCACGATCGTGACGGGATTCACGACGCCCGTGGCGGTCACGCGGCTGGCGATCTCGCCGCGGTCGATCGCCTCGGTCACGACGGCCGATGCGCGGTCGCCGCCCGCACCACAGGACGCGGCGCCAGCGCCCCCGAGGAGCAATGCCGCGACCCCTGCGAGCAGGCGCGGCGCGATTCTCGCGTGCGACGGTTCCGTGGCAGGAACATGACGGGAGCCGACGCCCGCGGCAACCCGGAGCCGCGCGGCGAGCCCAAGCGAAGCGCCCAGGGACCGCAAACGAAGCGCCCAGGGTAACGGCAAGCGGAACCGCGCAGCGAGCGCAAGCGGAGCGCGCAGCGAGCCGCAGGCGAGTGGAGTCCCATCGGGCAGGCGAGTGGAGTCCCATCGGGCAGGCGAGTGGAGTCCCATCGGGCAGGCGAGTGGAGTAGATCGAGCTAGCAGCCCGGGGAGGCCGCGACGAACGCCAGGCGGCGGACCGAATCGCAGCCGGACAGCTGGCGGAGGCCCCGCTCGGCGAGCTGGCGCACCCGCTCGCGCGAGAGGTTGAGCTTCTCGCCGATCG
>Ga0315273_10014689_pt1 | contig 10096 bp, 11 predicted proteins | sample YL17G02_0_MG_FD_205753 | JGI IMG/M metagenome (GOLD analysis project Ga0315273, IMG submission 205753) | Sediment microbial communities from Yellowstone Lake, YNP, Wyoming, USA - YL17G02_0 | ecosystem: Environmental > Aquatic > Freshwater > Lake > Sediment | place: USA: Wyoming | collected... | reverse complement strand
TCAACCTCAGGATCTTGCATCATCGCCACCTCTTTAGGCGCGGATTATAGGAAAATAACCGGGATATGCGGAATAAAATTATACGACTAAATTAGGGCATCGAAGCGGCAAATCGCATAGGGTTAGCATTTTGGGGCCGCTTCCGCCCTTGCCCGAATAACTCGTTATTCGGGCAGAACAGGCGAACAGGTGAACAGTGGAGCAGTTGAAACTGCCCACAACTGCGAGCCTGTGGTCTACTGCTCAACTGCTCATTTCCTCAAATCAATTATCGGGGCACTACACCTCCCTCAATACGGCTGGTGGAATTTCAGCCATTCAAAGAGCAGGAACTGCATTCTATCAATAAAGAGCGAGACGCGGGCCATGACGGTATTGCCGAAGATGGCGCCGAAGGCAATCATGAGCAGCCAGCGGCCGGTCTTGGCGCTGCCTTTCAGGACGGGGCGCTTGTGCTCGATGGAAAAGAAGAAATAGGACATGACGGTGATGAGGGTGAAGAATAACAGCAGGTTATTGAAGCTGAAGCTGTTGAGATTCCAGGGAGCATGCCAGATGGGTTTGATGGAGGCTTTCATTTGCGGCACGAACTCGGTAACGAAACCGACGATGCCCAGACCGGCGCCGGTGCCGATGAAGAGCGCCATGGCCCAGCGGGCAATCCATACCTGGCGCTTGCTATAGACGAAGTAGAACATGAGGCCGATGAGCATGGCAAAAATCCAATACCACTTGCCTTCTTTGAAAAGGGGTATTCCCCACTGGGGAACGAGCACCTGAGTTACGGTGGTAAATATGCCATAGCCGGCGGCCAATCCGATATAGACATGCTCAAAGAAACGGAAGACCGGGTTCTCTCGATAGAGAATCGAATAGACCGCGAGCGTGCAGATGGCACCGATCCAGATAATCCAGGCATCCGGGTGGTTCATGGCTGCCCCCCTTCCGCCGGAGCGTTCTTACTGCGCCGCGCAATGAAATAGCCCACGTTGCCTACAATAATGAGCGCGATAATCAGCATGTGGGCAAAGGACTGTGCGGCCATGCGCTTGCCGGCTTTGCCGTCTTTGTAACCGGCGAGCTCTTCATATTCCGCGGCGCCTACGAGGCCGCGCATCATGCCCACCAACTGGCCGGCATCCAGATAGGGGAAGGCTTCCGGCACCATGACTCCCGTGCAAGCATAGGCAATGGGTGTACCATAGATGCCATAAAGGTAGCGGATATAAGTGCCGACGGTGGCGGAGCCGGTAATCTCGACAATCAGGCCGATATCCTTATGATCCCGCACATTTTTCATAAAGGGGAGCTTGGTCATAGGGGTATGTTTGAAATCCTCTTTCATGGTGCCGGGGATATCTTTGGCCCAGGCGCGCACCATCTGGTCGCTGCCGGTTTTGAAGCCCCAGTTGACCCAGTCCACGCCATATTTGAGGCCGAATTTTTGGGCGATGGGTTCGGCGATTTGCTGAGTAAGCAGCGGGCCCTGCGGGGTAGCCCAGCCCCAGATCGCGAACTTTTTGTGTTTTGAGGCGAGGTGATAGATCAGGGCGGCAGTCTGGGGCGCGGTTTCTCCCTGGGTTCCTGCGCCCCAATTGACGGATATGACCACTATCTTATCCTTCGAGAGACTTTCGACAGCCTCATATAAATCGCGGGTGGGCCAGCTCACGATGATGGGCATGCTTATTTTGACGAGCAGGGGTATCGCCACGGCAATGGCCATGATTAGAAAGATCGCTCGGCGGATATAAAAGACTTTACGTTTTTCTTGCATCATACTGTGCGGTTATCGTCCCGAATAGAATATCAAGCACCATCATGGGCGAGACGCCCATGCTACGTTTAGAATTCCTGTTCGAAGAAGGCGCCTCTTTCCAGGTAGAGCCAGAGGCGCAGGGACATGGCGAGGGCGCCGACGCCGACGCCGAAATTGACCGCGCGCAGGCCCGACATGCTGATAATGCCCAACAGCCACATGGCAATATTTTCCGTCCTGAATCCCGATAAGGAACCTTCCGTGGGCAATCCGTGGGTGAACCACATACCCATGGGGACTTGCCCCATCATAACGAGAAAAGCCGCCAGGACCAGCACGGTCGCTTCGCCGCTGCGCAGGCGAAAGGCGCGAAAGGCGGCGGTCGCCATATAAAAAGCCAGCAGGGAAAACATGGTCGCATCGAGGGAGACGAGCGCGCCATTAAAGAGACTCAGGTAAATCTCATGGGCGGTCTTTCCGAAAGCTGTGGTTGGCTTGCCATAGGCGTCCCACAGTCCGAAAAAGGTCATCGCAAACATGGCCACAAAAAAGGCCAGGCTGTTATACCATCCCTTTTTGAGTTTGCGGATATTTCCGCCATGCACCATGGTCAGATTTATTACCCCAAGCAGTAAGGTAAATCCTCCAATCACCATGAAGGCTTGGCCCAGAGGTTCGAGAAAGGGAGTGAAGGGATTATTTACGGTCTTCCAACTGAAGAGATGAAGCTTGCCCGGGAAAAAGAATTCCAGGACATAGAAGAGGCCGCCGAGAAAAGTGGTTACAATGATAATCAATTTCTTTTCTCTGGAGCGCAGCTTGCCGATAAGAAACAGCAAAAGCGCCCAGCCGAGGACGGCGGCGAAAATTATTATCCACAAGAGCCAATGATGTTTTAACATATTAGTTGTCAGTTGTCAGTTAGGGCCGGCGTCGCATCAGCCGCCCACGGCGCGTGTCAATAGTTGAATTAACGGATTTTTATCTTCAACATAAAAGAAGGCCAGGATGGTGCCGACAACGATCATCAACAATAAAATTGCTTTGGATATATCCTGGCCAACCAGGCTTCCCAGCAAGGTCGGTTCTTGCGTGAGGTAGGCGCTGGCGGCGTAATATTCATCTCCGATGATGGTATAGTCGCAGGAGACGATGAAAAAGGGAATCTGCGTGGTGGCGGGAGTGCCGGCGACCTGGATGGCGCCGGACTCCTGACCGGCTTCGGCCAGCAACAACGATTCCGCGTAGAAGTAGCCGAAGAGGAAAGTGGAAGCCACTTTTTCGCGTATCACCAGGCCCATCATGCCGGCGGCGAAGGCAAATTGCTCGCCGGAAAGAAACCGAATGTCCTCCGGGCGATGCGCTTCCGGCTTGCCTTCTTCCAGCCAGGCCTCGCGCGTCGCCTCTTCGCAGACCGCGACCATCATGGCATCGGCCACCGGAACAATAAGCCTGTTTCCATAACGCGCGGCAAGCTTTGCCACATGGCTCATCACTCCCATGGCTTGCAAGGTGGGAATATCAATTCCGCCCAAGCCGATAGAGAAGAGCATGGGGCGGCCCATCTCCGTCGCTCGGCCGACGGTTTCGTCAATGGCGGACAGGCCGGGGATGCGGCGGATAAAGAGTTTGCGGCCGCGCTTGGCCGTGATGATGGTGAGGACGATAGTTGCACATATCACTATCATCAATATCAGATGAAATGTATTTGCATGCTCAAGATTCATGGCACGGTCAGTTTAAAGTTCAGAGTTCAGAGTTCTCAGGCTTTGCCCCTCGTCGCTCGCCGCTTACGGCGGTCTTTTCATGGGCGAGTTCTTCGATGCGCGCGATTAGCTGTTCGACTTTGTCCGGACAATCGAGCAGATAGGCCAATCGGGAGACTTTTTCGGGTGCTGCGAAGACGCCTAATAGGGGCGTGGCAAAATGCAGTCCCTGGCTGTAGAGAAAAGCGAGGGGCCGGTTCAGTTCCAGGAAAAGCACGGCGGGCGTCTCCATGCCCCGGCGGACGACGGCGGAGGCGATGGAGTCAATCAGGACGGAATCGTCCTGATTGGGGATCAGAGTCGCGGAACTGCAAGGATGAAGGATGAAGGATGAAGGATGAAGAGAATTAGAGTCGCTGGATTTCTGCGACTCATCTTCTTCTCGTTTCCGATTCGAATAAAATGGAAAGTTCATTTTGATTTTTCTTCAGTTCTTGCTGCGGTTTCGGGCGGGAGGGGCCGGTATTTGCGAATAATTTCGGCGACGCGCTCCTGCTCCTCGCCTTCCACCCATAAACTAATACCACGAAATGCGGCTCTCCAACTAGAGTTTGGCAGCGGACTTAGTTTAATTCCTTGGGAACCTTTATAGCAATAGCGCACTTGGGGCCAGGGCAGATAGCGAAAAGTGAGGAAATTCCGCATATGGATGCCCTGCTCGGTCAAGCGATAATGGATGGGAAAGAGATATTCGGAAATGGCGGAGAGCAAAAGCAAAACGGCAATGCCGGCGAGCAGCGGATTGTGCGAGGAGAGCAGCACCGCCAGAGAGGCAAAGAAGACGGCGGCGATGGCGAGCAGGGCGCGCCGGGGCCGGCGGCGGATAAGCCGCACGCTCCAGGAGAGGAGGATTTTATCTTTTTCGTTAGTAACCATTAATGTATTCACCGCAAAGGCGCTAAGGGCGCAAAGAGAAACTTCAGAAAAACTTCTGTGGCAGGAGTAATCATCCACAGGCGGACAAGCCTCCTGCCCAACGAGTTTTTTTGAACGCCAGGGACAGCCCGTCACAGGCGAATAAACTACTAAACTGAAGTAGCAGTCCCTGTTACAGCCCGAGTTGGGGAGCAATTTTTTGCATTTCATTCAGGCCGATGGTAATGAATTGTTCCAGGGAAAGGCCCAGTTCCTGACAGGAGGCCATCTGCTCCCGGTTGGCGCCCCGGGCGAAGGATTTTTCTTTCATACGATTCAATACGAAGGCCGCATCTATGCCGGCGAGTTTCTTTGCTGGGGAAATCAGCGCGGCGGCGACAATCATGCCGGTCAGCGGATCCGCCGCCCAGAGCGCTTTCGCCAGCGCGGTGTCTCTGGGCGCAAGATTATTGTGCCCCTTCACGGCGGCAATGATCTCTTCATCAATCCCTTGTCTTTGCAAAATCTCTTCCGCCACGAGGGTATGGCGGGACATGTCTTTGACGGTTATATCATAATCAATATCATGCAACAGGCCGCAGAGCCGCCAGCGGGGTGCGTCTTCGCCGAGAGCTTGCGCCAGGCCTTTCAAAACGACCTCGGCGGCGAGACAATGTTTAATGAGATTGGCCGTGGAGAGATGCTGTTTTAGAAGAGCGAGCGCTTCGGCGCGTTTAAGATGAAGGTAGAGTTCCTGAGCATCATCGTCTTCTTCGCCAAAGACCTTCGCGGTGAAGCTATAGATAGCGGCGCCTTCGCACCAGGCCGATGGCGGCAGGCCGGCTTTCTCGCTGGTGTGCTGCAGAAATTCCTCCCGCTCCCAGCCCCATTCTCGCGCGACTTGGGGAAGCAGGAGGCCGCGTTTCATGCCGCTTTCTATGACCAGGCCGTGCGTGCCGACCTTGATAGTGGAGGGATCGTCAACCTTTTCCAAAGAGGAAAGCACCGAGATCTCCAGCCTGCTCTCGGGCAGCTCATCCGGGCGCGGGGGCTGGAATCTGAAATCCTGAGTGGCGGCGAGCGCGCCGGCGCGTTGCACGGCCTCCCAAAGCGGTGAGGTGGGCTCGACCAGGCCGATGCAGCCCCGCAGCTCACCCTTATTGCGAAGGGTTACAAAAGCGCCTGCGGGCTCCAATAAAGCGGCCTCCTCGGGCGCGGATATATTGGGCTGCTTTCGCCTGACCGCGCCTTCCACCGCGGCGCGGGCGATCTGGATAAGGGAGGCACGATGGAGATGATCTAACATGCGGTGGCTCCTCTTGTCGTGAATGATGCTGGCTAATTGTAGAGACTTGGGAGAATAGTGTCCAGAGTCGCGGAACTGCAAGGATGAAGGATGAAGGATGAAAAGGGAGGGAAAACAGTAACCGCAAAGTGCAAAGAGCGCAAAGAAGGGGGGGAATGGTAAGGCGTAAGGATGAAGGATGAAGAGCAGGGTCGCAGAGTGGCTAAGCCCCTGCGGGGCCGCCATGGCGGTCGCAAAGCGACCTAGCCATCGCAGGGTTGCAGGGTCGCAGGGCCGGGGCTTTTTCATTAATTGCTGAGGACAAAAGAGGGCCTGCTTGCTGTTTGGGCGATAAAAGATACAATTTTATGCTATTTTGGAACAATCATATGACATTGAACGGCTTGACAACTAGCTATTGCTCTCTATAATTTCTTATAGCACTTGTTTGTGTATTACAAGAGCACCAAGGGGGGCGTGGCTTAGACGCCCATATTTGCGAAGGAGAAGCTTGTGAGCGAGAACGAAATATTTCCCCAAACGCTGTCAGGTCAAGCGGGGGGCAAAGACGGGATTCATCCGATAGACCTGGGAGAAGCGCTGGAGCGGCTGCAACTGGGGATCGGTCCGGCGGCGCAGATGTGCGGGATTTCCATTCGACAATTATCTTACTGGACCGACAAGGGCATCTTTTCCCGCGAGATGGGAGAAGACGGCACGAGCGCGAAGGCTGGTTCCAAGAAGAAGCGTGCGAACCGCTCGCGCGTGTATGATTTCCCGGCCATTGAAAAGGCCTGCCTGATAAAACAGGGGCTTGATTTTGGCTATAGTCTTGAGGCCTCGGTCGCCGAGGCGGAAGATTTTCTGAAGAAGCGAAAAGAAGATAAGAAACGGATTTATAAGTTATCGGAAATGGAGTTATCCGGTCTTTTGCAGGAGAAATCCGAGGTCTTGATGGAACTGGCAGAGCGGGTCAGGAGAGGCCTGCGCACCTATCGAGTGAGCGGAGATTTGGGAAGATTGGCGGCCTCTTCCCGAGGTTTGGAAAGGCTGATTTCATTTTTCGAGGCGAATCCATACACGGTAAATACGGCCAGGCAGATCTCGCTGCGTTTGGGGCGGGATGCTGAAGAAGTAACAAAAGAGCTGAAAACTTTAGAGGAAAAACGCTTCATACAGAAAATCTCTTACCCGGGCAATGATATCTATCGTTATTTGCCGCGGCGGCGATAACCAAGCATCTTTGCGCTTTAAGATGAGCGCAAAGATGCTTGGCGTTGAACGTTGAGCGTTCAGCGTAAGGCGTAAATACTTTTGGATTTTGATACACATTTTAATATGCGTGCGGGATGAGGTTGGAGCCGGCAATAATGGGCAACATAAGTATGGTAATGAAGTTCCTCTGCCGGTCTGATGAAATAATGAGGCGGGAGAGATGAGGTTAATGAAATGCTGACGGAATTACAACGTGTCCATACCGGCATTGACGGTCTGGATGAGCTGCTCTGCGGGGGCTTTCTGATGGGAGATACGATGCTGTTGGCGGGCGCGCCCGGCACCGGCAAGACGAGCCTGGGCCTGCAGTTCTTATTCGCGGGCGCGACGCAGCATGAAGAGCCGGGATTATTTATCACCTTTGAGGAATTCCCGGAGCGCATCTATCGAGACGCGGGCAACTTCGGATGGGACCTGCCCAAACTGGAACGCGAGAACAAACTCAAGATCATCTTCACTTCGCCCGACCTGGTGCAACAGGACTTGTTGCACGAGCAGGGGATTATCGCCGAGATGATCCACGAGATTGGGGCGCGGCGGGTGGTGGTGGATTCCATCAGCCTGTTCGAATCGCATCCGGCGGTGCATGGAAATCGCCGAGAGGCGATCTATGGATTGATAAATGCGCTCAAGCGGGAGGGCCTCACCTCGCTCTTGATTCGCGAGCTGTCCAGCAATGCTGAAGTGGGATCCTCCGAGGAGGACTTCGTCGCCGACGGCGTAATCGTGCTATCGCAAAAGCGGGTGGAGGGCCAGCGGGTGCGGTTTATCGAAGTGATGAAGAGCCGGGGCACGCCGCATATGCCCTATCCGGGGATGTTGATTATCGAGGAGACCGGCCTCAGCGTCCTCCCGGCGCATCGGCAGGCTTTCTATCGCTTTGAGGAGGCGATGTCCACGGGCATCTCCAAGCTGGACGATCTTCTGGGAGGCGGTATTCCCTATGGTTCCTTCTATCTGTTCGAGGTGGGTTCCGATTTTCATCAGCAGCCATTGGAGGCGAACTTCCTGAAGGAGGGGCTGGAGGCCGGCGATGTGTGGATGCAAATCGGCGCCTCCACGACAATGCGCCGCGAGCTGTGCACGCAACTGACAGGTTTGGGGATCAGCCAGGAGATGCTGGAAGAGGCCAGCAATAGCGGCCGGATACAAATTCTCGGGCCTGTCATACCGCGGGGCGAGGAACCCGGAGCGATGAACATTGACGATGTGATAAATGCCTTGGAGAAGGCGCACCTGAATATAGATGAAACCCAGCGCGTGCGGGTGGGATTGGAGCTTTCTCCGTTGGTAATCTCCCTGGGCATGGACAATCTACTGAGCCTGTTGAGCCGCATACTGAGCATATCTCAGAATTATGGAAGTGTGGTATCAGGAATCATACAGACGGGCCTGATGCGAGAGCAGGCGATGGCACAGGTGCGTTCCTTGGCCGACGGCATTGTCCGCATCTGGATGCATGGCGATTTTAATTACCTGCAAGTAATCAAGACGGTAAATTCAGTGCGCACCCGCGTGCAGGCGATCATGGAAACGCCGGAGCCGCCGTATCTAAAGATCTTAACATAATGGCAAGCGCTGCAAGTCTGTCGTTGAGCGTTGAGCGTTCAGCGTTGAGCGTGTGATGCCGGTTGTCTGCGAAGGACTATTCCTCTATACTTAGCCGGGGGAAAGCTTCTTGGAACAGGTTGTCCATGGCAGAGGTTGAGGCAAGGCTGGAAGAGACGATTCTAATTGGCCGTTGCCAGCAGGGCGATTTGGCGGCTTTTGACGAACTGGTCAGCATTCATGCCTCCCGCGTTTTCAACCTGGCCTATCGCATGCTGGGTTCGCAGCAGGATGCAGAGGATGCGGCGCAAGAGGCTTTTCTGCGCGCCTTTTCCGCGCTGCGGCAGTTTCGCCGCGGGGCGGCTTTTTCCACCTGGTTGTATCGCATCACGGTCAACACCTGCCTGGATGAATTAAAGCGACGCAAACGTCGTCCCCAGCCGTTTACCTCCGTCTATGGTGAATTCGAGGAGGAAAGCGAGAATCAGCAGGCGGCGGCCTCCCCCACGCCCTTCGACCAACAGGATCCGGAGGAACTGCTGACCCGACGTCTGGAGCAAGAGCAGGTACAGCGGGCCTTGGCCATTTTGCCGACAAACCATCGCGCAGTGGTGGTAATGTGCGATATCGAAGGACTTTCCTATGAGGAAGCGGCGGCGGCGCTAAAGACGGGGCTGGGAACGGTGAAATCACGTCTGCACCGCGCCCGTCAAAGGCTGAAGGAATTGCTGACGCGGGAGAGGGGAATGGCAAGGATGAAGGATGAAGGATGAAGGTAGACTGTAGAGTGAATTCTTTTATGCGCCAATTAGCCAGGGGGCGGTGGTATGAATGGTTCTCAGTTATCTGTTATCTTTTGTTAGTTACCAGAGGGAACAATTTAGAAAGAAGTGAAGTCATAAAGATAGAGGTAAAAGTTCACAGTTCACAGTTAAGAGTTGAGAGCGATGTAGTTGTTTCCTCTGAACTCTAAACTAATAACTTGCTCTGTTGCAAAGCACATAAAGCGGACCTTCAGGATTTATTGAGCCAGGTAGAAAAGAGTTCAAATTATCTGTAATTAGACGCTCGGCGGGGCGTGGCAACCCCGCCCTACACGTGCTTTGCAACAGAGCAACTAATAACTCTGAACTAAGCAGTTAAATATGAATTGCAAACAAGCGAAAAATTTGCTGGATGAATATCTTGACGGGCGGCTCAAGGCGGAGATCGCCGGCGAGGTAGAGGCGCATGTGGGCGGCTGCAGGGATTGCGCGGCCGAACTGGCGGCGCTGCGCGGGGTTCTGCAACAGGTCAGAACTTTAGATGCTCTGCCCTTGCCGGAGGGTTTTGTCGGGCGCGTCAGTGCGGCGGCGCGGCAAAGGGCGGCGGCACAGCCCGCAGGCGGCAAAGCCTCTGTCTGGCCGATGCTTCGCTGGCTGGCGCCGGCCTTTGGGGTGCTGCTCATCGGGCTGGTGGCGTGGTGGAGTGTGCCGCCTAAAGCGGGGATGTATATTGATACTCCAGAGGCTAGGAAGCTTATAGGTGAAATGCACAAGATGGGCGGGAAAAAGTCATCCCAGCGGCAAATGATGACGGCGAGACGCGCGGCGAGAAGGGGCCAATCCG
>Ga0315273_10014688_pt1 | contig 10096 bp, 9 predicted proteins | sample YL17G02_0_MG_FD_205753 | JGI IMG/M metagenome (GOLD analysis project Ga0315273, IMG submission 205753) | Sediment microbial communities from Yellowstone Lake, YNP, Wyoming, USA - YL17G02_0 | ecosystem: Environmental > Aquatic > Freshwater > Lake > Sediment | place: USA: Wyoming | collected... | reverse complement strand
GTACGGCGGACGACACGCTCGAAGCCTACCATGCCATCCTGAAGGACTACCAGTTCGACAAGATGTCGACGCCCGATCTCATCACCGCGGTGCGGATCTTCGAGGTGCTCGAGAAGCCCGACGAGATCGTGGCCGCGTGCAGCGTCCTCTACAAGCGGGCGGACACCCTGGACGACGCGACTCTGGTCCGCCAGTGTCTCCTGCTCGGACGGCATCTCCGCGACCAGGAGGGCAAAGCGGAGAAAGCCATCGAGGTCTTCACCCGCGCGGAGATGCGGACGAAGGATATCCACGCGAAGGCCCGCCTCGCCAATGAGAAGGGCGACGTGTACGCGCACTACCTCAAGGATCTGGAAAAGGCGCTCACCGAGTACCTCAAGCCTCTGAAGATCTACAACAAGGCGGCGGACGACCAGGTGCGGCTCGCCCAGATCCGCGTCGGCGACGTCTACCGATCCAAGGGCGACTATGAGGCGGCCCTGAAGGCCTACGAGCGTGCGGCCGACATGCCGATCGCCGGCGAATCGGCGAAGCTCGCCTCCGCGCGGCGCGGCTCGTTCGCTCACACCACCGAGGACTACATCCGCCGCGGGATGTTCCGCGAGGCCGGGGCCGAGTTGGACAACTGGGACTGGGAGTTCCCGACCGACAAGCTCGTCGGCTACTCCTCACTCCTGCGCGCCAAACTGGCCTTCGCCGAGGTCAAGAAGGCGGAAGCCGAGACAAAGTATCCGAGGGAATCTCCGAAGATTTCCTCGGATACTTTGCCCGCCGACGAGGAGAAGAAGCAGGCCGCCCTCAAACGCGCCAAAGCCGAGACCGAGGAAGCCATCAAGCAGGCGGATGGCCTCCTGCGCGTCAACAAGAACAGCGAATACGCCGACAGCCTGCTCCTCTTCCTGTCCGACCTCTACGCAGACCGCGGCCAGCTCGACAAGGCCATCGAGAAGGTGTCGGCCCTCCTCAAGGACTACCCGGCCTCCGCCCTCCAGGAGACGGCCCATCTCCGCCGGGCCACCGCCCTTTTCCAGCAGGGCAAGAGCGCCGAAGCCGCCAAGGAGGCACTCGAACTTGCCAAGAGCCACGAAGATAGCGATAATGCTCCCAAGGCGCTTCTCCTGGCCGCCACCGCCCAGGCTCGCCAGAACCTGAAGGCCGACGCCGTCCAGACCCTCGAACGCCTGACCCAGAAGTACCCCACGACCCCGCAGGCGACCGAGGGCCTCAAGATGCTCAAGGAGCTACGAGGCAAGTGAGCACGCCGTCCCAGCGAATCGACTGCCTCCGCTATGCGCTTCGCCAGGAGCCCGTCGACGCGTTCCTCGTGAGCGACCCGGCCAACGTCACCTACCTGACCGGGTTTCGGGGCGACGACTCCTACCTGCTCCTCGACCAGGACCATCTCTTCCTGGTCACCGACTCGCGGTACACCGAGCAGGCGGCGGCGGAAGCCCCCCAGTGCGAGATCGTCAAGCGGGACGGATCGATCATCAAGGAGACGGCGAAGGCGTTCGGCCGCCTTGGAGCGAAGTCGCTCGGCATCGAAGCGGCTTCGATGTCGGTCTCTTCCTTTCGCGACCTCGCGGAAGCCCTGGAAGGGGTCGAGCCGCTCCCGAAGAAGGGCCTGGTCGAGAAGCTCCGTGAGGTGAAGGATGAGGGCGAGATCGAGCGGATCCGCAAGGCGGCGGCCCTCGCGGATGCCACGCTGACGGCTCTTCGCGGCCAGATCGTTCCGGGGATGACCGAGCGGGAAGTGGCCAACCGCATCGACTTCAGCCTGCGCGAGGCGGGTGCTCGGCGGCCCTCGTTCGAGCCGATCGTCGCGGCTCGCCAGCGCAGCTCGCTGCCGCACGCTCAGGCGACCGACGCCCGGCTCGCCCCCGGCGACGCCGTGCTCATCGACTGGGGCGCGGAACGGGACCTGTACTCCTCGGACTGCACGCGGATGTTCTTCCTCGCCGCGCCCGACGCGCGCTGGCGCGAGGTCTACGCGACGGTCCGCCGCGCCCAGGAACTGGCCATCGAGGCCATCCGCGCAGGCGCCGGGCTCCGCGAGGTCGACGCCGTGGCGCGACAGCACATCAGCCAGGCGGGCTACGGGTCGAACTTCGGCCACGGCCTCGGCCACGGCGTGGGGCTCCGCGTCCACGAGAGCCCCTCCATGAACGAACGCGCCGAAGGCACCCTCGCCGCGGGCATGGTCGTGACCGTCGAGCCCGGCATCTACCTCCCCGGGTGGGGAGGCGTTCGGATCGAAGACCTCGTCGTGGTCCGCCAGGAGGGCGCCGAGGTGCTCACCTCGCTGCCCAAGGAACTCGACGCCGTGATTCTGTGACCCGAAACGGACGTCGGTTTCCGGTTATCGGTTTTCGGCTATCGGGGCCCCGAAAACCGACAACCGATAACCATTGCCTTTTGAGAAGGAGAGGCTTGCTGTGCCGATCATTTCGAGCAACGACTTCAAGAACGGGATGACGATCGTCTTCAACGGGCAGCTCCACCAGATCACCTTCTTCCAGCACATCAAGCCCGGCAAAGGCCACGCGTTCGTGCGGACGAAGCTCCGAAATCAGAAGACCGGCCGCATCCTCGACCGCAACTTCGACGCGAAGGAGCAGGTCGAGCAAGCCTATATCGAGAAGAAGCCCCTCGAATACCTCTATCGCGACCCCGAGAACTTCTTCTTCATGGACCACGAGACCTACGAGCAAGTCACCGTCCCGGCCGCCCAAATGGAGGAGCAGGCGAAGTTCCTCAAAGAGAGCACCGAGTGTCTCGCCTCCTTCCACGAGGGCGAGGTCATCGACATCCAACTGCCCGACTCCGTTGTCCTCAAGGTCGCCGAGACCCCGCCGGGTGTCCGGGGCGACACCGTGAGTGGCGCCACAAAGACGGCGACGCTCGAAACCGGCGCCGTCATCCAGGTCCCCCTGTTCGTCAACCCGGGCGAAAGCGTTCGCGTGGACACCCGCTCGAGCCTCTATCTCGAACGAGCGTGATTGCGATTGCGATTGAAACCGGTTCTCTGGGAGCCTTTCAATGGATATCCAGCAGATCCGAGGGATGATCGAAGAGTTGACGAGTCTGATGGACGCCAAGAAGCTCGAGGAACTCGAGATCGATGTGGAAGGCATCAAGATCCACCTGCGGCGCGGCGGCCGCGTCGTCGAGCCGCAGGCCTTTGTTGTGGCTCCGAGTGCACATCAGGCCGCTCCTCTGTCCATCCTGGGCCAGGACGCCGCGCCCGCGGCAGCCGAGGCGGAAACGGGCCACGTCGTCAAGTCCCCGATGGTCGGCACCTTCTACCGCGCCCCGGCGCCGGACGCCGACCCCTTCGTCGAGGTCGGCGACGAGGTCACGTTCGACACGGTCCTCTGCATCATCGAGGCCATGAAGGTGATGAACGAGCTGAAGGCCGAGGTCGAGGGCACGCTCGTCGGCATCCGCGCGGAGAACCGCGAAGCGGTGGAATACGGCCAGCCGCTCTTCGTCATCGCCCCGAAGGCCTCGTAATCGACTGGATGATTGGCGGGTTGGATGATTGGATGGCTGTCAGGCATTCATCCAGCCATCCATTCATTCATCCAACTCTGACTCTTCAGGACTTAGGAGTTCCGGCGCCGTGTTCTCTCGGATCCTGATCGCCTCCCGCGGCGAGATCGCGCTGCGCATCATCCGAGCCTGCAAGGAGCTCGGCATTGAGAGCGTCGCGGTCTACTCCGAGGCCGACGCCAAGGCGCTCTACCTCGACTTCGCGGACGCGAAGATCTGCATCGGTCCGGCCGAGAGTTCGCAAAGCTACCTCAACATCCCCCACATCATCGCCGCCGCCGAGGTGGCCGACGTCGATGCGATCCATCCCGGCTACGGCTTCCTGGCCGAGAACGGGCAGTTTGCGGAAGTGTGCCGCGACTGCCACATCGAGTTCATCGGGCCCTCCGCCGAGGCGATGCGCCTGATGGGCAACAAGGTGGCTGCCCGCCAGATCGCCCGCAAGTGCGGCGTGCCCATCGTCCCCGGCACGGAAGGCGCGATCGAGAGCGAGGAGGATGCCCGCCGCATCGCCGGCCAGATGGGGTTCCCCGTCATCATCAAGGCGGCGGCGGGAGGCGGCGGCCGCGGCATGCGCATCGCCCACAACGAAATCACGCTGATGAACTACCTCGCCGTCGCCCGCGGCGAGGCCGAGGCCGCCTTCGGCGACCCCTCGGTCTACGTCGAGAAGCTCGTCGAGCACCCGCGCCACGTCGAAGTCCAGATCCTCGGCGACCAGCACAGCCGCATCGTCCACCTCGGCGAACGCGATTGCAGCCTCCAGCGCCGCCACCAGAAGCTCATCGAGGAATCGCCCTGCCCCGTCATCAGCGGCAAGCTGCGTCGCCGCCTCGGCGACGACGCGGTCCGCATCGCCACCGCCGCCAAGTACTACGGCGCCGGCACCGTCGAGTTCCTCGTCGACCCCGACAACAACCACTATTTCATCGAGATGAACGCCCGCATCCAGGTCGAGCACCCGGTCACCGAGATGGTCACCGGCATCGACATCGTCAAGGAGCAGATCCGCATCGCGGCCGGCGAGCGCCTCGGCTACCGCCAGGACGACATCAAGTTCCAGGGCGCGGCGATCGAATGCCGCATCAACGCCGAGGACCCCGCCGACAACTTCAAGCCCTGCCCCGGCGTCATCTCCCGCTACTACTCGCCGGGCGGCCCGGGCGTCCGCGTCGACTCCCACGTCCACGCCGGCTACCGCATCCCGCCGAACTACGACTCGCTCATCGCCAAGATCATCGTCCACCGGGCCACCCGCGAGGAGGCCCGGCTGTGCATGCGCCGCGCCCTCGAAGAGTTCCTCATCGAGGGCGTCAAGACGACGATACCGCTCTACCTCGAAGTCTTCGGCCACAGCGCCTTCGTCAGTGGCCGGGTCGATACGACGTTCATCGAAAACCTGGAGCGGGAACGCTAGAAAGGAGAGGCGCCGTGAAGTGGCTGGAGCGCTTGGCCAACTGGATTGACGTGGTCGTCAGCCTCCTGGGGGCTGCCGCCATGGCGCTTCTGGTCGCGGAGGTCCAGGCCGGGCGCATCGTGGCACAGGCCGGCGTCGCCAAGGACCACCGCACCGCAGCCACGGTGGCCCTCATCGTCCTGGCCGCGCTCCTCGGCCTGGGCGCCGTTCTGCGCGCAATCGTGATGAGCCTCCGGGCCGACCGGGGCCGCTACCTCATCTACGAGACGCCGAACGGCCGCGTGTCCATTCGCACGCGCAGCGTCGAGGCCGCCCTCAACCGCTCGGTCCGCAGCGTCTTCGACGTCGCCGACGCTCGAACCAGCGTCAGCGTGCCTCGGGGCGCGACCGTCCCCATCGGAATCCGTGTCCGCTGCCGCCTCTACGACCGGCCCAACCTGCTCGCCAGCCAGGACCAGGTCCGCGCCGCGGTCCGCCAGCGCTACCACGAGCTGTTCCCCGGCGAGGAGAGCCTCCCGGTCGAGGTGCTGGTCGAAAACATCATCTTCCAGGCGCCGCCGACCCGCCTGCCCCCCAAGCCCACGCCCGAGCCCGACACCGAGGAAGACGAAGACACCGAGCCCGGCCCGCCCCTCCGGCCGCAATACCCTGTGGGCTGAGCAGCCCAAAGGGACGACCGATCGGACCGATCGGACCGATCGGTCCGATCGGTCCGATCCCGGGTCAGGGCGGGGCTTCCTTCTTCGGCTCTCTCGTCAGCGGCACGAAGACGACCGGGATCAGCGTCCTCCTCGCGATCTCTCCCTTCGCGTCCTTCGTCGCCAGGACCAACTCCTGGCTGAACCGGCCCGCGCCGACCGGGATGCAGATCCGCCCCCCCGGCTTGAGCTGCTCGATCAGGGGCGGCGGAATCTGGTCGGGTGCGCACGTGACGATGATGGCGTCGAACGGCGCATGCTCGGGCCAGCCGAGATAGCCATCGCCGATCCTGCACCCGATGGTCTTGTAGCCCAGCCGGGCGAGGCGCTCCCTGGCCTGCTCGCCCAACTCCTTCACGATCTCAATCGTGAAGACGTTGGGCGTGATCTCCGAAAGGACGGCCGCCTGGTAACCGGAGCCTGTGCCGACCTCGAGCACCTTGTCGCCGGCCCTCACGCGGAGGGCGTCGGTCATGTAGGCGACGATGTACGGCTGCGAGATGGTCTGGCCCCTGCCGATGGGGAGGGGGGTGTCGTCGTAGGCTCGCCCCTGGAGGTCCTTGGGGACGAACTCGTGACGCGGCACGTTTCGCAGGGCATCGAGGACCGGGGGAGCCGTGATGCCGCGGCGCTCGATCTGGTCGCGGACCATCTCGCGGCGCTCGGCCTCGCGCTCCGCGAAGCGCGGGCGCCCCCACGTCGGCGCCGGCTCCTTCTCGGTGGCCTCGGCAGCGACCGCTCCGCGATCGCGCGGCTGATGCGGTCTGCCGAACAGACAGAGGGCAGCCGACGCCGCGACCAGAATGGTTCCGCCTATCCGGCCCCATGCCGCGGCTTTCCTGTTCATGGGTGGAACTCCAAACCTGCGTGGCTTGCCCGCGGGAGGCACGCTCCTCGACAGGGCGCCTCGGCCTCTCCTAGAGTAAGGCTTTGCACTGCCTGTGTCAATGAGGGGGTGTTTGCCGGCACAAGGGATTCTCGTTTCGCCGCGAAACAAAAAAGGGATGGGCCACGTGCTCGCGGCGCCGCCGCCTGAAGGCGGCCGGGCCTCGATACCGTATCGGCGGGAAAATTCATGTTGACTTTCCGCCGGCAAAGGAATACAATTTTAAGGTTCCCTGCCGCGCTGTAACGCGGGGATACCGAAGCCTGTAGGCTTGCGTCGCGGCTCTGGAGGCAAACGAGCGATGCCGATGAAGAAGGACGAACTGGCGTACTTCAGGAAGCTCCTCATCGAGCGCCGTGCGGTTCTCGTGGGCGATCTGGGCCACCTGGAAGAGAATGCCCTGAAGCGCACGAAAGACAACGCTGCGACGCTGGACATCTCGAACTTCGCCGACCTGGGCACCGACAACTTCGACCAGGACTTCACTATCGGCCTGATCGAGAACTCTGAGGAGGTCGTCCGCGAGATCGACGCGGCGCTCGGGCGCATCGAGGCCGGCACCTTTGGCGTCTGCGAACAGTCCGGGTGCGATATCGGCAAGAACCGCCTCAAGGCCATCCCCTGGGCCCGCCTGTGCATCAACTGCCAGCGCCAGGTCGAGCAGGAAGCCGCGCAGGAATGAGGACGTTTCACGCTTCACACTGGATTTTCGGCCTGTGCGCCGCGCTGGCTCTGGCCGCGGACCTGGCCACCAAGCATTTCGCCTTCACGTGCCTGGTCAAGGGACGCGATTACCCCGTTCTCGGGCCGGTGCTCGGCTGGCATCGGACCGAGGTCAACACGGGGGGCGTATTCGGGGTGGGCCGCGGGTGGGGCTTTGTGTTCGTGGGTCTCACGGTCATCGCCCTCGGGGTCGTCGGATGGATGGTCTGGAAGGCGAGGGCCGACCGGCCGCTGTTCCGGCTCGCCCTCGGGCTCATCACGGGCGGCGCCCTGGGCAACCTGGCCGATCGCGTGACCATCGGCGGCGTCCGCGACTTCATCAAGCTTTACGGCTGGCCCTGGGCCTTCAACGTCGCCGACACCTGCATCTGCATCGCGGCCGGCTTGCTGATTCTGGAGATCGTGCGGGAAGGGAAGAGGGAGCAGGCCGAGGGGCGAGCGAAATAGCGGAGGTGCAGTCGGCAGTCGGCACGTGGCCGCAACCAAAGGGTAAGACTGGATGGATGGATGATTGGATGATTGTCTGACAGCCATCCACCCATCCATTCATCCAATCTTCCCGCTATCTGATGAGCCGGGCGTTCGCCCAGTCCGCGTGATCGCAGATGTCCAGGTCGCGGCCGAAGTCCACGCGGAGGGTCAGGCGGGCCGCGCCTGCAAGGTCGAGGGCGACCGGAACCGGCCCGTCGCGGCCCGTGACGCTCTTGCGCTCGAAGCGCGGGACGCCGTCGACGAGGACCGCCACGTCGACATCACCCTTCTCGCCCACTTCCCCGTCGATCCCAAAGTCCGCCAGGAAGCGGCGGAAGCCTCCCTTCAGCTCGTAGGTGAGTTCGCAGCGGGAATGGACGCCCAGCCCCTTTCGGTAGGTGCGTCCGCCGAGGCGCAGCGGATTCCCGTCGACGCTCTGGTCGCGGCGGTAGTGCCAGACGAGGTCGAAGAAGGGCGTCTCCTTGGCTTCGGCAGGCTCCAGGTCGGAGAGGTAGACGAGACGGCCGCCACGGAACTCGATGCGCAGCAGCTTGGCCGCGTCGAGTGCCATCTCCGGACCGAAGAGAGCCTTCAGCGCCAGCTTCCCCGCGGCGAGCGACGCGATCCGTCCCGCGACCACGGTCCCATTGTCCGCATAGGCGACGGCGACGACCCCGTCGGGGGGCGTCTTGGGAGCCGGGCCTTGGCCCGCGAACGCGACGGCCGTCAGGCGCTCGAAGCCGATGTCGATCTGCCCCAGCGGTTCGGAGCGGAAGCGAATGCCCTTCGGCCCGATCGACTCGACGCTGCCCTCGATGGTCTCGCCGTTGCGGAGGAGCAGGCGGTCGAGCTTCTCGCCCGGCTGGAGGGCGGCCCCGGGCTGCACCCCGGGAAGCTCGATGCGGGCGACGGCCTGGAGCGGGCATTCCACCTCCCCGAACAAGGGGCTCGCCACCTTCACCGAGCTTCCGCCGCCGCCCAGGATGGTGCCTCGCAGGCAGCCGCCATCTCTCAGGATGGTGGCGGACTGCTGGACGTCGACGGTGGGCTCCCCCTGGCGAAACTCGATCGCCTGGAGGTCAGAGCAGGCCGTCTGCTTGGCCGCTCCCTCCACGCGGAGCGTGGCCGTGGGTGTCGCGTCGATGCTCGCCACCTCGCACGCGAAGCTCTGGCCCTCGACCGTCACGGCCGTCGCCGCCCAAGAGAAGCCGGAGGCCAGAACTGAGAATAGGAGCAGCGTCGCGGACGCGAGATGCCGGAGATGGGATTCTGGTGAGTTGATGCCCATGTGGCTCTGGTACCTGCTTGCCGAAGACAGGGCCGCGTGAAGCGGGCCCCCGGAACCTGCAACCCGGAACCTGAAACCCGGAACCCGGAACCAAGACCGCCTGAACGCGGAACTACAAACGCCGCCTAAAGGCGGAACTACGAACGAGGAATGCTATTCGTCCTCGTTGGGATGATCCCCTTCGCGAGGCTGGGGCGGCGCCTGCTTGGGCGCGGCCTCGGTGAGTGTGCGGTATTCGGCGATGGCGTGGGTGTCGAGGCCCGGGACACGCTTGGCGACGTGGATGACGGCCTGCTGGAGCTGGTTGTCCTCCTGAATGTCGCAGACGAACTCGACGCCGCGGAGGTCGGCCACCTGGATGCGGAGCCAGGCTCGCAGGAGCCGCCGAGCCTTGTCGCGGCCAATCTCCTCGGCCAGCCCGCGATACCAGGCGTCGAAGTCCGGGTAGGCGTTGACGTCGTAGTTGTCGAACTCGGCCAGCTTCGCGAAGAGGTCTGGCCGTTGGGTGAATCGGTCTTGCGTGTAGTGGGAGAAGGCGCCCTTCTCGCGGAGGTGCTCGAATTCCTTGCCGGTGAACGTCGGCTCGAAGGGGATTTCGACGTCGGGGTCGACGCCCTTGCCGTGGATGCTGCGGCCGCTGGGCAGATAGTACTTGGCGATGGTGAGCTTGAGGCCGGACTGGCCGGCGGTGGCTCGGAGCGGGAAGAGCTTCTGGACGCTTCCCTTCCCGAAGGAGCGCACGCCGATGAGGATGGCTCGGCGGTGCTCCTGGAGGGCGCCGGCCACGATCTCGGAGGCGCTGGCGCTCTGGGCGTTGATGAGCACGACCATCGGGTAGCCGGGATGGGTCGAGGCCGCGCGGGTCCGGAATTCCTCCCGGGGGGCGATCTGGTGGTTGCGGCCCTCCGTGTAGACGATGAGCTTGCTGTCCTTGAGGAACAGGTTGGAGACCTCGACGGCGGCGTTGAGCTGGCCGCCGGGGTTGCCGCGCAGATCGAGGATGAGCGCGACCATGCCGTGGCGCTCGAGGTCGGTCAGCGCCCGGTCGAGGTCGCGTGTCG
>Ga0315273_10014687_pt1 | contig 10096 bp, 18 predicted proteins | sample YL17G02_0_MG_FD_205753 | JGI IMG/M metagenome (GOLD analysis project Ga0315273, IMG submission 205753) | Sediment microbial communities from Yellowstone Lake, YNP, Wyoming, USA - YL17G02_0 | ecosystem: Environmental > Aquatic > Freshwater > Lake > Sediment | place: USA: Wyoming | collected... | reverse complement strand
CCGCTCTTTCAGTGAATGATTCATGGCAACCATACTGCTCAACTTTTCACAAGTTGTCAAGGCGCGCTGTCCGATCGTCCCGATCTTCACGGCGTCGAGATGCCCCTGACCGTCCCATCACCCGCTATCCCGGTCTTCACGGCGCCGGGGCGCCCCTGCGGCTTGGACTCGTCCCAGTCTTCACGGCGCCGGGATGCCCCTGCTTCACTTCGGGATTTCCACGCAAACACAGCCTGCTCCGAGCGTCTGGCGCGCCACACCGCGCTCGCACTTCTTCGCCTCGCAGTCTCGCCGGGAGAGCGCAATGCTGTAAGCGATGACGCTACAGAGCACGCCGATCACCACGCTGCGCCACAGAAGGAGCAGGAAGTCGCGCCCGGACGGTGTCAGCGGCGGCTTCGGAGGCCATCGCGCCCACCACTCCAACCAGTTCGACCTGTCGAACGGATTATCGCGTTTCGGCGTCACCGGAGTCTCCCTTCTTTTCGCCGTCGAGATCTGCAAAGCACGGAGTGTTCTCGCCCATCCACGCGCCGATGGTATTGAACTCGAAGTACTCCTCGGCGTCGTCCTCGGACGTCCCATCCGCCATCAGGATCGCGAGACACTTTCGGCGATCGTACAGCGCCAGGGGCGGCTGGCCGAAGCGACGGCAGATCCCCACGAAGGCCGCCTCGAACCCGTTCGCGAGGAGCGCCTCGGGGTTCTCTTCTCGAAGCTGGGCCAGCAGCTCGGGCTCCGGACTCGCCAGCTCCGGGCTCTCGGTAGAATCTATGCTCACTGGGTTACCTTTTCGCGCAGTTGTGCTTCCGTCGCGCGTCCGCTTCCACAGCGCGGCTTCGAGGCGCCGATCGATCTCTTCGGTGGGAACGGCGGCCCAAAGCTCGTCGGCGGCTTCGTCGAATGACTGGAGATCGAGGTGCCCCGTGGGCGTCCAGTCGGCTTCCCAGTAGGTCAACTGAAACTTGACGTTGGGCCGCGTGGAGTACGTGAGCGTTGATCGGCCACCGTTGAAGCGTGGCTGCTCGAAGCCTTTGGTCTTGCTGAACGTACGATAGACCTCGTCGCGGTAGGTCTGGAAGGCGCGCTTCCAGATCATCGGATCGTCGGGGTCGAGCGGCTCGAGGTCGAAGTGCTCGACGTCCTCGCTGCGGAGCGGCCTAGCGTACGAGACCGTGCCGTGCGGATAGTCGTCGGTCGGCGGGCCGAACTCCGTGAAGCCGGCGGGCACCGTAGCGAACCCCGCCGGGCGCAGCGTCGGGGCGTAGGTGAACTGCCCACGGAAAATGAAGGGGGGCGGCCGAGCGGTCACCGACCCGAGCATATCGGCTCGTCCGCCGAACGCGCCAGGTTTTCTCGCCCACAGCGGGATCGCTGGAGATCGCCGTCTCGATCTTCAAGGCGCCGAGATACCTCTGGATTCTGGGCAGGAAACTGGCCTCGACGACGCTTGACCCTTACGGATTCAGGGCAACGCACCCCGTCGACGCCAGTCTTCTGCCCCGAAGGGCCCCCGATTTCGTAGCCTCAACGTCCTCGACGCGCCAGCATCACGCCGCCGACCGCGGCCAGGGCCAGCACCACGACGCCAACCATGGGCCACGCCTTCGACGCCACCGCGGCCAGCGCGCCTTGGCCCTCGTCGAGGAGCCTCATCGCTGTCTCGAGCATCCTGGGGAGCACGACGTAGCCCTGGGCCCGGTGGTCGTTGCCCATGAAGGAGAGCACGACGAGCTTCCCCTCCGAGGTGATCGCTGGACTGGCCAGCGTCCCGGTCTGCAAGAGCGCGAAGCCGGTGATGAGACGCAGCGTCTCGCCGGTCGACATCAGGTTCGTGGGGCCCTGGGTCGTGTGCGAGGCCACGAAGACCCGTGCGCCAAGGCGCGCCTGGTTCGCGTAGGCGGTCCACGGCGCCACGGCCGCCGGATCTCCAGGTCGCGGCGTCTGGATGCCGTCGGCGATGACGATGGCGTCCGGATCTTCGCCCGAGAAGAGCTGCGTGCGCACCGCGATGTACCCCGCGCTGAAGCCGATGAGAATGAGCCGAGCTCGGTCGAACGCGCCGGCCTCGCCCTGCGCCCACGCGAGCGCGTCGGTGACCGTGGCGATGCCGTCAGGCCCGAAGGAGCCGTAGGCGCCGATCTGCGCCTGCGGGACCGTCTCGTTGACGATGCACGCGCCCGGCCCGATGGCAGCGCGCACGTCCTCGTCGGCCGTCGCGTTCAGGTGGTACACGAGGACGAGATCACGCCGAGCTCCCGCGCCGGCCTGCACCAGGCGCATCAGCGTTGCCTGCGCGCGAGCACCACGCCTCCGCCGACGGCGACGGTCAGGGTCAGCACGCCGATCGCCAGCGCGCCCTTCCAGCCCAGCCGGCCGAACATGCTCTGCTCCAAAGGCCCCCCCGTGTCCTCCGATGGCTCCACGTCCACGCAGTGCGTCGGATCGGGGCACACGTCGGCCTGCGTCAGGTCAGGGTGCCACTCGACGTGCCCCTCGTCCCCGTTGGGCCCGAACCCCTGGAACCGGCCGCCCCAGACCAGACCCATGCTCTCGGCGAGGAGCCCGGCCTTCGTGTAGTCGGACGAGATGAAGCTCTTCTTGCCGTTCACGAAGACGAAGAAGTCGACCGCGTGGCCGCTGACGTGCCAGGAGCGGCACCCCTGCGCGCGCGTCGTCGGCGTCCTGGTGTCGCTCGGCCCGCTCCGCCCGATGGCCCACTGCTCGGCCTGCTCGGCACATGTGCGCCTCGCGCTTCGCGGCTGCAGGTCGAACCCGAGCTGGTCGAGCGCGGCCTGCTGGAACGCATACCACGCCGCGCGCGTGTCTGGCGTGAGCCCGGCCATGTCGACGGTGGCGCTCATCGGCCCATGTCCATCCGGTGGGCGAGGAGCTCGCGCTCGGCCTGACGCTCATCACGCGCTCCCGGCGGCGGCTCCGGCGGCATGCAGAATGAGCATTCGCAAACATGGAGGAACCAGGACTCTTCGAGCGCGTCCATGGTGGCATCGACGGGGCGGATCGCTTTCTCGCGGCGATGAACGGCGGCGGCGGCGGCGCGCATGTCGGCCAGCCTATCACGAGAGCCGCCTCGACGAGATCGGCGAGCGTTGTCAGAACCTGAGCTCCGCGGGGTCTTCCGATCATGGCCATCTATTTCTCGTTCGGAATCGCCCCGTCGATGTTCCCTTCCACCTGCACCATTCTCCGGGAGAGCATCACGCCGGAGTACGTGCGCGGGCTCCCACCCGGCGCTCTCATCCCCGCGCTGAACCCGTCACACAAGGCGACGATCGCCGCCATGCGTGAGCGGTACGGCATCGACGTGCCCATCCCCGAGAAGGCGCCCCAGGTGCTCCTCCACACGGGCGACGCGGTGATCGTCATGGGGGTCGTGGGGCTTCCCAGGCTGCAGGATCGCCACGAGTACACGCGCGAGGAGGTCGAGAACGCGCGGTTCGAGTTCAGCCTCTTCGCGGTGATGTAACGGCGCGAGGATGGACCAGGCCCCGGCGTGCCCTGGGCCGTACACGAACCACGCGTAGTCCGCGCTATCGGTCCTGCCGTCCGGCGTGAAGCTCGGCCGCTTCGGCAGGATGTAGATGTCGCACGGGTGCGAGCGGTGGAACGCCGCTCGCTTCATGGAGGCGAGGAAGCAGAGCCTGAGCAGAAACGCCACCTCTCCGCCGAACTCAACCTCGGCGAGCGCGCGCTCGAGGAACTCCATCGCCAGCTTGAAGGGCGGGTTGGCCAGGATGAGATCGAAGCGCTGCCCGGTCTCGTCCTTCCACGGAGGCGTGGCGAGCGAGTCGCGAAAGACGACGTGCCCGCCCTGCATCGCGCGGGTGAGGCACGACTGGTGGCGAGCGACCATGAACCCGTCAGCGTCTACTCCAGTCACCGAGGCGAACTTCGCGTACTTTCGGTCATGCGTGGCGTTGATCTCGAAGGCCGTGAGGCGGGTATCTGGCATCATCTCCCGCGCCACGGCGAGGATGGCTCCGTCGCCCGCGGCCGGATCGAGGAGCCTGGACGGTGCGTTCGGGAACGCCGCCCGGAGGATGGCCCGCGTAGCCCACGCAGGGGTAGCGTAGAAGTCGTCCGGGTTGCGAGTCCGCGTGACGCCGTCCCGGTTGGGCACCCCGGTCGCGCTCATGGCGTGCGCTTCCTGCCGAGGCGGCCGACAACGCCACGGCCGCCTCGCGTCGTGTGCAGAGCGTCGCGCTGGTCCGTAGTGCCGCAGACCTCGCAGCCGTGTGGGTGATGCTTGCAAGCCGTGGTCGGCGGCACGACCCGATTCGGGTAGTACTCGATGATCGGCGTCTTGCCGGGGGGATTGTCCAGGTGCGCCGGCGTGGGCGGCAGCGGGAAGGGGGGCGGGCGCTTCGTCATTTGCTTTCGATGCTTTCGATGCTCTCCGCCACTGCCGCGATGGCACCGGTGACATCGTCTCCCATCTTCCCCAAGGCTTCCGAGATGCTCATGCCGCCCGCCGTCTTGGAATACGCGAAGGCGTAGTAGAGATCGTTGGTGGACTTCGCCACGGCATGGAGTCCAGCAGCGATGTTCAGAAGAGCGTTGACCGTCGGATCGTTGGCGTACAGCGTCGGTTCCCATTCCATGATTGTCTCCTCGTTCCAGAAGTCGTCGGGGTGAGCGGTTCGTAAGTCGGTGCGACTCAGCGCGGGAACTCCCTTCCAATCACATCGATCGCCATCACACACAGATCGTCCGGCAGGCCCCATTGCCCGCCAGGCAGGATGTACGTCACGAGCACGATGGCCACGCGCCCGGTGTAGCCGCCGGCGCCCAGCACAGCCTCGTCGTGAGCCTCGGTCGGCGTCCACTCCTGGAGTCGCAGGATGTCACCGACCTGGTAGCCGCGGTCGTCACGCCGCACCTCGAACGTCTTGCGGCCGGTCCACACGTCGAGGAACGGGGCCGGGTGCGCCTTCAGGGCGTGCGTGCGGCTCATCAGCGGCGCCGTCCCGCGGGCTCGACCGTCGTGGGTACGTCCACCGTCGTCTTGCCGGTCTCGTCGTGGCACGCCCGCTCGGCCTCGCGGTAGCCTTCCGTGAAGGCGGACAGCGCGGCACGGCTGACGTCGTCTGCGGTGTGCTGGCACGGCTTCATCTTGGCGAGGACACGGGTGTGCAACTGGATGGCCCTCTGCTCCGCCTCCAGGGCTCGCTGTTCGGCCATGTCGGCCCGAGCTGCGGCCTCCGCCACTCGCTGGGCCGACTGGGTGGCCACGACGGCGAAGCTGATGTTCGCGACCGACAGGGCCAGAACGACGAGCCACGGAGGTGGACGGGGTGGCGGTGGCCTCCGGGCGTGAAGGGGATCAGAAGGGGATTCCATCGGCGTCCTCCGTCGTCAGCAGGATGTGCTCGGGGCCATCGACAACGATGGTGTCGCCGGGCGCCGGCATGAAGGCCGGCCGCCAGCCGGGCGTCGCCAGAACATCACCTCGCCTCTCCCGTCTCGCTGGCATGCTGATGGAGGAAGATGTCCACGTCCGGCGGGATCTCGATCCCCTGGCGCTTCAACCAGACCTGGAATTTCGCGATCTGGAAGCTCTGAAAGCGCGTCTCCTTCAGGAGCGCATCGTTGAGGAAGAAGTCCACTTGCTTCCCCAGGCATGCCCCCGCGTGCTGCGCGCGGTTGTCGTAGGTGTGGCAGGGGGGGAGCTGCGTGTAACCGTTGGCCTGCGTCACGAGCTCGGACCGTTTCAGGACCGACCCGCACCCGCGGCACATCCACAAGTGATCTTCCGGCTCGAACTCGGACGTCATGTCAAACCTTCCTCTCCCTTGATGATGAGTGCCTCGCGGCCCCAAGTGGCGGCGACCTGCAGCGCGAACCAGGCGAACACGGTCGGCTCGGCCTTCACGACGGGCAGGCGCTGGCTCCCCGACTCCAGCGTGATGGCGAGCTTGCCGTGATCGTTGGTGAGCACCAGGCGGTCCCCCTCGATGAGGTCCACGTGCCCGCCTGCGAGCATCGCGCGCAGCACGCGAGGGGGTTCGACGATGACCGTGGGCTCGGGCGCGGCGGGCGCCTTCAGTCGCTTCTCGACGCTCATGGCGCGGACGCCGATGACACGGCGTCGTCCACCAGCGTGAGGCCGAGCCGGACGAGCACGTCGTCCGCGTCGGCCTTGCATCGCACGGGGAACGACCCAGCCATGGATCCGTCGGAGGCGAGTTCGAGGTTCACATACCCGCCGCCAGTCAGATCAGGCACCTCGTCCTTGGCCTCTCGCACCACGGCGACCAGAGCCTGCTCGTACACCCGGACCCAACTGCCCCACTGGGTGCCGTCGTTCTTATGCGTCCATGGCCCGACGACGCGCAGGCTCTTGAGGCGCTTCGCAGCGGCGGTCAGTTCCGACCATTCCTTGTGGCTCATCCGGCTCATGTGATCTCTCCCTTGTTCTGGTGGTCCGAGCTGGCCGGAAACTCGCGGATCTGCAGATCCGCTGGCCATTCCGACATGTCGCCGCCCTTGGGGTCGACGAGACGCCTCGAGATGAGGTCGGCGGCGTCGGGGTTGACGACGAGCTTCGCGCCCACGAGGCCGTTCTCCGGGTCGCTCGCGCGGGCGCCGAGCTGCTTCACGAACGGGGCAACGCCGGCGGCCCGGCACTGCCGCACGAGCTTGCGCGCCCAGGCGAGATCGAAGGGCCTGGCGTGCGGGCCGCTCTCGCCGCCGACGATCACCCAGTCGACGCCAGGCATCGGCGGCGAGCCGAGGGCGGCGAGGCTCTTGTCGCGGATCGAGCCCTTCAGGAAGGCCCAGAGGTCCACGGGCGCGAGCAGCGGCTCCATCGAGAGGAAGCGCAGCTTCGCCGGCACGCTGAGCAGGTGCGGGATGCGCTCTTCGGCCGACGCCTGGTCCTCGACGGTGGTGCCGAGCCAGACGTTCGGTGGCCATGCCGGCACGTGGACGGCGTGCTGGTCCCAGGCGTGGAGCGCGGCGTAGCTCGCGAGATCGTCGGCGCGCTCGGGGCGCTTGGTCAGTACGAGCCAGTCGAGGTGCGGCGTCGCTGCGATGAGGGCCCAGAGGCGCGCGCGCGTCGGGGCGAGATCCTTGCGGTCCTCGAACACGTCCGAGAGCGAGGCGCAGAAGACGCGTCGCCGCACGCCGGCCTTCTCGGCGTCGATGTTCCAGCGGAGCGGCGCGCGCCAGTAGCCGTCGCTCGTGACGTGGCGAGCTGCGTCCACGCCCCAGAGCTCGAGGCCGTTCGCTCGCGAGCGGCGCGCGAACGTGTCGCTCTCGGCGTAGCAGTGCTTGCACGCGGCTGACACCTTCGCGCAGCCGATCCACGGGTTGAAGGTGCTGTCCGTCCAGGCAATCTTTGACGTATCGGCCATGACTTGATCACCCGAACGCTGCGCGTTCGGCCTTGGAGGTGAGGGCTGCGGTGAGGGCTGCGGTCCGCACCCGGAGGAAGACCCGCTCCAGGTGCTGCGGTGTCAGCTCGTCGTACCGGCGGACCGTGTCCCAGGAACTGGCCGCGTACAGCAGGAGCGACAGGTTCGACTCGGACGCCGTCGGCAACGGGCAGGCCACGATGTGTGCCCCTGCGTGGATGCCGATGCCGACCTCCACGGCAGCCCCCGTCCGCCCTCCGTTGTCGCCGTAGAGCCACACGAGCACGGCCGAGCTCTCCACCTCGTCTCGGCAGGTCCTGGCGATCTGCTTCAGCATCTCGACAGACTGCAGGCGCTCGCGCGCGATGGTGGACTCGGGCAGCGTGTGCCAGGTCGACACGACCGTGGCCGAGGCGCGTTTCACGGACTGCGCGACCTCCTCGGCGCGCGCCCGGTGCTGCAATGCCGTGGCGATGTAGACGCGCATCACGGCAGCGCCTTTCGTGGGGGGCGCGGGCGGAGCGGCTGCTTCGAGGCGAAGAAGTAGCTCGCGGCGGGCGAGAGCGGCTCCGCAGCGACCTTCTTGGGCCCCTTCTTGTTCTTGCCAGGCAGCTCGTCGGGATCCGGCTCGGTGAAATCGTCGTCTTCGTCGAGGATGCTCTTCATGTCTTCTTCCCCTTGTGGGCACTCCACCATACCGAGGTCGTCCGCTGGAACGCTCCAGCCTTGCGAAGCTCGCCGAAGAGCGACCTGGTCTCGCCAGGCTTCATCCCCTCGGCCTTGGCCACGCGGTCTATCGCTGCCTTCGAGATCTCCACCGCGTGGAACGCGGCGCCCTTGAAGTGCTCGACGAGGGGGGGGAGGGCCAGGCTCGGAACGACGACCTCCTTCGACACGTCGTGCGGCCCCCAGACGTCCCCTTCGCCGAGCTCGATCGGACCGTGCTCGTCGACGTAGTCCTCCAGCGTGGCCCGGATCTTCTTGCTCAGCGTCTCGATGAGCGGGACCAGACGTGCGAGGCGGGCCGCGTCGTCCGCGCTGAGCGGCCCCTCCGGGGGGGCTTCGACCAGCGACTTCACCTCGCCCACCACGGCAGGACAGGCGAAGCGGCTCTTGCACCAGGTGCAGTGAGCTCCCACCGAGTAGGAGAGGTTGAGGCTGCTCGGCGTGAGCGGCCCTCGCGTCAACGCCGCGAACTGCGCGTTGGCGCGCTTCTGACGCGCGAGGATGCCTTCCCAGACGAGATCGAGATCGTCCTCGTGGAGCGGCGCCGGCGGCGCGTCCCAGGACATCGCGCCCTGCCAGTCGACGAAGATGATCGCCGGCACCACCGAGACCGCCCCCGTCCAACGGGCCGCCTTGTAGGCCAGGTTGAGGAGCTGGGCGTTCTCCTCGACAGGCGGGACGGCATCAGGGTCGCCGGTCTTGTAGTCGGCCACGAACAGCACGGAGCCGACCGGACAGGTCGGGCGCCCCCCCACCATCACGAGCGGATCCGGCTCGCTCCACATCACATCGAGCTGACCCGGAGCGAACGCGCCCTGGGGCAGATCAGGGTAGCTCCCATGCCCGCCCTCGACCTGCACCACGCTGCCGTCAGGAAGGCAGGCCAGCGACACCTCGACCAGGCTGCCCTGGGGGGGCGCCCAGGTGCAGCCAGCCGCCATGCGCGCGAGCGGCAAGCGCTCGACGTCCCACTTCGCAGCGATGGCCGTGAGAGCACGGAAGGCTCGGCGGTATCCGAGCGTCACGAGCAGCTCGCGGTGCTCGTGAAACGCCGAGCCGAGCCGCGCCTTGGCGTTCGTCGAGTCGAAGCCAGGCAGGACCGCCGCCGCAGCGCAATGCTCGACACGGTGGGCCGTCGAGTCGCTGAAGACGGCGTCTTGTTGCGCGACCCAGGTGTTCCGGGCGACGGCGGCGGCGCCGCTCATGATCCGAGCTCCTCTTTGCGGAGAGCCTCCATCATGTCGCCCCGTGGTGCTCCGGCGAGTGCCGGAGCTGGTCGTAGACGCCCTCGGCGACGCCTGGCGAGTCCGCAGGCGCGTCGATGTCCCTGGCGTAACGTGACGCGGCTTCCCAGCCCAGCGCGCCGGCCTCGTCGGCGGGTGGGGGCGTGTTGCCGCACCAGAGACGCCAGCCGGCGCACCAGCGCGACTTCCGGGCGAGCTGCTCGACCGCCTTGTCGTACGAGAGACGGAGCGCCTCCGCGAGGCTGTCGAAGGACTCCTTGCCGTACAGCCCTACGTCGCACGCCCTCGAGAAGAGCACGATGATCTCCTGGGCCATGGTGAGGTGCCAGTCGCCCATGGCGTCAGCCACGTCCGTTCCGGCTCCCGTGATCTTCTGCAGGACCCGCAACGGGGGGTCGTGCTCGGCACAGAAGCCCGTCCCCTCGGCCTCGGCGGACCAGACCCCACGCTTCCCGCAGGTCACGCAGATCCCCTGGGCGAGCTTGTTCTGGATGAGCACGTTGACCGCCGAGCGGCACGCCCGGCAGAGGACGCGCTGATGTGATCCCAGCACCATCAGGACCTCGGCGGGAGTGTCGATCCCCTGCCCGGCGCAGTTCCAGCAGCGGAGAGGCTGGTCGGCCGCGGGGGCGGGGGCGGTGGGGGCGAGGGCGGGGGCGTCGTCGGGAAGGTTCTCGTTCATGGTCACTCCTTGGCCGTGGGCGGCTCGGCGGGCGGGGGCGGGGCTGCGGGTGGGGGCGTAGCTGCGGG
>Ga0315273_10014686_pt1 | contig 10097 bp, 9 predicted proteins | sample YL17G02_0_MG_FD_205753 | JGI IMG/M metagenome (GOLD analysis project Ga0315273, IMG submission 205753) | Sediment microbial communities from Yellowstone Lake, YNP, Wyoming, USA - YL17G02_0 | ecosystem: Environmental > Aquatic > Freshwater > Lake > Sediment | place: USA: Wyoming | collected... | reverse complement strand
CGTGTCGTCGACGACGCTCGCGTTCACGTTCGGATAGTCGTCGACCGTGTCGCAGTACGCCCGGGCGATGAACGGGAGGTAGGTGAGCGAAAAGCCTTCACGCTGCTTCCACTCGGCACCGTTTGCGGCACGCACCCGCTGAATCCGCTCGAAGTCGACCTCGACCGAGGTGTAGACGTGCGCGCTCGTCGCCTTGGACCGGAGCATGTGTTCTGCGGTCCGGCGGCGCATGTTGGTGAACGGCACGACCACGTCGCCTCCGCTCGCGGCCGGCACCGACTCCGTCTGAGTCGGCGTGACGACGAGAGCGGGCGTCGGAGCAGGCGGTGTTGGAGCAGGCGCGGCAGGCGCGTCGACGAGAACGGCGGGAAGAGCCGCAGTGGCGGGTGAACCAGCGGCATCGAGCACATCCTTGCGCGTGATGCGGCCACCTTCGCCAGTACCGGTGATCGACGCAGCATCGAGACCGTGCTCTGCGATCAGTCGACGCACAACGGGTGACGTCAGTGCTGCCGTTCCGGCAACCGCAACGGAGGGTGCCGCAATCGGTGGCGCGACAGGAGGCGGCATCGGGACAACAGCCGCAGCGGGAGGCTCCGGAGCGGGGGGCGCGGCCTCGACGAGCGGGACGATGGGGGGCTCCGCAGCCGGAGGCTGGGGCGCGCGCACTGACGAATCCGCGATCACGGCAAGCACCGTGCCGACGCGCGCGGTGTCGCCCTCGGCAATGCGGATTTCGGAGAGGACGCCACTGCTGGGCGCGGGCACCTCGGAGTCGACCTTGTCGGTCGAGACCTCGAACAGCGGCTCGTCCGCGCTGATCAGATCGCCGACCTCCTTCAACCAGCGAGTGATCGTCCCCTCGGTGACCGTCTCGCCCAGCTGGGGCATTGTCACGTCCACAGGTTCCTCCTCGTCGAGCGCGCGGCCACCTGGGTGCTCATCCGTGAAGCGCGCGGCCGGTCATGGCGAGCGCCGACTCTCCAAAGAGCTCACTGAGCGTCGGGTGCGGATGGATCAGGGCCCCAATCTCCTCGGGTGTCGCCTCCCAGTTGACGGCGAGGTAACCCTCCACCATCAGCTCGGTGGCCCATGGGCCGACGATGTGCACACCGAGCACCGGACCGTCCCGCTCGGCGACGATCTTCACGATCCCATCGGGCTCACCGATGATGAGCGCGCGACCGTTGCCGATGAAACGATGTGACTCGATGACGACGTCGTAACCCCGGTCGCGCGCCTGCTGCTCGGTGAGCCCCGCGTATCCGACCTCCGGGTGGCAGTAGATACCCCAGGGGATCTTGTCGTACGCAATCGGCACCACCGGCTCTCCGAGGATCGCCTTGATCGCGACGATCGCCTCGGCGAACCCGACGTGCGCGAGCTGCGGTGTCGGCACGACATCGCCCACCGCGTACACGCCCGGGAGGTTCGTGCGCATCTGCTCGTCGACGCTGATGTAGCCCTGCTCGTCGAGCACGACTCCACTCTCGGGGATCCCCGCGGCATCAGTGCGCGGACCGCGGCCGACGCTGACGATCACCTTGTCGACGGTGAGGCTCTGCGCTCCGTCGGGTCCTTCGAACCCGATCGTCAACTCGCGGGTTCCCTCGATGCTCGTCACGCGTACACCGGCGTGCGCGGCGATGCCGCGCTTTCGGAATGCACGTACGAGCGCTTCGGAGGCATCGGAGTCGACGCCGGGAAGTATCTGCGGAAGTGCCTCCAACAACGCGACCTCGCTCCCGATGTCGGCAAGCATCGATGCGAACTCGCACCCGATCGCTCCGCCACCGATGATCGCGACACGCGGCGGGACCTCCTCGAGTGCGAGCACGTGATCCGACGACAGGATGCGGGTCCCGTCGAAATCGAGCCCGGGCAGCGCCTTCGGGTACGAGCCGGTCGCAATGATCAACGCGTCGCCCTCGACCTCGGTGCCATCCTCGACGCGCACCCGGCGCGACGCCGCGTCGGTGATCGTGCCCGTGCCCGAGAGCAGCGTGACCTCGCGGCTCTTGAGCAACGACTCAATACCCTTGGTGAGTCGATCGATCACCTGCTGTTTGCGCGCCTGACTTGCGCGCAGGTCGAGCACCGGCTCGCCCGCGTTGACGCCGAACTCGTTGGCCCCACGGACAGTGCGCAACACCTCGGCAGTCTGGAGCAGCTCCTTGGCCGGGATGCAGCCTTGGTGCAGGCACGTCCCACCCACTCGACTCTCCTCGACGAGGACCACGCGGAGTCCCGCGGCCGCTCCGTAGAGCGCCGCGGCGTACCCCCCGGGTCCGCCCCCCAGGACGACGACCTCGTAATGCTCGGCCACAGCTTCCCAACCTTCCCGGCGCCGACCTCGGCGCGAGGTGGCATTGTCGCACCCGTGGCTATCGGCAGGTGGTTAGCGCGCGATAAGGATTTGCAGCGCCGAGGCGCCAAGAATCGCGAAGGCGAGCAGGGCCGCCAGCAGGATGAGCATTCGGGTGCTCATAGGGTGCGGCCATTATGCTTCTCAAGCCCCACTGAGCCTTCGTTCGGACCCGTGATCCATGGCGCAACGTACCCAGCGGCTCGTCGAAGCCACCCGCCGCAGCCTTCCCGAGGGGACGTTCGTGGTCGGGGCGGGCCTCGTCATCGCCGGGATCACGGCCTACGCGTTCCAGATCCTGTCGTTCCGATCGCTGAGCAAGGCCGACTACGCGGCACTGAACGCACTGTGGGTTTTCGTGTTCGTGCTCGCCCCTGGGTTCTTCCTCCCCCTCGAGCAGGAGGTCGGTCGCGCGGTCGCCGACCGGCGGTCCCGCCAAGTTGGCGGCGGACCGGTGGTGCGGCGGGCCGCACTCCTGGGGCTCTTGCTCACCTGCGGACTGGCGATCACCACGATCATCGTCTCGGTCGTCACCGATGTGATCGACAACCTCTTCGAGGGCCTCACCGGGCTCGTCGTCTGCCTGATCATCGCCCTGTTCACGTACTGCTTCCAGCACGTGACCCGAGGAACGCTCTCGGGCAACGACCGCTTCCGGCCCTACGGAATGATCCTCGGTGCCGAGGGCATGTTCCGGTTCATCCCCTGCGTTGCGCTCGCCGTCGCCGGCGTGTCGAACCCGGTCTGGTACGGGCTCTGCCTCGCGATCCCGCCCGTGCTCGGCAGCCTGGTCTCACTCATCGGCCAGCACGGACTGCTCGCGCCCGGTCCGAGCGCACCGTGGTCGGAGCTCTCCGCGAACCTCGGCTTCCTGCTCGGTGGGTCACTGCTCGCGCAGACGCTGAGCTATGCCCCGTTCATCGGTGCGCAGCTGCTCGCCACGCCGGCCGAGAAGGCCGCGGTCGCCGACTTCATCGTCGGTCTGTTCCTCGCCCGAATCCCGATCCTGCTGTTCCAGGCCGTCCAGGCCGCGCTGCTCCCGAAGCTGGCGCACCTCGCCGGCTCGGGCCAGCACGACGACTTCCGCGATGGGATACGCAAGCTCATCCTCGTCGTCGTCGGGATCAGCGTCATCGGGGTGATCGCGGCGGCGACGCTCGGCGCGACCGTCGGAGAGATCCTGTTCGGATCCAAGTTCACGCTCGAGAACGTCGACCTCGCGCTGCTGGCGGCCGGCAGTGGTCTGTTCATCCTCGCCTTGACCCTCGCGCAGGCGCTGATCGCGCTGCTCGGCCACGCTCGCGCTCCCGTCGCGTGGGGCATCGGCCTTGCGATGTTCGTGGTAGCCACGGCATTCTCAGGCGGAGATCTCTTCCGCCGGGTCGAGGTCGGGTACATCGCCGGCACCGGAGCGGCCGCCGCCGTGATGGGCCTCATGCTCTACCTCCAGCTCCGCAAGGGCATCCCCGACGACGGCCTCGCCTCGCTCGTGGAGCAGATCGAGCACGAGCCACTCGAGATCTGACCGCGTGGCCGACTCCTCACGCCTCCACGTCGCGTTCGACGCCACAAGTCTGCTCGGTCGACGGACAGGGATCGGTCATGTCACGGCAGCCATGCTTGCGACGCTGCATGAGGATCCCACGCTCGATCTCGAGGCGTTCGCGGTCACCTGGCGCGGGAGACGCGATCTGCCGAGCGAGGTGCCGCCCGGCGTGCGCTCGTCGCCTCGCGCCTTCCCGGCGCGGCTGACGCGCCGACTCTGGCCGACGGTTGGGCACCCTCGCGCGGAGTACTGGACCGGCCCGATCGACCTCGTGCACGCCACCAACTACGTCTCGCCGCCGTCGCGTGCCCCGGTGCTCGTGACGGTGCACGACCTCACGTTCCTCCACTTCCCCGAGATGTGCACGGCCGACACGCTCACCTACCCTGGGCACCTGCGACGGGCGATCAAGGCGGGGGCCACGATCCACTCATCGACCCACTACGTCGTCGACGAGATCCGGAACGAGTTCGGCCTCGGGCCCGACCAGGTCGGGCAGATCTACTACGGCCTCGAACCCGTCGAGCTCGGTGACGCCGCCCGCGGTCGCGCCTGTGCCGGTGCCGAGCGCTATCTCATCACGCTCAGCACCATCGAGCCGCGAAAGAACCTTCCGGCACTGGTGCGCGCTTTCGACGCTCTCGCGGCAGAGGAACCCGACCTCCACCTCGTCATGGTCGGTCCCGACGGTTGGGGCGTCGAGGCATTCCAAGCCGCGATCGACGCTGCCCATCACTCGAGCCGCGTACACCGGATCGGGTACGTCACCAAGCGCGAGCGCGCCGACCTGCTCGCGGGAGCAACCGCGCTCGCGTATCCGTCGATCTACGAGGGCTTCGGGCTGCCACCGCTCGAGACCATGCAGTCGGGCATCCCGGTGGTCGCGGCCGACTGCGGTCCGCTCCCCGAGGTGCTCGGTGACGCCGCGCTCCTCCCCGATCCACTCGACGACGACTCCATCGCCGACGCACTCCGACAGATCGTCAACGACACCGAGCTGCGGGCGACGCTTGTGGAGCGCGGCACCGAGTGTGCCCGCCGCTACACGTGGGACCGGGCCGGACCCGAGTTCGCCGCGCTGTACCGGCGCGTCGCCGCCGGGTGACCCGGTCCCGCCGCAACCAGTCCGGCCCCGACAGTCCGGCCCCAGACGGTCCTACGGCAGTCGGTCGAGCCAGCCGAGCAACGCCGCGATCGCCCGTGGGTCATGGCGCAGCTCGTGCCCGGCGGCCTGGACCACCCGCAGCTCACCGTCGGGTCCCGCCGCGGCCGCCAGCGCTCGCGCATCGGCCACGTCGACAACCGCGTCGTCGGATCCATGCAGCACCAGCAATGGTCTCCCCTCCATGCGGCGAGCGGCGGCTTCGCCATCGATCTCGGCGAGCTCGCGACCCCAGCCGGAGAGCGACGCGGGGAAGCCGGGAGTGGTGATCATCCCGAGGCGACGGGCGTGCACGGCGACCCGGCCGGGCTCCCGTGCGAGCTCTCGCAGGGATCGTGGCGCCGCGAGGGTCGCTACCGCCCCGACCCGGGGGTCCGATGCCGCGACCGCGACCGCGAACGTGCCCCCCTCGGCCACGCCCACGATCCACACGCCCTCGACCGCTTGAGTCTCGATGAGCTCACCGATCGCGGCCGCGATGTCGGCGGTCCACCCGCTCCCGGAGAAGTCGCCGCCACTGGTGCCGGTCCCCCGAAAGCTGAAAGTCAGCGTGGCACAGCCCGTCTCGCGCGCGATCCGGTCGGCAAGCTCGGGGAAGGTGGACGCCGACGCCAGGGCCCCACGCGGTCCGGTGGGGAACCCATGGCAGAGCACGACACCGCGCGCCCGCCCTGGTCCGACGGGCCGGGCAAGGTGCGCCGCCAGACGCGTGCCGTCGGTGCTCTCGAAGATCGTGTCCAGACCGCCAGTATCCTCGACGCCATGGGAGTCCCTGCACTCAAGGAATGGGCTGTCATCGTCCGCGCGCTCCTCGCCGGCGAGCAGGTGCTCGACGTGCGCAAGGGCGGCCTGCGTGAGGCTGGGCACCACTTCGGGGTGCAGGCCAGCCGCTGCTGGCTGTACCCCACGATCGAGCACCAGCAGCCCGAGCTCCTGAAGCCCGCATACCGGCGTTGGGTCGACGACGCCATTGCGGCAGCCCCACCCGAACGCGCGATCCGCGTCGAGGGCTGGGCCGACCTCGCCGGTGCGATCACCGTCACCGAGCCCGAGGATCTCGCCAAGATCGACGGAAAGATGATCTGGACCGGCGACTACGCCGCGTCGCGCCTCAAGTGGAAGCGACGCGACCCTCTGTGGGTGCTGGCGCTACGCGCGCACCGGCTCATCGAACCGATCACCATTCCCTGGCGTGCGGAGTACGGCGGCTGCACGTCGTGGGTCGATCTCGACGGAATCGCCGACGATCCGAGTTCGCTCGCGAGCGAGCCCGCACTCAGCGACGAGTCGTTCTCTGCACGACTCGCGCTCGTCGAGGGCGACCTCGGCCGGAAGTTCGAGATCCCGAGCACGGAGGCCTAGCTTCCGTCGATTGCGACTGAAGCATCGGGTCGGTAGCCGCGGTTGCGGACCTCGGCGAGCGTGTCGGGGGCGAACGCGAACGGGCGGGGCGCTCACGCACCCCGCCCGTTGCACCTCACTTGCAAGTGCACTTGCAAGTGCACTTGCCGAACACACTTGCTTCAAGAACACCGGATCGTTGATACGGGTGGGACCAGCCCCCGCCGACTCGGTGCCGGTGCTGCGGTGAAACTCCGCTTGGAAGTCCAGCGGTGTGGGGCCTAGCGGCCGCGCACCTCCAGGGTCCCATGTTGATCATGCATGTGATGGACCACCTCCCTTCTCTGGTGACTCACATTTAGCACGTCCGAGCATCAGACGTGCGGCGATTCGTCATCCGATTCCAGGGGCTTGTTGGCGGGGGGCCTCTCGGCGGGGGGCGGCTCGGCAATCGGCGAGTCGGCGGGTTGCGATTCAGCAGGTGGGCCAATCGCACCGATCGCACGCAGGTACGAAAGCTGCGTCTCGACTACGCCGTAGACCTGCTCGGGGAGGTACGCCTCTCCCGTCGCCTCGCACCGGTCGAGGATGTACGCGACCTGCTCGGCCCCTCCGACGATCACCGGCCCTTTCGGCTCCGCCGTCGAACCGTTCTGCGACACACCCTTGCGCTGGAAGAACTCGAGCTGGAACTCGAGGATGCGCCGCACATCGACCGGCGTCAGTGTCGCGGCGACGTCGTCAGGGACGTGCTCGACAACCCACTCGTAGGCGTCGTCAGGATCGAAGATCGCGGCAGGAGGAGCTTCGCCGATGCGCCCGGCTTCTCGCACGACGAAGACCGCGGCGATGGCCACGACCAGGCCGAAGACGAGGAATCCCGCGACGAGAAACACTGCAGGTGATTCTGGCACCCTTCGTCGTTCGCGGCTTCCTCGGTCGCGATTCCCTAGGAAGTCAGATCACCAACGAGCGGCTGCGAGCGTGCGCGGCAGGCTGCTCATCGCGACGATCGCGAGGAACGCGCCCGTCCCGATCAGGAGGAGCATCGGGATTCCTGCGAGGGGCTGCTCGGCGAAGACATCGGGAAGACCGACGCCAGGGTCGAAGGCGACCACCACCGCCGCGGTGATCGCGCCCGCGTTGACGCCGAGGTGCACGAGGCTCGGTGGTGTGTCGGCCTTCCCGAAGCACCCACACGACGCGATCGGAGCTCGGCGCAGGAGCGCCACGGCGACAAACACCGCGAACACGCCGTACGAGAGCGCGACAACCACTGCCGCTGCTCCGTCACCGACCGCGACCGCCCAGATCCCGATCGCAGTCTCCGCGACCGCGCCGGCCCTGACGAGACGCGGGCCGGCCGGAACGCCGATGCCCCGCAAGGCATTCGCGGTGTCGATCGGATGTCGGGCTTTCAGCACGCCACCAAGCACCAACAGCATCGCCGCGATGAGGAAGGGGCCGGCCGCGACCGTCATGCGTCGGAGCGGGGATGTGACGAGACTCGCTCGACCACGGACACCAGATCGCCCCAGGTCGAGACCGGACCTTCTCCGACGATCGCACCGGTGCTGCCATCGACGAAGACGAAATGCGGTCCGACCGAAACCGAGTAAGCGTCCCAGGCTGGGGTCGACATCAGCACCGGAACACCACGCGGCGCGAGTGAAACGAGCCGAGGGGCGTTCTCCGTGTCCGGGCCCTTGGTGACGACCACCAGACGGGTGCCGTCGGAAACGCGCCGACGCGACGCCGAGGCGAGCGCATGCCAGAAGTCGTCGCACGCGATGCAGGTAGAGGTGAGGAACACCATGAGGGTCGAGCGCCCCGCGTCGACGACAGGGATCGAGATCTCGTCACCGGCGGGGGATACGCCGTTGAGATCGTACGCGCGGCGCGATGGGGCGCTCGGCACGCCGGGCGGCGCGGCACGGAGGGAGCGCAAAATCGCGGCGTGACTCCGGAGCAGACCGGCAACGATCACCGCCAAGAGCGCCACAACGACGGCGAGCGTGGTGACGAGGACAGCCATTCGGCCGAGTCTGACACCCGTTGAGTGACCGGCGCCGCGCCGCCCGCTGAGCCGATGAGGCCGGGCTACGCGACCGACCGCAGAAGCCCGAGTGCCACCGACGTCGCCGCCAGCAGCAGCGCCGACCGATACATCAGCTCCTCGACGAGTGCGCTCATGGTGTGCTCCCTCTCCTCCGGAGAACGTCGGAGAGAAGAGGTCCCGGCTGAAGCGATGCTGACAGTTTTCTCGGGAACTTCGGGGCCAGCCTTGCCCCAGAACGGCTCCCGCTAGATCCCTATGCGCTGGGCGAGCAGCTCGCGGTGGTAGGTGGCATCGCCGAGGAGGATCTCGGAGCTCTTCGCCCGCTTGAAGTAGAGGTGCGCGGGGTGCTCCCAGGTGAAGCCGATGCCGCCGTGGATCTGGATGTTCTCTGCCGCAGCGTGGAAGTACGCGTCGGAGCAGTAGGCCTTGGCGAGGCTCGCAACGACGGGAAGCTCCTCGTTGTCCTCGGCGGCGGCCCATGCCGCGTAGTACGCGGCCGACTTGCCGGACTCGACCTCGAGGAGCATGTCGGCACACTTGTGCTTGATCGCCTGGAAAGAACCGATCGGGCGACCGAACTGCACACGCACCTTGGCGTACTCGACCGACATGTCGAGAACCTTCTGCGCACCACCGACCATCTCGTTCGCCAGGCACACCGCAGCCTGGTCGAGCGTCTTCGACAACGCCGCCCAGCCGCCGGCCGGGTCGCCGAGCGGCTTCGCTGCGACACCCGAGAACTCGAGCCTGGCCTGCTTGCGCGTCTGGTCCATCGTGGAGAGCGGAGTGCGGGTGAGACCCTTGGCGTCACCGTCGACGACAAAGAAACCGATTCCGTTCGCACCCGTTGTCCCGGCCTGGCGAGCGGCGACGACGACCGTGTTCGCCGTATGCCCGTCGATCACGAACATCTTCTCGCCGTCGAGGGTGTACGAGTCGCCCTTGCCCTTCGCTTCCATCGTGATGCCCGACGCGTCCCACTTGCCGTTGGGCTCGGTGAACGCCAGCGCGGCAATCGTCTCTCCGCTCGCGATGCCGGGCAGCAACTCACCCTGCTGCGCGTCGGTGCCCGCGTTCATGATCGCGTTCGCGGCGAGGCACACCGTCGAGAAGTACGGCGAGCACAGCAGCTCACGGCCCATCTCTTCGAGCACGATGCCGAGCTCGACGAACGTGAAGCCCTGGCCGCCGTGCGCCTCCGGGAGGTGCAGGCTCTGGAGGCCGAGCTCCTGGGCCATCTGCGTCCAGACCGCGGGGTCATACCCCTCGGTGGTCTCCATCAGGCGACGGACCTCGGACTCGGGCGACTTCGCCTCCATGAACTTGGCGATGGCGTCGCGCAACTGATCCTGCTCTTCGGAGAACGCGAAGTTCACTCTTGCTCCTTAGGCCTGGGTGCGGACGTTGGGTTCAGACTTTGGGTCCACGCGGGAGTCCGAGCACCCGCTCACCGATGATGTTGCGTTGGATCTCGCTGGAACCGGCGTAGATGGTCTCGGACCGACTGAACATGAAGATCCGCTGGAACTCGCTGAGAGCGTAGGCGGCCCCGTCTCCCGGTGTCCCCTCGACGATCCCGCCGGCCGCGCCGAGCACATGCATCGCCCGCTCGCCGAGTGTGCGA
>Ga0315273_10014685_pt1 | contig 10097 bp, 14 predicted proteins | sample YL17G02_0_MG_FD_205753 | JGI IMG/M metagenome (GOLD analysis project Ga0315273, IMG submission 205753) | Sediment microbial communities from Yellowstone Lake, YNP, Wyoming, USA - YL17G02_0 | ecosystem: Environmental > Aquatic > Freshwater > Lake > Sediment | place: USA: Wyoming | collected... | reverse complement strand
TTCCCTCGCGCAGCTTGAAGCTCGCTATCGACTTGGTCGCACGCCTCACCTGCGCGCGCTGCCCGGAAATGGTCGTGAGCTCGTCGATGGCCGCGTCGAGCGCTTTCGCGTCCGTCTTGGCCTCGCCAACACCCATGTTCAGCGTGATCTTCGTGACGTAAGGAACCTGCATGACGGAGGAAACGCCGAGCTCCTCGTGGAGTCGCGGGCGAATCTCACTCTCGTACCGGTCCTTGAGCCGAGGCGTGTAGGTCTCAACTGTGGGTGCGGAGGCCATCACTTGTCGATCTCCTGGCCGCAGCCCTCTCGCTTGCAGACGCGCACGCGAACGATCTCGCCCTTGATCTCCTTCTCGGCCATTGCGACTCTGGTCGGGTTGCTGCAGACAGGACAGACGACCATGACGTTGGATACCGGCACGGCAGCCGCCTTGTCGAGGATGCCGCCAGGAGCGACCTGCGCGCCACCCATGCGCGAGGAATCGCGAATAGGACGCGGGCGGGTGTGTCGCTTCTGGACATTGAGGTTCTCGACGATGACCCGCTGCTCGGAAGGGCGTGCTTCGAGCACCCGGCCTCGCTTCCCGCGGTCCTTGCCGGTGATCATCTGCACCAGGTCACCCTTCTTCACCTTCATCTTCGTAGCCATCTAGAGGACCTCCGGCGCGAGGCTGACGATCTTCATGAAGTTCTTCTCGCGAAGCTCACGAGCGACGGGCCCGAAGATGCGCGTCCCACGCGGATTGGATTGCGTGTCGATGAGGACGGCGGCGTTCTCGTCGAACCCGATGAGCGTGCCGTCGTCCCGGCTGTAGGGCTTCTTCGTTCGAACGACGACCGCCCGCACGACTTCGCCCTTCTTGACCGCGCCCTGGGGCGTGGCCGTCTTCACGGTAGCAATGATCACGTCGCCGACCCGCGCATAGCGCCGGTGCGAGCCGCCGAGCACGCGGATGCACAGGATCTCGCGAGCTCCTGTGTTGTCCGCTACCCGAAGACGCGACTCCTGTTGAATCACTTCGCGGCCTCCACGATCTCCTGAAGGCGCCAGCGCTTCATCCGCGAGAGCGGCCTCGTCTCGACAATGCGGACGATGTCGCCCACCTTGGCCTGGTTCTCCTCGTCGTGTGCGTGGAACCTCGTGCTCCGCTTGATCACCTTCTTGTACCGCGGGTGCACTTTCGCAACATCGACGCGCACGACGATCGTCTTGTCGGCGCTCGCGGACACGACCCTGCCCTGGCGCTCCTGGCGGCGACCGCGCGGGTGCTCCGGCTTCGGTAGACGCGTAATGGGCTTGCGCTCGGCCGGCTTCTCGCGCTTCGTCTTCGTCCGCTGAGGGCGAAGCGAGCGTGGTAGCCGCTTCTTCTTCTTGCGTGTGGAAGCAGTCTCCTCGACGGCGGGCTCAGCGGCGGTTTCGGCGCCAGCTTCCTCCGCTTCGGCGACGGGTTCGAGCGCGGGCTCGTCGGCTTCGACCGCCGGCTCGGCCTCCGCAACGATCTGCTCTGCCTCGGGCTCGGCAGCGGTCTCCGGCTGGCTCTCTGGCTCAGCAGCCGGCTCCTCGGCTTCGACGGCCGGCTCGGCCTCTGCAGCCATGGGCTCCGCATCGAGTGCTTCCGGCGCCTCCGCTGCCGCGGGCTCGTCGACGATCTCGGCCTCGGCCGCCGGTTCGACCGCGTCGGGCTCGGTCGCCTCGACCTCGACCGCGTCCGGGGTCTCTTCGTTCTCGTTCACGTTCTCGGTCTCGTCAGGCATGTGTCTTTCCTCGTTCGCGCTCGTTCTGGACAGTCAGGATGCGGGCGATCTCCCGCTTGGCATGCCGCAGGCGGGCGCTGTTCTCGAGCACGCCGGTAGCGGTCTGGAAATGGAGGTTGAAGAGCTCCTGACGCGTCTCGGCCATCTTGCGGTCGAGCTCGTCGTCGGTCAGGGCCCGCAATTCTCTGGCTCTCACGGCATTTCTCCAGTGAAGGCGGAGCAGCGCCCCCAGGGGCGAAGCCGGGCTTCGCTCGGCCGGAGCCCTTGCTCGGCTGAGCGGGTCACAGCGATAAAGGAGGGGGCCAGCAGGGAAACCATGGGTTTCCCTGCGATTCGTCTAGCTCTCAAAGAGATCCGCCTCCCGCTTCACGAACTTCGTCTTCAGGGGCAGCTTCTGGCCGGCAAGGCGAAGCGCCTCCTTGGCAAGCGGCTCGGGAACCCCGGCCAGCTCGAACATGACGCGACCGGGCTTGACCACCGCGACCCAGCCTTCCGGGGAGCCCTTGCCCGAACCCATGCGGGTCTCCGCCGGCTTCTTGGTGAAGGGCTTATCCGGGAAGAGGTTGATCCAGACCTTTCCGGTCCTGCGGATCTTCCTGGTCGCCGCGATCCTGGCAGCCTCGATCTGACGATTCGTGACCCACCCGGTCTCGAGGGCCTTGAGCCCGAAGTCGCCGAACTGAACCGTGGTCTGGCCCTTAGCGGTTCCCCTACGGCGACCTCGATGGTGTCGCCGGAACTTCGTCTTGCGCGGCATCAGCATCAGCTATCGACCCCTGTCTCCGGAGTCGCCTCGGATGTGACTTCGACGGGGGCTTCGGGCTCCACAGCGGGCACGGCGGGCACTTCGGCCTCTGGGGCCGTGGGCTCCGTGCTCACGTCCCCGCGCGGACGTTGGCCCGGCCGGCCGCCAGCGGGACGAGCTCCGCGCTTCTTGCGCGGGGCGAGGCCGAGACCTTCCCTGTCGACCGCGCGACCGCGGCCTTCCCGCGATGCGCCGAGGCCCTCGGACGAGGTGCCTCGTCGACGGCGGGCCTGATCCTGATCGCCAAGACGGCCGTCGCGCGCCCCTGGCGCCTCGTAGCCCTCGGGCATGATCTCGCCCTTGTTGACCCAGACCTTGACGCCGATCTTGCCGAACGTCGTCGTCGCCTCTGCCTGGCCGTAGTCGATGTCCGCGCGGATCGTGTGCAGCGGCACACGTCCTTCGGAGTACATCTCGCGACGACTCATCTCGCCCCCGCCCAGTCGTCCGGCGGCGGTGATCTTGATGCCCTGAGCGCCCGAGCGCATGGCGGACGCAAGCGAGCGCTTCATGGCGCGGCGGAAGCTGACGCGGTTCTCGAGCTGCTCGGCGATCGACTGCGCGACGAGCTTGGCATCGAGCTCCGGACGCTTGATCTCGTTGATGTTGATGTGGACGTTCTTCTTGGTGATCGCGTGGAGCTCGCGCCTGAGCGCATCGACCTCGACCCCGGACTTGCCGATGACGATGCCCGGCCGCGCGGTGTAGATGTCGACCGTGATGCGCTGCTTGTCCTTGCGGATCAAGATGTCGGAGAGCCCGGCGTGCGAGAGCTTGCGAAGAATGTGCTTGCGAATCTTCACGTCCTCGAGCAGGTAGTCGGCGAACTCGGCCTTACCGGTCCACCAGTTCGACTTCCAGTCGTGAATGACACCGACGCGGAACCCGCCGGGATGAACTTTTTGGCCCATCAGGCAACGGCCTCCTTCTTGCGTCGTCGCGTCGTCGCTTTCGGCGTCGCCCCGCCCGTAGCAGCCTCGGGTGCCGCCTTCTCGGCCGTGGACGCGCTCTTGCGTCGCCTCGGCGTGTTCGCCTCGGGACGCTCGGCGAGCACGAGCGTGACATGACACGTTCGCTTGCGGATCCGGTTCACACGACCTCGAGCGCGCGGCTTCCAGCGCTTGAGAGTCGGCCCCTCATCAGCGTAAGCAGCCTCAACGACGAGGTCGTCACCGTCGAGTCCATGGTTGGCCTCCGCGTTCGCGACAGCAGAGCGGAGCACCTTCTCGATGTCCGTGGCCGCTGCGCGCGCTGTGAAAGCGAGGATCGTGCGCGCTTCGGGAACGCTTCGCCCGCGAATGTGGTCGAGTACGAGTCGCGCCTTGCGCGCGGACGTGCGCACCCACTTCGCCTGAGCGCGGACCTTCATGGTGTCTTCTGCCGAAGCTGCCATCACTTCCTCTTGACCTGTGTCTGGCGGTCACCTGCGTGGCCGCGGAACGTACGCGTCGGGGCAAACTCGCCGAGCTTGTGCCCGACCATCTGCTCGGTCACGAAGACCGGGACGTGCTTGCGGCCGTCATGGACCGCAATCGTGTGCCCGACCATGTCGGGGAAGATCGTCGAGGCGCGCGACCAGGTGCGGATCATCCGCTTCTCTCCAGTCGCGTTCATGGCCTCGATCCGGCTCAGCAGCCGGTCCTGAATGAAAGGCCCCTTCTTGGACGAGCGTGACACTTAGCGCTTCCTCTCCTTGCCGCGGCGACGACCGCGGACGATCAATTTGTCGGATTCCTTGTGCTTGCGACGCGTGCGCTTCCCGAGCGTGGGCACGCCCCAGGGCGTGACCGGGTGACGGCCGCCTTTGGTCTTGCCCTCACCGCCGCCGTGCGGGTGGTCGACGGGGTTCATGGCCGACCCACGCACTGTCGGGCGCTTCCCGAGCCAACGACTGCGCCCGGCTTTGCCGCTCGACTGGTTCGCGTGATCTGTGTTCCCGACCTGCCCTACGGTCGCTCGGCAGGTGAGCAGCACGCGGCGCAGCTCGCCCGAAGGGAGCCGCAGCACGCCGTGCTCGCCGTCCTTGGCGACGAGCTGCACCGATGAGCCGGCGGAGCGGGCCATGCGACCGCCCTGACCGGGCTTGAGCTCGACCGAGTGGACGAGCGTACCGGTCGGGATGTTCGCGAGCGGAAGCGCGTTTCCGGGCTTGATATCCGCCTCGGGGCCAGACTCAACCATCGCGCCGACGCGAAGCCGCGCCGGAGCAAGGATGTAGGCCTTGGCTCCGTCCACGTAATGAAGGAGCGCAATCCGTGCCGATCGGTTCGGGTCGTACTCGATCGCGGCGACCTTCGCGGGGACACCATCCTTCGTGCGCTTGAAGTCGATCGTCCGGAAGCGACGCTTATGGCCGCCGCCTTGATGCCGTGTGGTAATCCGGCCGCGGTTGTTGCGCCCGCCCTTCTTGGTCAGCGGCTCGAGAAGCGACTTCTCCGGCTCGGACTTCGTGATGTCCTCGAATCCGGAAACCGCCATGAAGCGGCGGCCCGGGCTCGTTGGCTTGTACTTCTTCAGAGCCATCAGACCGCGGCCCCCTCGAAGATCTCGATCTCGTGGCCTTCGCGAAGCTGGACGATGGCCTTCTTCCAGCCCGGGCGCCTACCCTGGCTGGTTCCGCGCCGCTTGGGCTTGGACTGCACCTTGATGATGTTCACGGCCTGCACCTTGACCTCGAAGAGCTCTTCGACCGCCTGTCGGATCTGGGTCTTGTGCGCGTCCTCGTGCACCTTGAACGTGTACTTGCGGTCGGTGATGAGCGAATAGCTCTTCTCCGAGACCACGGGCGCTAAGAGGACCTGGTTGGGATGAAGGCTCACTACGCCGCCTCCTCCGCGGCCGCGCCGGCACGCGCAAGGACGAGCGGGAGAGCCGCTTCGCTCACGATCAACGAGCGCGCCCACAGCAGGGCGGCGACTTCGAGCTCGCTCGGAGCGGTCACGAGGACCTTCTCGAGGTTTCGAAACGACTTGACGAGAACCTCTTCTTCCTCGGTGACGACGATGAGCGTCGGGCGGTCGCCCCAGCCGGCGAGCACACCGGCGGCCTTCCGCGTGGATGGCTCGTCGAAGTCCGAGCCGTCAAGGATCGCGAGTGTTCCCTTCATCGCGTGATCGCTCAAAGCACCGCGCAGCGCCGCGCGCCTCGCCTTGCGATTGACCTTGACCTCGAAACTGCGCATTCCCGGTGGGAACGCGACGCCTCCGCCCGTCCAGTGCGGCGCCCTGGTCGTCCCGGCGCGGGCACGCCCGGTGCCCTTCTGGCGCCAGGGCTTGGCACGGCCGCCCGCGACGAAGCCCCGGCTCTTCGCACCGCGCGTTCCGGCACGTGCCGCGTTCAGCTCGGCGCGGACCGTCTCGTGGAGGAGATGCGGCTTGACCTCGACCGCGAAGACGGATGCTTCGAGCGAGACCTCCTGCTGCGTCGCGCCGCCGAGCACGGGTGCCTTGGGAGAGGAGGCCATCAGGCGCTCCGTACCTCCACGATGCCGCTGGCTGCACCAGGAACCGAGCCGCGGACGAGAAGAAGGTTGCGCTCGAGATCCACTTCGTGCACGACGAGCCCCGGTTGCGTGACGCGAGTGCCGCCCATGCGACCGGCCATCTTCATCCCCTTGAAGACGCGCGACGGATAGGCCGATGCGCCGATTGAGCCCGGCTTGCGGACGTTGTGCGAACCGTGCGAGACAGGTCCGCGGGTGAACCCGTGGCGCTTGATGGTGCCCTGGTACCCCTTGCCGATCGAGATGCCGGAGACCTTGATCTCGTCGCCGGGCTCGAACGCCTCGACCGTGACCGTCTCGCCGACCGCGAGCCCACTCTCGCCCCGCAGCTCGACGATGTGGCGATGCGGCCCGAATCCGGCCTTCTTCAGGTGCCCGACCTCGGCCTTCGAGAGCTTCCGCTCGGCGACTTCCTCGAATGCGAGCTGCACTGCGTCGTACCCGTCGACGTCGGCCGTCTTGATCTGTACGACCGGGCACGGGCCGGCCTCGATCACCGTAACCGCGGTCATCACGCCCGAGTCCGGGTCGAAGACCTGGCTCATGCCGAGCTTCTTTCCGAGAATGCCCTTCATCTCACTCAGAGCTTGATCTCGATGTCGCGGCACAGCCGCGTGTTCGCGTGAGCGGACCAGTGGAAGGGGTCTGGGGAGACCGGGAGATTGCCCCAGCTGAACACGTTGCGGCTGTTCTTGCTCACAGTTTGATCTCGATGTCTACGCCCGCCGGAAGGTCGAGCCGCATGAGCGAGTCGACCGTCTTCGGGGTCGGGCTGTGGATGTCGATCAGGCGCTTGTGCGTGCGTACTTCGAAGTGCTCGCGCGAGTCCTTGTCCTTGAACGGGCTGCGGATCACGCAGTAGACGTTCTTCTCGGTCGGAAGCGGAACCGGCCCGGTGATAGTTGCTCCGGTGCGCTGCGCCGTCTCAACGATCTGGGACGCCGAGCGGTCCACCTGCTGGTGGTCGTAACCCTTCAATCGGATGCGGATCTTCTGTTGCGCCATTGGTCTATGAATGCGAGGGGCGAGTTGCCTCGCCCCTACGCGATGATCTCCGTTACGACGCCGGCGCCGACCGTGCGCCCGCCCTCGCGAATCGCGAAGCGGAGGCCCTGGTCCATGGCAATCGGCTGGATGAGGTTGATCTCCATGTTCGTGTTGTCACCCGGCATGACCATCTCCTGGCCCTCCGGCAGCGCGATGGAGCCCGTCACGTCCGTCGTGCGGAAGTAGAACTGCGGCCGGTAGCCGTTGAAGAACGGCGTGTGTCGCCCGCCCTCGTCCTTCGAGAGGACGTACACCTCGGCCTTGAAGTGCGTGTGCGGCGTGATCGAGCCGGGCTTCGCGAGCACCTGCCCGCGCTCGACCTCTTCGCGCTTGATGCCGCGAAGCAGCGCACCTGCGTTGTCGCCGGCCTGGGCGTAGTCGAGCGTCTTCAGGAACATCTCAAGGCCGGTGACGACGGTCTTCGCCGTCTCGGGGTGGATGCCGACGATCTCGACCTCCTCGCCGACCGACATCTTCCCCTGCTCGATGCGGCCGGTGACGACAGTGCCGCGACCGGTGATCGTGAACACGTCCTCGATCGGCATCAGGAACGGCTTGTCGATGTCGCGGACCGGTTCGGGGATGTACGAGTCGACCGCAGCCATGAGCTCGAGAATCTTGGGCGTCCACTCCGCGTCACCCTCGAGCGCCTTCAGCGCCGATACTTGGATGACCGGAATGTCGTCCCCGGGGAACTCGTACTTCGTAAGAAGCTCGCGGACCTCCAACTCGACGAGCTCGAGCAGTTCGGGGTCGTCCACCATGTCGGCCTTGTTCAGCGCGACCACGATCGAGGGCACCTCGACCTGCCGGGCGAGCAGGATGTGCTCACGCGTCTGCGGCATGGGGCCGTCGGCAGCGGATACGACGAGAATCGCGCCGTCCATCTGCGCGGCGCCCGTGATCATGTTCTTGATGTAGTCGGCGTGGCCCGGGCAGTCGACATGGGCGTAGTGCCGGTTCTCGGTCTCGTACTCGACGTGTGCCGTGTTGATGGTGATGCCGCGCTGGCGTTCTTCGGGCGCCTTGTCGATCGCGTCGAAGGACGTCACCTCAGTGTTGGTGCCGGATTCCGCGAGGACCTTCGTGATCGCGGCTGTGAGCGTCGTCTTTCCGTGGTCGATGTGGCCGATCGTGCCGACGTTGACGTGCGGCTTGGTGCGCTCGAACTTCTGCTTGGCCATCTGTTCCTATCCCTCCGAGCTCGTCTCTCGATTTACGCTGTCTTGTCGCCGGCTACGAGCGCCTCGGCGATCGTGGTCGGTACTTCCTCGTAGCGGTCGAACTGCATCGTGAACGTCGCACGGCCCTGGCTCATGGAGCGCAGGTCGGTCGCGTAGCCGAACATCTCCGCAAGCGGAACACTTGCTCGGATCGACTGCGACCCGCCGACCGGCTCGAGTTGCTCGACCCGGCCACGACGACCGCTCAGGTTACCAATGACGTCGCCGAGGTACTCGTCGGGTGTGACGACCTCGACCGCCATCACCGGTTCGAGCAGCTTCGGCCTCGCTCGCTTCATGCCCTCTTTGAAGGCCATCGAGCCTGCGATCTTGAAAGCTCGCTCGCTCGAATCGACCTCGTGGTAGGAGCCGTCGACGAGCTCGATCTTGACGTCGACGACGGGATAGCCGGCGAGGACACCCGAGCTCATTGCCTCCGCAATCCCCTGATTTACCGCCGGGATGTACTCCTTCGGGATCTTCCCACCGACGATCTTGTCGACGAACTCGTAGCCCTCGCCCGGATTCGGAAAGAGGTGGATGAGAACGTCGCCGTACTGTCCCGAACCGCCCGTCTGACGCACGAACCGGCCCTGGATCTTCTCGGCCGGCTTCGTGATGGTCTCACGGTAGGCGACCTGCGGGCGTCCGACGTTCCCCTCGACGCGAAACTCGCGCAGGAGGCGGTCGACGATGATCTCGAGGTGGAGCTCGCCCATCCCGGCGATGAGCGTTTGCCCCGTCTCCTCGTCGCTCGTGACGCGGAAGGTCGGATCCTCCTCGACGAGTCGCTGTAGAGCCTGGCTGAGCTTGTCCTGGTCGGCTTTGGTCTTCGGCTCGATCGCGACCGAGATCACCGGGTCGGGGAAGGACATCGACTCGAGCACGATCGGAGCGGAGTCGATGGCGATCGTGTCGCCCGTCGTCGTGAACTTGAGCCCGACGGCAGCGGCAATCTCGCCGGCGCCGATCTCCTCCCGCTCCTCACGGTGGTTGGCGTGCATCTGCAGGATGCGCCCAAGCCGCTCGGTCTTGCCGTTCGTCGTGTTGAGGACGCGGTCACCTGCTCGGATCTGACCGGAGTACACGCGGAAGTAGGTGAGCTTGCCGACGAACGGGTCCGTCATGACCTTGAACGCCAGCGCCGCGAACGGGGCGTCGAGGTCGGCCGCCCGGGTCGCCTCCTCGTCCTTCTTGGGATCGCGACCGACGATCGGCGGAACGTCCAACGGGCTCGGCAGGTAATCGACGATCGCGTCGAGAAGCGCCTGCACGCCCTTGTTCTTGAATGCCGAGCCAGCGAGAACCGGGGTGATCGTGCCAGCGAGCGTCCCCCTGCGCAGCGCGCGCCGGATCATCTCGGGCGTGACCGAGCTCTCGTCGTCGAGGTACGTCTCCATCAACTCGTCGTCGAACTCGGCGACTCCGTCGATGAGCAGGTGGTGGCCCGCCTCTGCGGCGGTCGCGAGGTCGGCCGGGATCTCCTCGACGACGAGATCCGTCCCGAGCGCGTTCGTGTACGTGATCGCCTTCATGTCGACGAGGTCCACGATTCCGGCAAAGGCTTCCTCGCTGCCGATCGGAAGATGGATGGGCACCGGGTTCGCGCCGAGGCGATCGCGCATCGACTGAACAGATGCGTTGAAGTCGGCGCCCGTCCGATCCATCTTGTTGATGAACGCGATGCGCGGCACCGCGTAGCGGTCCGCCTGGCGCCACACGGTCTCGGACTGCGGCTGAACGCGCGCAACCGAGTCGAAGACAGC
>Ga0315273_10014683_pt1 | contig 10097 bp, 11 predicted proteins | sample YL17G02_0_MG_FD_205753 | JGI IMG/M metagenome (GOLD analysis project Ga0315273, IMG submission 205753) | Sediment microbial communities from Yellowstone Lake, YNP, Wyoming, USA - YL17G02_0 | ecosystem: Environmental > Aquatic > Freshwater > Lake > Sediment | place: USA: Wyoming | collected... | reverse complement strand
GCCTGATCGATGGCTTCCTGGCGGATCGTGTCGACATACCGCAGATAACCTTCCTCGGCGAGCCACAGCAGCGTTCCAAAACAGGCGACGAAGCGGTCGCCGGGAACGCCGAACTCATCCGTGGTTACCGGCCCCGCAATCTCGTCGACGAACACAGTTATTTTGCGCGGAAAACTGAGATACAACCGAAGCAACGTCTTCGCTGCATCCTTGAAAAAATCATCGAGGTGGATATCGCTCAAAGCATCACCGACAGCGCGGTTGTTACTGACGGTAGGACGCCAGAAACTCCCCGATACGACCGATCGCTTCGATCAGTTCTTCCTCGCGCGGTAGGAAAACAATGCGGAAGTGGTCCGGCTCCGGCCAATTGAACCCGGTGCCTTGAACGACGAGGACCTTTTCCTGATGCAGCAGATCGAGGGCGAATCGTTCATCGTCGTGGATGTTGAAGCGCCGCGCGTCGAGTCTCGGGAACAGATACAGCGCACCTTTCGGCATTGTGCAGCTGACACCGTCGATTTGATTCAACAGCGAATGCGCCAGCAACCTTTGTTGATACAAGCGGCCGCCGGGGCGGATGAATTCGTTGATGCTCTGGTATCCCCCCAACGCGGTCTGGATGGCATGTTGGCTCGGAACATTCGCGCACAGTCGCATCGATGCAAGAATATTCAGCCCCTCGATATAGTCGGTGGCGCGATGTTTCGCGCCCGACAACACCATCCAGCCGGTACGGAACCCGGCGACTCGATAGGTCTTCGACAGGCCGTTGAACGTCAACACGAGCAGGTCGGGCGCGAGCGAGGCGAGTGGGGTATGGACGGCATCGTCATAGATGATCTTGTCGTAGATCTCATCGGCGAACAGGATCAGATCCTTCTGCCGAGCGAGTTCGACGATGCCAAGGAGCAGGTCGCGCGAATACACGGCACCGGTCGGATTGTTCGGGTTGATCACGACGATCCCGCGGGTGCGCGATGTGATCTTCCGTTTCATGTCGTCGAGATCGGGTTGCCAATCGGCTTGTTCATCGCAGCGGTAGTGGACGGCCTTGCCGCCGCACAGCGTGATCGCCGCGGTCCACAGCGGGTAGTCGGGCGCGGGTACCAGAATCTCGTCGCCGTTGTTCAGGAGGCCCTGCATCGCCATCACGATCAATTCGCTGACGCCATTGCCGATATAGATGTCGTCGATCTCGACGTGAGGTATGGGCAGCTGCTGGCATTGCTGCATGATTGCTTTACGCGCGCTGTAGAGTCCCTTCGAGTCGCAGTAGCCCTGCGATTCGCGCAGGTGATGAATCACGTCGATGACGATTTCTTCCGGCGCCTCGAATCCCCACGGGGCCGGATTGCCGATACTCAACTTGATGACTCGATGGCCTTCCTCTTCCAGGCGCGTGGCCTCCTGCAGAACCGGGCCGCGGATGTCGTAGCAGACATCGGCCAGCTTGCTGGATTTTGCGATGGTACGCAGCGGCAACGGTGTCAGCGCCGTGACGCGGTCCAGGTCTTCGTTGCCGTGCATATCAGTGGTGCTCGCGCAGAATCGGGCGAATTGTAGCCAATATTGGACTCACCGCGGTGTATCGACGGCCGGGCTGCCCAAAACCGTCGATGAATGGGAGCCGCTACCAGACTTCACCGAACGGCCGCAGGTCCACCTCGAACGACCAGGCGGAGCGATCCTGGTGTGTCACATGCCAGATGGAGTCGGCGATCGCTGACGGCTTGGCGAAGTAGGCGTCCGGCTTGTCGGGGAAGGCCGCGCGCGTCCATGGCACGTCGATGACCGCGTCGATGATGAAGTAAGCAACGTGGATGCCGTCCGGACCCAGGCGCCGCGCCATCGATTCGGCAAGCACACGTTGCGCCGCCTTAGTCGGCGCGAATCCTGCGAAGAACGATTTACCGCGGCGCGCGGCGGTATTGCCGGTGACCATGATGGCGCCTGCGCCGCGGCTGATCATGTCGGGGGCGACGAGTTGGGTCAGGTGCAGCAGGCTGGTGACGTTGATGCGAAAGTTTCGCTCGAGGTCGGCCGCGTCAATCTGCAGGACGTCGCCTCGGGTACCGCGCACGGCATTGTGGACGACGACGTCGACCGGACCCAGTGTCGATTTGATCTGGCCATGTGCTCGGATGAGCTGCGCATGATCGGCGACGTCACAAACGATCGGGACGCTCCCCGGCAGTGACGCGGTGAACCGCTCGAGCCGCTCGGCATCGCGTGCCAGTGCTGCTACCCGATAGCCCCCTTCATGAAATCGTCTGGCGATTGCGCTGCCGGTGCCGGGCCCGACGCCGGTAATCAATGCGACTTTGTCCATTGGGCTGCTCGATCGGTACGTTTGGTGAGGTGGCCGCGAGTTTGCCATACTAAATGCGCAGCCGACCTACACCATGCATACCAGATCGACAAAATGGAGTTGGCAATGAACCCCTACCTGACGACCGCGGGCCTGCTGGTACTCAGCAATGTCTTCATGACTTTTGCCTGGTATGGGCATCTGAAGAATCTCGCTGATCGACCGTGGATCATCGCGGCGCTCGTCAGTTGGGGTATCGCGTTGTTCGAATACCTGCTGCAGGTTCCGGCGAATCGGGTCGGACACGAAGTCATGAATCTGGGTCAGCTGAAGATCCTGCAGGAAGTCATTACGCTGACGGTATTCGTGCCGTTTGCGATCCTGTACATGAAGGAGAAGCTGACGCTCGACTATTTGTGGGCCGCTGTGTGCCTGCTCGGCGCGGTGTTCTTTTTGTTTCGCGGCAAGCTGGCGCCTTGACGCGACCGTTGTAGTGCTGCGCTCGGCTCTGCGATGATGACCAATCGACTTCAGGGGGCAGCTGCGTGGCATCGTTGAGCGGATTGACCTTGACTCTGAAACAGACACCGACACAGCAGGCGCTGAAGATCGTCGACCTGACCTACGGGTATACGCTGACCTGCACCGACGTCGAATGTGCTCGCACCCTCTCCTTCGACGTCAGTGTCGATATCCTCGGTGACGATCTGGTAGGCGATGACTTGCTGGCAACCGCTGTGGACCGACACATCGTCGAATGCGGCGCGACGCACCTCGAGCCGATCGAAATGCGGCGTAGTTTCGTCGTTGGGCAGTCGCTACTCGATGAAGACATCGGCACCGACGAGATCAAATTACGTGTATGGGCAAGGGACAGCTCAGGTGGCGAGATCTCTGGGGTAACCGGCATCGTCCGAGGCGATTTCTGACACGACCGCGTCAGTAACCGGCCGCGAGTCCTTCTTTGCGATGGTCCGACGCGCCGCAGTAGCCGTCGTCGAGACGATAAATCAGCTGCGCACCGCCAAAGACATGTTCGGCCGGGTCATAGCGCACTGAATGGCCGCGCGCAGCCAGCGCGTCGGCGATCGCGGTGGGAAATCCCGTTTCCAGTCCGATACTGAAGTCCTCATACACGTGCCAGCGCGGTGCATCGGAGGCGGCCTGAGGATTCTGCTGAAGATCGAAGATGCGATGAACCATCTGTACGTGGCCTTGGTGCTGCATGTGGCCGCCCATGACACCAAAACTCAGGCGCGGCTCGCCATGCTCGGTGACAAAACCTGGAATGATCGTGTGATAGGGCCGTTTACTCGGCGCGACGCAGTTCGGGTGCGACGGATCGAGCACAAAACCCGAGCCGCGATTCTGCATCGCGATTCCGGTACCGGGAATCACGATTCCGGAGCCGAAGCCGCGGTAGTTCGATTGGATCATCGAGACCATCAAGCCGTCCGCATCGGCGGTGGTGAGATAGACGGTATCGTGGCCAACCGGCAATCGTGCGGGAGGCAGTTGTGCAGCGCGGTCATCGATGGCGCGCGCGAATTCAGCCAGCGCCGCCGCGCCGAGTAGTTCCTCCGGGGTGACGCGCATTGCTTGCGGATCTGCAAAATGCTCGAAGGCGGCACGAGTTGCGATCTTCATCGCTTCGATCTGCAGATGAACGCTGCGCGCGTCGTCCGCCGGCAGCGCCGGCAAATCGAACTGACCGAGTATGGCGAGCGCAATCTGCGCTGCCAGGCCCTGGCCGTTCGGTGGAATCTCGTGCAGCTCGATGCCCCGATAGGATTGGCTGATCGGGGTCACCCAGTCCGCCCGATGCGCTGCAAGATCCGCGTGACTCAATGATCCGCCGGCAGCCGCGGATGCCGCCGCGATGCGTTGCGCCAGTTCACCGTGATAGAACGCTTCGCCGCGCGACTGAGCGATCAGCTCGAGCGTGCGCGCGAGTTCGGGTCGGCGAAACAACTCGCCAGGCCGCGGGGCGCGTCCATCCGGGAAAAAGTGGGCACCGAAATCTGTGAAGTCGCCGAAGCGTCCTGCGGCCAGTTGCCAGTAATGCGCCGTCTTGGGTCCGACGTGAAATCCGTGCTCCGCGTAGCCGATGGCCGCGTCGAACAGCGCAGCGAACGGCAGCCGACCGAAACGATCCGACAGTGCGATCCATGCGCTGACCGCGCCGGGAACCGTGACGCTGTCCCAGCCGAGACTCGGCATCGTGGAGCGACCCGCGAAGCGCGAGGCGTTCCATCCAGCCGGGGAGCGTCCCGATGCGTTGAGCCCCCAGAGCCCGCTGCCCTTTCCAATAATTGCAAACGCATCACTGCCGACGCCGTTGTTGTTCGGTTCCACGACGGTCAGGGTGATTGCGGCGGTGATTGCGGCATCAACAGCGTTACCGCCACGCCGCATCGCTTCGATCCCGGCGGCGACGGCCAGGGGTTGTGAGGTCGCCACGACGTTGCGTGCGATCACCGGCATACGTTGCGAGGGATACGGGAACTGCCAGCCGATCATGACGCGTGGGCGCTCAGCGGCGGAGTCGAATCGTCAACTCAGCCTGCCAGAGTTAACTGCTGGCGAACGTGTGTATCGAGTTGGCGCAGACAGTGGAGCGTATTGGAGCGCGTCGAGCTGTCCATGCGGAAGTCGATATCGTAGTAGTGCTTTTGATCCGCGGCGCTGGCGCTGCGAACGATGCCAGCCAGCTCCTCAACGCGCAGGTCGTTGACAATGAGGTCCATGACCACCGGTTGGCCGATCTTAAGTTGGGCGGGCGTTTCGACCTGGATACCGGAGATCGAGAAATGCAGACAGTCTGCGGCGATTGGACGGCGGAACATCCCTAGTACACCCGTGCGATGAAGCTGTACGGTGAGCTTGCCGCTGCAGACGACGTTGAATTGCCCGGTGCTTGCCATTTCGTCGTTGCTGCGGAGCCTGATTCGGTGTGTTGAGCAGCCTTGGAGGTTAGGCGCCTAACTGATTGCCCGCAAGGTAAAAAATGTTTCCCACCTGTATCCCCTGACGATTCCTCGATGCAGGCCGCATTGATTGCGTGCTCAGGCCAAACCCAATAACGTGCGCCGTTGTGCATATTGTTGGGGACTGTGTCCGATGCACCCGGGAATCATTGCCGCGGCGACGCCGGATAAGCTTGCTTACGTGATGGCCGATAGTGGTCGGAGCGTGACTTTTGGCGAACTGGAAGCGGCGTCTAATCAAGGCGCTCAGCTGCTTCGCAGTCTGGGGCTGAACGCCGGCGATCACATCGCGATCATGCTGGAGAATCATTGGCGTTTCCTGCAGATCTGCTGGGCGGCGCAACGCGCCGGGCTGTACTACACCGCGATCAGCTGGCGGCTGCAGCAACAGGAGGTCGAGTACATCGTCAACAATTGTGAGGCGCGGGTGTTCATCACTTCGGGGGAGCGACGTGACCTTGCGCAGTCGCTTGACGGTGCGCTGCCGAAGGTCGAGAAGCGTTACATGCTCGATGCGGTCGCCCCGGGCTTCGAGTCGTGGGAGCTGGCAATCGCCGCGATGCCGAGCGTGCCGATCGCCGATCAGACCGAAGGTCAGTCGATGTTGTATTCCTCTGGCACAACGGGATTTCCAAAAGGCATCAAACGCCCGCTTTCAGGCATGGCGTTCGGCGAAATCGACGCGCTGCCGGTAATGAAGACGCTTTACGGGGCCGATGAAAACTCGGTCTACCTTTCGCCGGCACCGCTGTATCACGCCGCGCCGTTGGGTTTTTCGATGGCCTGCCTGCGCAACGGTATTCAGGTTGTTGTAATGGAGCACTTCGATGCGGAACGCGCATTGCGCTGCATAGAGCAGCACCGCGTGACGCACAGTCAATGGGTGCCGACGATGTTTGTCCGTTTGCTGAAGCTGCCTCAGCAGATCCGCTCGAAGTACGACGTGTCCAGCCTGCAGTGCGCAATTCATGCAGCAGCGCCGTGTCCGATCCCGATCAAGGAGCAGATGATCGAGTGGTGGGGGCCGGTGATCTACGAATATTACGCAGGCACTGAAGGCAACGGCTTCGTGCAGCTGAATTCGCACGAGTGGCTTGCCCACAAAGGCTCGGTCGGTCGCGCGCTGAACTGTACGCTGCACATCTGCGACGATGAAGGCCGCGAATTGCCCATCGGTGAACCCGGAACAATCTACTTCGGCGGTGGCGGTCAGTTCGAGTACTACAAGGACCCTGACAAGACCGCTCAGTCGCGTCACCCGCAGGGGTGGTCGACGCTCGGCGACGTGGGTTATCTGGATGCAGAAGGATTTCTCTACCTGACCGACCGCAAACACTTCATGATTATTTCGGGCGGCGTCAACATTTATCCGCAGGAAGCCGAGAATATTCTGATCACGCATCCGAGCGTGTACGACGTCGCGGTGTTCGGCGTCCCGAATGAAGAGTTCGGCGAGGAAGTAAAAGCGGTGGTGCAGCCGGTCGATATGGCGGAGGCTTCACCACAACTCGCACAGCAACTGATCGACTTCTGCCGCAGCCAGCTGTCGCACATCAAGTGCCCAAGATCGGTGGATTTTGAGGCGCAGTTGCCGCGTCATCCGACCGGCAAGCTGTACAAGCGCCTGCTGAAGGATCGGTATTGGACGAAGACCTGACCGGCGCGGCGCTGTTCGGCCGGCGTGGTCAGTGCCGCCCCTTCAATAAATTGGCGGGCGAATACTGATCGGTCAGCACCCGTGCGTTGGTATCCCAATCGGGTTTGGTCGCGAATTGCGCCGGGTAGCTTTCGATCGGCACGCCATATGGCGCGAGACTGATGGTGAGCGGAATCGCCGCGCGCGCGAGCGTGTCCGGGTCCAGCAACGACCCGCGTCGCGCGATGATCACCCGGTTCGCGCTGTCCGATGATCGCAGGTTGTAGTAGATCCCGAATACCTCGGCGTAGGTGACCGATTCGTTGTGATAAAGCTGGCTGATCGCAAAGGTATTCGACGCCAGCACGCCACCATCAACGAGTAGCTCGCGTGTCTCCAGAAGGTATTCCCGTGTCATCAAATGTTCGGGAATGTATTCGCCGTTGAATGCATCGAGCATGATCAGGTCGTAGCGCGTCGGCGCTGCAGCCGCACGCTTGACCCATACACGCGCATCTTGTTCGAACACGCGCATGTTTGCGGATGGCGCAAAGTCGAAATATGCGCGCGCAACCTTGACGACCGCCGGGTCGAGCTCAATCACGTCGATGTGCGCGTCGGGATACAGTTGCGCCAGCGTCGTTGGCAGCGTGCCACCGCCCAACCCGACGATCAGGATCCGTGTCGGCGACGGATCGAGCAATAGTGCGGCAAGCATCATTCGAGTGTAGGCAAATACCAGCCGCTGCGAGTCAGTGGAATCGACGCACGACTGGTTGCGATGGTCTTTGCGAATGGTGAATTGCATGCAGCGCAGTGTGCCGTCCTGGGTGACCAGAATGTTCTGATACAGCGAAGTTTCCGAGTGGATCACGCGCGCATCGACTGGGATTGGAACTGCCAGCATTGTCGAGACCAGCAGTGCGAAGCCGAATTTCACTCGTGACGTCCACTGAGATAGCCGATCCCCGCAACCCCGACGAGACAACCGGACAACAGGATAAGAATCGTATTGATCTCGAACCAAAGCACCAGATAAAACGACGTCGCAAGTGTACCCAGCGCACTACCGAGTGTTGAAACGAAGTACAGGGTCCCGGCAACGTGGCCGGAATAGTTCGGTTCGGTGACCATCAAGCGCACGCAGTACGGGCTGATCATGCCGAGCACCAGGGTCGGCAGTACAAACAACGCGGCCGCGGCCACGAGCGATCCATAACGCGGATCTTCGATCCGATCGAAGACCAGTCGCATCAGCGGCTCGCCATAAATCACCAGCGGATACGTCAGGATCGCGCCCAGCAGAAACAGCAGCGAGAGGCGCTTGATTGACGGGTTGTGAACCGAGACAAATCCGCCGAGCAGATAACCGACTGCAAGCGACAGCATGAAGACGGTGATGATGCTGCCCCAGACATAGATGCTGCTCCCAAAATACGGAGCCAGTACACGGCCGCCCAGCAGTTCAAGTGACATGATCACGAAACCGCCGACGAACGCGAGACCATTGATGGTGGTGCGGCGCATGTGCGACTGACCTGCGTCGTTGGCCAATCGCGTCAGGTTTTCTGCACAGGCTCGATTGGCGCGCCGGCGCTCTTCCACGCGCTGAAGCCCCCACCGATGTGACAGACGTCTTCCAGTCCCATCCGCTGAACGGTCTGCGTCGCCAATGCCGATCGCCAGCCGCTCTGACAATAGAAGATCAGCCGTTTGCCTGAAGAAAAGACATCCTTGTGATAGGGGCTTTCCGGATCCACCCAGAACTCGAGCATGCCGCGGGGTGCGTGGAACGCGCCTGGAATCTTGCCTTCACGACCCAGCTCGCGTACGTCGCGAAGGTCGACGAAGACAACGCCGGGGTCATTCAACAGTGCCGCTGCCGCTGCGGGATCGAGTGTCTCGATTTCTTTCTCGGCGTCTTCGATCAGCGCCTTGTAGCCAACCTTCATGATGCGTCCTCGTATGCTTCGCCTTAGTGTATCCGAGCCGTCGCCTACATCCGCAGCCCGCCACTCGCGACGAGTACTTCGCCGGTGACGAAATCGGATTCGCTCTGGCAGAACAGATAGATCGCGTTCGCGGCATCTTCCGCTGTACCGGTACGGCCCAATGGTGTCAGCGCCAGTTGTTGAGCGATCTGCTCCTGCGTCAGACCCACACGATGGCTGCGACCGGCGACCTCGATGCGCGGCGGCTCGGCGGCGTACGCTTGCGTCAAGCGGGTCGCGATATGACCAAAAGCGACTGCGTTGACGGTGACGTTGTAGCGGCCCCACTCCTTGGCGAGCGTTCGGGTCAACCCGACCACGGCCGCTTTGCCAGCGGCGTAACCGGCTTGAGTGGCAGCTCCGAACAAACCGGACACCGATGAGACGTTGACGACTTTTCGACATGGCATGAGCGCGGTGGATTTGTGTACCTCTCGCAGCCAGCGACCGTACGCACGCAAGATTCGAAACGGCGCGGTGACGTGGATGTCGAGCATTGCGTCCCATTGCTCGTCAGCGTGGTTGTGCAGGGCGCTGTTCCAGATGTATCCCGCGTTGTTGACAACGATGTCTAGGGTGCCGCGACGCTGCAATACGTCGCCAATGAGTGCATCAGGAAAGTTCGGCTGCGTCAGATCGCCAGGCACGGCGATGCCGCCGCATTCCGAAGCCGTCTGTTCCAGCGCATCAGCATCGATGTCGTTGAGGAATACCGCGGCACCTTCGCGGGCGAGCTTCTCGGCGGTAGCTCGGCCAACCCCGCGGGCCGCGCCGGTGACCAGTGCGACCCGTCCTGACAATCGGCCTGCGGTCATAAAAACTCTCCGTGTTTGCGCGGTTCAGGAACGTAACGTGCCACGACGACGCCGCCCAGGATCAAAAAGAGGATCGACGCGAAGAAGACCGCCTGGTAGCCGGCAAACGCGGCGAGAAGCCCCCCCACCAGAGGTCCAATCGTACCGGCGATGTCGGAAGTAGTATGGGCGATCGCGAGTCGAACCGGCAGGTCGTTGCGTTCGCCGAATTCGAGAGTCATGTTCTGCGAGGCGGTCTGGAAGCCCTGGGCGGCCGCACCGATGCCAACGAACACCATCACCGTGACGGGTAAATTTCCGGACACCAGCATCAACAACAGCGTGGCTGCGACCCACAGGCCGATCGACGTAAGGAAC
>Ga0315273_10014682_pt1 | contig 10097 bp, 9 predicted proteins | sample YL17G02_0_MG_FD_205753 | JGI IMG/M metagenome (GOLD analysis project Ga0315273, IMG submission 205753) | Sediment microbial communities from Yellowstone Lake, YNP, Wyoming, USA - YL17G02_0 | ecosystem: Environmental > Aquatic > Freshwater > Lake > Sediment | place: USA: Wyoming | collected... | reverse complement strand
CTTCGAACAGCTGGCGCGTGTGCAGGCGCCATTCCAGGGCCAGGGATGGGTCGGTGGCCTTAAGCGCCAAAAAATCGGCCGGTATTTCGAGCAGGAGGATCCTATGCTTGGCGCCCTCGCCCCCTTGCCTACCTTCTCCCACTATATAAGAGAGGGGAGCACTGGCAGGGCGCGGCAGCCCCTGCTCCCAGGCCTCGGTCGGGTTGATGATCTCAGCCCCGGCCGACAAACAATGGGCCAGGTCCAGCCGTGGGCGCGGTTTCTTACTCAGGCGGCGCGCCACGCGTTGCGAATTCACCCACCAATCCACCTGGAAGCGGTCGGACGGCAGGCCGGCGTTGAGGGCGTCGCGCATTTCCCCATACTCGTTGGGCAAATAGGTGTTGCAGACCGCCCCCAGATGGGCGATGTTCAAAAAGGCGTTGCGGCTGAGCAGGGGGTCGTAGGTCCAGGTGATGCGGTCGATACCCTGGCGGCGCACCATCTGCCATTGGGCGCGTTTTAGAGCGAAGCCCATGCCCTGATCGCGGAAATCGGGGTGGACGCCCAACATATGCGAGCAGTGCTTCAGACGCGGGCCATCGGGTGTGGCGTACAACCCTGGAAACCCGAAAACGAACCCGACCAGTGAGGGATCGGTCTCCAAACCCACCTCCCGACCCGTTTCCCAAAGTGATAGGGGTTCAATTTCCGAACGGACCGAAAACGGCCGGTAAGCATGACCGGCGTAGACGCCCACCACCAAGCCTCCATTGTGGACAGCTGCCAGCAACAGATGAGCTGGCACGATAGCTGTCTCGCTACCCGGCCAGGTTCGCCGCTGCAGCTCTTCTACCGCCTCCATCTCCAGGGGAGTTTCCAGGATACGCAAGATCCATTTGGTCATGATCAGCTTCGCTGCAACAGCATGCGCCTCCATGATATGCGCCAGTCCTGCCCGGTCAAGTAAGCCAGACGCTGCGACATGCGGGAAGGCATCAAGTTGAACACCCGCGGGATCGTGTCCAGGGCGCAAGTACGGTTAGCTGCCAGGTAATCCAGCCAGTAGACCGAAACGGGCAACCCCGGGAAGATTGACTCACCCAGCACCGTCAGCGCCCGCAAATAAGGGGGCCGGGTGTGGACCAGCCTGCGGCGGACGCCCACCGCCTGCATCACCAGCTCAACCACCTGCTGCAGCGTCAGGTACTCCGGCCCGCCGATTTCGACCATGCGGTTGCGCGTCTCGGGGTCTTCCAGGGCCCAGGCCAGGCTGGTAACCAGGTCTTCTATCCACAACGGCTGGAGAAGCTGGCGCCCATTGCCCGGCACGAGGAAGACGGATGGCAAGGCTGGCAGGATGCGCGCCAACCCGGTGGTCAGGCCATCATTAGGACCGTAGACGATGGCCGAGCGCACGATCGTATAATCAATCCCACTACGCCGGACAAATTCCTCAGCAATCCCCTTGGCTTTCAGCACCGGGAAGGCTGAAGCCCGGTCGGCGCCCAGGTGGCTCACGTAGAAGAGGCGCTTCACGCTGGCGTCGGCGGCCACGGCCGCCACCGAGCGTGTGCCCTGGATATCTACATCTATCAGGCTGGCGCGCGGACCGCGCCATTCCCCGCTTGCCAGGTGGAAGACCGTATCGACGCCTACCATAGCTGCCCGCAGGCCGCGCTCATCGGTCAGGCCGCACACCGCTACCTCCACCGGCACACCTACCGGCAGATTGGGCGACTGCCCGGAAGGGCGGATCAACGTGCGGACAGTCTCACCCGCCTCCACCAGGTGACGGATGAGTGCCTTGCCAATAAAACCTGTGCCGCCAGTGACCAGGATCATGCGATGGTCCTATCCATGTTCCTGGATTATAGCATGCTCCCTGGGGTGCAAAACCGCTTACGCCTCCTGCCCAATCATGGTAAACTCGTAAATGCTCGGTGCAGGCGCCTTGAAGCTTCGACAGGCTCAGCATGCCTGGAAAAACCCTAAAATGGAGTTCCCTTATGTCTTCTGGTTACTACCGTTTCCCCACTATCCACTCAGATACTATGGTCTTTGTTTGTGAGGACGACCTGTGGTCCGTGCCAGCCGGCGGCGGACTCGCCCGGCGATTGACCTCCAACTTGGGCGAAGTGACACGGCCCTGGCTCTCTCCAGACGGCGCGACCCTGGCCTTCGTCGGTCGAGAAGAGGGCCAGCCGGAAATCTATTGCATGCCCGCCATGGGCGGCCCAGCTCGCCGCCTGACCTTCTTGGGAGGCAATATGTGCCTGACCGCCGGGTGGACCAGCGATGGGAAAATCGTCTTCGCAAACAACGCCGGTCACTGGTACCCGCGCTTTACCCACCTCTACACGGTGGACACCCAGGGCAACCCACCTGAACGACTCAACCTGGGGCTGGCGCGGGCGATCGCATACAACCCCAATAGCAGCGTTATCGTCATCGGTCGCAACACTGACGACCCGGCACGTTGGAAGCGTTACCGCGGCGGGACCACCGGCCAACTTTGGATTGATGAAAAGGGAACGGGCGATTTCCACCCACTGATCCAGCTCCAGGGCAACCTGGCCTCGCCCATGTGGATTCGAGAGCGGATCTATTTCCTCTCCGACCACGAGGGCATTGGCAACCTGTACTCGTGCCTGCCCTCAGGAGAAGACCTGCGCCGCCATACCGACCACGAAGACTTCTACGCTCGCAACCCTTCCAGCGACGACCAACGCGTCGTTTATCACGCTGGGGCAGACCTGTACCTTTTCGACCCGGTCGGAGGGCAAAGTCTGCCGATCCCGGTCGAATTCCATTCACCACAAATTCAGCGCAATCGCAAGTTCGTGGATGCACACAAATATCTGCATGACTGGGACATCCACCCCAAAGGGCATTCGGTGGCTTTATCGATACGCGGCAGGCTGTTCACGATGGCTAACTGGGAAGGAGCGGCGTTGCAGCTCGGCGGCATCCAGAACGAGGCGGGTACCAACCACGAGGCGGGTACAAACCACCCGGCAGGTGATAACCAGACGGCCACCGGCATCCGCTATCGCCTGCCGTACTGGTTGAACGACGGCAAGCGTCTGATCGCGGTGACTGACGAAGGAGGCGAGGAATCCTTCATCATCTGGAATGCGGATGGCAGCGGCGAGCCGTTGCGGTTCAACGACCTGGACATCGGCCGGCCGAAAGAGATAACAGTCAACCCCAAGAAAGACCAGATTGTCTTCAGCAACCACCGCTACGAGCTGATGTCCCTCGACCTGAACAGCCGAGAGTTGCGCCTGATCGACCGGGGCAAGGCATCCTCTATAGCAGGCCTGGCCTGGTCGCCTGACGGGGAATGGGTAGCTTACAGCGTCTCAATCTCCCTACAAGTGATGGCCCTCAAGCTGTGGAAAGCTGCCAGCGGTGAGACCTTCTTGCTGGCACAGCCGGTGCTGCGCGATGTAGCCCCTGCATTCGAACCCAAGGGCAAATACCTGTATTTCCTTTCCTACCGAACTTTCGACCCGGTGTATGACAACCTGCAGTTCGACCTGGGTTTCCCGCGCGGTATGAAACCATACCTGATCACGCTCCAGAAGGACCTCACTTCTCCGTTTGTCCCTAAGCCGAAATTTGACGATGAAGAGAAGAAAGTGGAAGGGAATAAGGAAAAAGATGGAGAGGCTGAGAAGACCGATGAAAAGAAGGGCGGCGAAGATGTGCAAAAGCCCCTTCAGATCGACCTGGAGGGGATCGAAAAGCGTGTGCAGGCCTTCCCGATAGCGGAAGGGATTTACGGGGGCGTGGCAGGCACCAAAGACGGAAAGGTCCTGTATTCTCGTTTCCCCATCGAAGGGGCGCTGAACAAATTTCCCTTAGAAAACGATCTGAGCGGCCGAGGTACGTTGTACGCGTACAATTTCGATGACCAGAAGGAAGAAGCGCTGTTCTCTGGGATAACCGATTTTGCCGTCTCGGCTGACGGCGCGACCCTGATGTACCGCTCTGGACACCGCCTGCGAGCTCTCAAAACCGGGGAGAAGCCCGATGGCGACGACGAACCGGACCGCAAAAGCGGCTGGCTCGACCTGGGGCGTGTCAAAGTCTCGGTGGCCCCAGGTGCAGAGTGGCGGCAGATGTTCCGCGAAGCCTGGCGACTGCAGCGCGACCAATTCTGGACGCAGGATATGTCACAGGTCGATTGGGTCGCCATCCACGACCGCTATCTGCCGTTGGTTGACCGTGTCAGCAGCCGCTCCGAGTTTTCGGATCTTATGTGGGAAATGCAAGGCGAGCTGGGCACCTCGCACGCCTATGAATCGGGCGGCGATTACCGTCCAGAGCCATCTTACTGGCAGGGATACCTGGGCGCCGATTTCGAGTACGATCCAAAGACGGATGCCTGGCAGATCACGCACATCTACCAGGGGGATGCCTGGGACCCGGCGGGCGATTCACCGCTCAACAAGCCTGGCATCAACATCATAGTGGGAGACCGCCTGATTTCAGTCAACGGCCGGAAACTCAGCCTCAGCGTATCTCCAGCGGCCGCCCTGGTCAACCTGGCCTGGAACGAAGTCACCCTGGGTGTAATCGGCGAAGGCAGCCGCGAACTGCGCAGCGTGACCGTCAAAGTCCTGCCCAATGAGACGCAGGCACGCTACCGCGAATGGGTGGAAGCCAACCGCCAGCGCGTCCACCAGGCCACCGGCGGGAGGGTAGGCTATGTCCACATCCCCGACATGATGGGCCACGGTTACGCTGAGTTTCACCGCGGCTACCTGGCGGAAGTAGACCGCGAGGGACTGATTGTGGATGTGCGCTTCAACCGGGGCGGCCACGTCTCAGCCTTGATCCTGGAGAAGCTGGCCCGTCGCCGCATCGGCTACGACACCTCGCGCTGGGGGCAGGTTCCCGTCCCCTACCCGCCCGAATCGGTGCTCGGACCCATGGTGGCGCTGACCAATGAATACGCCGGCTCGGATGGCGATATCTTCTCACACGGCTTCAAAATGATGAAGATCGGACCCTTGATCGGTAAGCGCACTTGGGGTGGGGTGATCGGCATCAGCCCGGGCCATCACCTGGTGGACGGTACGCAGACCACCCAGCCGGAGTTTTCGTTTTGGTTCTCGGATGTAGGTTGGGGCGTGGAAAATTACGGCACGGACCCGGATATCGAGGTAGATATCACCCCCCAGGACTACGCGCGTGGCCTCGATGCGCAGCTAGAGCGGGCAATTGAGGAGATTCAGAAGCTGTTAGAAGCCAACCCACCCCGGCTGCCCGGATTTGAGCAAAAGCCGAGCCGGGCGCTGCCGAAACTACCGAAACGATAGAATTTTCGGATTAAACAGCACCATCCGCCAGCAGTTGAACTGGCGGATGGTTGTTACTGGTTGTCAAAGTCAATCCATTCCAAGGACCACACGGATGGCGTCCAGAATCAGGCGCAAAGTATCTTCGCTGACTCGGCCCATCCGCCGCACAAACCCTTCCTGGGCAACGGAACGGATCTGGAAAGCATCGGCTGCCGAGGCCTTGCTTAGTCCATTCAGCCCATCCGGTTCTACCCGTACCATCCACGGTGCGATCGCATAGCGATCTTTCCAATCGGTAAGAGGTACAATAACCCTCAATGGCAGAACCCCAATAGCATCCTGGCTGACAATTACCGCCGGGCGCATTTTTTTGATCTCAGCGCCAATGGTTGGATCTAAATTGATCGACCAGATCTCGCCTTTAAGCATTGAAATCCTCAACATCAAGGATTGAAAAGGCGGTCAGGTCCCCACCAACCATATAATCCGCCAAAAGGGCTTGTGCAGCTTCAGCTAATTCTTTCTTTTTAAAATCAGAAAGCTCCCGATCCAACATTTCTCTGACCACATTAGACAGGCTGCGGTTTTGCCGGCGAGCAATTTCTGCCAGAGCCTGGTGCTGCTCTGGCTCCAGCAGGATTTGTGCGCGATAAGTTGGTTTAGTCATTACACACACTCCTAATACACCGATTTTTTACATCTTTATTATACACCACAACACAAACATTTTCCATCATCGCCTGCCGGCTATTTTTCGGGGTAAAATTAGTAGTGTTCTGCTGGGGTTCACTACCGTAGGTCAGGTAGTTTCAATTAAATGCGACAATATAAGGGAAGGGCGATAAAATAGATGGCTATGATAACCAAATTCCCCTATGACTTCATTGGTGAAATCCTGATCTCGCAAGAAGAGATCGAAAAGCGCGTCTCCGACCTGGGTGCGCAGATCACCCGCGATTACCAGGATTCTGAGAAGCTGCTTCTATTGGGTTTACTGCGCGGCAGCGTCATGTTCATCACTGACTTGATGCGCAAGATCCAACGCCCACTGACCATGGATTTCATGTCCATCTCTTCGTATGCCGGGGCTGAGTCGACCGGCTTCATCCGCATCGATTCGGACCACAAGACCAACATCAACGGTTGGGATGTAATCCTGATCGACGATATCGTCGACACCGGCTACACCATTTACACTGTGCGGAAGTTGTTGCTGGAGCGCAAACCGAAGAGCTTGCGGGTGTGCGCCATGCTGGATAAAATCGCCAGTCACAAGGTGGACATCACCATCGATTATTGCGGTTTCGAGATCCCGGACTATTTCGTGGTCGGCTATGGGCTGGACCTGGACGAAAAGGGTCGTAACCTGCCCTACATCGCCTCAGTGGACTTCGAGAAGTATAAAAAATCGATCAATAAATAACCCCCACCTGAGCGGTGTTACTTACCGCAGCGGTGTTATTTACCGCCGTCCTCCCCCGGAAGCGGGGAAAGGGGTCACGGCCGGATGTGCCAGATCACCTTGCCGGCCAGGTCTTTCTTTCCCACCGGGCCAAACTGCCGGCTGTCCAGGCTGTCATCGTGCAAGCCGACCACATAAATGCGGTCAGCTTGCATATCCAGCCTCTCGACCAGCTTAATCATCAGGCCGTAGGCTTTATGCTTTAAAACGACCACGTCGCCGGTCTTGATCCTGCCAAAAAGGATGGGGATTTTGCTGACCAACACAAAATCCCCATCCTGGTAGACCGGCTCCAGGCTGTGACCTGAGACCTTAATCAACCAGAGCATTTATAAAACGGGGTAAACCACTTCCTCCGAGGGCTTGTAGGGCGCCTTGGCCTTCTTAGTGGCGATGCCCTTGGTCTCCCAGAAGATCTCCGCAAAGCGGTTGACGGAGCTCAGCAGCTCCAGGGCGGTATCGCGGCTGACCGTCTGGCGGGCCTTCGAGCCGGCCTGCATAATCTTGTGCACCAGGGTTGGCAGCTCCGGGTACTTGTCGACGTGCTCCTTCTTGAAGTAGTCGCCAAAAATGACCCGAATTTCCCGCTTGAGCAGCTCGGCGTGCTCTTCCTTGATCAGGATATAGCGGGTCATGCTGTTGTGGTATTCGAGCGTATCCTTCTGGGGCGCACTCGACAGGTCATTCATCAGGTCAATCATGCGGATGACCGTCAGAGCGGCGACCTGTGCCAGGTGTGGGTCGTAAATCCCGCAGGGGATGTCACAGTGGGCCTCCGCCCGCTCCACACCAAAAAGCTCATCCAGTTTTTCTGCTGCTTTGTAGAACATAAAATTTCCTCCTTCATAGAATGGGTTGAATTGGAAAGGTATTCCCCGCTATATCCGGCCTGTCGAGGCGGTTACGGAGGTGCAATCCACCATTCCCGCCTGGCCCGAATCGTGGGGCTGATTGCCTAATTTTACTATTAAAATCGGAGTAATTTGGGGTTTAATTCTAAGCTATAATCCGATCAGCAACCCTATCCCAAGGAGGGTTAATGGACAATATTAAGATTCCTTCAACCATGCGCGCCATGGTCCTGGAAGCGCCGCGCCAGCTGCTGCGAGCAATGCAGTTGCCCATCCCACAGCCCGGCCCTGGGCAGCTATTGATGCGCGTGCAGGCCTGCGGTGTGTGCCGCACCGACCTGCACATCCTGGACGGCGAGCTCACCCACCCCAAGCTGCCGCTGATCCTGGGGCACCAGATCGTCGGCACGGTGGTGCAGGTGGGCGGGGACGTCCAGAAATATAAAGCCGGCGATCGGATTGGGGTGCCGTGGCTGGGTTATACCGATGGGACTTGCCGCTACTGTTTAAAAGACCAGGAAAACCTGTGCAACCATGCCCGTTTCACCGGCTACGACATCGACGGCGGCTTTGCCGAATATAGCGTGGCAGACCAGCGCTTTTGCTTCCGCCTGCCCGAGGCTTACTCCGATGCTGAGGCGGCCCCGCTGCTATGCGCCGGGCTGATCGGCTACCGCACCTACCGGCTAGCCGGAGAAAATATCCAGCGCCTGGGCATTTACGGCTTTGGCGCAGCGGCGCACATCATCGCCCAGGTGGCCGTGCACCAGGGGAAAAAGGTATTTGCATTCACCAAAGCGGGCGACGTCCAGGCGCAGGAGTTTGCCCTGCGGCTGGGGGCGGTATGGGCCGGCAGCTCGGACGAGCTGCCTCCGGAAGAGCTGGACGCGGCGCTGATATTCGCCCCGGTCGGCCCGCTGATGGTGGCAGCGTTGAAGGCCACTGCCAAAGGCGGCGTGGTGGTCAGCGGCGGCATCCACATGAGCGACATCCCGTCCTTCCCCTATCGCCTCTTGTGGGAAGAACGCGTGATGCGCTCGGTGGCCAACCTGACCCGCCGGGACGGCGAGGAGTTCCTGGCGATCGCCCCGCAGGTGCCCGTGAAGACCGACGTGCAGACCTTCCCCCTCGAGCAAGCCAACCAAGCCCTGGAGCGCCTGCGCAAAGGGCAGATCCAGGGCGCGGCCGTTTTGACCGTCACATAGATTCTTCGGTCTCTACAGCTCGCTGCTTGATGCCTAGCAACATCTTGCGCTCCATGACGAAAGCGCCCGGCTCCAGGAAGCCATGCATATATACGGCGTTTTGCCAGCTCTGGTTCCAGTCCAGCCGGAAGCGCTCGATCAGGCGCGTGGTTTTCTCGCCGGCCGGCTCCAGGTAGAACAGCCAGCTCATTGCCATATAAGCCTCCGGCCCGGCGCCTTTGAGCGCAAACGGCCCCTCGCTTTGCGCATCGATCTTATCGCCCAGCACCAGGTAGCGGCCCGGCTCGATCAGGGCTACCGGCGGGCCAGCGCCCTTTAAAAAACGGGATAGTTCCCCCGGCCTTCAATTCCTGGTACTTGGGCAGGATGCGGTCCGTTTTCTCGATTTCTCCAAATTTAAGCTTATTCCAGGCTTCCAACTACCTTTTCCACTTCTTCCAGTATCTCGCACGACTTAACCAGCTCCTTCATCTTATTATGGTCAGGATAGAGGGGGCGGTCCTCGTCGAGGTGCTGCACGTGCTTGCGGATGACGTTGCGGGCCGCGGCTACACCCTTGCCTGGCGTGAAGTCACGGAAATCTAGCGCCTGGGCCGCCGCCATGAACTCGATCCCCAGCACCCCGTAAGCATTATCCAGGATTTGAGCGTTTTTAATGGACGTGTTCATGCCCATCGAGACGAAATCCTCCTGGTCGGCGGCGGCCGGGATGGATCCGATGCTGGCCGGGGCGGACAGGATACGCTGCTCGACGATCAAGCTATCGGCGGTGTACTGGCTGAGCATCATGCCCGAGAACATCCCGGCGCCCTTGGTCAGGAAAGCCGGCAAGCCCACGCTCAGGGCGGGGTTGGTCAGGCGGTTGAGGCGGCGCTCCGATAGCACGCACACCATGGTGATGGCGATGCCCGCCATGTCCAGCGGCAGGGAAACCGGCGAGCCCTGAAAATTGGCGCCGGTCAGGGTCAGCTTATACTCCGGCAAGAAGATCGGGTTATCGCCGACGCCGTTTAGCTCGATCTCCACCTGGCTTTTAGCGTAAGCAATGGCGTCATGGGCCGCGCCGATCACCTGGGGGGAAGAGCGCATCGAATAAGCGTCCTGGACTTTGGTTTTGAGCTTGCCGGTGACCAGGTCGCTGCCGGCGATGCACTTCATGATCGCCTGCGTGGAGCGGATGGCCCCGCTGAAGCCGCGCAACTGGTGCAGCCGCACGTCATAAGGCTTCATATTGGCAAACAGCGCTTCCAGGCTCATGGCGCAGGCGATCTCGGTTTGCTTGAGCCAG
>Ga0315273_10014681_pt1 | contig 10097 bp, 16 predicted proteins | sample YL17G02_0_MG_FD_205753 | JGI IMG/M metagenome (GOLD analysis project Ga0315273, IMG submission 205753) | Sediment microbial communities from Yellowstone Lake, YNP, Wyoming, USA - YL17G02_0 | ecosystem: Environmental > Aquatic > Freshwater > Lake > Sediment | place: USA: Wyoming | collected... | reverse complement strand
TACGGGTATAAGTATACCCTAAAACAGTATCAGGATTAGTTTTAAATCCTTTATACTCATCAATATGACTGGCAACTTCTTTTACAAGAGATTCTGCATATTGATATGCGGAACTTCTAACCTCTGAAAAAGCATCTCTAACTATATCTTTTGCAGCTTTTTGCTGATTTAATGCAGGTAATACTGCTTCAATAATAGTTAAAATTTTACCTTCTAAAAACTTAAAATTCATATTAAGTAATGAATCTAACTCTTGGTCTAGATAATTACTTAACGTACCTTTCTCAGAATAAATTTCTTGTACACCTAACGGTTCACATGACATAACGGTTTTGGTTAAAAATAAATACTCAACTAGACTGGACATTTATATTCTACCTCTAATTTAATTATTAAATCAAGAGAGCCTCTTACTTTAAGGTTTCTTCTGAGGTTTCAGCAGGTTTGTTGTAGTCGAGAAACTTATTCCCTTCTCCCCCTTTTTGAATCTGTACTTCAGTCCCCTTACTATATTTGACACCTGTTTCACCTGTTCGCTTACCTTGAAGTATTTCTTCATCGCGTCCTTCACCTCTTTTTTAAGCTGTTTCTTTGTCTTCCCCTCGCTGCTGATTAATGTCATGAGTTTTTTCATATTAGTTTAATAATTCCGTAAGGAAATATAAAAAGCACAAAAACCCCAACCCAAACATAGTAGAACCTATAAATAATAATAAGGTTCCTTGCATTGATACTGCTAGAATCATATTCAGGGCGATAATTATAAATACCCCCAGCAGATACACCTTAGCTTTAATCTTCATTGTAGTTTTTTATTAAATAATTTGTTAATTTTTACTGAAATGGGAGAAACAAACTCCTTCACAAGGAGAAAAACTCCCACTCCAGTAGAAACTAACAAACTAAGAATTGTCAAAAGTCTTTCTTTCTGCCTCATATTCGTCCCAGCAGTCTAAACAAATGTCATCTACCAACTCCATACTTTCTCTTTGGCATTCTTTACAGGTTCCTATTTCAAATTCTGTATTGTCCATATTAATTAGTTAAATAATAATTATCGGCAATTTCTACAAATTTTATCTCTTTGTTCCTCTTCTGTTAATAAAGGAGCATTACAGTCACAATAATCCTCTACTATATCTTCAGTTTCTGGAATGGACTTTTTACTTACTTTTGCCATAATGTTTTTTGGTTAATAATTATTCTACATATTCATTATATAGTATTTTTATAACCTTGTCAACTTTGTAAACTTTTTATACTTTACAAAATTAAAAAATATGTTGTAATATAACCAAACCTATTATGCTTCATAGGTTCAAGATACCATTTAATATGTCTATTTTAGGTCGCCAGCCTTCTTTTTGTAATTTTTTACTACTGAAGGCACTCTTCATTAATTCTCCTTGTTTATAATCCGCGTATTTTATTAATTTATCTGGGGCAGAACATGCCTCTTTTATAATACCTATTAAATCATTTAACTTTAATGAAAATTCCGTACTGACATTATAAATACCTGCTAACTCTTTTTTCAGAACCAAATCTACTGCTGAAACCACATCTGAAACTGCTATATAATCTCTTTCCTGGTCTCCTCCGTATATAGTTAAAGGTTTTTTATGCTTAAGTTTATTTAAAGCTAAGCTAATGATACCGTGGTTATTCCTGGGGCCATATACATTAGAAAGTCTTAATACTGTTGGCTGAAATTTATGAGTATCTGCATAAAAATTTAATAAGTAATTTTCTACTGAATATTTTGCTATTCCGTAAGGCGAAATAGGTTTAGGAATATTTTCTTCAGTAGCATTTTCTTCCTGATATAAAGCCCCTCCTGAAGATAAAAATATAATTCGTTTACAGTCAGAATTTTTCATGGCTTCAAATAACGCCAAAGAGCCAAATATATTTTCCATAGCGTCGTGTATAGGGTCATTTATTGACTTCAAAACATCTACCTGAGCGGCACAGTGAATTACTACATCTATTTTATACCTCTCAAATAAAATACCAGCCTCTGATAAATCCATTTGAAAAAAAGCCACTTGCTCATTTATATTTTCTAATTTACCGTTAGATAAATCATCTAGTCCTACTACTAAGTATCCTTGTTCAACTAAACTATCTGCAATATGACTTCCGATGAACCCCGCCACTCCTGAAATTAATGCCACTTTAAACATAATTTATTATTTACAGTTATCTGCTAAATCAAAAACCGCAATTTCATTTACTTCCTCATCTTCTATAGCAATAGTGCCCTGTATTCTTAAATCTTGTTCTTCCGCAAAATCTTTTATCATTTCAAACGCCTCTTCTATAGCTACCAGTTTCTTTTCAAATTTTGTTAGCATGGTATAAAGGTTATGTCTGGATATTTTTGCCTTATATATTCATTCGCTCTCTGAAATCCTCCGTTTCTAATTAGTTTAGCAGTCATATTATACCATAAATAATTTACTTCAAATAAGCCCAGCTTTTTCTCTGTACAATTAATCCTATATGCGACTTAGAAACTCCGTATAACTTACTTAATTTTGAATAACTCTTTTTATGGGTATCTGATAAAAACCTAATTTCTTTAACCTGTTCTTCAGTTAAATGAGCTTTCCAATGTTTTATGCCTAATAAGCGAGTACCATGCCTAAGAGTGTCACTTGAGTTCATTTTAGCAGTCCCCCAATATAAATTTTCTAAACTATTATTACGGGGGTTTCCATCTTTATGGCATACATAGGGGTAATTATTTGAATTAGGTATAAAAGTTTCTGCTAATAATCTATGAATACTATGCCAAATAGAAATATTATTTTTATAAAGCCGTACTCTTGCATAATTTTTTTGAGTATAAGAATATTTTAAGATGCCTCCTAAAGTACCATTTCGTAAGGTACTTTCTACAACACCGTTACTTGTTATAGTATACAAACCTTCATATCCTTTTATATCTTTACAAATTTCCATAAAATATATTTTATTGTATAATACTATATTATATATAAAAAATTTCTTAAAATAAATCTAAACTATAAAAGTTATATTTGGATACTTTTTTCGTATATACTCATTAGCACGTTGAAAACCGCCATTTCTAATTAATTTAGCAGTTTGGTTGTTATCATGAACTCCTAAATAGTATAATACTTCTGGTAGTAGTCCTATCTTATACCCAGCATTTACGGCTCTTAGTAAAAACTCCATATCCTCTGCTCCTTCTTTCATATGCTCGTCAAACCCTCCAAGTTTATCATAAATTTCTTTTTTAAAACATACTGAACCACAGGGTGCAGCATTCTTAAACTGTTTTAAACACTCTAGTAAATCTTCTTGCTGGGGTATATGTATATTATTGCTAGGTTTAGGTTCTAATTCTTGCCCATGTACTTCCTGATAGCCGCCGTAACTGAAATTCAAATTATTCTGTTTCATAAATTCTATTTGCTTTTGTATTCTTCCTGATACAAATGCGTCATCAGCATCTAATAGCATTATATATTCTCCAGAAGCATTTTTTAAGGCAGTATTTCTTGCCTCAGAAAGTCCTTTATTTTCCGTGTGTATATAATAATTTACATCTGTCTTATTATATAAATAATTTAAAACTTCTATAGGTATACTAGGGTTATCTATAACCACTAAATGCTCGAATTTATAGCAAGTTTTCTGAAAGGCTACGGACATTATATTTCTTTTGATAATCTCCAGAGGCTCACTAAATACTGGCGTTAAAATTGTGCAGTCCATAATTTGTGTATTTTATTATAGAGTCTGTCTGCTATTATCTGCGGATTATAATTTTTTTCAACATGTTTTTTACCTGCTTCAGATATTATTTTTAATAATTCAGGTTCTTGTTGATATTTCCTGACAACTCTCTGAAAGTCTTTAATATCATTGTCTTTATGCATTATACAATTTAATCCGTCTATAAATCCTATATCAGCATAACAAGGGTGGTCAGAACAAACTAACACACTACCACATGATACCCCCTCAAAAGTTTTAACTGAAGGGTATCTCATTATACTTTCACAACTGGTAAACATTTTATATTTATTGTACGTTTCTACAATGTCATAATTAAAATCTTTCGTGACAGGAAAACTTGGCAGTAAACTGTCCATTTCTTTTGTTAAATCCGCTGAATGCACATATAAACTTCTACGCCATTTATGAGTCCATTGTTCGTCTTTAAAAAATTCTACAAATTGCCTTATATCATCTGAACATAAAGGGTCATTTACTGGGTTAACAGAACCTAATGCTACTACTTTATTTATTCGTTCTTCAAAAGGTTTTGTTTGCTTAAACCGCAAATCATTATACCCAAACGGCACTGGAATAACTTTATTTATATACTCAGGATAAGCATACTTAAAAAATTCATCATATTTATCATGTCTGTTATAACACATAACATAATCAACTTTATTTTCCAGTAACTTTCTTCTAGACTCTTCTGCCTGAAACACATGGTCCAAAAGATGCACAATTTTGACCCCTTTAAATTCTTTTGGTGGGCAGTGGTTAAATAAATCTGGGCGTCCATTGAACATTATTTCCACGTCTCCATCATATTCTTTTGCTTCTTCATAACTAAGTTTCCTTTCACAGTATTTTTCTATGAACAATTCTGAATACCTGTGAAGAGTTCTATTTCCAGATAAGAAACCCCAATTAGGCATTAATACGGATATTCTCATGTCTAATTAGTGGTTAATTAGGTAAATTTTCATCTAATAAAATTTCTATTAAACCTTTAACTCTGTCCTCTTCTTCAGCGGCTTTTTTAGTACCTGCCATTCTAGTGTATCCTTTGCGAGCGGGCATATTAAATATAACTAAACTTTCTCCTATATAAACTACTTTATTTTTAGCCATCATATCTACCCAAAATTTCCAATCACTTGCCCACTCATAATTTATATCAAACATTAAATTAGATAGGGCTTCTTTTGAAAATAAGACATTCGCCACTGTTCCTGCTAACCAATTTCCTGAATCTAAACTTTTTTCTAATGCTTCCCTTGGAAAGTATTTCATTATTTTATCCAACTCTTTTGATATATGGTTCATTTCATATACAGAATCGTCTTCATTCTGCACCACATGAGCACAGGACACGACAGTAGCAACATCAGTGTCTATATATAGAATTTGTTTTTCTAAGCACGTAGGCGTTAACCTGTCGCCCACAAAGAGTAATTTGCAGGCATCTGCATCACTTTCCCTGAATATATTTAACGCCCTATTCCAATTTCCTACCCTGCCAAAATTTCTTAGGTTCTTAAATAACTTTAAAGTTATACCTGCCTGAATAAATTTATTAGTATATTGTTTTACAATTTCACAAGTTTTATCATCTGAGCAATTATCCACTATTGCTACTTCAAAATTCTTATAGGTTTGTTCTAATAAACTGTCTAGCGTTTCTTCTATCCAACCTGCTCCGTTATGAACTGGTATTGCTACTAATATTTTTTTCATACTAGTCTAGTGTAAAATAATTCGGTAATCCCACTTGTTTAATTGTTTTATAACATTTCCAGCCTTCAGGAGTATTTTTATCCTCAGTGTCTAATTTTTTATAAGATATTTTACTATCCTTTAGCCACCCCCTACCATTTATATATATTTTATCCGACTTCATATACCAGATAGGAGATAGTCTGGAAAATTTAAAAATCTTACAGGGTATATTTTCAATTTTACATCTTCGGTTTTTCGCCTGACATAGTTTTTGAGTTAAGTATCTGCGTTCGCTCTCTTCAATATTTTTTGAATATATTTTCAACTCTTTCATATAATTTAACGCCCACTGCATTGCATAATATTCTGTTTCATAAGATGTCTTATATACCCCCTCTATTATATGCCCAACCTCATGTAAACTAACATAAAATTTATCTAGTGTATCTAATTCTTTAGGAATTTTTATAGTATTAGTATTTATAAAAGCTCTTCCTACTGCACCAGTAAATTTTTTAATAATTTTAATATTATACTTCTTAGCTAATGAATTTATTATTTTTTCGTAGTCCATATTATTTGGTTAAATATTATTTACCTACATAGACATTATATAGAACTTTGCCAACCTTGTCAAGTCTTTTAACTTTTTAAAATATCCGTTAGCTCTGTTTCTTTTGATGTTTTTAACTCATTTAACTTAGTAAGATAAGGTTCGTAGTTATTATAAATTTCTCCTGGTATTAAATTCATTCCAATTTGCTTAAATAAAAACCGTCTTTCATACCCTTCTTTACAGTCGAAAAAGAACTGGCAAGGTACTTTTGCTAATATACAATTTAAAAACGTGTGTACCCTATTAGTAGCCACAAATTCTGCGTTAGAATATAGCTTTAAATAAGCTGAATGTCTGGAAGCTACAAAGCATTTATAATTTTTACTTAACTCTGAATTACAGATATGGGTACAAGTAGGGTTGTTTCTGGAAATAGTAGCTTTGGGGTATTTTTGTAATAGAGCCTCTTGTAAAACCTCGTTTTCAGGAGAATCTATATTTACTACTGCATAAGGCTCTATTCCTGAAACTTTATACTGCTCTACCTCAAGCCAAAAAGCCAAATCAATAAAATTAATAATATTAGTATATTTTTCGCCTTGTTTTAAGGCATTATAACTTTCTGTATCTCTAACAAAAATGTAATCAAAGTATTCTGGTAAAGTTTTATATAATTCTAATTCAGAATTTATATCTTCATAAAAACCAGCTCCTAATAAAATTTTCTTAACTTTTAAAAGTTTTAATTCTTCTATCATACTAACGGCATATTTACTTAGAAGACTGCCGCAAAATACTACCAGCCAATCGCATTGTTCTATTATTTTTCTGTTATATTCTGATAGTAATTCTGTAGGGTATAAAAATAAATCGTTAGCAGTTTCAATCGCTTCTATATGCTGAAAAATAGTATCAGAAGGCGTACATTTTTTAAGTAACTCTAAACCTCCCCCTGTAACGAATGAATTTCCTACATTTCTAATACTCGGAGGTAATAAGGTAGCTACCAGCATATAAAAAAATTAAATAATAACATGTTTCCACGTCTCTCCTCTATAAATATCTCCAATTGTCACATAAGATACTTTAAATATCTCCGAAATAGTTTTTTGAGTAAGATGTCTAGGCATAGTAAATAAGTATTTAATAACTCTAACTTGTTTTTCATTTAATTTTGATTGATGCTGATTTTCACCTTTATTCCGTAACCCCCAATGGGTGCCATGTCTAACAGAATCTAATGAGTTATCCGTAGCTGAACCCCAATATAAATTTTTTAAATTATTATTACTAGGGTTTCCATCTTTATGGCATACATAAGGTTTATTTTCTGGATTTGATATAAAAGTTTCTGCTAATAATCTATGAATATCCTTACAAACATACTTCTTATCTTTTATTTTTAAAACTACCTGTTCATACCCAATATGATTACTTGTTTTTCTTTTTTTCCATTCTTTTGATAAATAATAAACAATTGTAATAAGTCTACCATTACTTTTATTTCTTATTATTTTACGTCTCCAACAACTCCAGACAGCTCCTGCCCTGTCAATTTTATAGCCCTCATAACCTTTTATATCTTTTTTATATCTCATAAATATATTATAAGGTATTTTTAATTTTTCGCAAGAATTTCCAGTATTTCTTATTTCTGGTGTAAGTAAGACTGCTATTTTCATGGTTTAGTTACTTTAATAAGATGTTTCCAAGTCCTTCCGCATATTATATCCTCTATACTGCTCCTGCTAATATTAAACATTCTACCTAATTCATACTGAGAATAATTATCTGTAGCATATAATTTTTTAATTTTTATTACTTCTACTTCTTTAAGTTTTGCTTGTCCACCATTTTCGCCTTTATTAAGCAACCCTGGATGAGTTCCGTGCCTAACAGCATCAAATGCGTTTTCCGAGGAAGTACCCCAGTATACATTATCTATATTATTATTTTTAGGTATTCCGTCTTTATGGCACACAAAAGGTTTATTTTGAATATTTGGTATAAAAGCACCAGCTACTAATCTATGAACACCCCAATATTTAGGTATATTTTTTTTATATAAACAAGCCCCATAATGCCGTGCCCTACATTCCAGTTTTAATATTTTATCTTTTTTACGATTTCTTCTTTTTATACTTTTAATTCTACCTTCAGAACTTACCTGATATAAGCCCTCATATCCTTTTATGTCTTTCCAAATTTCCATGTAATTTGATTAGTAATAAAAGTATATTATAACCTATTTTACAACTTTAATAAATAGCCATTTGGGGTTTCCATCGGAAAAAGAAGGTCTTATTTCATACTCAAAATTAATAAAACCTATTTTTTCTAAGTCTTTTCTTAACTGTTCTGGACTTGTAACCGTAGTATCGTATAAAGAATTTGTACCTATTGCATCATACGCATTTTCATAATAAGTAGCTTTACCGTGCCCTTCTCCAAAACCCATCTGGAAAGAAAATACTCCTCCTGAACGCATAGTGCGGAAAATTTCCGCCATCAAATTATATCTAATTTCATATACTGCTATATGCTGAAACACTATTGTAGACATAACAAAATCAAAAGTATCGTCAGGAAAGATATTTAAACTTATACCGTCATTAAAATTTAAAAAAAAGTCTTTTTTAGGCACTCCTTCTGATAAAATAATTTCTTCCGCTTTTTCAATATTAGTTATAGATATATCCACCCCAGAAACTCTTTCCCATTCTGCCATTCTCCACATATTAGTTACATTTCTTCCAGTGCCACAGCCAAAATCTAGGGCATTTTTACCTTTCCATTTAACACTATTTTCTCTGATAGGCTTTAGTAATATACTCCAGTAATCTGGGTTAGCATCGTGATTCCTATGGTTTTCTTTTGCCATCAAATGCGTAGTGGTATTATAAAATCCACGCTGCATCTCAGAATACTTGTTATTGCTATCCATTTTTATAGTTTGTTAAATAGTTATTTAATGATTCTGGGTCTCCTAAACCCATCATGTATTCTGGTTTAATTTCAGATACTTGAATATTTTTCTTTCTTAAAACTAGCTCATTATAAACAGGTGCTATATAAAATTCATTATTAGTTCTTATATCTTTTTCTATCATTGCTTTAACTCCTGAAACAAAATCAAAACCTTTGCTAAAATAATATAAACCTGTAGTAGCCCACTCACTTATAACACGCTTTTCTGCTACTTCAAGAACATTATTAAATGAATCTAATCTAACATAACTCCATTTAGGGTGCCCGCCTGACAGGAAAACCTGTATTAAACCGTCACTCTTAGTATTTTTAATATCTGAAAACCATTTTTCAATACCTTCTTCTTCTATTAACTGGTCGGAATTTGCTATCAGTAAACTTTCATCATTATCTATATAATCTGATGCTAATAGTACAGTACATGCTGCACCAGCAGTCATACCTTTAGTTTTAACTATAATTACCTCTTTATCTCCTACTGCACGTTTTAGCACATTTTCTAAGTCAAATTTATTATAGTGCTCTTCTTGAACTATAAAAATAAACCTATAGTCCTCAATATTCTTAGGCGTTAAATTTTCTATAACCCTTGTTATCATTGTTTTTCCATTCACATCTATTAAAGGTTTGGGATAAGAAAATCCAGCCTCTTGGAAGCGTTTACCTGCCCCCGACATAGGTATTGTAATGTTCAATTTTTTCATAGTAGTTATTAATTAATATTATAAAACATCTTGTTGGTATTTTTGAGCGGAACCCTATTCCATTTTTTGTTTTTAACTAGCGATGCTTGACAAACGTATTAAAGCAATATATTTTTTTAACTTTGTAAATACTTTTCAAATAACCCTAAATGTACATCTGAATACCCCTTAACTTCTATTACAGTACCCCCTGATGCTTTTGCTGATTGTATCCCTGGAGGGGCATCTTCTACTATTAAGCATTCTTCAGGCTTTAAATCCAATCTTCTCATTGCTTCTAAGTAAATATCAGGCTCTGGTTTAGGTTTAAATCCCTGGTCATTTCCCAGTATTAAATCAAAATATTCTATAATTCCAGCACTTGTCAGCATATCTTC
>Ga0315273_10014680_pt1 | contig 10098 bp, 8 predicted proteins | sample YL17G02_0_MG_FD_205753 | JGI IMG/M metagenome (GOLD analysis project Ga0315273, IMG submission 205753) | Sediment microbial communities from Yellowstone Lake, YNP, Wyoming, USA - YL17G02_0 | ecosystem: Environmental > Aquatic > Freshwater > Lake > Sediment | place: USA: Wyoming | collected... | reverse complement strand
GCGACTTCACGGCCTCTTCGGTCTCCTCTTCGCGGCGGGGATCGCGGTCTCCGGGCCTGGGCGCTGATGGCGCCCCGGTCACGAGCACGATGACGCCATCATGACCACGGGAGCCATCGCGCGGGTCCGGCTCGGGACCTATCGATTCCCCCTCCGCGAGCCGTGGCCCTCCTCCGAGGGGCCCCAGACGGCGCGCGAAGGCATCTTCTTCGTGCTCGAGGACGACGAAGGGCTCGCCGGCGTCGGTGAGAGCGCGCCCTTTCCCGGATTCGGAATGGAGTCGCACGGCTCGAGCCTCTCGGCGCTACGCCTCGCCGCGCGCTACGCCATCGGGCTCCCTCCGGAGCACTTCCTGGCCGCCGCGGCTGATCTTCCGCGGCTCGCGCCGGTCGTCGCCTCTCCCGGCGCTCGCGCCGCGATCGACCTCGCGCTTCACGATCTCGCCGCGCGGCGCGCGGGAGTTTCCATCGCGCGCCTCATCGGGGGTCCGGACGCCGCGACGAGCGTCGGCGCCAACGTGGTCCTCCCACGTCTGGCCGCGGGCCCCGCGGCCGAGGCCGCCCGCGAGGCCGTCGCGGCGGGCGCGCGGACGGTGAAGATCAAGGTGGGAGGCGCAACGATCGCCGAGGACGTGGCGTGCGTGCGGGCGGTCCGCGAGGCCGTGGGCCCCGGCGTCGCCATTCGAGTGGACGCGAACCAGGCATGGAGCGAGAGCGAGGCCGTGGAGGCGCTCCGCGCCCTCGCTCCTCTCGGCCTCGAGTACGCGGAGCAGCCGGTTACGGCGGGCGCCATCGATGCGCTCGCCAGAATCCGCGCCGCCTGCGGCGTCGCGATCGCGGCCGACGAGAGTCTCCTCGACCTCCGCACGGCGCGCCGCCTGGTCGGGGCACGCGCGGCCGACGTCTTCATCGTGAAGCCGATGGCGCTCGGCGGGCTTGCCGCCTCGCGAGCCATCGTCGAGATCGCGCGGGACGCCGGCATTCGCGTCACCGTCACCTCCCTCCTCGAAAGCGCCGTCGGCCGAGCGGGGGCGCTCCATCTCGCCGCGTCCCTCGGCGCGGGCGGCCCCCATCACGATCACGGCGTCGCCACGGGCGGCGCGCTGGCGGACGATCTCGTCCCCGATTTCACCGCGCGACCCGGCCTGATTCAACTCCCGTCCGGCGCGGGATTGGGGGAGGCGATCCGAAACGCCGCGATGGCGCGCACCGAACCGCTTCGCGTGGAGGAGCCGGCATGAGCGTGACGCACGATCCGATCCGATTCTGGGCGGTCCTCCAGCCCGAACGCTTGGCCCTGCAGAGCGAACGGCACGCGTGGACCTACGCCGAACTCGAAGTCGCCGTCGCGGCGGCGAGCGCGGCGCTCCTCGCGCGCGGGCTCGGCGCCGGAGAGCACATTGCCCTCGAATTCCCGCCCGAGGAGGGCGCGCTGCTGGCCATCACCATTCACGCCGCGCACCGCCTCGGGCTCCTCCCGGTGCTCATCCCGAACAACGCGACGCCGTCCGAGCGCGAGGTGCTTCGCGCCAAGGCCCAGACCGATTTCATCCTCACCGCCGAGGGGATCGCGAAGCCCGCGGCCGCCGCGGCCGCCGTCGAGGCGACCCTTACCGAGGCCGGGGCGCCACCGCTTCGCCGGCTCGACGCTCCCGCCGCGGTCGTCTTCACGTCGGGGACGTCGGCCTCGCCGCGCGCCGTCGTCCTGACGCACGGGAACTTCCTCTGGAGCGCGCTCGCGTCGGGCCGGAATCTCGGCGTCGTCGAGGGGGATCGATGGCTCTGCTGCATGCCGCTCCATCACGTGGGGGGGCTTTCGATCGTGACGCGTTGCGCCGCGTACGGCATCGCGGCGGCGTTCCACGCGCGATTCGACGCCGACGCGGTGAACCACGCGATCGACCACGAGGGCATCACGCTCCTCTCGCTCGTCCCCACGATGCTCTCGCGCCTCTTGAAATCGCGCGGGGGCCGTCCGTTCCCGGCGCGGCTTCGCGCGGCGCTCATAGGCAGCGGCCCCGTCGATGCCGCGCTCCTGGGGGAGGCGGCGGAGCTTCGCCTCGTCGCGCTCCCGACGTATGGGCTGACGGAGGCGACCTCGCAGGTGACGACCCTCTCCCCGCTGGAGTGGCCCGCCGGGCTCGCGAGCGCGGGACGCCCCCTCCCCTTCGTGCGCGTCGAGATCCGCGACGAGGCGGACCGGGCGCTTCCGCCGGGCGAGGAGGGAGAAATCGTCGTGCGCGGGCCGGTGGTCATGGCGGGATATCTCGGAGCGCCGGAGTCGACCAGCGGGGCGTTGCGCGGGCGATGGCTCCGCACCGGGGACACGGGGACGTGGGACGAAGAGGGACGGCTCGTCGTGCTCGACCGCCGCGCGGACCGCATCGTGACGGGCGGCGAGAATGTCTCGCCGGCGGAAGTGGAGCGCGTTCTCGCCACGCATCCGGGCGTGGCCGACGTCTGCATCGTCGGGTTGCCCTCCAGCGAGTGGGGTCAGGAGGTGGCGGCTCTCATCGAAGTGAAGCCGGGAGTCCCCGTCACCATGGAAGGGCTCCGCGCGCACTCGGCGTCGGTGCTCGCCTCCTTCAAGCTCCCCCGCCACGTGATGATCGTCTCCGCCCTGCCGCGGAGCGCCGGCGGGAAGCTCCTACGTCGCGTCGCTCGGGAGCGCTTCCTGGACGAGGTGGCGAAGCAGAAACACCCGTAGATCGTCCGGAATCGGGGCCGGCTTCAGGCGCCCCTCCGCCTCCCGCGTCGTGAACGCGTGCACCGTTCTCGCCGTGACGCGCCGATCGCCCGGCCCGCGCGACCCCGCCACATCGTAGCGGAGCGTGAACGACGCGCGCCCCACCTTCACGACCTCGATCGTCACGGTGATCGTGTCGCCGTGGCGTATCGGCACCTTGTAGTCGGCCTCGCTGTGCACGATCGGCACGACCCAGGGCGCACCAGTGAAGAAGTACGCCCGGTCCACGCCCCCCGAGACCCAGAACTCCTCGTAGGCGACGTGGAGATAATCGTAGATGCGGCCGAAGAAGAGGACGCCGGCCCCGTCGACGTCCTGAAATCGAATCGGCGTCGTATGAGAGAAACTCACCGCGTCCCTCCTGCTCCCGTCTCGCCGCCCGGCGCGGCCACTCGTCCGACATAGACGAAGGCGACGCCGCCCGTGAGAGCCTGGACCGCCACTTCCTCGAAGAGCCGCGTCCCGCGCATCATGGCCGTGAAGGCGTCCCCGGCCGGGAATCGCGAGGAGGTGCGGTCGAGATACTCGTAGGCCGCGCGATCGCCGGAGAGCCACCCCCCGATCCGCGGGAGGACCTGCCGGCTGTAGAAGCGGTAGAGCGGCCCGAAGAGGGGTCCGCCCGGCTGCCCGAACTCGAGCACCACCACGCTGCCGCCGGGGCGCACCACGCGAGCCAGCTCGCGCATGCCGCGGGCGGGATCGTCGACGTTTCGAATCCCGAAGGCGATCGAGGCGATGTCGAAGGAGTCGTCGGCGTACGGGAGCGCGAGCACGTCCGCCACTTCGAAGCGGACGTCGAGCCCGGCGCGAGCCGCTTTCTCCGGCGCGTAGGCGAGCATCTCCTCGCAGAAGTCGGTGCCCACCACCTCGCCGGCCACGCCGACGACCCGGCGGAACTCGAGCGCGAGGTCGCCGGTGCCGGTGGCGCAGTCGAGGACGCGGTCTCCCGTCGTCGCGCCGCTCCGGGCGACGGCGGCGCGGCGCCACCGGTGGTGGAGGCCGAAGGAGAGCACCTGATTCGCGCGGTCGTAGCTCCGCGCGATCGAGGCGAACATGGTCCGGACGGTGGCGCTCACGGCCGCGAGCATACCACGGCCGTCCGGCACGGTTTGACCGCACGCTTCGCAATCGATAGACTCGTTCCCATGGCCGTGATCTCCATGTCGCTCAAGGAATCGGATGGACGCCCTCGCCGGCGCTCCACCGCCGTCGCGGTCGGCGGCGTCACGGTCGGCGGCGGACGGCCGGTCGTCGTCCAGTCGATGACGAACACCGACACGGCCGACGCTCGAGGCACCGCCGACCAGGTGATCGCCCTCGCGGCCGCCGGCTCCGAGATCGTTCGCGTCACCGTGAACACGCCGGAAGCCGCCGCAGCGGTCCCCGAGATGAAGGCGCGCGTCCGGGACGCCGGTTTCGCCACGCCGATCGTCGGCGACTTCCATTTCAGCGGGCATCTCCTCCTCCACGACTTCCCCGCCTGCGCCCACGCCCTCGACAAGTACCGCATCAATCCCGGGAACGTCGGCGCCGGAAAGCGCCACGACGAACACTTCAAGAAGATCATCGAGGCGGCGGTGGCGAACAAGAAGCCGGTGCGAATCGGCGTCAACTGGGGCTCGCTCGACCGCGAGCTCCTCACGTCGCTCATGGACGAGAACGCGCGCCGGGCAGCGCCAAGGCCCGACCGCGAGGTGACGCTCGACGCCATGTTCCAGAGCGCAGTCCGGTCGGCGGCGCTGGCCGAGGAGTTCGGCCAGCCGCACGACGCGATCGTCCTCTCGGCGAAGGTCTCGGGAGTTCGGGACCTGCTCGACATCTACCGGCGTCTCGCGGCCGAGACCGACTACGCGCTCCACCTCGGGTTGACGGAGGCCGGAATGGGGATGAAGGGGCTCGTGGCCTCCACGGCGGGACTCTCCACGCTTCTCCTCGAGGGGATCGGCGACACGATCCGCGTGAGCCTCACGCCGACGCCGGGGGGCGACCGCCGCGAAGAGGTCTACGCCTGCCAGCAGATTCTCCAGTCGTGCGAGCTGCGCGCATTCCAGCCGCAGGTGACGTCTTGCCCCGGCTGCGGCCGTACGACGTCCTCCCTCTTCCAGGAATTGGCCGAGCGCGTGAACGGCCACCTTCGCGAACGGATGCCGGGATGGCGGACGCGCTATCCGGGCGTGGCGGAGCTTCGCGTGGCGGTGATGGGATGCGTGGTGAACGGCCCCGGCGAATCGCGCCATGCCCACATCGGCATCTCGCTCCCCGGAACGGGGGAGAATCCGAAGGCGCCGGTCTTCGTGGATGGGGAGATGACGACGACGCTCCAGGGCCCGAGGCTGACCGAGGAGTTCCTGGCGTTGGTGGACGAGTACGTCGAGAGCCATTTCGGAGCGGCCGCGCGCCCCTAGTCCGGGCGTCCCGCTAGCGGATCTTTCGCGCCGTCCCCATCGAGGACTCCGCGTCGTCGGCGATTCCCACGGCATCGCTCGCCCTTCGCTTCATTCCGGCGGCCCCCTTCCTGGAAGAATCGCCACGCCGGCCCGTGATCACCGACCACGGGCGCTGAGCCTCCTGCACGGCGAGCGCGAGCGTCACCTGGAACTCGCCGAGGCGATTCACGTCCTTCAGGTAGGCGCGATACCGGTGAACGAACCACCAGGCGATGAAGATCTCGAGATAGACGACGCCCAGAAGGGCGAGGTGGATGCGCGCGAGGACGGTGATCGAGACGGATAGGACGAGGCAATAGAGCGCCTCGACGAGCGCCGGCACCTGGAACGAGCCCCAGTTGGGCGACTCGCGCCCATGCTCCACGCGGAGGACGATGCTTCGAAGGAGGAGCATCGTCATGCTCGCCGCCGTGGCGATCATCACCTCGAGCGCGGCGCGAGGGCCGGGCTGGAGGAGGTAGTCGCTCGGCCGCGGCGAGAGGTCGAAGACGAGCGAGAAGCCGCCGTAGGCGATGATGGCGAGCGAGAGCTGTGTGATGAGGCGGTAGCCGCGCGTGCCGGCCACGATCCCCGCCAGGAGGACCGCGTAGGCGACGCTGAGAACAAGGGCCGCCGGCGGCATGAGGAACATGCCCGAGAGGAAGAACGCGGGTCCGAGCGAATAGGTGCGCCAGGTCCGTTCCTTCGACGGAACGAGGACCGGCCAGACGAAGAGCGCCGCCGCGCTGGTCGCGAAGAGCGACGCCACGAGCCAGACGTTCGGCGTTCCGCGGAATTCGTGCGCCGCGCGGGCGGCGACGACGAGCGCCAGGACGACGAGCGTGACGCGCGTTGCGACGAGAGAACTGTAGCGCCGGATGTCCAGTCGGTCTCCTCCTCAGCGGGCTGGTCTCGGGCCCGTCTTGGAGTTATCGGCGCACTCGTCTCCCGTCTTTACGAAACGCCCCGAACGGGGTGGCCGATTCGAGCCAGGCGAATCGCGGCTCAAGTCCCGTAGGTCGGTTGCCGATCTCTTGTTGCGTGACGGTCAACCGGCATAAACCCCTCTCCGACGCCTCGTCGGACATGTCCTCCTTGGTCGACCGGCTCGACGTCCTCGAGCGGGAGAATCGCCGTTGGAAACGGGGCGTGCTCCTCGCCGCGACGGCGATCGCGGCGGCCGGGATCCTCGGCATGGCCCCTCCACCAGCCAAGACTCTCGATCTCCAGCTGCTCCGCATCGTCGACGCGGGCGGCAAGGCCCGCGCGGTGCTCTGCATGGGAGACGATGGCCCTATGCTCTCGCTCTTCGACGAGAAGGGACGGCTCCGCGCGAATCTTGGCGTCGCGAAGGAGGGGCCGTCGCTCGACCTCCTCGACACGGCCGAGTCGCCGCGCGCGCAGCTCACGGTGGACGGGAAGCAGGATCCGCACCTCGACTTCACCGACGCCAAGGGGATGAGCGTCTCGCTCCGCCCGTAACGCCCCGGCGGCCCGCATCGTCGGCGCCGCGGGCATCGTGTATCCTTCCCCGCAGATGAGTCCCCTCCCGGCCGACGCGCGCGAACCACATTCGATCCGCCACCTCGGCGCCTTCGCGGGCACGTGCGTCGTCTGGGGGAGCACGTTCCTGGCCATTCGCTTCGGGAACGATTCGGTGCCGCCGCTCTGGGCCGCGACGCTCCGCCTTCTCGTGGCGGGGACGCTCCTCGTGGGAATCGCCGCGCTCAGGCGCATCCCCTATCCGAGCGGCGCGTCGCTTCGGGGCGCGCTCACGTTCGGCTTCCTGAACCTCGGGCTGAACTTCGCCCTTCTCTACTGGGGCGAGGTGCGGGTCACGAGCGGGACGGCCGCGCTCGTCTTCGCCACGCTTCCGATCACGACCGGGATCCTCGCCTGGCTCTTCCGCGTCCACCCGCTCGATCCGGTGAAGATGGTGTCGGCCGTCGTGGGATTCGGCGGCGTCGCGCTCATCTTCGCCGGAGAGGCCTCGATGGGCGCGCCGACGGTCGCGCTCGGCGCCATCTTACTCTCGACGATGCTGGCGTCGCTGTCGGGCGTGATCCTCAAGAAGTTGCCCGCGGCCTCGCCGATCACGACGAACGCCGTCGCCTGCTTCGTCGGGGCCGCGGTCTGTTTCGCGGGAAGCGCGATCCTCGGCGAACCCCACTTACTCCCGCGGGGCGCGGCCTCCTGGTGGCCGATCCTCTACCTGGCGGTCGCGGGAAACCTGATCGCCTTCGTCCTCTACATCTGGCTCCTCTCGCGCTGGAGCGTGACGTCGCTCTCGACCAACTCCCTGATCACACCGGTCATCGCCGTGACGCTCGGGGCGCTGACGCGCGGCGAAGCGCTGGGTCGGTTCACCTATCTGGGGGGCGCGTTGGTGCTGGCGGGCGTGGCGGCCTCGCTCTTCCTATCGAGGCGGACGGCGAGAACGCGAGCCTAGAGAAACGTACGCCGCGGGGGCGGCGCCGGATCAGCCGAGTAGCGTCTCTTCCATGAGCCGGACCGCCTCCTCGGGGGGAAGCGATGCGCCGCGGGCCTCGGCAGCTGCCGAACCAGGTTCACCCAGATTCTCGCGCGCCGGCGCGAGCGCTCGGTTCAGGACCGCCATGTCGGGCTCCGTCCGCGGCACGCCCAGCGACGCGCGCCAGGTCGCCCCCGCCCCCGCGAGCACGAACGCGCGCTCCGCGTGGCCCAGGAGCGCGGCCAGCCCGGCCGTGCTGTCGAGGATGTCGACCAGCCCGTTGCTGTCGCCGATCGACTGGACGAGTTCTAGAGCTTCCGCAAGGAGCGCCTTCGCCCGCGCCGCCTCGCCGCGCCGCGTCGCCACCTCGCCGAGCTGACGGAGCGAGAAGCCGATCCCGTCCTTGTTGCCGAGCTTTCGCTGAATGGCGAGGCCCTGCTCGAGGTATCGCTGGGCCGCGTCGAGATCCCCATGATGGAGCACGATGTCGGTGAGGCCGTTCAGGGTGTGCCCCTCCATCGCCGCGTTCCCCAGCGCGCGATGGAGTTCGAGGGCCTCCTCGAAGAGCCGCCGGGCCTCGGCCCCGGCGCCGCGCGACTGGGCCACGACGGCCAGATTGTGGAGGGTCAGCGAGACTCCGCGGCGATCCTCGATCTCGCGCCGTATGGCGAGAGCCTCCCCGTAGAGCTCGGCGGCGCTTTCCAGCTCGCCGCGTCCGTTGGCAAGATTTCCCTGCTCGAAGAGAGCGTTCCCGGTCCCCGCCTTGTCGTCCAGCGAGCGGGCGATTGCCAGACTCTCCTTCAGGTAGCCGTCCGCCGAGGCGAAATCGCCCTGGCCCCGCGCGAGCACGGCCGACGCATAGAGCCCCTTCGCCCGCTCGACGCTCGGCTGGAGCGCTTCCGGCAAGGCGAGCGCATCGCGAAGCACGACGCGCCCTTCCTCCCAGATGCCCCGCGTCCACCACCAGCGCCAGATGGCTCCCGCGATCAGGAGCGCGGATCCGGCGTCGGCCTTGGCGGTGTAGTGGCGCGTCGCGCGGCGGACGTTGTCGTGCTCCTGATCGAGCCGGTTGAACCAAGTCGCCTGCTCGGGGCCCTGCAGCTCCGGTTCCGCCTGGAGCGCCAGCTTGAAGAAATAGAACGCGTGCTTCTCGTCCTGCGGGTCGTTCTCGCCGGCCTTCTTGAGCCGTTCGGCGGCGTAGTCGCGGATCGTCTCGAGGAGGGAGTAGCGGGACGACTCCCCCGTCTCGTTAGGCACGATGAGCGACTTGTCGAGGAGGGGCGACAGCAGATCGAGCACGTCCCAACTCTCAAGCCCGTCCCAGGCGCAGACCGACTCGGCCGCCTCCAGCGAGAATCCGCCCGCGAATACGCTGACGCGGTTGAGAAGTTTTTTCTCCTGATCCGACAGGAGGTCGTACGACCAGTCGACGGCCGCGCGAAGCGTCTGTTGGCGAGGGAGCGCCGTCCGGCTCCCGCCCGTGAGGAGCGCGAAGCGATCTTGGAGCCGGGTCAGGATCTGCTCCACCGGGAGCACCTTGACCCGCACGGCCGCGAGTTCGATGGCGAGGGGAATTCCGTCGAGACGATGGCAAACCTGCGCCACCGCTTCCGCGTTCTTGTCGGTCAACTGAAACGCCGGCTGGACTGCCTGCGCGCGATCGACGAAGAGCCTCACAGCCTCGTAGCGCCCGGCGGCCTCCTTGGTCTTGATGGCGGAAGTCCGGGGATCGGGAACCGAGAGGGTCGGAATCCTCCAGATCACCTCGCCCGCCACGCCGAGGGCCTCGCGGCTCGTCGCGATCACCCGCACGTTTGGAGCCGCCATCAGCATCGACGCCACGAAGGGAGCCACCGCGGCCGCGAGATGCTCGCAATTGTCGAGGACGAGGAGAACCGACTTCGAACCGAGGCTCGCGGCGAGCGTGGCCGCGATCGGCGTCCCCGGTTCCTCCTGCACGCCGACGGCGCGCGCCACCTGCTGGGGGACGAGCATCGGATCGGCCAGCGCCTCCAGTTCGGCGAGCCAGACCCCTTCGGGAAACTCGCCGAGAAGCTCCTTCGCCACCTGAACCGCGAGACGCGTCTTTCCGCTCCCACCCGAGCCGAGAACCGTCACCAACCTCGCGGTTCCGACGAGCCGGCGCACTTCGCCCCGCTCCCGGGAACGGCCGACGAACGACGTGAGGGGCGTTGGGAGGTTGTTCGGCACCGAGGTCGGGGCCGCGCGGAGCATCCCGATGGTTCCCGAGAGCGAATCGGTCCCCTGCCGCAGCGCCCGGAGCGCGTCGGCCAGTTCCCGCGGGGAGCCGTAGCGCTCGTCGCGCTTCTTGGCCAGCGACCGGGCGAGGATCAGGTCCAGGTCAGCGGGCAATTCGGGCCGGATGATGCTCGCGCTAGGCGGTTCCTTCGTCGCCACGGCCACCATCGTGTCGATCGCCGTCGACCCCTCGAAGGC
>Ga0315273_10014678_pt1 | contig 10099 bp, 6 predicted proteins | sample YL17G02_0_MG_FD_205753 | JGI IMG/M metagenome (GOLD analysis project Ga0315273, IMG submission 205753) | Sediment microbial communities from Yellowstone Lake, YNP, Wyoming, USA - YL17G02_0 | ecosystem: Environmental > Aquatic > Freshwater > Lake > Sediment | place: USA: Wyoming | collected... | reverse complement strand
TACGACACGCGCTACGCCCGTGCCATCGGCAAGTGGATGCTGAACCTCGCCAACTCCGCCCGCCTTTTCTATCCCGGTGCCCTGCCGCCGGGCCATGAGACGAGCGCCTTCTGGAAGGGCGACCCCGCGCACGCGATCGCTTACGAAGGGCTGCGCCGCGAGTGGCAGGGGAATAGCCCGTGCGCGACGGGCGATCCTGTCGCCATGCACTGGGGCCCAAAGACCGATCTTGGCCTCTACGGCTCCAGCTACGTCGGCATGCTCGGCGCCATCGTCCGCCCCACGAGCGTGCCACGCATCCTGCAACTGGATTGTCTCGCCACCGACTTCTTCCACGACCAGGCCTGGCCGACCTTCCTCTGTTACAATCCCTACGCCGCACCACGCACCTTTGAGTTTACGGTCGGCGCAGAGCTGTCAGACCTTTATGATGCGGTCACCCGGCAGGTTTTGAAGCGTAACGTCCGCCACAAAGCCAAGCTGACCTTGCCCGCCGATTCCGCGGCCCTGATCGTCGTGGTACCTGCTGGCAGCAAGCTCACTCGCGCCGGAAGCCAGGCGAGGATCGGCGGCGTGATCGTCAACTACCGGTAGTGTGGTGTCTCAAGACTCCCTGGACACTTGCGAGCCATAGCGCCATGGGACCGCAACCAGCCCACCTATGGCGACTCGCCGAAATAGGGATAGCTGTCCCAGTGGTCATCGTCCTTGACTGCGCGGGGGTCGGCGGTGTCCTTCATCCACTGGTCAAGCTGGGCGCGGAGCTGTTTCTGGGCTGCGGAGTAAGCCGGTTGACCCGCCACGTTGCTGATTTGGTGCGGGTCCTTGCTGAGGTCGTAGAGCTCCTCGGCAGGACGTTTCCCGAAGCAAAGCTCGAAGAACTTCTGCATCCCGGGCTCGTCCCGGTGATCGAGGATGTAGCTCTTGGTCGGGCCATCGTCGCAATCCCCGAACACGCGTTTGGGATCTCTGGGCGCGTGCGGATCGCCCGCGGGCCAGCGGTCAGGTCGGAGATTCCGGAGGTAAAGGAATTCGCGGGTGCGGATAGCGCGCATTGGATAGCCCACATCGCCGGCGCGCACGATGGCGTGCCGTTCGCGTTCGAGGAAAACCGTGTTGCGGGAGCCGCATTTCTCCGCGCCGGTCAGCAAGCCCAGGAAGCTGCGGCCGGTCATTCCCGGTAATGGTTTCAGTCCGGCAGCTTCCAGGCAGGTAGGGGCGAGGTCCATGAGGTTGATGAAATCATCGCAGACCTGGCCGGGTTTACACTTCGCCGGCCAGCGCACCGCCAGCGGTTGCCGGGTGCCGCCGTCGTAGAGGTTGGCTTTGCAGCGTGGAAAGGGCCAGCCGTTGTCGCCGGTCATAATAACCAGGATGTTGGTGAGCTTGCCGGCCTTGTCGAGCAGGTCGAGCAACTCACCCACCTCGCGGTCGAAACGCTCCACCTCCCAGTAATAGTCCAGCACGTCATTGCGCGAAACTCCATTATCCGGCCAGAACGGCGGCACGACCACAGGGTTGGTTTTCAAGCCGATGCGGGCACCCGATCCCCGTTCGTAAGGTCGATGCGGGTCATGGCTGCCAAACCAGAAGCAGAAGGGCTTGCCGACAGGCACAGTCTGCAGAAAAGTGGCGAAGTCTTTGAAACTGGGGCCGGCTGGATTGCGCGTGAAGCCGCCGGCCCGAAAGTTACCCGGTGCCCAGCCTTTGCGTGTGCTGCCGACCGTGTAGCCCGCCTGTTCGAGCAGGTCCGGATACACGGCGAACTTCTTCGGCAGGAAACCCCGGAGGTTGCTTCCCTCCTCGAGCCGATGAGGATACTGGCCGGTCAGCATAGCCGCCCGCGATGCAGTGCAGGACGACGCCGCACTGAAGCAGTAATTGAACCGCATGCCATCGCGGGCGACGCGGTCGAAGGTTGGCGTGCGGACGACCCGGTCCCCATAGACGCCGGCATGCGGCCAACTCCAGTCGTCGGCCAGGCAGTAGAGGATGTTCGGGCGCGTCTCCGCCGCCGCCGCGAGCGCACCGGCCAACAGCATCAGGCTAGCAGACAGGCATCTATTGAGCATAGTGCAAGTAAATGGCAAAGCACCGGTGGGTGCAACCGAGAACGCGGGCACAGGGCACTGAACAGGCCGCAAACTGGAAGGGGTGGATGGTGTCGATTTCATGAATTATTCTGTGGGGACTGATTAGGGTTACTTCCCCGCGCCCGGCCGCGTGAAGCCACGGTCACGCGATTATTCAGGACTTGCTTCATCGCCGCCGTTCGGTCCTTGTGGGGCTCCCACAGGTCCTTCGTCTCGGACGGGTGTTGCTTGAGGTCAAACAACTCATCGTGCCGGGTCGCGGCCGCTTTCTTTTTTTCCGCCGCCGCCGAGGCCGCTTCGTTCACGAAGAAAAAGTGCGCTTTCTCAGCAATTCCTCCGGCTTTGAGGACAACACTCCCGAGCTGGTCGAGCGGCCTGCGCTCAATGCGTATTACAAGCCTCCTTGTTCGCCGAGTGCGACGATATACATCTGCCGCGTGCCGTCAGCGGCGATTCCAGGCACCACGATGGCGTCGCCCGTGCGGTTCCAACACGGTCCCGGATCGAGGCGGAGTTCGCCCTTGGCCCAATGAGACATGAAGATCGGCGGAGACTTCACGACCCGCCCGGTCTTCCGATTCAGAAACGTGTAATGATTGAACTCGCCGGAGCGGTGGCCGTTGACGAACCAGTGGCCGGCCGGACTCAAGGCAATATCCCCTTCGGGCTCTGGAAACACGTCGCTCCCGCCCCAAGAATCGACGATCTTGCGCCGGGCAGTGTCATACACGACCTGTTTGCCGTCGCGGGAGCCGATGATGCGGGTGCCCCACTCCCAATCGGGATGTCCGCCGATGAAGAGTTCGTGGCGGGTGAGCCCACTCCCGTCGGGGCGCACGGTGAAGGGCACGTTGACCTGGTCGCCTCGGGCGCCCTTAAAGTCGGCGCGACAGAAGAAGTAAACGAGGTCGTTGTTTCGATTATTCAACGTATGATTGATGAACAGATGCCGCTCCTCGACGCGCGTCGTGCTGCCCCGCAGCGCCTCGCGTAGCTGGGCAAAGGACACGATGAGTCGTTTCTCCCCGGTGGCGATGTCCACGCGGAAAATGCCGTCGTCCGCTGAGGCCGCGACTGTGGCCGTCCAATCCCAGGCGCCGGCATAACCGGTCACCGGCCGCAGCCGCGCCATGCGCGCATAGTTGATCGCCAGGAAGAACCCGCCGTTCTGTGCGACGCCGCCGTTGCCGACCGGCGTGTCGTCGAAGCGGTATTCCCGGATTCGCTTTCCTTTTCCGCCGTCAGCCGTGATGTCGAACAAGACGGTGAAAACTTTCCCGCTCTTGCGGTCCCGGTCGTTGAAAAACAACTGCGTCTCCGGATGCTCCGGGTTCCAGTAAAACATGGTCCCCTGCTGGGGATTGTAGCCACGAGTCTGATCGACGACCCGCAATGCACAGTTCGACTGGGTGTCGATCAGGCAGACGTCGGCCGGGTCATCGGGACCTGGCAACCGGTCCTGGAAGGGAGCCTGCAGCGCCAAGATGTATCGGCCGTCCGCGCTCCACGGGATGGTGCGGCTTTGACCGATGTATCCGAAATAGTGGTGGTTAGGGCCGTGGGTGATCTGCGTCACGGTCACCGGGGCTTCTGCCGCGGCAATATGGTGAGCAACCAAGGCGAACCCGAGTAAGGAGGCGAGTATGCGCATCGAGGAAGGGCTGGGTTTAAGATTGTCCGCTGTCAGCCGTTCTTCCGGGCGAAACCGCTTACCGCTGCGGGGGTTAGCTGGGCAAAGAATCCCTGGGGTAACAACGAGGCGGAGAATATGATTTGGTTCCATGAGAATTACTTCCCAGCGCCCGGCCGCGTGTAGCCACGGCCGCGCGACTCGACGAGGCGTTGCTTCAACTTCGCGACCAAAGCGGCGTTCGCTGCCGACACGTCCTTAGTCTCGAAAGGATCTTCCTTGAGGTTGAACAATTCGTCGTGGGTCAGGCCGGCGGCTTTCTTCTTCTCCGCGGCCTGCATGCTGCGCTTGTTCCGGTCGGGGGAAAACGCCGGCGCGTTGATTCGCTCGACGAGTTTCCAGTCTCCCAACCGGATGTCGTAGGTGGCATCGGCGGATTGGAGAATGACATGGTCGCGCACCGGCGCGCCGGGCGTGGCTTCAGTAAACACGCGGAGCACATCAAAGCTGTCCTCCGCGTTGCCCTTGGGCAGCGGGGTCTTCAGCACGCCGGCGAACGTTGCCATTAGATCGGTGAGGCAGATGACTTGATCGCTGACGGTGCCTGCGGGGACTTTGCCCGGCCAGCGCACGAGGAATGGCTCGCGGAAGCCGCCCTCCCACTCGCTGTGTTTGCCGCCGCGCAGTGGACCGTTGATGGCCAAGCCTGCTTTCATAGCCCGGGAAGAATTCTCGTTGCCCGGCTCAATCACGCCGCCGTTGTCGCTGGTGAAAACGACGATGGTGTCTTCCGCCAGCTTCAACCGGTCCAACGCCGCCAAGATCTGGCCAACGCTCCAGTCCAGCTCCGTGATGAAATCGCCGTATTTTCCGTAGGGACTGCCCTGGTGACGCGAATTCGGTGCGACGGGTTCATGCACGGCATTCGGCGCGAAATACAAGAAGAACGGCTGCTCGCGATTGGCTTCAATCCAGCCGGTGGCCTTGGTCGTGAGCGTTTCCATGACGCGGTCCACCTTCCAGTCGGTGCGCATAGCAGTGGTCCCGTCTGCCGACGGGCCTCCGCGCGCCACTTGCTCACTGCGGAACATCTCGACGACAGTGTTATTGTCGATGAGGCCGCGCGGAGGATTGGGGATATTGGCGGCCATGCCGAAGTATCGGTCGAATCCAACTTTCAGTGGCCCGGATTCGAAGGGCTTGCTCCAGTCCGTGACACCAGTGGCCGTCATGCCCAGGTGCCACTTGCCGAACAAAGCGGTGCGATAGCCCTGACTCTTGCAGAGTGAGGCAATCGTCAGGCGGCCGGCTTCAATGTGCAGCGGAGATTCGGGTGTGAGCACCTCGCCGTCCTTGACGCTCGTCCGCCAATAGTAACGGCCCGTCATCAATGCGTAGCGCGAGGGCGAGCAGACCGAACCCGGCGCATAGGCTTGCGTGAAACGCCGGCCCTCCTGCGCGAGACGATCCATGTTCGGCGTCTTCAAGCCCTTGGCCCCGTAGGGAGTCGAACTGCCCCAGCCAAAGTCGTCGGCCAGAATAACGACGATATTGGGCTTCGCGGCCGGCTCGGCCGCACGGGCGGAAATCGCGATCAAGAGGAACACAATCCATGACGGGAGATGTTTCATAGTGGTGCGGACGTTGGTTCGAGGGGGCTATTTCTCGGCAGGACCGCTGTTGTGCCCCCACTGAGGGGCGACCATTTCGCGGTTCATCTTCTCCCAAATGGCGGAGAGTTCCTGCAGTTTCTCCGGATTCTTTGCGCCCAGATCTTCCGATTCGCCGATGTCCTGCTTCAGGTTGTAGAGATGCGCACCGGTGGTGCTGCCCTTCCCGCCGCGGACGCGGGCTTCTGCTTCGTTCATGGGGGCTTTCACAATTTTCCAGTCGCCCCTGCGCAACGCGATTTGCTGGCCGAACCGCCAGTAAAGCACGTTGTGCGGCTCGCCGGTTTTCTCACCGGCGAGATAGGGCAGCAGATTCACGCCGTCGAGCTTCCACTCCGGCTTCGCCAAGACGCCCGCCGCCGCCAGCGCGGTGGGCAGAATATCAAGCTGTATCACGGGCCGGTCGTCCACTCTGCCGGCAGGAAGATGCCCCTTCCATTGCACCATGAACGGAATCCGAATGCCTCCTTCCCAGGTCTGCGACTTGAAACCGCGCAAGGGACCATTGCTCGATGTAGTCACCGCCGTTGGTCCGCCGTTGTCGCTTAAAAAGAAAATGAGCGTGTTCTCTTCCTGGCCAAGTTCGCGGATCTTTCCGAGCACGGTGCCGACCGCGTCGTCCAAGGCAGCCTGCATCGCGGCATAGGTGCGACGCTTCTTGTCTGCTATGTTCGCGAAGCGTGCGAGGTATTTCTCCGGGGCCTCAAGCGGCATATGCACCGCGTTAAACGCCAGGTAGCAGAACCACGGCTCGGTGCGGTGTTTCTCGATAAAGTGGACCGCCTCGCGGCCGAAGGCGTCGGTGGTGTAGTCAATGTCTTTGATCGGTGTCGTGCCGCGGAGGATCGGGTTGTGCTGGTCGCCCTCGGCGTCGAGATAATCGTGCATGCCGCCGAGAAAACCAAAGTACTCATCGAACCCCCGCTTGAGCGGGTGGAATTGCGGCGCGTAGCCCAAGTGCGATTTGCCGAACCAGCCAGTCGTGTAACCGATCTCCCTGAAGCGGTCGCCGATGGTTTTTTCCTGGACCGAGAGGCCGACGGTGTCGGGCGTGATTTCCGCCGCGCCGGGGTTGAATTCATGCCCGAAACGCTGCTGATAACGACCGGTCATAAGGCCCGCGCGCGTCGGGCTGCAATACGGCCCGCTGACGTAGCCGCTCGTGAATCGCACGCCGTTCCTGGCAATGCTGTCGATGTTCGGCGTCGGAATCTGCTGCGTGTAGCCCTGGCATCCCAGTTCGCCATACCCGAGATCGTCGCCGACAATGATGAGGATGTTCGGCTTGCGCTCGGCCGTGATTGAAACGGCGGATAACTGGCCCGCGAAAAGGACGAGCAAGACCGGCAACAGATGTATTCTATTCATCGAACTCGGAGGTTGGGTATTGTGGGGTCCAGCACTGCTCGCGGGGGCGCGAGCCGCGCCGGATGGCTCTGCAGGACTAACTCGGCTTTTCGCTGCGCCACGCCGGTCAGGGCGATAGTGCTGATCGCCATCGCCCGGAAAGCATCTCTGACGAAAAATACGGTGTGCATGATGACTGGGCAGTTGTGCTCGATTAGCCGCCGCTTCGTTTGGGTTTCGGCACCAACACGAAGGGCCGCGCCTTCACGTCGTCCGCGAGCATGGTGGCCACGAGTTCATCCTTGGTTTCGACGCCGAATTTCCGAAGACGTTCGCGGTGCGCCAGCAAGATGTCGCGATACGCAGGATCGCGCGCGAGGTCATGCATCTCCCCTGGATCTTTCTCGAGATCGACGAGCGACTCGCGGTGGTCACCGTGCGCGTAGATGCAGTATTTGTAGCGGTCCGTCCGCACCATCCGGCCTTCGGTCATGGGCACCGAACTGCCGACGAGGCCGCCCTGCGACATGTTGTTCTCCACGACGAGTTGATCGCGCCACACTCTCACCGGCTCACCTGCGGCAGGAGCGCGAAGGCTGAGGCCGGTGAGCTTCGGACTGCCGGCCACGCCAGTGACCTCAAACATCGTGGGCAGCACATCGAGTCCCGTGTTGGCGAAAAGTTCGGAGGTGCGCGCGGTTTTCTGACCAGGAAGGCTGACGATCAGCGGGACGCGCGCGGACTCCTCGTAGAGCACGGTTTTTTGGTTCAAGCCGTGTGCACCGGCGCATTCGCCGTGGTCGGCGGTAAAAATAATCAGAGTATTGTCCTCAAGCCCGGCGGCTTTCACCGCCGCCAGCACTTTCCCAATTTCAGCGTCCACTTTTTCGATCAGGCGATAATAGCCCCAGCGCAGTGCCTGCCACATCTCAGGGCTGAAATTGCCAACTGGAAACTGCGGGTTCGCGTGGTAGCCCTCGCGAATACGCGTCATCGAGTCGGGTTCATTTTGCGGCGGCGCCAGATTGGCGGGAACCGGCGGGCGCTCTGACACCGGTGGCGGATTCCCGATCGGGCCATTGTTGAGCTCCTGACCGCGTGCCAGTTCGCAGACGTTGTGCGGGTTTAGAAAACTGACGACAAGCAGGAAGGGCTTGTCGTGCTTGCCGGATAGAAACTTCGCAGCATGCGCGGCGTTTTCGGCATCGATGTGGCCGGAGTCGAGGGTTTCAAAACCGTGCGTGTCGGGCCTCGCCTCGTTGTAGGCGAGATGCCATTTGCCGAAATACGCCGTCTGGTAACCTGCGCGGCGGAAATAGGTGCCCATCGTGACAAACTCAGAGGCGTTGAGCGTGGTCTTGGTGTTGTCCGTGACGCCGGTCTCGTGCGGATAGCGGCCCGTGAAGATCGAGTTCCGCGCGGGAATGCAAAGCGGATTCGGGGTATAGGCGCGGCTGAAGAAGGTGCCGCGCGCCGCCAGGCTGTCGAGCGCCGGCGTCTTCAGGTAGCCGTCGCCCATGCGGCAACTCATGGCATCGGCCGACTGCTGATCGGTCATGATGAAGAGGATGTTGGGCTGAGCCGCCGTGGCCGCATGGGCGGACATCGCGATCAAGAGGAACACAATCCATGACGGGAGGTATTTCATAGTGATGGTGCAACGCGGCCAACCGGGTTGCCGCGCCTCAATTCTCCTCCTTCGCCGTGCCGTAGCCGTGCAGCACCTCGGCGTCGACGCGCCGCAGGTAGGCCATGAGCTGCTCGTGCAGCTCGCGCACGCGCTCCGGCCGCCGCGCGGCCAAGTCGGTACGCTCACCAGGATCGGTCCGGAGGTCGTAGAGTTCGAGCGCGCCGGTCTTCCAAAATTTCAGGAGCTTGTCGTCGCCCACCCGGATCGCGGAGTGCGGGTAGCCTCTGGCGTAGCGGTGGAAGACCAGCGGCTCCTGCGGCCGCGCCACCGCGCCCTCGCCGCGCGCGAGGAGCACGCGGAAACTGCCGCCGTCGATATCGGCCGGCAGCGGGCGCGCGTAGCCCGCAAGGTCGGCGAGCGTCGGCAGCAGATCCCAGCCCACGACGGGCACGTCGCACTGCGCGCCGGCCTTCACCCCGGGGCCGCTGACGATGAAGGGCACGCGGATGCCGCCCTCGTAGAGCACCCACTTGCCGCCGCGGAGCGGACTGTTGCGCGGGGGCGTGGCGAAGACGGAGGGATGGTCGAGCTTGTTCTTCACCGGCGGAATGAACTCTGCGGCGCCATTGTCCGACATGAACATGATGTAGGTGCGGTCGGCGAGCCCCAACCGGTCAACCTCGTCGAGCAGCCGGCCGATGCCCGTATCCAGATCCTCCAGCATGCCGGCCCATGCGGGGTGCGAGTGGATGCGGCCGCGGGGCTTGGCCAGATACTTTGCGTAGGTCTGCTCCCGGGTTTGCATGTCGACGTGCGTCGCGTAGTGCGAGAGCTGGAGGAAGAACGGCGTGCCGGCGGCGTGGCTGCGGCGGACGAAATTCACCGCGCGGTCCGTCAGCGTGCTGATGCGCTTTGGGTCGTTGTTGAGAAAGTGGGCCTCCCATTTCGAGTCCTTGTCGGAGGAGACGTCGCCGTTCCGGTTGCCGGTGTTACCGTCGCTCTCGTCGTAGCCGAGGTCTTCGGGGAAGAGACCGGAGCGCAGGTCCCACTTGCCGTAGTGCGCGGTGCGGTAGCGGGGATCGGCGGCCTTCAGCATCCGCGGGATGGTGAGCCGCGCCGGCTGCCCGGGTCCGTAGTTTTTCGGGAAGCGCTCGTCGCCCTGCCTCGTGGGCGTCTGCCCAAACTGGATACTCCGGCGGGTCGGGCAGCAGAGGGCGTCGGGTGCGTAGCCCTGCGTGAACCGCATCCCGCGGCGCGCGAGCCGCTCGAGCGCGGGCGTCTCGTGGTAGTCGCTGCGCGAGCCGGGCAGGCGGTCATCCATCGGCTGCGAGAGGCTCGTCCAGCCCAGGTCGTCGGCGAGGATGAAGATGAAGTTGGGCGCGTCAGCAGCGCGGCTGGCGGGGAGCGCGCCGAGAACGGCGAGGAGGACGACGGAGAGGCGGAGATTCATGGCAAAAGGGTGAGGGTGAGCAGGTCGCCGGGCGCGGGGAGGCGCACGCGCCCTCCCGCCGTCTCAACCGTCTCACGGGCGAGGCGCGGCGGCTGTCGGCGGTCAGGGTTCATCATCGAGTTTGCCGGCCTTTTTCTTCTTCTTGGCTTCGGCCTTGGCCTTCGTCTGGGGCATGGCCTTGATGGTTTCCAGCCGGTTGCCCAAATGGCTGGCCTCGGCCGCCGGGCGGCCCAGCGCGCCGTGGTCGCCGACGAGATACATTTGATGATAGAGGTGCTC
>Ga0315273_10014677_pt1 | contig 10099 bp, 11 predicted proteins | sample YL17G02_0_MG_FD_205753 | JGI IMG/M metagenome (GOLD analysis project Ga0315273, IMG submission 205753) | Sediment microbial communities from Yellowstone Lake, YNP, Wyoming, USA - YL17G02_0 | ecosystem: Environmental > Aquatic > Freshwater > Lake > Sediment | place: USA: Wyoming | collected... | reverse complement strand
TACGGGGTGATCCAGAACCCGGTCCTGAGGCGGACGATCGGGAGGAGGGTTCGCTTGGAAAAAGTGGCTTCCATGGGCGATGTCGAGCTCGGGAGCCTCCTGTCCGCGTTGACCGCCGAGATCGCGGCGAAGACGGGGGACCGTATCGAGACCGGCGACGCGCCTGCGGTCCCCGACCCTGCCGGCGCCGGCAAAGAACGATTGGAGATCCTGAAAGGCATCATACGCGACCTCCACCGGGGGGAGGACGTCGAGGTGTTGAAGAAGAGATTCCGCGAGCTCATTCGCGATGTCGCTCCGACCGAGATCGCCGCCATGGAACAGGCCCTGATCGACGAAGGGATGCCCGAGGACGAGGTCAAGCGGCTCTGCGACATCCACGTCCAGGTCTTCAAGGAATCCCTCGACGGCCGGCCTTTTCCGGGTTCCGTTCCCGGCCACCCCCTGCACACTCTCATGTCCGAGAACCGGGCCCTTGAAGGGCTCCTCTCCGAGATGAGAGCGCTCATTCCGGATCCGGACGCAGGCCGCGTTCCCGCGCCTGAGGCCGAGGCCGCCGAGGCCCTCTCGGCCCTGACCGGGAAGCTTGCCGGGGTGGAAAAGCATTACCAGAAGAAGGAGAACCAGCTCTTTCCTCTCCTCGAATCCAAGGGAGTGAGCGGTCCTTCCAAGGTCATGTGGGCCATCCACGACGACATCCGCGGGCATCTCAAGGAGTTCCGGCGCCTCCTCGAAGCGAAGGATCTGGACCCGGCGTTCCGTCTCGGCCGCCAGCTCGCCACGGAAATGGCCGACATGATCTACAAGGAGGAGAAGATCCTGTTCCCGATGAGCCTCGAAACGCTCGATGAAGCCGACTGGGCGCGCGTCAAACGGGGCGAGGATGAGGTCGGTTACGCCTGGGTCAGGCCCGGGACCGAATGGACTCCGGCCGCGATCCCCTCGGACGCGGGGGGGGCGGCGCCTGCGGCCGCATATCGCCGAGAGACAGGGGAGCTCGAACTGAGCACCGGGACCTTGACCCTCGAGCAGGCGGATCTGCTCCTAACCCATCTGCCGGTGGACGTCTCCTTCGTGGACGCCGAGGATGTCGTCCGATATTATTCCGAGACCGAGGACAGGATCTTCGTCAGGACGCCCGCGGTCATCGGCCGGAAGGTCCAGAACTGCCATCCTGGAAAGAGCGTTCACGTCGTGGACGCGATCCTCAAGGCGTTCAAGGCCGGGACTCGGGACAAGGCCGAGTTCTGGATCGAAATGGGCGGGCGATTCATCCATATCCGTTATTTCGCCGTCCGGGACAAGGCCGGGGCCTACAAGGGGTGTCTCGAGGTCAGCCAGGACGTCACCGGGATCCGGGCCCTCAGCGGCCAGAAGAGGCTCCTGGACTGGGAATAAGCAACGACACAGGAGGGCATGATGCCGACGAAGAAGACAAAACCGAAGACGGCGGTCCGGAAAGCGGCCAAGTCGGCCTACACGTGCAAAGTCTGCGGCGCGTTCGCGGTCATCGATCCCGTCTGCGGCTGCGTCGAGGAACATGTGTTCATCTGCTGCGGAAAGCCGATGAAGAAGGCCGCCGTGAAGAAACCTGCGCCGAAGAAGGCCGTTAAGAAGTGATCGCCGGCGGCCGCCCCCCGGAAGCCCCGCGCGGGTTAATTCCTACAATATTGATAGGATTACTTGTCAGGGGCCTCGGAAAGACGTAGAATAGGGATCGATCCGAAAGACAGATCCAAGGAGTCCAAAGATGAAAGAGAAGGTCGAAAAGTCCCTGAATAAGATCCGTCCCGCCCTTCAGGCCGACGGCGGCGACGTCGAGCTCGTGGACGTCGTCGACGGCGTGGTCAAGGTTCGCCTGACCGGGGCCTGCGGCGGCTGTCCGATGTCCCAGATGACCCTCAAGATGGGGATCGAGCGCCAGCTCCGGAAAGACGTCCCCGAGATCAAGAGCGTCGAATCCGTCTGAAGCCGTGCGCCCCGTTTATCTCGATCACATCGCGGCGACCCCGCCGCGTCCCGAGGTCGTCGACGCCATGCTCCCGTTTCTGGGGGAGAGCTTCGCGAACCCCCAAAGCCTCCATTCGGGGGGACAGGAAGCCCTTCAGGCCGTCGAGGAGTCGCGAGCCCGAGTCGCGGGTCTCATCGGGGCCTCGGCCGAGGAAGTGGTCTTCACGGCCTCCGGGTCCGAATCGAACAACCTGGCGCTCAAGGGGATGGCCCTTGCCGGCCGGGCCCGGGGCAAGCGGATCATCGTTTCGGCCATCGAGCACCTGTCCGTCCTGAACGCGGCGAAGAGCCTGGAAAAGCTCGGATTCGAGACGGTCCTCGTCCCCGTCGACGGGCTAGGTCGCGTCGATCCCGAAGATGTCCGCAAGGCCCTGACGAAGGGCACTGTCCTCGTCTCGGTCCAGACGGCCAACAGCGAGGTCGGGACCCTGGAGCCTGTGGCCGAGATCGCCCGGATATCCCGGGAGAACGGCGTCCCGTTCCATACCGACGCCATAGCGGCTGCCGGCAATGTCCCGTTCGACGTGCGCGCCCTCGGTGTGGATGCCCTGAGCCTGGCGGCCGACCAGTTCTACGGGCCCAAAGGGGCCGCGGCCCTCTATCTAAGGAAGGGAACCCGGATCGTTCCGCTCGTCGACGGCGGCGTCCAGGAAGGCGGGCGCCGCGGCGGGACCGAGAACGTCCCTGCCATTGTCGGCATGGGGCGAGCGGCGGAGATCGCCGCGGCCGAGATGACGAAATGGATCGGGACCGAGACCTCCCTCCGGGACCACTTGATCCGGGGGCTGCTCGAAAAGGTGGACCGTTCCGTTCTCACCGGCGACCCGTCGAGCAGGCTCCCGCACCACGCGAGCTTCTGCGTCGAGTTCATCGAGGGTGAGGCCATGCTGCTCCATCTGGATATGAAGGGCGTTGCGGCCTCGAGCGGGTCGGCCTGCACCTCCAAGTCGCTAAAGGTTTCCCACGTGCTCCTGGCGATGGGCGTGGACCATGCCCTGGCTCAGGGGTCTCTGGTGTTCAGCCTGCTCGAGACGACGACGGCCGCGGACATCGACCGCGTCCTGGAGGTCTTTCCCCCGATCGTCGACACGCTGCGCCGGATGTCCCCGCTTTTCACGAAATTCCTCGAGGAGAAGACGTCATGATCTACACAGAAAAGGTCATGGACCATTTCCAGAACCCCCGCAACGTGGGCGTCATCAAGGACGCCGACGGCGTCGGCCAGGTCGGCAACCCCGTCTGCGGCGACATGATGGCCTTTTATATCAAGGTCGCGGACGACCGTCTGGCGGACATCAAGTTCCAGACCTTCGGCTGTGGGGCGGCCATCGCCGTCTCGAGCATCGTCAGCGAGATGGCCATGGGCAAGACCCTGGACGAGGCCATGAAGATCACCAACAGCCTCGTGGCCGAGGAGCTCGGGGGCCTGCCCAAGAACAAGCTCCACTGCTCCAACCTCGGGGCCGACGCCCTGCACGCGGCCATCGCCAACTACCGGGAAAGACTTTCCCCGGCCGTGGCGTCGGGAGAGGCCAAAAGGACCCCGGAGAGCGAGGCGGAGGAATGCGCCTGCCCGTACTGCGATGGGCCGCTCGTCGAGGAGGGGGCCGGGGAACTCTGCCGGAAGTGCGACGTCGAATTCGTCGAATGCCCCTCCTGCGGGGACCTCAACAAGAGGGGTGCCGAGACCTGCGTCCACTGCGGCGAAGCCCTGGAGAAATGACGCCGCCGACCCGGCCATGAACGAAGAACGGGACAAGCTCTTCCGGGACGTTGCCCGGCTCAAGGCGGAGAGGGGCGCCGTCATCGTTGCCCACAACTACCAGCCGGCCGACGTCCAGGACGCCGCGGATTTCGTTGGCGATTCCCTCGAGCTCAGCCAAAAGGCCGCGGGGTGGGACGCGGGGATCATCGTGTTCTGCGGCGTCCATTTCATGGCCGAGACGGCGGCCATCCTGGCTCCGGACAAGACCGTCCTCCTCCCCGACCCGGACGCGGGCTGTCCCATGGCCGATATGATCACGGCGCCGGAGCTCAGGGCGTGGAAGGCGAAATATCCCGGACGCCCGGTCGTCTGCTATATCAACACTTCGGCCGAGGTCAAGGCCGAATCCGACGTCTGCTGTACGTCGGCCAACGCCGAAAAGGTCGTCAACTCGCTTCCCGCGGGCGAGGTCCTCTTCGTCCCCGACAAGAACCTCGCCGCATGGGTCGCGCGCCGGACGGGACGGAAGATCATCGCCTGGGACGGGTACTGCTACGTCCATCACCGTTTCAAAGCCTCGGACATCCGGGAAAAGAAAGCCCTGCAACCGGACGCTGAGGTCTGGGCGCACCCGGAATGCCCCCTCGAGGTCCTCGACGCAGCGGACAAGGTTCTGTCCACCGGAGGCATGGTTCGGGAAGCCCGGGCGACCGCGCGCCGGGAGGTCATCCTGGCCACGGAGGCGGGGATCATCCACCGCCTGAAGAAGGAAAACCCGGCCGTGGAATATTTCCCGGCCCGGGAGATGGCCTTCTGCGTCAACATGAAGAAGACCACTCTTGCCAAGGTCCTGAGGTCCATGGAGACCGGGACCCATCGGGTCACGGTCCCCCCCGCCACGGCCGACCGGGCCCGGGGGGCCATCGTCAAAATGCTGAACATCTAAAGGAGGACGGACGCCATGAAAAAGATGACCGAAACCAACGTCAAGGACGCCCTCGCCGGCGAGAGTCAGGCGCATATCAGGTACCTGGCCTTCTCGGCCAAGGCGGCTTCCGAGAATCTGCCCAACGTCGCCCGGACGTTCAAGGCGACCGCCTATTCCGAGCAGGTCCATGCGACCAATCACCTGAAGACGCTCGCCGGGGTCGGGACGACCGCCGAAAACCTGAGCGGCGCGATCCGGGGAGAGACCTTCGAGATCGAGGAGATGTACCCTGCCTACGTCAAGGTCGCCGAGCTCCAGGGAGAGAAGACCGCCCTGATCTTCCTGAACTATGCGCTGGCCGCGGAGAAGGTCCACGCCGGGATCTACAAGAATACCAAGGCCGCTGTGGATAAGGGCCAGGACATCGGGCCCGGCCCCATCTTCGTCTGCTCGGTCTGCGGCTTCACCATGGAGGGCGACGCCCCCGACAATTGCCCCGTCTGCGGTGCCCCGAAGGCAAAGTTCGTCACGTTCTAGGCCCCGGGCCTGGATCGATGGAGGGCCCCATGACGTTGGATCCGGAACTTCGGCCGTTTCAGGTCGTCGCCGCGGCCATCCGGTCGGAGATCGACGCGGCGGCGTTCTACACGAAACTCGGGGAGCGGGTGAAGAACTCCCTCCTCGTCCGAAAACTGGCGTTCCTGGCCTTCGAGGAGGAACAGCACCGGAAGATCCTCGAGCGGCTCTTCGCACAGAGGTACGCCGGGATGAGCCTCGAGGTGCCCGAGCGCTCGCCGATGCCGCCCATCGGCGCCGCGCTCGGCGAGGCCCCGGCGGTCCTCGACCTGTTCAAGGCCGCGCTCACCGCCGAGGAGACCTCCGAACGGGTCTACGGCGAAGCGGGGGAGAAGGCCGAGGACGAGGGAAGCCGGCGGATCCTGACCTACCTCGGCCGGGTCGAGCGGAGCCACGCCGCCATGATCCGCTCCGAGATCGACCTCCTGTCCAGGTTCCCCGATTACTACGACGTCGAGGACTTCCACGTCGGGCAGGACCTGTTCCATGTCGGCCCCTGACGGCGGGCGATAAAATAATCCGGGCGGAGGGTCGATTGAAAGGAGCCAAAGAGCGCGTCGCCGGGATCGTGATGATCCTCCGCCGCGAGTTCCCGGAAAGCCGGACGGCCCTCGAATTTCGGAACCCGCTCCAGATCCTCGTGGCCACCATCCTCGCCGCCCAGTGCACGGACCGGCGGGTCAACATGGTCACGCCGGAGCTGTTCCGGAAGTACCCCACGGCCGGGGCGTTCGCCGGGGCCGACCGGCCGGAGCTCGAGGGAGCCATCCGCTCGACCGGCTTCTTCCGGAACAAGGCCAAGAACATCACCGCTGCCGCGAAGCGCATCGTCGAGGTTTACGGCGGGAAAGTCCCGGACACAATGGAGGACCTCGTGACCCTTCCCGGCGTCGCCCGCAAGACGGCCAACATCGTCCTTGCGGCGGGCTACGGCAAGGCCGAAGGGATCGCCGTCGACACCCATGTCCGCCGACTGGCGGGCCGGCTTGGGCTGAGCCGAGAGACGGATCCCGTGAAGATCGAGAGGGACCTGCTCAGGATCGTCCCCCGGGAGGCCTGGCTGGATTTCAATTTCTTGCTCGTTGAACACGGCCGAAAGACTTGCCCGGCCAGGAAGCCCGATTGCCCGAACTGTCCAATCAGGCATCTGTGCCCGTCGGCCCAGGGGCCGGACGGGCACAGATAGCGAGACAAGCGAGACTCGCGAAATGGGCGAGACTCGAGAAAGGGCCAAGCATATATTTAAGGACCCGCGACATGATCAGAGAAGCGATGCTGTGGAAGGCCCTCGAGGGGGGGAGGGTCTCCTGTGCCCTGTGCGCGCACCGATGCGCGATCGCCCCTTCGGACGATGGCGTCTGCGGGGTCCGGCGGAACCTCGACGGCAAGCTCCACACCCTCGTCTACGGCGAAGTCATCGCCGCGGCCGTCGACCCCATCGAGAAGAAGCCCCTCTATCATTTCCTGCCCGGGACGAAGTCGTTCTCGGTCGCGACCGTGGGATGCAATTTCAAGTGCGGCTTCTGCCAGAACTGGCAGATCTCCCAGGCCTCCAAAAAGGACAAGGATGCCGGGGGGTTCGAGCTCATGCCGGAGGACGTCGTGCGAGAGGCCCTGGCGCGCGGCTGCCGGAGCGTTTCCTATACCTACACCGAGCCGACGATATTCTTCGAGTACGCCTTCGACACGGCGAAGCTCGCAAGGGACAAGGGCCTCCTGAACGTCTTCGTGACCAACGGCTACATGACGGGCGAGGCGCTCGAGACCATCCGCCCGTACCTGGACGCCGCCAACGTGGATCTCAAGGCCTTCCGGGACGAGACCTACAAGAAGGTCTGCAAGGCCCGGCTCGAGCCCGTGCTCGATTCCATCCGCCGCATGAAGGCGCTGGGCATCTGGGTCGAGGTCACGACCCTGGTCGTCCCGGGGCTCAACGACGGCGAGGGCGAGCTCGCGTCCATTGCCCGCTTCATCGCCTCCGTCGACCCGGACATCCCGTGGCACGTCAGCCGGTTCCATCCGGACTACAAATATGACGATGCGGCCCCGACCCCGGTCGCGACACTGGAAGGGGCCCTCATCATCGGAAAAAGGGAAGGGCTGCGTTACGTGTACGTCGGCAACGTCGGGGGATTCGACGAAGACACGCGTTGCCCGACCTGCGGCCAGGTCCTCGTCGGCCGCGAAGGCTTTCGGGTCGGGAAAAACGCTCTCAAGGGCTCGAACTGCCCCTCCTGCGGGACCCGGATCGCCGGGGTCTTTTGACCCGTTCGCCGACGCTCCCCCGCCCGCCCGTCCGGGCGCTGTCCTTTAGGACATGGACTCTGTTAGAATGGGAGCATGGGTCATTCCTCGGGACGATACAGGATCCTCCCCCACACCGCCGACGGGAAGTTCCAGGCCTACGGGGCGACCTTGGAGGAGGCGTTCGGAAACGCCGCTCTCGCCACGGCCTCGCTCATGTGGGACTGGACCAAGGTCGAGCCCCGGACGCGCTACGCGGTCCATATGAAGGCGAGGGACCTCAAACAGCTTTTGGTCAAGTTCCTCGGAGAGGTCATCTATCTTTTAGAAACGCGGCGCTTCCTGCTCGGGGAGGTCGCGGGCCTGACGATCGAGCGGGAGGAGGCGTCGAGCCGCATCGAAGCCGTCTTCATCGGCGATGCGCTCGCGGACCGGTACGCGCTCTTCGGGGACGTCAAGGCCGTGACCTACAACGAGATGAAGATCGAGGAAAGCGACTGCGGCCGGTACACTGTCCAGGTCGTGGTCGACATGTAGGGGGATGGAACTCCGGAAGGTCGACGGCAACACCTGGGAGATTCCCAGGCAAGGGGATATGCTTGTTCCCGGCGTCATCTATGCGTCGGAGAGGCTCCTCAAGGACATCCGGCGGGACCTGACCCTGACCCAGGCGCGGAACGTCGCCTGCCTGCCGGGCATCCGGAAAATGTCCTACGTCATGCCCGATGCCCACCAGGGCTACGGGTTCCCCATCGGCGGCGTCGCCGCCTTCGACCTCGACGAGGGCGTCATCTCGCCCGGCGGGGTCGGCTACGACATCAATTGCGGCGTTCGGCTCTTGGCCACCGGGTATCGGGACAAGGACATCGCCGCGCGGCGCAAGGAGCTCCTCGCCGGGATCTTCAAGGAGGTCCCGGCCGGCGTCGGCAAGGGCGGCGTGACGAAGCTCAGCCTCGGCGTCCTGAAAGAGATTCTGGTCGAGGGCGCGGAATGGGCCGTCCGGAACGGATATGGTTTACCGGAGGACCTGGAGCGGACCGAAGAAGGCGGCCGGATGCGGGATGCGGAGCCAGGCGGGCTCTCGAATCGGGCGATGGAGCGGGGCATTCCCCAGCTCGGAACCCTGGGCGCCGGGAATCACTTCCTGGAGATCCAGAAGGTCGCCGAGGTCTTCGACCCGGAGACGGCTCGGGCCTTCGGCATCGTCGGCGTGGGCCAGGTCACGGTCATGATCCATTGCGGGAGCCGGGGCCTGGGCCACCAGGTCGCTTCCGATTTCATCGAGCGCATGGAGAATGAGCGCGGGACGGATGGCCTTCCCGACCGCGAGCTCGTTCACGCGCCCTTCCGGTCGGACCTCGGCCGGAGCTATTACGGCGCCATGTGCGCCGCTGTGAACTACGCCTTCGCCAACCGTCAGATGATCGCCCACTGGGTCCGGGACGTCTTCGCCCGGGTCCTGGGCGGTCCCGCCGCCATGGGCCAGGTCTATGATGTCTGCCATAACGTGGCGAAGGTCGAGACGCACCGGATCGACGGCGTCGAGACGAGGCTCTGTGTCCACCGCAAGGGCGCGACCCGGAGCTTCGGCCCCGGCCGCCGGGAGATCCCCGCCGCGTTTCGGGCGGTCGGTCAGCCCGTCATCATCCCGGGCTCCATGGGCACGTCCTCTTACATCCTCGCGGGGACGGCGGAGGCGGAGGAGAAGAGCTTCGGCTCGACGGCCCACGGCGCGGGCCGGGTCATGAGCCGCCACGAAGCGCATAAGCGCTTCCGCGGCGAACGGATCCGCGACGAGCTGGCCGCGAGAGGCATCGAATTGCGCACTGCGAATTTGAAGGGCGTCGCCGAGGAAGCCTCGGAAGCCTACAAGGACGTGGACGAGGTCGTCCGGGTCTCCGACGAGGCCGGGCTCGGCCGGCTGGTGGCCCGGGTCGTCCCCGTCGGCGTCATGAAGGGCTAGGCTGCCGGGCCTATATCCCGACCTTCTTGTAAGGGATGTGGAAGTTCCCGGCGGTGAACCGGCCGGCCGAATGTATGAACACGCCGAGGATGGGTTTCGGCTCAAGCCACCGGGGGAACCATAGAGCAGTCCGCCAGCGGCCGTCTCACGACGGCGCAGGCTTGCCTGGACGGATAGCCGATCTCGAACTGCGCGCTCGCATCGCCGCGGCGTGTTCACGCAGGACCTCGCGTTCCCGCTCGTCGTTCATGGGGCATCGGCCCCGTGTCTTCAGCCGAAGCGCGGACGCATGGCGATGCCAGATGGGCGAGAGCGGTTCTTCGCGCACGTTGCCGACGGCCACGGGGACGGCGGGACAGGGCAATACATCGCCCACGGGATTGATCGTGATGATCGATTTGGCACAAGCGCAGCATAGGATATGCGGCGTCGGGAACTCGATCGACACGAGGGGGTATTTCAGAAGCCTGCGGAGGCTGGCCATTTCCTTATCCGACAGCACCTCCTCCTGATGATCGGACCAGCGGCCCGCGAGGAAGGGGATGTTGAAGTAGATGGAATTTACCTTGATCTTCCGGCCCAGTTCGATGATGCGCTCGGGGCCCCCGTCGATATTCTCGTGTGTGACGTAGCCGAGGATCTTCTTGTCGATACGGCATTCGCTCAGGTAACG
>Ga0315273_10014675_pt1 | contig 10100 bp, 12 predicted proteins | sample YL17G02_0_MG_FD_205753 | JGI IMG/M metagenome (GOLD analysis project Ga0315273, IMG submission 205753) | Sediment microbial communities from Yellowstone Lake, YNP, Wyoming, USA - YL17G02_0 | ecosystem: Environmental > Aquatic > Freshwater > Lake > Sediment | place: USA: Wyoming | collected... | reverse complement strand
CTCAGGGAGAACAAGCAGGCTACGGGCGCGGGGGCAGATCGAGTCTCCAGCGGCATGAGGCATGCCTTCGGCAAGGCGGTGGGAACCGCAGCTCAGGTGGATATGGGACAGAAGCTGTTCACCCTGGGAGTGCCACCTCAGTATCTGAACGACGCCAAGATCGCTCTGATCAGGGCCGGCCACAAACTGCCCACCCCCATCCAGATAGTGATGGATCCGGCCAAGAGCGCATAAGGTAGCTATAATGGACGACTACTTAGCTGGCCTGGAGCGGGCGATGAAAAAGATGCCCGCCACCAGAGATACAAAAGAGAGGTTCGTCATACCTGCCTCGAGAGTATTCTACGAGGGGAAGACCACCGTTCTGGAGAACTTCCGGGCCATAGCCGACACCCTGAATAGAGATCCCGATCATCTGATGAAGTACCTCTTGCAGGAGCTGGGAACTGCAGGCAAGATAGAGGGGCAGCGGGGAATATTCCAGGGCAAGTTCACCGAGCAGGCCATGGCTCGCCAGATAGAATCCTATTTTGAGGAGTACGTCGTTTGCACAGAGTGCCGGCTCCCCGATACTCATCTCACCAAGAGCGATCGAGTGCTCATGTTGAAATGCGATGCCTGCGGAGCCCATCGGCCTGTCAGAAAGAGAAAAGCTGCCGTTGTGGTGCAAAAGGATGCCGTGGAGGAGGGGGAGAGCTACGAGCTGCGCATCGAGTCCGTGGGAAATAAGGGCGATGGCATTGCCAAGATCGACAAATACCTCATCTTCGTGCCCGGCGCAGTCAAGGGTGATGTGGTCAAGGCCAAGATAAAGAAGATCAGCGGCACTCTGGCTTTCGCCGAGATCGTGGAGAGAAAGGGAAGGGCGACCTAGATGGAGAAGACGATTCTCCTGAGCTTCACTGAAAGCCACAAGTACCAGCTGGAGTTCTCCCCACCCAGTTTCTGGAGGCCGTTTGCAGAGAGCTACAAGGCTCTTCCCTGGCTAGAGCAGAGCGATCGACGGCTGGCCGTGGTGGCGGAGAACTACACCTATCTTTTGGACCTGCTGGTGCAGGCCAGGCTCTTCAACCTATCTTCCATGCCCGTCCAAGAGCGGTACGGGTAAGATCGCGGATATGCCTGTCACGGCTGACCTGCAGGCTTTTCTTGTCCGGGGGATGCCGGCCATAAAAGAGGGAGACGACCTGGCCTCCCTGGTGGAGTCACTCTTTTCCCTTTTAGAAGGTGATGTGCTCTGCCTGGCCAGCACTGTAGTCTCCAAGTCGGAGGGCAGGGCCAGGGATCTCGAGGAGTACCGGCCGTCTCCCAGAGCATTGGAGCTGGCTGAGAGGCTGGGCAAGGATCCCAGGTTCGTGCAGGCCGTCCTGGAGGAGTCGGAAGAGGTTCTGCTGGAGAGTCCCTTTCTCCTGGTGGCCACCAGGTTCGGCCACATCTGCATCAACGCAGGGATAGATCAGTCCAACGTGGAGAAGGGCAAGATACTTCTCCTGCCCAAGGATCCCAGCGCCAGCGCCGCGCGCATCAGAGAAGGGCTAAAGAAGGGTTGCGCCGTGATAATCACCGACTCCTGCGGCCGGTCGTTTCGCTGCGGCATCTGTGGAGTGGCAGTGGGCTGGTCGGGGATAGGAGCTTTGAGGGATTGGCGCGGGATCAAAGATCTCTACGGCAGGCCTCTGGAGATAACCCAGGAGTCGATAGTTGATGAGCTGGCGGCAGCGGCCAACCTTCTCATGGGGGAGGCAGGAGACGGCACGCCGGCAGTGGCATTTCGGGGATTGAGCTACCCCAAATCAGGGGGCAGCCTCTTCCGGCCCCAGAGCCAGGACGTCATCCGCGCGAGACTCAAGGATTAAGATTTTATCCTCTCTAGGAGAACCAGAGGGCGTGCCTCGCCCTCTGCGCGTGGTCCTCCCCTTCAAGCTCTGTGGAGCCAAGAGCCGCCTAGCATCTATTCTGTCGCTGCAGGAGCGGGAGCTTCTGGCGCTCTCCATGCTGGAAGATGTCCTGGCTGCTGTCTCGGGCTTGGGGAAGGTTACCATCTTATCCAGGCCGGAAATCGATGTATCGCACTTTACCATGCCCCTGGAAGTGGTGGTATCGGACCTGGACTTGAACCAGGCTCTCAACGCTTTCTTGCAAGAAATGGCCCGAGGGGGATGGCAGGAGGATCTCTTGATAGTTATGTCCGACCTGGCCCTTCTGACCAGAGAGGATCTTCTGGGCATGGTGAAGACTGAAGGAGATGTGGTTCTGGCGCCGGGACGTGGCGGCGGGACAAACATGATACTGGTCCGCCACCCCCAGTTCAGGACCTGCTATGAGGGAGTGAGCTTTCCTAGGCACCTGGATCAAGCCCGGAGGCTGGGGATCCAGGCTGGAATCTTCTACTCCTACCTGGCGGGATGCGACATCGACGAGCCTCAAGATCTGACCGAAGTGCTGCTCCATGGTAAGGGAAAGGCTGCCAGGACTTTGCAGGGCCTGGGCCTGGCCGTCTCCGAGGAGGGGAAGGGTGCTCTTGTTCGCAGGAGAGATGTAACTTGAGCTTCGAAGGGAGAGGTGTCCCCTTTTATTGCTCACTGCTGCCAGGTGGATTATCCCGATATAGTGTGACATGCATCGCGATGGGATCGGCTGTTTATATTGGTCTATTCTCTGCCCCTCTCCAGGGTTTAGCTGTCCTTTGGCGCTAAAAGATTGCGATTTCTTCCAATTAGTTAAGATGTACCGGCAGGATCTCGGCCTGGTCCAGGAAGGTCTCAGGGGCCAGAAGTGGATAGGATGAGCACGTTGCCAAATCATCAGCTAGCAGTTAGGCTAAATCCAGGCGCCGAAAGAGCCATAGATGCCCCTGAAGCAAAAACGAGACGATCTGCTGGCCAACCTGGGAGAGCTTCCAGCCGAGGGGCTCAAGCAGGGCTCTCTTAGCAACGATTTTTCGAGTTTTGGGAACAGCGTCCTCACGATCATGGAGCGGAACGGCTTCGACCATGAGCTGATGGGGAACCTGCAGAGCTACTCGGTTAAGCTCCCCAAGTTCGCCAAGCATGCGCAGATCCTGAAAAAAAATTAGTGAAAGTTCATTTAATCCAAAAAATAGAATTTATATATAATTCAAGTTTCAGCATAAATGGTGACGATCAATCCATTTGGGTCAACTGCTATGGCACTTACATCTCTCTCCAAGGTCAATTCTCCGAGCCTTTCTCCAGAGGGACTATACTTCACAACTCTGTGATTATTATTAACAGTTACGAATACTTCGCCGCCCCGTCCAACTGCGATTCCCTGGATATCCGTTGCTCCCTCAACAATCCATTCAGCGAGCTTCTCCCCATCCGGGCTATACTTCAGAATGCGGTTATCATCAACGGCTATGTAGATCTCGCCTCCTGGTCCTATCCCCATCCCATTGGTCTCAATGACGCCGAAGGTCCACTCTGTGATTTTTTCTCCGTCCAGGTTGTACTTCGTGACCCTATAATTTTGATTTATATTGACGGATACCTGTCCGCTTGATGCTTCAGGACTGCTAGTCGAGCCAATCTCGGCTTGTGGCGGGTTAAGAGGCGTAATTACCCCGTATGTATCTGAGGTGGCTCCGGCTCCAACGGTAAGAACTATAGTCAGTAAGACCAGTTCTATAAAATATCTTCTGAGTTCTTTTGGTTCTTTTCCTATCATAGACTCAACTCCCAATTGTTCCTCCTGACAAAGAAAGACTTCTTGATACATAATCTTGAGGGTCTATAATGCAAATAGATGTTCGGCACCGCTGAATTCTGATCTTCAGGTCTCTTTTAACAACAATTAGCGATGCTGATTACGAGCTGAGAGAGAACCGACTGGGTACATGGTCAAGCTCTCCAAGTTCAGCAATCATGCGCAGGTTTTGAGTAATGGCGGCTGCTTTGGATCGTCTCATGGTCGGCAAGACCGGATGCGAAGGGACGCGGAACCGCTCCCGATAATGCCCGCTAAAGCTCGATTATGGAGTAGGAGCGTCTAGGAGAAGGAACCTTGGAAGCGATACTTTGTCGATGGCTCTTCAAAGGATATAATAAGAGCTCTTCTGCATGCTCCACCATCAGTAAACGGTCACCCGCTTGACGCCGTCTATCTCCATCAGCTGCCTTACCAGATCCCCAGGGATCTTGCCCTCAGTAATTATGGTCAGCATGGGCTTCTCCACGAAGTAGGGGTCATCAGAGAGCGCCTGGCGGATGGACAAGCCATAACTGGCCACGGCGCTGGCCACGTCTCCCAGTAGGCCGGTCTTAGCGGCGTTTACAGGAGTTATCTCAATTACCCCCAGGCCCAATACAGGGGCCACCTCTCCCAGAAAGGTCAGGGAGCGCACATTTCGGAAGATCTTCCACAGCTCCTCATCCTCGCGAATGGCCATGGCTGTTGTATCCACTACCCGTCTGTCTACGTCCAGCTCTCTGGCAATCTGGGCGTGGGGTATCTCTATGCCTCCCGAGACGACTCTGCCTCGCTCGTTGATCTGAAATCCCCTCTGCAGTATGAGCCGGATTACCTTCTCCTGTGCCGGGAACCTTTTGAACTTGTTCAAAATCTCCTGCCACATGTTAAATCCGTTGAATATTTACTTAGATGTATAAAACTCTTCCTTAAGGATCCCGTCTTTGAGGTCTTCATCTACCTGTGAACGAATTGGGTTTCTCATTTAGGAGAACATCTCTTTAGGAGGCTCTCTATAATCTTTCCTGGCCTTGAAAATGGTCTCCTCCAGGTGCCTATTGGTGATCTTGCCCTCCTCCATGATGGCGTGATGAAGGGCAGCCTTTAGAACCTTCTCTACCAGGTCTCTTCCCGAGAATCCCTCTGTGAGCTTGGCAATCTTTTTGAGATCGACACCTTCCATCTCCACGGGGATGGTCAGAGCATTCTTCTCGAGGATGGCCAGCCGCTCGCCGTAGTTGGGGATCTTGAACTCGATCTCCTCCTCAAATCGCGAGCGTACGGAGCTGTCGATGAACTCGATCTTGTTTGTCGCGCCGATGGTGCAGACTCCTTTGCGGTTGTGAATTCCGTCCATCTCCGTAAGAAGGGAGTTTACAATCTCTGACACGTCCCCGCGCAGGTCCTGGTAGCGCCTGTCGAGGGCGATGGCATCGAGCTCGTCTATGAAGATGATGCATGGAGCGATCTGCTCTGCCTTCTCATAGAGGCTGTGAATCTGCCTGGCCCCCTCTCCCACGAACTCCCCAATGAGGGTGGTGGCTTTTACGGGCAGCATGGGCACCCGGGCCTCCCTGGAGAGGGCCTTGGCGATCATGGTCTTGCCAGTCCCGGAGACGCCGTAGAAGAGAATGTTCCTGGGAGCCCATCTTCCAAACCTCTCAGGCTCTGTCAGGAACTTCTCAATGATCTTGACCTTGCGCTTGGCCATCTCCTGGCCGACCACATCCTCGAAGAGGACGTCGTGCTCGGCCTTGACGGGCTCGGCCTGCTGCTCTACCTCAATAACGGTGTCTGATCCCACAATGGAGGTGCCAGGATAGACTTTTATGGCCTTGAAAGCGAAGTCGGGGTAGAGCCTGCGGTCGAATAGGTAGCAGCCAGGCTTGACCGTCTCCCCGAACCACTGCTCCCGGGCGTAGAGCTCGAAAAGCCTGGGGTCAGAGACCACAGGATGCTCCTGAAATAGGCTCTTGAGAGGGTAGCCGGCCGGCCTGAGAAGAACGTACCTCGCTCCCTTTGCCCTGCTCCTGTCCAAGCGGCCCCCCTGGCCCTTCGTCCCGCTCTTCTGGATGGATCGCACACTCAAAAGATTCCCTATTAAATAGTTAAAGGTATTGCCTTTTGATCGTCAGGAATTAATACTCCTTGCAACAAGCTCTTGGAAACTGCATTGAGTGAGGATCTTCATGGGAGGAAACGGAATAGCTTTGATTCTGATGCTGGCCGGATTTGTGATCGCTTTCATCGTTCCCATAATGGCTCTGACATTGCTCTTCTAAAAGCAGAAGCCGGCGCCGGAGCCTGCACATTTTTTATCTTCATTGAACCCGCCATTGGGTCGTGAACATCTAAATAATTTGAGTTTTATAATGCTTTTTTATTCCTAATGCTATATTTTTCCCTGATGTCATCTTCTTTCCCGCTCACTGCCGTCAGCTTTGATTTGCTCAAAATCGATGTGACCTGTATCACCAGGGCGGGGTGTCTGTCCATGCTGGTTTGGCTCGGCTCTTCTCTCCAGATCTGGCTGTCCTCGGTGTTTTTCCCCCAAGCTACGACTTCTCACTAATACTACTATGCTTCCTATTGTGTCGCACCGGTGCCTTTAGATCCCGCTCAAGGCCGCGGGCGGCAACCCTCCAGCGGTCGCGGGGAACACCATAGGCAGGAGCATGTCGAGAACGGTTGATCGATCGATTTTCTCTTCACTGTCTGGTTTGAGTAGATATGCACAGTAAGCGCGAATATAATTAAGCCCAATTTTTTATTAAACTTTTATTTTTATTCCGAAGAGCCTCTCAAACCTATCAAACTTTGCCCTCGCCCGGTATAGGTTCTGCCTGGTGTAAGGCTGGCCTCGCTCGTAAGCCAGCATATCCCTGATCTCTGCCGGGGTGAAGACCGCCTCCAGCTTCTCCCTGGGCAGGTAAGGAATGCTTTCTGCCTCCGCAGAGATCTCCAGATCCTCATCGCCAAGCCAGTTCCAATCCATATCATAGCGCATGAGCACCAGATGCTCTCTCTCGCATTTGGCCGAGACAAGCCAGTTCTGCTCGCATATATGGTAGGCTATGCTTTCCATCTCAGCCTGGCATCGGCTGCAGAATCCCACCATATTCTTCTGGATAGAAGCAGGGTCCAGCCTCTTTCCGTCGCAAAAAAGAACGCATCTCTCCTTGTCCAGATGGTTCATCTCCATCCCAGAACGTCGGCCATGCTGTAGACTCCGGGCTGGGCCTCGACCACCCATCTGGCGGCTTTGACTGCCCCGCTTGCAAAAGCCGTTCGGCTGTGGGCCTGATGCTTTATCTCCAGGCGCTCTCCTGTCCCGGCCAGGAGGACGGTATGGTCCCCCACGATGTCCCCAGCCCTGATGGCGTGGACTCCAATCTCATTTCTCCGCAGTTTGACTCCCTCGCGGCCGTAGATGACCTCCACCGGTCCGAGCACGCTTTTTATAACATCCACTGCCGCGAGAGCGGTGCCGCTAGGAGCGTCCTTTTTCTGGTTGTGATGGGCCTCGATCACCTCGATGTCGTAATCTCGCAGGGATGCCGCTGCCAGGCCCACCAGCTTCCAGAAGACGTTGACTCCCAGGCTGAAGTTGGGGGATATCACTGCCGCCACCCTTCCTTCGATGGCTTCCCGCATCCTCTCCTTCTGTAGAGTTGAGATGCCCGTGGTGCCCACCACCAGGTCTACTCCCTGGTCGGCCGCCGTACAGACGTTCTCCACTGCAGCGGCGGCCACTGTGAAGTCGATGAGCACCTCAGGCCGTGTCTCGGCCAGCACCTCTCTCATCTGCGAAGCGCTGGATACAATTGCCCCTCCCAGCAAGGGCGTGGCAGCTCCTGCGATGTCAAAGCCCGATACCAGCTCCAGGCCCTCCGCTCTGGCTATCTCCTGGATCACCAGGCCCCCCATCTTTCCAAGAGCTCCAGCGACAGCTACCCTTGTCATCTGCCTTCGCCCAGCCTTTCCACGATATCCTTCAGCGTATTTTCCTTATCCGGGCTCATGGGGGCCAGAGGAAGTCGCAGCGGCCCAGCCGCCAAGCCCATCAGCCGGCAGGCGGCCTTGACGGGGATGGGATTGGTCTCCAGAAACATCGACCTGACCAGGGGAGCCAGCTGAAAATGAAGCTTCCTGGCCTCGTCCAGGTCTCCTCTGGCCATGGCCTCCACCATTTCCACCGTCTTTCTGGGGGCCACATTGGCCACCACGGAGATAACGCCAGCACCCCCCAGGGCCATGATGGGCAGGGTCATGTCGTCGTCTCCCGACAGGACGACAAATCCAGTTTCCCGGGTCTGCTCTATGACCTGCGAGACCTGAGATATGCTGCCGCTGGCCTCCTTTATTCCTATTATGTTCTTCAGTCCGGCAAGTCTTTTCACCAGATCCGGCCGCAGATCGGCTCCGGTGCGCTTGGGAACGTTATAGAGGATGATTGGAATATCGCAGCTTTCGGCGATGATCTTGTAGTGCTCGAACATCCCGCGATCATTGGGCTTATTGTAATAGGGCGTGATCAAGAGCGCAGCGTCGGCTCCGGCATCGGCAGCATGCAAAGTGAGCTCCAGGGCTTCGCGGGTGTTGTTCGAACCTGTGCCTGCTACTACAGGAACTGTAGCGCAGTCGATGGCGACTTCCACCACACGCTTGTGCTCATCGAAGGTGAGGGTTGCCGACTCTCCGGTGGTGCCGCAGGGGACAATTCCCGAGATGCCCGCCTCCTGCAGAAACTCTATATTCCTTCTTAAGCCCTCCTCGTCCAGGCTGTAGTCGTCTTTGAATGGCGTGATGATGGCAGGCAGCACGCCTCTAAACATCTAGCTCTACCTCTCCTCGGCGCGTGGTCTTACGTCTCAGCACGCGGCTGACATAGCCCGCCACTCGGTTGCGGATGGTCTTGTTCTTGATATCTGTTAACTCGGATACCTTGAGCTTGTTCTCCTCGAAGTCCGTTCCAAAGGCACCCTCATGGATCTTCATGAGGTCCCTAGCAAAATTCTTTATGTAACTGGGCTTTACGCTTCCCATAATCAACACTCCAGCTAGAGCGATCTATAGCATCCATCAGCCTTTGATTTATATCTTCCCATTCTATTTGGCAGCCATCCTGGCCAGCTCCAGCGCTATCCTGGCCAGATCCAATGCACTGCTGCCCAGGAGCCAGACCAGGGGACCGGCTTCCCCATCTCCAGGATCCAGGAAGGCACGCGGGAGCTGGCCTGCATCCTCAGGTCCCCCCAAGGCATCTAAATGTCCTGCAGAGGCACCATCGCGGACGCTGGCTGCTGCCAAACCTAAAGAACGGCAATGGGGCAGGGCCTCTTTGCCCAGGATAATGGCCGCCCTGGCCTGGGGGCTATAGCTCATGGCGGCGAGAAGGCCTCTGGCCAGATGGCGGTCGGCACCAAACCTCACGCACCCTGGCCGCACCCCACCTCTGCTGCCCAATTCTCCCTCCACTGCGGCCACATCCTGTGGGGTTGAGGCGCCAGCAATGGCCATCCCAATGTTGGACCCCTTCTCGGCAAAGAGCCTCTCCAGCGGCTGCCTGGCAAGCATATCCACCGCCTCCTGCACCTCGGCCATGGCCGCAAACCTCTCCGCCCTGTCCAGCACTGCCCCTGCCTGGTTCACGGGATGGACACCCCGCCCCACCTCCTGGCTCCAGGAGATGGCCTGGGCGGCAAAGCCCTTGGCCTTCCAGGCGGCCTCTTTGAGGGAGAATCCTCCTGCCAGAAAGCAGGTCAGGGCTGCAGAGTAGGTGCAGCCCACGCCATGATTTCCCCCCATGACCCTTTGCCCCTTGAGAAGATGCACCTCCCCTTCGGCCAAGAGCAGGTCGGTGCAGTCCAGATGTCCCCCCTTCACGATCACCGCTCTTGCTCCATAGGAGGAGATCTCGCGGGCAGCCAGCTCCGCGCTCTCAATGTCCCCGACATATCTGCCTGTGAGGCACCGCGCCTCAAAGATGTTGGGGACGATCACCTCGGCTAGAGGAATCAGCTCCTCCTTCAAGGCCACGACTGCCCCGGGCTCAAGAAGCCCTCCTCCGGCTTCGGCCGCCATCACCGGGTCCAGGACCAGGGGAATTCTTGATCTCCGCATGTGCTCCGCTACCGCCAGCACTACCGGAGCGGAGTGGAGCATGCCTGTCTTGGCAAAGGCCACCTGAAAATCGTCGGATATGGATTTCAGCTGCTCCGCTACCGCCTCAGGCCCCAAGGGAAATACCCTCTGCAATCCTACAGTGTTCTGAGCTGTGACAGCGGTCAGCGCGGATGTGCCATGCCATCCCAGGATGGAGAAGGTCTTGATGTCCGCCTGTATTCCGGCTCCACCCCCGGAGTCGGAGCCACCTATGGTGAGCACAACCT
>Ga0315273_10014674_pt1 | contig 10100 bp, 7 predicted proteins | sample YL17G02_0_MG_FD_205753 | JGI IMG/M metagenome (GOLD analysis project Ga0315273, IMG submission 205753) | Sediment microbial communities from Yellowstone Lake, YNP, Wyoming, USA - YL17G02_0 | ecosystem: Environmental > Aquatic > Freshwater > Lake > Sediment | place: USA: Wyoming | collected... | reverse complement strand
TCCCAAGGATGGTCAGGCTCTTGTCTACCTCGAAGGGGCTGTACTGGCCAGGCCCAACCAGGATTGTGTCTCCCGCGCTCGCGCTGGCAATGGTCGCCTGGAGGTCCAGTCCCGACTGGATGGTGCTGGATGACGCGCAGGAGATGAAGACCAGCAGCACGAAGGCGAGAGCAGCCTCAATGCCTGAAGTGCCGCATCCCAGTGAAGACCATGGCCATTCCGTGTTCATCTGCAGCCCCTATAACCTCGGCGTCCCTGATGGAACCCCCGGGATGTATTACAGCAGTGGCGCCGGCTTTGAATGTCTCGTCCAGGCCGTCGCGGAAGGGGAAGAAAGAATCAGTAGCTGCCGCGGTGCCCTTTGTGCTCAGGCCGTGCTCTTCTGCCTTCTCCCATCCGAATCTAGCGGCATCCACCCGGCTCACCTGCCCCGATCCTATGCCGATGGTCTGGTTCTCAGTGGCATAGACCAAGGCGTTGGACTTCACATACTTGGCCACCTTCCAGGCGAATCTGAGGGCTTTGACCTCTGAATCCATCGGCGCGCGCTTGGTCACCACCTGCCACTCTTTGATGTCGTCTATATCGGCATCTTGAAGCATCATTCCCCCAAGAATGCTCTTCATGTAAAGGCCCTGGTAGAGCTCCTCTCTCCTCTCCAGCATGTCTCCCAGCTCCAGTATCCTGCGGTTTGGTCTCTCTTTTAGAGCTTTCAGGGCCTGGGGCTCAAAGCCTGGGGCCAGGAGAACCTCCACAAAGCTATCTCCAATGGCCCTGGCAGTATCTAAGTCCACCTGCCGGCTAAAACCCATAACTCCGCCGAAGGCCGATTTGGGGTCAGTGGCCAATGAACGCCGAAAGGCGCTCTCGAGAGTATCACCATAGGCAATCCCGCAGGGATTGGTGTGCTTTACAATGACAGAGAGAGCCTTTTCCACATCTTTTCCGTCATACTGGGAGAGGTCGATGAGCATCTCCAGCACCGCTTCAGCGTCCACTACATTGTTGTAGGACATCTCCCTGCCGTTGAGCTTGCGGGCCTGGTGAAGGCCCAGAGCCCCCCGTTTCCTGTACAGAGCCGCCCTCTGGTGCCAATTCTCTCCATATCTCAGGTCCTGCTCCTTTTGGTAGGCCTCTACTACATAGAGAGGCATGCCGTTCTGAAGGGCGGCCAGCTGCTGGGCATCGTTCTCCAGGCATCTGTAGAGAGCATGAGCGGCCAGGGCTCTTCTCGTCTCCTCGCCCAGACCTCCAGTCTGTCTTATCTCCTCCACAACCATTGGAGAGCGCCAGCCTTCCATAAGAACACAACATCCCATGCTTAGAGCGTGTCGAATGAGAGCTGTGCCTGAAGGATCCCTGACAAGGCTTGAGTCGCAGACCAAGAGACTGTCCGATCCATGGGAGGAGAAGCCTTTGCATATTTGCAGGCCAAGCTGCTCCAATCCCGGGAGAACTGAGGTTACTATCTGGGACTGATCGGCCAGGACAACGACTTGCCTGATCTGCATCGAACCTTGCATCCTTCATCGCTGGCGCTATTTTAACTTTATGACAGCTTCTTCGTGGCCATCCTTTCGCATCGGGAACCGACATCGGAAAGCTCGAATTCTTATAGGCGGAGCCGCTGCCATCCCAGGCATTACCAATTCTCGCAATCGATAAGCTTTAAGGAAATAAGGTATATCCAGATATTATGGCCGTGGAAGAGGCTCTATCTCACCATCCCCAAGGCCTGACCATCAGGTTCGAGATAACTCCCGGCGCCTCACAGCTAGCAGTGCCCTCCGGCTTCAATCCCTGGAGGAGATCTCTCGAGGCCCGGCTGACGGAGGAGGCCAGCCGTGGAAGAGCCAACCGACAGCTGATAAGGGAGGTGGCCAGAATATTTTCGCTATCCGAAGAGGAGGTCGAGATCCTCAGCGGTGAGAGGAGCTGTAAGAAAGTCTTGCTGGTGAAGGGACGGGGCGTAGAGGAGGCCGTTTCCCTCTTGAAGCTAAAGTAATCGATGATAAAAGGAAGAAGATGCAGGAGATACGTCAGAAGAAGACCTACGACCTGGAGGCCCTGGAAGAGCTGATAATCATGCTTATAGAGGCCTCCCGCCAGGGGGCAGCCATAATAGTAGAGGGAAGGCGAGATGAGATGGCGCTGCGCTCTCTGGGCGTCGTTGGACCAGTGATCATGGCTTCGCGCCGTCCTGCTCTGCACCTGGCTGAGGAGGTGGCACAAGGCTATTCCGAGATCATTCTGCTTACCGACTGGGATCGCAAAGGTGATGAAATGGCCATCACCATTGAGCAGCACTTGCGCTGCACTTCTTCCCGCACGGACCTGGAGATCAGGAGCCGGCTGAAGAAGCTGGTCAAGAAGGAGATCAAGGACGTGGAGAGCCTGGGAATCTACGTCGAAAGGATGCGGGAGATCAATAATAGCAAGCACTGGACATTGAAATGCTCAAGCCCTAGAGACGGCTTTCCCCCGGAATTGTAATCCCGCCGATTCACGGGCCACCATGCCATTTGTGTGAAACCAGGCCGCCCGTCTCAAAAAATGGCTAAGCGGCCAAGTGGCGCTGATCTGCCACTGTGGGCGAGCATGTATTGCAGGCTTGATCTCCAAAAAGCGCTGTCTTGGAAGGGCTTTTTGAATCCTTCGCGTTCCCAGAGCCACAGAGATCTTCTTCGAGCCTTTTTGGGGCCATGTCGGGAGCCTCATTTCTTATTTAACGGTCACCGCCAGAGCACTTGACCACCCGGAGGAGGCACCTTTGCTGTCGGTTGTCATTGCTTTCACCTGGTAGGTTCCTGTCTTTCTCCAGGTGTGGGATACATTTGCACTCTTGCCGGATAGAACAGAGCTCGTAACGGATATAGTTCCATCTCCCCAATCGAAGGTGTACTTCACGCGGTCTCCCTCAGGATCTTTTGCCAGCGCTGTGTAGATATAGGATGATCCGGCAGCAGCATTAGCCACTCCCACGGGCTTGGCTGGAGTGCCTGGTGGCTTATTTGAACTTACAGTTACCGACAAGGCACTCGACCATCCGGAAGCGGCGCCCTTGCTATCGGTGGCCGCGGCCCTGATATTGTATGTCCCAGCCTTGCTCCAGGCATGAGATGCGCCCGCGCTTGTGCCAGACGAAACAAGGTTTGTAACCGAGGTTGATCCGTCTCCCCAATTGAAGGAATACTTCACCTGGTCCCCCTCTGGATCTTTTGCATTGGCAGTGTATCCGCAAGAAGATCCCACAAAGGCGTTGGCAGATCCTGAGGGCTTGCTTGGGACGCTCGGAGGCTTGTTTGAATTTACGGTTATCGTCAAGGCACTCGACCAGCCAGAAGAGGCGCCTTTGCTGTCCGTAGCCATGGCTTTGATCATATAAGTGCCTGCGTTATTCCAGGCATGAAATGCGCCTGCAATTGTGCCAGACGGAACCAGGTCTGTTACAGAGCTGGATCCATCTCCCCAATAGAAGGTATACTTCACCTGGTCTCCCTCAGGATCTGTCGCAGACGTGCTATAGCTATAAGATGATCTGGCGGCGGCATTGGTTGCTCCTGAGGGCTTGCTCGGGATGCTTGGAGGCTTGTTTGATTTCACGGTTATCGTCAAGGCACTCGACCAGCCAGAAGAAGCGCCTTTGCTGTCCGTAGCCATGGCTTTTACCATATACGTGCCTGCGTTATTCCAGGCATGAGATGCGCCTGCAATTGTGCCAGACGGAACCAGGTCAGTGACGGAAGGAGATCCGTCTCCCCAATCTAAGGTATACCTTACCTTGTCTCCTTCAGGATCCCTTGCTGAAGTAGTGTAGCTGCAGAGCGATCCCGCGGCAGCTTCAGAGGATCCTGATGGCTTGCCCGGCGTGTCTGGCGGACTGTTACTGTTACTTTGCCCGTATTCGATGTCCAGAGTCATCCAGTAGAAGGCGTATCCCAGGCTCTTATATTTGCAGCTGTAATCTATGTTCATATTCATCCGGAAGAGTCCATTGGGGCGGTTAGAGGAGGCTCCCCAGCTGTTGAGCATGATCCAATAGCGATTGCTGGGATCGGTATCGTCGTAACCAACACATAGCACAGCATGTCCGCCTCCAGTATTGTAGTTGTACGTCGTTCCGCATGCAAAATCCGGATTCCATGTCTGGCTCTCGGCCTTGGTGTTCCAGAAGCTATAGAAGTTAGACCAAGCTGAGCTGTCGGGCAGCATGAAGGCAAACCAGATTGCTTTGCCTTGCTGCAAGACATTCTTGATATTGGAGATAGCAGTTTCCTTTTCCACCCCCTGAGTGGGTATGCTTCTGGCCTCCACGGAAAGCAAAGGATAGTTGGGATTAGTAGATATAGAGGTAGAGGGCACGCTGGAAGAATCGTCCTCGCAGTACCTGCCCCCGTCTTGCCACTTTGCATTGGCATTGGACCAGGGCACAGCCATCCTTTTGCTGCTGTAGAATTCGGAAACATCAAGGATCCAGCCGCCGCAGCAAGCCCAGCAGTTTTTGCAGTTGCCGCCATTGAAGTTTGAGTTCAAGTACTGTATAGATAGACGGTCCTTGAATCCGTTCTGCAACGCATTATCAATCTCCATCACTCCGGTTCCCGCCCAAGCCCAGCAGTTGCCGCAACGCCCCTGATTACGCTCTGAGGGCGTATATTGCAGATAGCCCAGAAGGCTGTAAGATGCTCCCGCTGCCTGGGCCAGCTGGGCCTCGATCTTCGGGCTAAGATAAGCTCGGGGAGCTCCTTGGTATTGCTCCATCCACCTGCGCGCTTGCTCCGGAGTAGGATGCATCAGGGGATAGTCAACGCCTGGAGATATTGCTGGAAGGGCATGTACATTGCCGAAGTCCAGATGATGAGCGGCTGTATCAGTGAGAGTTACCAAGTAGGGGCCGCCTGGTGCGGTTTGATTCCAGCCGTCCTCAACCTCTTCGGCCACTGCATACTTGCCAGGCTCCATGCCATCAAAACGGTAATATCCGGACTCATTTGTCGTGGTGCTGAATATCCCGGAGCCGTCAAGGATCAGCCTGATCTTCCAGCCGGAAAGACCAGCCTCGCCGTAATCCCTTATGGCATTGGCATTCGCATCCTCAAAAGCAGTGCCATCAATGGAGAGGCCGCCGAAATCTTGAACTTGACTAATATTATTATACGTTAAATTTACGTTCGTCTCACCTTGACCGGAGACAAAAGATATCCAAAATATTATGATGACCAAATACGTCGATGTCAGCTTGTTTCTCATCTGTATCATCTTCAGCAATTTTTAAACTAAGTTATCATTTTAAAAATATATACTTTTCCATTGATTACCCAGCCGAGTATTTCGAAGTCTGCACTAGTGTTTCCGCCAAAGCCATTGGCCTATAGTCGCTCAATTAGCGAATGCAGTGCGATTTTCTGCAAACTAAAATGATTGATCATAGCCCCGCCTCCCCATCAGGGAAACTATATCTACAATCAACGAGGTTGGACGAGGGTTCAACATGGCGTCATGGCATTCTCTTACTGCAAAGGCGGGGCTGGACAAGCTGAAATCAGGTCCGAATGGCCTCGGGGAGGAGGAGGCTTCTCAAAGGCTTCTCCAATACGGACGTAACAGGATTGAAAAGGTCTCGAAGGCCAGTCCTCTCGCGTTGTTCCTGAGTCAATTCAAGAATTATCTGACTATAGTGCTGATATTCGCAGCTCTGATCTCAGTGATCGCAGGGGAGAACACCAACGGCTATGTTATACTGATAATAGTCGTCCTTGTAGCCTTGATTGGCTTTATTCAGGAATACAAGGCCGAAAGGGCCATGGACGCCCTCAGAGAGATGGTTTCTTCTGAGGCGGATGTCATTCGCGACGGCAAGATGATCTCCATCCCCTCAGAAGAACTCGTTCCTGGCGATGTGATTTACCTGGAGGCGGGCGATCGAGTACCCACTGATGGACGGATAATCGAAGACACCTCTCTGGAGGTAATCGAGGCCTCTCTGACTGGAGAGTCACTCCCTGTTGAAAAATTTTCCAGGCCGCTGGGCGAGGAAACGCCTCTGGCAGATCGAAGAAATCTCGTCTTCATGGGCACCATCGTCACCCACGGCAACTGCCGTGCTTTGGTTACGGCTACGGGTTCAAGCACAGAGATCGGAAGGATATCAGGACTTATTGAAAAAGAACCCGAGGAGCCTCCCCTCAAAAGAAAGCTGGAGCAGCTCGCCAAACGCCAGGCACTCTTGGTATTGATGGTGTCGGCGCTGGTTTTTTTCATCAACTTGAGCAGGGGCTATTCAATCATCGAGACATTAATAACCTCAATAGCGCTGGCGGTGGCAGGCGTCCCTGAGGCCCTGCCCTTTGTCGTGACTTTAGCCCTGGCCTATGGGACGCAAGGAATGGCCAGGAAGAATGCCATAATTCGCAGGCTTCCCGCAGTCGAGACGCTGGGATCTACTACGGTCATCTGCACCGACAAGACGGGCACTCTGACTACCGGCCAGACCATGGTCAGAGAGATTTATACCTATAGGACTGTTGAGATCACGGGATCCGGCTACGCTCCTGAGGGTGCTTTCCTTTTTAACGGGAGAGAGGTGAACCCAAAGGAAGAAGATCTGGCCGGAGTTCTCAGGATCGGCATCCTATCCAATAATGCCAGCTTGGAGAGGGCCAACGGCAGCTGGAGAATAGTCGGAGATCCCACTGAGGGTGCCCTCATCGTCGCGGCAAAGAAGGCAGGCCTTCTCGACGATGTGCGAAAAGAATGGAGGGAGATCCTCGAATATCCCTTCGACTCCGATCGCAAGATGATGACTACGGTGAACCGATCAGATGCCCAAGGAATCGTGGTGGCGGCAAAGGGTGCACCTGAGGTCTTGCTCAGCCGCTGCAGCTCTCTTTTCGAAGCAGGCGGAATCAGGCCTATGAAAGATGCCGACCGTCTCGCCATCCTGGCCAGCTCTGACCAGATGGCGGGAAAGGCCCTAAGGGTTCTGGCCATGGCCTGGAGGCCTATTGAAGAGGGCAACTATGAGAGGGAGCTGGTCGAGTCCGGGCTCATCTTTGCGGGGCTGGTTGGCATGATAGATCCGCCCAGGCCGGAAGTACTGGAGGCCATCACCGTCTGCAAGCAGGCTGGCATCCGGCCGGTTATGATAACCGGAGACCACCGTCTGACGGCCAAGGCCATCGCTGGGGAGCTGGGCATAGGCAACGGAGAAGTCATAGAGGGATTTGAGCTTGAAAAGATGAGCGATGGGGAGTTGGCCGCCAGGATTGAGAACGTCTCAGTCTTTGCCAGAGTCACTGCTGAGCATAAGGTGCGGATCGTAGAAGCTCTGCGCAGGCAGGGCCATGTCGTGGCCATGACGGGCGACGGAGTGAACGATGCCCCGGCTTTAACGGCAGCTGATATCGGCGTCGCCATGGGCAGGACGGGGACAGAGGTGGCGAAAGAGGCTGCAGATATGGTCATCGCTGATGACAACTTTGCCACCATCGTAGCGGCTGTCGAGGAGGGCAGAAGGATCTACAATAATATCCGGAAAGCGACCTCGTATCTGCTCTCCGTGAGCTTCGCCGAGGTGGCCACCATCTTTATAGGAGTGATGATGGGACTGCCGGTACCGCTGCTGGCTGTGCAGATATTATGGATCAATGTGGTAGCAGAGGAGTTTCCAGCAATCGGGCTGAGCACGGAGCCCGTCCACGCCAAGATAATGCGCAAGAGCCCCCGGAACCCTCGCGAGCCGATGCTGTCTAGAAGCCTGACTATCTATACGCTGGGAGTGGCAGCAGCAGTAGTTGCGGGCACCCTGGGCCTGTATATCATCGCTTTGCAGTCGGGTGAGAGCCTGAGCTATGCCAGGACTATGGCCTTCGTTGGTCTGGGCTTCTTCACTGTGTTCAACTCATACAGCAGCAGGTTCCTGGATGAGTCAGTGCTGAAGATGAATCCCCTGAGCAATAAGAAGCTGATTCTGGGCATAGCCGCATCTGTGATGACCGTATTTGCGGCCATCTACCTGCCATTTCTGCAATCGATCTTTGGCACAGAGCCTTTGAGAATCGATAGCTGGCCTTGGATAATTATGGCTTCCATGCTGGTGATCCTTGCCGCAGAGATATTGAAAAAGCTGGTCCCAGACCTCGGAGACTAGGATCGGAAGGGCTTGCCGCAGTTGACAGGAGAGCCCGGAACCATTTAGCAATGTTATGTTGTGATTGAAGGCTTCTTGGCTTCCAGGGGTCCTCTCCTCCCAGGCATCTCGAAAAGCTCAAAGCCCTTCCAAGAGACCTCTTGGCAGGGCGAAAGTGGGCAAAAGCGTCAGTTAAGAAAAGTCTCATCAATATTGCATCTGATATCAATTTTGCCCATCCAAATGGCCATGATAGGGCACGGCGGATGAAATAGAACCATCTAATTAGGTTTCAAGGCAAAAGGAACGTTCCTAATCCTTTTGAGCGATCGATCAACCGCTGGAATTCCGGCAAGCTCAAGCGTTCGTTCGATATCAGCCTTTTATATCGTTCAGATGAGAGTTGGGACCAGGGAACGGTGCAGCTTAGTCTGCAAGACGAGCCGTTCGCGAAAAAATTGAAATGTGAGGTACAATTCGATGAAAAAAGGTTTAGGATTTGCCATAATGGCCTTGACAGCAATTCTTGCGGCACCGGCCCTCGCCGATATGCCCCAGAGGTGCGGCCTGGCCGAATCATGTCATGGAGACGGCCTTGGAGGCCCACTTGGCTGGATGCTGCTGGTGGACGATGCCACTAGAGATAACTTCCAGAATATGACCATAGCGGAGATAGAGGCGCTAAAAGAGCAGAAGAGCCTAGAACTCCTGAATATGACCCCGGCCCAGATTGAGGAGAAGAGACAGCAGAAGATGAAAGAACGAGAAAATATGACGCGTGCGGAGCTGAAAGATGCCATGCCGAGGGCTCTAGGAAAAGAGAGGTTTGGCAGCAAGTGCCCAATGGGAGAGATAAAGGAGCCGGAATTCTGCCAGGGGAACGGAAGAGGCATCGGCCTTGGTCCTTTCATGGATCATCCATTCCTGCTTATGGACAACTTGACTGAGGATGAGCTGAACAACATGACTTTGGCTGAGATCAAAGAGCTAGAGCAGAAGAAGATGGAAGAGCTCAACAACATGACCCTTGCCGAGATTGATAAGCTGAGGCTGCAGAAAAGGAGTGGGCTGGATAATATGACCCTCGGCGAGCTGAAGGAGAGAAGAGGGCATCCAGGCAGAATGGATGCATGGGATGGGATTCGGGCCGGAGATGCCCCCGGCAAAGGCTGAGGGGGCTGTTCCGGGTCCCGGAAAATAAGAGATAAGGCCATGATATGGCGATGATGCATCCCCTCCTGTGACAGCACCTCAAGATGGCTGGATCCGAGAGATGATCCAGCTATATTTTTTTACTTATATAATTTAACATATCGAAAGGAGAATCCAGCAAGCCGAAAGGAGAATCCAGCAAGCCACAAGAAGGTCGATTCAGATGAGGTTGAAGATATCGCGATCAAGATCCTTCAGAGACGAACGGGGTAATACAGGCCCTGGAGGGCAGTAGCGCTCGGCCAATGGGCATAAGGCGACAGGAATGATCACTCTCAATAAAATGCTGCTATGTGCAGGGCTGGCGGTCCTCCTGCTGACCATGGCAGAGATAGCCTCTGCACAGCTTGTGCCCGCAGATATGCAGCCGGGGGAGAGAGAGCTGGAGCCTTTTGATCTGGTGGAGGGTGCGGGATTGCAGCGAGCCTGCCCTCGGCCTGCGGCAGTGCCAGCCGAGGTGCTGTTGAGCGCACGCGGTTTCGCCATTAAGGGTAATAAGACTCGCATTTTGGAATTGGTTGTCGAGAGCATGAGACTTGTGGACCCCGCCCTCGTCCGAAGGCTTCTATCCTCCAACAAGAGCCTGGAAGAGATAGAAGATATGATCAGAGCCGAGCAGGGGGAGGCGACTCACCGGGGAGCCATCAGACTAGACAAACACCTGAGGGTTTCGAAAAACGTTTCTATCGTTAACTATATATACTATTAAAACTATAATATAGTTTCATGAGGAATCTCATTGATTATGCCATAAGAGTAG
>Ga0315273_10014673_pt1 | contig 10100 bp, 5 predicted proteins | sample YL17G02_0_MG_FD_205753 | JGI IMG/M metagenome (GOLD analysis project Ga0315273, IMG submission 205753) | Sediment microbial communities from Yellowstone Lake, YNP, Wyoming, USA - YL17G02_0 | ecosystem: Environmental > Aquatic > Freshwater > Lake > Sediment | place: USA: Wyoming | collected... | reverse complement strand
GTCGGTCTCGCCTGGGTTCGCTGGACCCTTGCTGACGCGTTCGAGCAGATGGGGCGCCCGGATTCGGCTGCGGCATACCTTGAGCGGAGCGCGTCCTCTCCGTTCGCCGACTGGGCGTCCCCCTACCTGCACCAGAGACTCACGCTCCTCGCTTTGCGCTTGGGTCGGATCGCGGAGGCCGAGCGCCATCTCGCGGCGGCGGAGAAGGCCTGGGACCGGCCCGATCCGGCCATTCGCCGCCTGCTCGAGGAAGCGCGCCAGGCGGTCCAGAGCGCCCGCGGGATGGCCCGGCCGGAGCGCGGCCGCTCGTAGACGCGGTCGCGTCGGCACGCCCCGTACCTCCAAGCTGAATGCCCGGGTGCAGCGGAGGCCCCGCGCGTTCCCGCCGGCGCTCCCTCAGAAGCCCACCTGCATGCCGATCCGCCCCGCCATCGGGGGCTGATACGCGATCGGCTGCCTGTAGTTGGCGTTTGGCGTGGTGGGATTCCCGTTGTCGTCCACGGCCGCGTAGTGGAGTTCGTCCACCTGTGTGGTGCCACGGGGGTTTCCGACGTGCAGCACATCCAACTGCACACGGAGGTGCGGAGTGCGCGTGCGCATGACTTCGTACGCCAGCCGCAGGTCCAGGTTCCACAAGGCCGGCGTCCGCCCGCCCGTGCCCCGCTGGACCAGGAACGAAGGATAGAACGTTCCGAATTGGCTCCCCGCGAATTCATTGATCGGGGAGCCGGACTCGAACGTCAGGAAGGCTCCGGCCGCCAGCCCAAATTCCGTCGTGGACGCCGCGCTCAGCTTGAAGACGTGCGTGTGGTCGTTCGGCAGGTACCCGGTGCTGTTGACGGCCTGGTTCGGCGTCGAGAAGGTGGTTACACTGCCCGGATTCGCATACGACAAGTCCGAGTCGAACAGCCCAGGGTAGTTCCCCCAGCTTCGCGACAGCACATAAGAGGTTCGATATCGGATCTTCCGCCAGGTTCCGTCGGCGGAGATCTCGAGCGCGGTGTACTCGCGCTTGGGGGCCGGCAGGAAGTCGAACGTGCCTTGGCCCGGCGTGCCGAGCACGGGACTGCCGGAAGCCCCGATGCCCCACTGATAGCTCGAACGCAGATCGCGGCGCATTCCACGCACGGTCAGCCTCGTCTGGGCACCCAGGAGGCGCTCGTAGCCGACAGTGAACTCATCAAAGTTCTCGGCATGGAGGTCGTTCACCCGCGGAGCATCCGACTCAAGGCCCGTGTAGTCGAACGCGCTGTCCGGTGTTGCGCCCGGCTGCCGCGGGTCCACCGAGTAGTAGGACCAGTCGGCGTGATAGTCCGTGAACCAGAGCACCGGAATGTTCGCCGGCAGGGTCTGGTAATAGCGGCCGTACGAGCCGAACACGCGCTGGGCGCCGATCGCGCCGGGTTGCCAGCTGAACCCGACCCGCGGCTGCCACTCGTCGGTGATGCTCTGGTCGGTGTTACCGCTCGCGCCGACCAGGTACTGCGCCGACCAGCGCAGGCCGGCGTTGAGCGTCCAGCGATCCCCCAGTCGCCATGAATCCTGCAGGAACGCCGCCGGACTGCGATTGTGGGCCGTCCCACTGTAGTACTCGACGTGCCGGAGATAGGCTGCGACATCGAGGCGCTCGATCCAGTCGCCGTACGCGCTGCTCACCACCTCGGCGTCCTCGTAATCGACTCCCCCCGCGATGGTGTGCGGTCCCCGAAGGAGCGTTCCGTGGAGCGTCAGGCTCGTGCGGTTGCGGTCATCGTGGTTCCAATGACCATAGCCCCCCGAAGTCGTCCCCTCGACGTAGTCCCAGACGAGCTGCTCCGACTGCCCGAAAGCCGTGGCGGGGTCCTCCAGATTCCGGCTCAGCAATCGCGCGGCGGTTGCCTGAAGCAGGAACGACCGGCTCGGGGCGACCGTTGCCCGGAGGGACGTGGTCACTCCTCCGGACTGGATGCGTCCCAGGAGCGGATCTGGGTTGAGGACGGTGGTGACCCCGGACAGCGGCGCATTCACCGCGTCCTGGTCGGTCGGATCCCCGAGCACGGACAGCTCGACATTGGTTGCGGCACTGGCGCGCCAGGTCAACTTCCCGGCGAAGCGCAGGATCGAGGTCTTGTCGGTGTAGTTGCCGAATCCGGTGATCTCTTTCTCGACCTGGTCGACCCCCGGGTTCAATGCAGCCGAGTACCACAAGCGGTCGCGCAGCACGGGTCCGCTGACGCGCGCACCGTAGTCGTAGACGACCGACGCGCCTTCGGTCACCGAGGGCGCCACCCGCGGGTCGGCCGCCAGCGCTCCCGGCTGGGTGAAGCCGAAGACATTCCCCTCGAGATCATTCGTGCCCGAGTAGGTGATCGCGTTCACCAGCGCGCCTAGGGCCCGGCCGTACTGCGCCTCGTACCCACCCGTCTTCACGTCCACCTGGCGTACGAAATCGTAGGGCAAGCTGGTTGCCCGATCGGCGGACCGGGTGTCAGTCACGTTCACGCCGTCGATGTAGTATTGGTTCTCGAGGCCGGTGCTGCCCGCCACGTTGAGCGGATCGCCGCGGTGGCTGTCGTTGACCTGCGGCAGGATGGCGATGAGGGCCTTGTAGTCACGCTCGACGGGTAAGGCGTCGTAGTCCTTGGCGTCGAGGACGCCACCGGCCGTGGTATGCACAGGGTCGAGCAAGAACCGCTGGACGACCGCCTCGACAGGTTTCAACTCGATTGGTTGCGTCGCGAGCGTCAACGGGCCGACGGCAGTGGTGCGCCCCAATTGCACCACGATCTCGCGGACCTGCAGCGGCTGCAGGCCCTGCCGGGCAGCGTTCAACGTGTAGCGGCCAGGGGGCAGAAGGAGGAGCTGGAAGAAGCCGTCGCGATTCGTCGTGGTCTCGCGCGAGCCTTGCAGGTGGGGCCCGGAGACGGTGATGCGCACCTCCGGCTCAGGCTTGCCTTCCGGGCTGAGGACCGTGCCTTGCACGGCACCGGTGATGTCTTGGGCCGCGACCGGAGCGACGGCCGCGGCCAGGATGATCACGCCGACAATCCATCCGACTTGATGCGAGCGGATTGTCACACCCATTCCGGCCTCCTGCGGGCATCATGAGTTGCCGATGACGCTCGGGATGATGGGACGGCAGCCTCGCTCGACAGCGGGATAACCTACGCCTGGCCCAGGCGCGCCGCAACAGGGCACTTCTAAGCGCAGGGCCTCGAGCGGAGTCACCTCCTGGGGGCGGCTCTCTTGGAGCGGACACCCGGGGGCCACATCCCGGGAGGGCGGTACGGCTGGCGGGGACCCTGCGAACGACACCGGGCGCTATGGCGCCTTACTCCCTCCCGAGGGAAGTTCTCGGGTCCGAGCTGCACTAGTTGGCCAAGGTCAGGCTCTGTAACTCGTTGAAAACCGCGAGAACCTCCCTCGGCGGCGCCAGACACAGAGTTCGAAATGAGTCGATTATGCGGACCCAGTTTGAGAACCCCCTGCATCGTTATCCGGTGCAGGGGGTTTCGCGCCCGAAGGATCAGGACCCCAGTTGAGACAGCGGAACTTCTCGCTGGCCGACGGTGAGCCGAGGCAATTGCGAGCAGTGGGGGAGGCGCCTCATTTGGTGTGCGAGGTGTAACGAGCCCCGGCGGGAGACTGCCGGGTCAGCATGTTCGAACATCGCCCGCCCAAGAATCCGCGGACGCGACGCTGACGCTCGCAGCAGCGCCCGCTGCTCAGCTTCGGCACGGGTCTGGGGCAGAGGTGGGGCATCGGGCTCCTGGGGGTACCTTCGTGGCCTTCTGAAGCGCCCCTGCCATCTCGGCTGGTAGCGCACGGAGCTGGCAGGCAGCCGGCGCTCGCGGCTCAGCGGTGAAGCGCTAGGTGGATCCCTTCCCTCGCGCCGTCCATGGCGACGCGGTGAAGTTTGCTAATGGCCCTGCGCGCTCGTTGCGAAAGCAGCCCGCTTGTAACCGTTGCGTTCGAGGATTGCGAAGATGGCTTCCATCGTGTCGGGGTCGAGCGCCTGCGTTCGCGCCAGTATCCAGCCGTACTTGCGGTCCGGCGTGCCGACGATCGCCCACTGGTAGTTCTCGTCCAGACCAATGATCCAGTAGTCACCCCAGAACGGACGCCAGCCCAGGAAACTCACAAAGCTCACCTTGAGTCTTGCGTTCGTGCCCGTGTCGACGACCTTCGCGACGCCTGCGGCCTGCTCCGCGCTGCCGTCATTCTTGATGCACCGATTGACGACGTCAACTTGACCGTCACCGCGCACGCTGTATTCGGCTGTAGTGCTGCGCGCACATTGTTTCTGGAATCGGTTGGGTATCTTCGCGATCTCGTACCAGATGCCGGCGTAGCGGGCGAGGTCGACGGAGCTCACCGTCGTAACGGGGCCCGCGGCGCTCGAGTCCGCAGCAACAGAAGCCGCGCACACGGCACTCACCGGCAGCGCGGACGCCACCAGGAGAAGAAGAAGGAACCCAAGGATATATCTCATGCGGCGATAGTAGCAGATGGGGCTTCCGACTTTCGTGTGGCTGGAATCGCTGGCCGATTCGAGCGTGGACCTGCGCCCGCGGGCGCTAATTGCCGACTTGGGCAGCCTTTGCGTCAAGGAAGCCGTTGCAGTTGGCCCCGACCCCGGGGAGAGAAGCCCCGGACGCAAGCAAAGCGGCTCTGGGCGCGCCCGGATTGGCACTTGCCCCGCTCCTGCCGCATGGAATCACCCACACGATCCCGGGAAGACCCTAGCAGATATGCCTCTCTCTTGTTGGCCTGACGTGGCAGTTCGCCGATTGACGCTTCCCACAGCCGCTTCCTCGGCCGTACGTGCCGTGACTGATGCCGCGGCGGCGACAGAGATCGCGCACCGACATCCCCGCGTCCTCGGTCCGGTGCCGCTGGGCGATCTCCCGCCGGAGGCGCACGCGTCCTCGCGGCGCGCCGTCGGGAAAGAAGATGTCGCCCACGTCGAGACCGCCGACCTCCAGCAGCCGCAGGTCAGAAGCGAGCGCGAGGGAGGACCGCGGGTCGTCCTGCGGATGCGCGGCCATCGCCCGCCGCAAGCGCCGCTGCTCGGCTTCGGTCGCGACCTGGGGAAGATCCTCGGCGGGGAACCGAGGAAAGGCGGTGATCGCCCCGGCCCTTTTCTCCCTGTGGAGGGGGCTTTTCGGGGGCGGACCGCTCTAGCTGGCGAAGGTCAGGCTCTCTAAGTCGTTGAAGACCGCGAGCACCTCCCCCGTCGGCACCAGGCACAGAGTTCGAAATGAGTCAACTATGGGGAGCCACCTTGGTCGGTGTACGAACCGCATCATCGAGGCCCGGTGAATCATCGCCGGGGCGCTTGGCATTCGGGACGACTCCAATCGCAGGAGGCAGTACGAGGCGGCCTGGTGCAAGGCATTGCGACCTGTTCCTAGGAGTCTCGTGAGCGGTTCGTGCCCCCGTCGGGGCCCAAGAAGGACGACTTCGCTCTCGTTCAGACCTGTGGCGACCTTCCGAGGAGAAGGCACCACGCAAAGAGGGCGAGGGCTAGACGGCCCGCCATGGGGGCGGCAGATCGGCTGGTCGCCCCCGTTCCTCGGGCCGCCGGCGGGGGCTCGTCACTTCGCCCCGAAGTAGGGGCGAACGGCCGGCTTGGGCGCCGGGGCCGTCTCCTGCGGCGGCCCCTTGGGATCCCAGGCGCTCAGGATCTTCTCCTTGAACCGTTCGAACATCACGCCGCCGCTCTCCTCCATGGCGAGCTGGAAGAGAACCTCCATGTAGCCCGTCTGCGCCGCCCCCAGAAGCGCCCGCTCGCCACGGTACGCCGTCGTGAAGTCGGGCGCCGTGAAGGTGACGGTCCCGTCGCGGTAATCCACACCTGGGACGCCGTCGAGCACGTCCAGGCTGGCCGGCCACTCCGTTCGCATCTGCGCCTGGATCGGCTCGGCGAGCCTCGCTGCCCGAGCGTGGGCGATCTGCCTCACGGCGCGCTCCGCCTTGGCCCGCATCTCAGCGCGCACCTCGGCCCCCGGCCGCAGCTCGGCGTCGTGCGTGCCCTTGGCCCGCTTGACCGTCACGTACTGGAGCCAGTCCATCCAGGCGAGCTGCTCCGCCAGCCTGTCGTCCCCCGTGACCAGGAGGAGCGGGACCCCAATCCGGCCCCACGAATAGGCGAACAGCTCGGCCTCGCACAGTGGCATGTCGTTGAGGATCCACTCCGTCCCGATGTTGACGGTGTGGGCGGCAAAGCCCCCGCCTCCGGTCCGCGAGTGCATGGCTACCGCGACGATGCCGTCGTACACACCCTCCTGCAGCAGGTCGGTGTAGACGTCGAATCGCTTCGGCCAGGCGATCATGCGCGCCGGCGGAGCCAGTCGGCTCACGAGGATGTCTGGCTCGGGGTTGAAGCTCCCGTGCGCGTCCACCACGACGATGGAATCGGCACCGCCGGCCGCCAGGCCCGCTACCACCGCGTTGACGTCCGCCGTGAGATCCTCGCGGGCGGACCCGTACTCCACCGTGCCGAAGTTCACCGAGCGCGTGGAGTTCTGCCCTGAGGTCCCCTCCATGTCATAGTAGAGGAGGATACGGATCACGCCATCGGTGTCGGCTGCGGCCGGGCCTGTGGTCCGCCCGCCCGCGGACTCGGGAGCCGCAGCGCGGCCGGGGGCCGCCCCAAAGCCCAATCCCAGGGCAAGAAGCCACAGGCAAATCCACGCGCGACCGGGCGTCTTCCTCATCTCGCACCTCCTCGTGGGCGGTTTGCTGCGCAATCCGGAAAGGCGGATGGCCCGGTCGGGGAGCGGCCGGAAAGGCACCGCGGCGATGCGACTATCGGCGCCGCCACCCGACCGGGGCGGACCTCGCGCGCGACCTCCCCTACGCGGGCGAGGCGCGGCGAGTTGCGCGCGGCACCGGCGATGCGCCCGTCCGATTCGCCGTCGGGGAGGAAGTGATTGCCGACATCGAGGCCGACGATTCCGGAGCCCTCGGCCTGTGCCCATAGCCGGAGAGCGGGCCAGGTGGTCCCCCGGATGGTTTGCCGTCGCCCGCCGCAGGCGCCGCTGCTGGGCTGCGGTAGGGGTCGGTGGGGAGATCATCGGCGCGGAATCGCCGAGACATCCTGGCCGCCTCAGCCCTTTTCTCCCTCAAGAGGGAGATTCCCAGCGCCACGGCGCTCTAGCTCGCCAAGGTCCGGTCTTGTAACTCGTTGAAAACCGCGAGACCCTCCCTCGGCGGCGCCAGACACAGAGTTCGAAATGAGTCGATTATGGGGAGCCAGTTATCCGAAAGGCCGTCGGACGGCGATCCGGCGGCCTATTCGGCTTCCTGGGACTCTGGGTGGAGACGCTCACTGCAAAGCGCGGCGTTGCGATCGCGTTGAACGCGATCGCAGGCTATTCCCCTGGCTTGGCAGGGGTTGAAGGCTGAAGCGAGGGCGTGGCCCCGGCGGCGAGGCTCAGGACTCAACAGGTGCGACGAATCAAGCAGGTCGAGCAGGCAAGGCGATTAGGGGTGAAGAAACAAGAGCTTACGGCCAGGAAGGGGAATGGCCTCCCGGGCCGTTCCGAGCCCGCGCATCAACGTGCGCGCGGCGCTCCCGATGCACGAAAGCCCGCGCTTTACGATGAGCGTCTCCAGCCTTGGCGCCCGGGCGGCATGCGCCACCCTTTCAAGCTACTCCTTGCCTCCCTTCCAGTGTCGCAGTCGCGCGACCTCGTCGGAGAGCTGCCCCCACACCCGCTCGGCCTGCTTGCGCTTGCGCGCGTCGTGGCGGAGCTCGAAGGCCTGTGCCTCCCGCTCGAGCTTCCGGTAGTGCCCCACGCGGTCGGCGTCAAGCTCGCCCGACGCCACCGCCTCCTTCACGGCGCAGCCCGGCTCCGTGTCGTGGCGGCAGTCTCGGTACCGGCAGCGCGCGGCGAGGACCGCGATGTCCCCGAAGACGGCGCCCAGGCCCTCTTCATCGACCAGCTGCAGCTCCCGCATCCCCGGCGTATCGAGGAGCAGGCCGCCGCCGGGGAGAAGGACGAGCTGGCGGTGGGTCGTGACGTGGCGGCCCCGCCCGTCGCTCGCCCGGACCGCGCCGGTGGGCATCCGTTCCTCACCGAGCAGCAGGTTGACCAGCGTAGACTTGCCGGCTCCGGAAGAGCCGACCAGCACCGCCGTCATGCCGTCGCGGATACGCGCCCGCATCGGCGTGATGCCCTCGGCGCGCAGTGCGCTCGTCACGTCGATCGGGACGCCGGCGCAGCGGTTCCCGACCTCGGCGACGCGGCCGGCCACGTCGTCGCAGAGGTCGGCCGTGTTGAGGAGCACCGCCGGCTGGGCGCCGCTCGCCCAGATGCGGGCGAGGTAGCGCTCGATCCTGTGGACGTTGAAGTCGGCGTCGAGGCCGCAGACGACGAACACCAGGTCGACATTGGCCGCGACCACCTGGCTGCGGGCCTCGCCACCGGCGGCGCCCCGGGTGAAGACCGTGCGCCTCGTCAGGACCCTCGCGATGATGGCGGTGCGGTCCGGTCCGGGCGCGTCCTTGACGACCACCCAGTCGCCGACCCCGGGCGGGCCGGCCGCTTCGAGCTCGAGGCGGAGCCGCCCGGCGAGTCGCGCGCGGCCGGAGCCGGTCTTGGACCACACCTCGTAGGCGCCGCGGTGCTCGGCCGCGACGCGGGCGGGGATGGCTGCGCCACCATCCGACGACGGGAGTTGTTGCGCGAAGAATGGGCCGTAGCCCAGGGCAGAAAGCTCGTACACGATGACGGCCTCCATCGGCGCGGCTCGCGACGCACGCAGCCGGCCGCAAGCGCAGCCCGCCTCGGCGGGGCGCGCGGACAGGGATCGGCGATCGAAGCGGGCGCCGTGGCGATCGACGCCTACGGGCGCCCGCCCGTCCTCACGCGAGATCCGTATGGAGAACCGTGGCGGTCATCAATCCTCTGCGGGAGAAGCAGTCCCATTCACTGCCAGGAGAAGGATAGCCTGTCCCGGACCCGAGGGGCAATCGCCGGATGGCCTCGCTCCGGTAGGCGAGGCGGGGGTGTTCCCGAGGGCCGCCGCACATGGCGACAAGCTGCGCGAGCTTGTTCGGCTTTGCACGGTCGGGGATGCCCATGCGGTAGGACGCCGGATTCAGGAAGGGCAGCCCATCCAGGCGAGCACCCACAAGCGGCTCAAGAAGCCGTCCGTCTTGAGCCCCCTTCGCATGGCTATCCGGAAGCAACGCCGCAACATTGTCCCGCTCCTCCCGTGTAACTGTAGGCGACCATTGAGAAGCGCGGCGTTTCGATCGCGTTGAACGCGACCGCAGGCGATCCCCCGGGGTCACCGGAGGATATGACCTGAAGAGACGACAGGGCCTGTCTGCGAAGCCCAACATCCACGTGTCGCCCGGAATGACGCTGCGGATGGGCTTCGGCCTGAAAGCAAGGACACTTACGGCCAGGAAGAGGAATGCTCTTCCAGGGCACGCAAAGCCGCGCATCAACGCGCGCGCGATGCGCGCAATCCCGCGCTTTGCGATGAGCGTCTACAGCCTGTAGACGACGAGCCGACCCGTCGCCGGGCGATTCACTTCAGGTAGAGCATCTTCCGCACGCGGGTCTCCCCGCCCGCCATGAGGCGAACGAAGTAGACGCCAGAGGACAGGCCGAGGCCGCCTCCGTTCGGGGCACTCCAGCGGACCTGGTGTGTGCCGGACGCGTAATGTCCATCGGCAATGGTGGCCACGCACCTGCCGCCCGGCTCGAGCACCACGATCCGAACGTCTCGCTCTTCCGGCAGCGCAAAGGAAATCGCGAACGCGCCGTGAGCCGGATTCGGCGCAGGCGGCGAAAGCGAGAGCGCGGCGACGTGTTCGGACGGCGGCTTCGGCGGCTCCACTCCAGTCGTCGTACCCCCGATGATGTCGATGTCGTCCACGGACCAGCCCGGCACGTTGCCGCCCCACATGCCGCTCACCATGTGGAACGCCACCCGGACCGTCCTCCCGATCCAATTAGAAATGTCCAGCCCCATGAGAACCCAGCCATCACTTGAGCCCGAGGTGAGTGGGCCGATCTGGGTCCAAGTGGATCCATTGTCGTCCGAGATCTCCACCGACCCCCAGTCCCCGTCGCTGAGCTGGAACCACTGCCAGAACGACA
>Ga0315273_10014672_pt1 | contig 10101 bp, 10 predicted proteins | sample YL17G02_0_MG_FD_205753 | JGI IMG/M metagenome (GOLD analysis project Ga0315273, IMG submission 205753) | Sediment microbial communities from Yellowstone Lake, YNP, Wyoming, USA - YL17G02_0 | ecosystem: Environmental > Aquatic > Freshwater > Lake > Sediment | place: USA: Wyoming | collected... | reverse complement strand
GAAGACAGCGGAAGGCGCCTTGGCGAGGCGATCTTGGCCGAACAGGACGGGAAACCCTGCACCTCTTTGGAGTTCAGCGCCTGGGATCACGGCCTGGGGGTTCCTACGTGGGGTCTGGCAGGGGCGGCAGGATTCGAACCCGCGACCTGCGGTTTTGGAGACCGCTGCTCTGCCAGCTGAGCTACGCCCCTATCGCGTCTCTTCGGTATTCTAGCGAAGCCGTCTTGTGCGGTCAACGGCGCTCTCGCGCCTAGCGCGGCCAGGCGGCGTCCAAGCTTCGGAGGAGCGATTTCGCGCGGTCAGGGAAGTTGGTGACGATGCCGTCCACGCCTGCCGCGGCCAGTCTACGCATCTCCGGCGGCTGGTCCGCCGTCCAGGCGTGCACCGCGAGGGCCTTGCGGTGGGCGAGGCGCACTCGCTCCTCGGAGAGGTTCTGGTGGAAGACACCTGTCGCCTGGGCCCCCAACTCTAGCGCTTGCTGAGCGATGGCGTCGCTCAGGGAGAGGGTGAGCAGGCCGGCCGGCAGGCGCGGCTCGCGGCGGCGCACCTCGGCTACCACGCCTGGATGGAAAGACCAGATCATGGCCCAGTCCAGCGCCCCCGCGCGACGCACCGCCTCCAGCACCGCTTCCTCGATGTCTGGTGGCTTGATCTCGATGACGAGCAGGGCGCGGCCGCGGGTCAGCTCCATGGCCTCGGCCAGCGTGGGCACCTTCTCCCCGCGAAAGGTCTCGAAGGGCGACCGGGCGCCGGCGTCAAGCTCGCGCAGCTCGGCCAGGGTCAGGGACGCCACCGGGCCACGGCCGTCGGTGGTGCGATCGACGCTGTCATCGTGTATCAGGACCGGGATGCCATCGGCGCTGAGGTGCACGTCAATTTCGATGGCGTCAACGCCCATGTGCAGGGCGAGGCGCAGGCCGGCCAGGGTGTTCTCCGGGGCGTGGCCGGCACAGGCGGCGTGGGAGATAACCAAGGGCTGACTCATGTTGGTTCAGCCTACGCAGTGCATCTCATCATACGAGGAAGCGGTCCTACGGGGCAAGGCTAACGGCGGCTGCGGGCGCCTCTGGCCAGTCGCCGGCGCAGCCCCGTCAGGAGGGTTGCCGGATGCGGCCAGCGTCCCAAGGGCCAGGTTCGGCCCCAAAGGCCGTCGTACTCGCCGCTCGCGACCTTCGGATACTCGGCGGCCACCTCCGCGCCAAACAGAAGGACGGCGGCGCTGAGGTACAACCCAACCAGAAACGTCACCACCGCTCCCAGGGAGCCGTAGACCAGATCGTAGCGGCCGAAGTTGGCCAGGTAGAAGCTGAAGCCGTTCTTGGCCAGCTCGAAGAGGAAGGCGGCAGCGGCTGCTCCTGCCCAGACGCCGCTCATCTTCACCGGCGCGTTGGGCACAAAGCGGTAGAGAGCGGCGAAGGCGCCCAGTGAGAGGAGGGCGGGCACCGCGAAGGAGACGGCTCGCCAGAAGAAGAACGAACTGCCGGAGAGAGGCCCCAACAAATCGGAGCTGGCCTCCTGGGTGGCACGCAGGAGGGCGGTGGCGCCGATGGATAGAAGGAAGAAGGCGCCGAAACCGGCCATCATCGTGAGGTCCAGCAGCTTCTGTCGGACAAGCGACCGGCGGTGGCTGCTGCCCCACGCGACGTTCAGCGAACTGCGGATGGTTCCGAACATGGCGCTGGCTGACCAGGCTAAGCCCGCGAGGCCCACGATGGTGAGGGGGACGCTGACGCCGGCGACGGCCCGCACCGCCTGCGAGACCTGGTCGGCGCCCTTGTCCTGGGTTAGAGGCAGGATGTCCAGAACCTGGTCCACCAGGTCCTGCTGGAGGGAACTGCTGCGGAGGAAGATGCCCACCACAGATACCAGCAGGATCAACAGAGGGAACAGGGAAAGGAGCGCGTAGTAGGAGATGGCGGCTGCCATGTGGCTGCAGCGATCCTCGCCGAAGGCCTGCAGGGCCCTAACGGTCAGGATGAGAGGTCTTCTCAGCACCGGGGCATCTCGGCAGCTACGGCGCTAGTGGGCACAAAGAGGACGCCCGTCGCTGGGCCGGGCGTCTGCTAACTGATGTCGGTTGGCGAGTCGTCAGATGTCGTCCAACGAGCCGGCGCCGCCGCGCCCGCGCCGACGCAGCGACGATGCCGCGCCGGAGGCCACGAGGAGGCCGAAAGCTCCTCCCACTATCCCGCCGATCAGGAGGCCCAAGGCAAACCAAGTGCTGCGTCGGAAGCCTGCCATGCTGTACTCCTTCTAGCCGGACCAGGAGCCGCAATCAGCCCAAGTTCGCTGGGCAGGGCGAGTTGGTGCTGCCAGGGGGTAGGCTCGCCATCGGTGTCCAGCCCATCCATCTCATAACCACAGTCGTCGCAAACGTAGACAGGGCCCCACATGTCCGCCATCTCCAGCAGGGGAGCGTCGCAACGGGGGCAGGTCCCGGAAGCGCCGCTTATCGCATATCTCGCCCAGACCATCTATCCAGCCTCCTTTCGAAGGGTGGTCGAGGTAGGGTCTAGGGAGCCTGCTAGAGGCAAACAGGCGCCCGAGGCATAGCCTCGGGCGTCGCCCCGTTGTCTGACGCTATGCCTCTTTCAGTGGCCTACGGGGTTAGCTGACGGGTTCGGGCTGAAAGAGAACTGCCCTACTCCCCAAATGTGAGGGAGATTCACCCCGACTCTTCGGTTCCCCCGTTCCCCGCCATAGGCGGGGATTCGGCCCTAGAGCCTACTCTCTGGTGAAGGGCGGGCACTGCCGGCCTCCAACCGCCGCCCTTTCGCTTCTGCTCAGCGCCCGTCCGGCGCTGCTTATGCGGAACGATATTGGAGGCGGGTCTTCCAAGGGGGTGCGGCCCTTAGTTGCGGAGGGCGTTGAACCCTGCGCGACCCGCCATACGAGTACCAACGCACCACGCGACGGATCGATTCGCGTCCACACTAGATTACTGCCTATTACCGATGCCTGTCAAGATCGATTGTCATGCCAATAACGCCTCCGACGGTATCGCCTCGGAGAGCTAGCTTACGCGAGACACGGGACAGGGGACAGAAGGCACGGCACACGAAGGCAGGCCGCTCGTGTCGCATGTTCCGTGCCGACGTGTCGCGTGTTGTGCGCTTCGTGTTGCGTGTCTGGGGTTGCGGCTCCAATCAGCAGCCACTATCCTGGGCTCGTAGTTGACGGCGCTGACAGATACGAGGAGGCCCTCATGCTTCTCACCGGCGGTGAGATCGTCGCTGAGCACCTGGTGCGGCGGGGCGTCCCCTACCTGGTGGGTATCCCCGGCCACGGCTGCTTGGCCCTGCTGGACGCCTTCAAAGCACGGGAGCAGGTGCGGATCCTCCAGGTACGCCATGAGCAGAGCGCCGTTCATCTCGCCGACGGCTTCTATCGCGTCAGCGGCAAGCCCCTGGCCGTCTACACCTCCATCGGGCCGGGGGCCGCCAACACCGTCGTCGGTCTGGCCACCGCCTTCGTCGATTCCACCGCTGTGCTCCTCCTCTGCGGCGACGTACACACCTACATGTTCGGCCGAGGCGTTCTGCAGGAGGTGGAACGCCAGCACTGGGCGAACCTGGTCCGCATCTTCGAGCCGGTGACCAAGCGCTACTGGCAGGTGACGCGCCCCGACCAGCTTCCCACGGTGATGAACCGCGCCTTCAGCGAGATGCTGGGCGGGCGCCGCGGGCCGGTGGCCGTCTCCTTGCCTATGGACGTCCAGGCCGAGGCGGCCGAAGTGGGGCTGAACGTATCGCTGCTGGAGACCGGCGGCCGTACCGCCGCCGACCCGCAAGCAGTGGCCCGCGCCGCCGAGCTGCTGCTATCTGCGCAGCGGCCGCTGATCCTGGCCGGCGGCGGCGTCCTGGCGTCAGAGGCCTCGCCGGCGCTCCAGGCCCTGGCCGAGCACCTGGGCGCCGCCGTTATCACCACCTTCGCCGGCAAGGGCTGTTTCCCCGAGGATCACCCCCTCTACGGCTGGCACGCCGGGTCCAAGGGCACCACCTGCGGCAACGCCCTCGCTCGCTCCGCCGACGTGCTGCTGGCCGTGGGCTGCCGCTTCGCCGACGAGACCGCCTCCTCCTTCCGACAGGGCGTCAGCTTCAGCATCCCGCCGACGAAGCTCATCCACGCCGACATCGACCCCGGCGAGATCGGCAAGAACTATCCGGTCGAGGTCGGCCTGGTGGGCGATGCTCGCGCGGTGCTGGAGGAGGTACTCCAGGAGGTGCGGGCTCGCGCGCCGCGGCGCGAGTACGCCGGCGCGCCCTACTTTCAGGAGATCCAGCGCCTGAAGGAGGAGTGGCTGCGGGAGCTGAGCCCCTATCGCGACTCCGACCGGGTGCCGGTCACCATTTCCCGCTTCATCAAGGAGCTCCGGGCCGCCCTGGCCCGAGATGCCATCGTGGTCACCTCGGCCGGGAATTCGCAGGCGCAGGTGCTTCAGGAATTCGCCTTCTATCAGCCGCACACCAACGTCACCTCCGCCGGCTTTTCGACGATGGGCTTTACCCTGCCCGCCGCCATCGGCGCTAAGCTGGCGGCTCCCCAGCAACAGGTGGTGGGGGTGACCGGCGACGGCGATTTCCTGATGACGATGCAGGAGCTGGCTACGGCGGTCCAGTACGACGTGCCGGTGGTGGTCTGCGTCCTGAACAACATGGGCTGGCAGTCCATACGCGACCTCCAGATATCGGCTTACGGCCGGGAGCGGGTGCTGGCCACCGAGTTCACCCGCGCGGGCCAGCCCTACACTCCCCACTTCGCTGAGATCGCCCGTGCTTTCGGTTGCCATTCCCAGCGCATCGAATCGGCTGCGGAGGTGGGGCCGGCCCTGGCCCGTGCCTTCGACTCCGGCCGGCCCAGCGTCATCGAGGTCATGGTGAACCGCGAGTACCCGTATTCGGGGGGCCTGGTCACAGGCTGGTGGGACGTGCCTGTTCCCGCCTACCTGAAGGAGCGCCGCGAGACCTACGAGCGAGAGCGGAGCGAGGAGCGCCTGACTTGAGCGAGAAGCCATCGCCGGGGCCGCCAGGTCGGCCGGCCTTCGGCCCGGGCAGTCGCGGCCTGTTGGGCGGCCTCATCGGCGCCTACCCCCGCTCGCTCTATCGCGCCGCCGGCTTCACCGACGACGATTTCGCCTGCCCTACGATCGCGGTCGTCAACTCCTGGACGGAGACCACGCCCGGCCACCTCCACCTGCGCGACCTGGCGGCGGCGGTGAAGGAAGGCGTGCGGGCGGCGGGCGGCATGCCTGTGGAGTTCAACACCGTCGCCCCATGCGACGGCATCGCCAACGGGCCGGGCATGCACTACTCCCTCCCCCTACGCGACGTTATCGCCGCCTCCGTGGAGCTGATGATCGAGGCCCATCGTTTTGACGCCATGGTGCTTCTGGGGACCTGCGACAAGATCGTGCCCGGCATGCTGATGGCGGCGGCGCGCGTGAACCTGCCCGCCGTCTTCGTGACCGGCGGGCCGATGCTTCCCTGGTACAACCAGGGCCAGGCCGTCGTCCTGAGCGACGTCAAGGAGGGCATGGGCCGCCGCAAGGCCGGCGCCCTGACCGAGGAGGAGTTCTACGAGCTGGAGTGCAACGCCTGCGGCGGGCCCGGCGCCTGCGCCTTCATGGGCACCGCCAACACCATGTGCTGTTTGGTGGAGGCCATGGGGTTATCCCTGCCCGGCTGCGGTACTCTGCCCGCCGTCGCGCCCGAGAGGCTCGAGCTGGCGCGGGCCAGCGGCCGCCGCGTGGTCGAGCTGTGGCGGGAAGGAGTCCGCTTCCGCGATATCGCCGGGCAGGCGGCCCTGGACAACGCCATTCGCGTGCTCCAGGCCATCGGCGGCTCCACCAACGCCGTGCTCCATCTGCTGGCCCTGGCGGCAGAGCTGGGCATTGAGCTGGCCCTCTCCCGTTTCGACGACATCGGGCGGCAGGTGCCCCTGCTGGGCAAGTTCAAGCCGGCCTCGCCCCTCACTGTCGTCGACCTGCACGAAGCGGGGGGCGTGCGCGCCGTCCTACGGCTGCTAGCGCTCCTTCTGGACGGCGACGTGCCCACCGTGAGCGGCCATACCATCGCCCAGATCGCCGCCCAGGCCGACGGCTCTCGGCCCGACGTTCTGCGGCCGCTGGAGGAGCCGCTGGCTCCGGAGGGCGGCATTGCCGTGCTCTGGGGCTCGCTGGCGCCGGGGGGCGCCGTGGTCAAGCAGAGCGGCGTCGAGCCGGAGATGCTCCGCCATCGCGGGCCGGCCCGCGTGTTTGAGGGAGAAGAGGACCTGCGCGAAGAGCTTCTGGCCAAAGAGGTCCGGCCCGGCGACGTCCTGGTCGTCCGCAACGAGGGGCCCCGCGGCGGGCCGGGCATGCGCGAGCTCTCCATTCCCGCCGCCGTCCTGGTGGGCCTGGGCCTGGGCAGCAGCGTGGCCATGGTCACCGACGGCCGCTTCTCCGGGGGGTCGCGCGGGCCCTGCATCGGCCACGTGGTGCCGGAGGCGTATGAAGGCGGGCCCATCGCCCTGGTGCAGGACGGTGACCAGATCGAGGTCGACATCCCCGCTCGGCGCCTCGACCTGCTGGTGCCGCCGGAAGTCCTGGCCGAACGGCGGCGCGGCTGGCGAAGGCGAGAATCGCCCCTCGCCCGGGGATTCCTGGCCCTCTACGCTGAGCGAGTGGGGTCGGCGGACCGAGGCGCGGTGCTCCGCTAGGAGGTTAGCTATGGCCAAGACCAGGGTAGGGTTCATCGGCGGCGGCCGCATCGCCGACCTGCACGCCCTCGCCTATCGCGACAACCCCGACGCCGAGCTCTACGCCGTCTGCGACATCGCGGAGGACACCGCCCGACGCCGGGCGGAGGAGTGGGGCGCCACCCGTTGGTACACAGACTACCGCCAGCTCCTGGCGGACGAGGCCGTGGACGCGGTGGAGATCCTGACCCCGCATCGTGTCCACGCCGAGATGGCTGTCGCCGCCCTGGAGGCGGGCAAGCACGTCTCGCTTCAGAAGCCGCCAACCATCAACCTGACGGAGATGGATCAGGTCATCGCCGCCGCAGAGCGCTCGGCCAAGCTATTCCGGGTGTGCGAGAACTTCCGCTACTATCCGCCCTACAACAAGGCCCTCGAGCTGATGGGGCAGGGGGCCATCGGCGAACCGCTATCGATCCGGGTGAAGGTCCTATCCGGCTCGCCCCGTCGCGGCTGGCCCGTTTCCGCCGAGACCTGGCGCTGGCGCTTCACGGAGGCACAGTGCGGCGGCGGGCCTGCAGTCTGGGACCATGGCTATCACATTTTCTCCATAGTCACGTACTTCCTGGGCGCTGTGGAGAAGGTCTTCGCCTGGATCGAGTGGCAGGAGGTGTCGCCCGGTCTGGTGCTCGATGCTCCAGCCGTGCTCATGTGGAAGCATCGCGAGGGGATGCGCTTTGGCTCGTGGGAGACACTGGGGTCCCACGAGCTGGTAGTTCGCTCCAAGTACTACGCCGGCGACGAGTGGGTGGAGATAACCGGCACCCGCGGCGTGATCTGGGTGAACCGCTGCTCAGGAGAGATGCTGGAGGGCCCCGCCGTCGTCCTCTACTGCGACGGCGAGACACGCGCCATCCACGACCTGGAGACGGACTGGGGGGTGAGCTTCCTGCGCGCGGGGCAGGACTTCGTCGCCGCCATCCGCGAGAGGCGCTCCTGCTCTCTCACGGGCGCCGAGGCGCGAGAAGTGCTCCAGTTCTCCCTGGCCGCCCACCGCTCGGCGCGGGAAGGGCGGCCGGTGCCGGTCGACGAGATCGTGGACTAGAGGCCCTCCAGGGACACGTTCAGCCGCTTCAGGGCGGCCTCTCGCAGCTTGGTGGCCACCGACCTCAGCGCCGTCAGCTCATCGTCCTTCAGGATGGAGAACAGATCCTCGCCCTGGCGGCTGGCGGCCGGGAAAGCCTTGGCAAACCGCTCGCGGCCGGCGTCGGTAAGGCGCACCCAGGTCTTGCGGCGATCGCTCCTGTCGAAGCGGCGCTCCACCAGGTTCTGGACCTCCAGGCGGTCCACCAGGCCGGTTATGGTCTGGCTGGCCTTGACCATGGCCCGCCCGATCTCGCCCGTGGTGAGCTCGCCCCCAGCGTAGGTCAGCAAGGTCAGGACGTGGAGCTGGGGCAAGGAGAGGTTGAAGGGGAGCAGACCTAGCTCCTGCACCTTGAACACGGCGTTGTAGGCCTGATACAGGATTATCCACTCGGAGAGGCCCCTCACGGACTGGATATCGACGCCGCGCTTCCGTTGGGCGGCTCTGGGGCGTCTACCTGGGGGAGTTGTGCGCCGGGCCATCTGTTACCTCCAATCGTCTGAAGCGAGTAATATCCTCTACGTGAGCGCAACTGTCGCTACGTATAGCACATTCAGTAGTGAGGGTCAATACCGTGGGGGCCAAAATACTTCGCTCGGCGTGGCTACACATACTGCGATGCTCCCGTTTCCCTCGTACTGGCTCACACGACGCATTAGAGGCGAAGGTGGCGCGGCCTCTTATATGTTTACTGACTCCTGTAAATTATAGCACCGCCCGCCACAGTCGTGCGCGCTTCGACCCTCAGAATCGACTGTTCGGCCCGTTTGCCATCTTCCACCGAGTTTTCGCCCCTTTCTACCCACTGTTAAGTTACGGGCACCCATCTGGTTTGTCTCTAGCATTGGAGAGGAGAGGAGCGCCCGTGCACGGGGCGGGGGCTCCCTCGACAGGGAACAGGAGCAATAGGAAAGGGGCGGAGGCAATGAACTGGCCATTTCACAGGGACGAGCAGGTTGCCGGCAGCACTCGGTACGACGCCACAAGTGACATTCTCTCCTGGGTCCAGCGGACCTTCGGCGAGGCCGACTACGGCATGACGCCCGTCCTCGGCTTCACGGACTCGCCTACGGGCGTGGGCGAGACCAGCGTCGAGGCACCGGACTGGCTACCCAATCTGCAGGATGCGGCCCCGGACGTCGAGGGCCGGCTGTTCACTGAGGTCGCGGAGGAGCCGGCTGGCGATGGCCCTGAGCCAGAGTCCGGCACCACCCTGGTGGTGATCACTACCCAGCGGCCGGAAGCGTCTGAGGGCGAGGCTCACATCTTCGCCGACGCCGACGAGGCCAAGCGCTTCGTAGAGCGCCTCATCGATGACGGCTTCGACCGGGAGTGCATCAAAACCGTCCGCGGCGGCGCGGCGCCCTTCAACCTGTCCTTCCGCGCCGTCGTCGATTTCGACTAGGGTGTGCTAGCCGGCGACGGCGTCGCCAGTCTGCCTAGGACCTGATCGATGCGCTCGTCCAGGAGGCTGGCGATGGTCTGGGCCTGCTGGCTTATGTCCGTATCGTCGACGCGCGCGAGGGCGACATCGGCGAGGATACGGCCGCGGCGGAACCAGAAGTAGGTCACGTACAGGGTCTCCGGCCCGCCCTGCTCCGGCGGCACTGATGCCCGACTGCGCAGGCCCAAGGACTCGTCCCCCAGTGGCGGCACCGTGAACGGATCGACCGCCTCCAGCAACATCCCCAGGTCCGTGCGCCCAACGCGGGCCTCAATGTCCTTCACATCGTCGTTCAGATAGCTGGAAGCGCCATCGCTATCTTCGAAGAGGGTAACGCCGATCTGGATGAGGAGCGGAGCATCGGCCTGGAGGGTGGAAGGGGACGCCGACAGTTGCCGGTCGTAGCCGGTGACGCGCCCGAAGGTCTCTTGGTCTTTCTTTTCGTCTTCTGGGTCGTCCGCTGTCTTCAGGCGCTCCTCGTTGGTATCGAGCGCTGCGCCTTCCTGGAAGCCGGCGAAGTCCTCGCCCAGGTCGGCCTTGGTGGGCACCATGGAGGCCAGGTCTTCATCGCTGATGCCCCCGGCGCCGGGTCTCGGTGTGGCTGTAGTGGCGGCAGTGCCGGCAGCAGTGCCGGTGGGCGTCGCCTCCCCGCCGTCGTCTCCGCAGGCGGCCAGGGCCACCGCCAAGAGGACGGCGGCGAGAAGCACCACGAGTCGTCTGTAAGGAGACAAGAGCCCTCCTAGTACTTGTCGACGATCTGGCGCGCTCCCGCCAGGGAGAGCACCTCGTTCGTCCCATCCTCGATCATAGAGGCGCGGGCGTCGCGGAACAGCTTCTC
>Ga0315273_10014671_pt1 | contig 10101 bp, 6 predicted proteins | sample YL17G02_0_MG_FD_205753 | JGI IMG/M metagenome (GOLD analysis project Ga0315273, IMG submission 205753) | Sediment microbial communities from Yellowstone Lake, YNP, Wyoming, USA - YL17G02_0 | ecosystem: Environmental > Aquatic > Freshwater > Lake > Sediment | place: USA: Wyoming | collected... | reverse complement strand
GTCTTACGGGGGAATCCACACCGGTGGCAAAGACGGATATGCCGCTGGAGGAGAAAGAGGTTCCGCTGGCCGAGCGGGCGAATATGGTTTATATGGGGACATCCGTTTCCAACGGCAAGGCCCGTGCAATAATTGTCGGCACGGGGATGAATACGGAGCTTGGTCATATAGCCGGAATGATAGCCGGTGTGGAAAAAGAATCCACGCCTTTACAGAAAAAACTTGAGGAGTTCGGCAAATGGATTGTGTATCTTTGCCTTGGGGTTGTCGGAGTGGTGTTTGTACTGGGCATTATGCGAGGGGGAAAATTTTTAGATATGTTTTTAACGGCAGTAAGCCTGGCGGTAGCCGCTATTCCGGAAGGACTGCCCGCAGTAGTGACAATCGCGCTGGCGCTGGGTGTACAGCGAATGGTAAAACGCCACGCATTGATAAGGAAGCTGGCGTCGGTTGAGACATTAGGCTGCGCAACGGTTATATGTTCGGACAAGACGGGGACTTTGACGAAAAACGAGATGACGATACAGGCTATATACGCCAATAACCTGCTGTTCAGTGTGAGCGGAGTGGGCTATGAGCCGAAGGGGGAATTTTTACTCGACCAGAAACCCGTTAATACCTCGGACTATCCGGATTTGCATAAGGTGCTGTTGTGCGGAACGCTGTGCAACGGCGCGGAATTACGGGAAGACGAGGGGCAATATAAAATTATCGGCGATACGACCGAAGGAGCAATTCTTACGGCAGCGGCCAAAATGGGTTTGCGGAAGGATGTACTTGAAAAAGAATACCCCTTTGTCGGGGAGATACCCTTTGATTCCGTGCGCAAGAAAATGACCATCATGAGGCGCGACAGAAACAACAGGCTTATAGCTTTTGTTAAAGGCGCGCCGGAGATAGTGGCAGATGACTGCATTAATATCGAAGAAAACGGTACCGAGAGACAATTAAACGGCAAAGACAAAGAAAATATATTGAAGACGAGCGCCGATTTGGCCAATCAGGCAATGCGAGTTCTTGCAATCGCATACAGAGTATTAGACGATTCAACAATTGCCCATGAGCCGAAATTGGTTGAGCGTGAGCTGACCTTCGTTGGATTAACGGCGATGATAGACCCACCGAGGCCGGAGGTCAAGACAGCAATGCGGGAGTGCAAAACCGCCGGTATCAAGACGGTAATGATAACGGGTGACCACAAGAATACGGCGGCGGCAATTGCACGCGAACTTAGTTTTTTCAAGGAAGACTCCATTGCGCTGACGGGTGAAGAATTAGACAAGCTGAGCGACGAGCAGCTTTATGAAGAGGTCGAAACAGTGGCGGTCTACGCCCGCGTCTCACCCGAACACAAATTGAGGATTGTTCGTGCGCTTCGCAAACACGGTGAAATTGTGGCTATGACGGGTGACGGAGTCAACGATGCGCCGGCGGTAAAAGAGGCGGACATCGGCGCAGCTATGGGAATAACAGGAACGGATGTCACCAAGGAAGTGTCGGATATGGTGATAACCGACGATAATTTCGCTTCAATTGTGGCGGCGGTAGAAGAAGGCAGGGGCATTTATGACAATATAAAGAAGTTTGTGCATTACCTGCTTTCGTGCAATACCGGCGAAGTCCTGGTGATGTTTATTTCATCCGTGCTTGGGATGCCGCTGCCGCTGCTGCCGATTCATATTTTATGGATTAATCTTGTTACGGACGGGCTGCCCGCACTTGCGCTGGGAGTTGACCCGATAGCGCCTGATATTATGCGTCGTCGCCCGCGGCCTGCAAATGAACCTGTGGTGACAAAACAGGGCGCATATTTAATGGTATTTCAGGGGGTTTTGATAGCGATATGCAGTCTTCTGGCGTTTGCGCTGGTTCTGTATTTGGAAAAGGAAGGCATATCGCGGGCAAGAACAGCCGCATTTACCGTGCTGGCGTGCAGTCAACTGTTTCACTCATTCAACTGCCGCAGCAATACCGAATCGATTTTCAAATTAGGTTTGTTCACAAATAAGCAACTTGTGCTTGCCGCGATTGTTTCATTTTTGCTGCAAATGGCGGCAGTATATGTGCCTTTTATGCAGACAATATTCAAAACCGAACCTCTCGGGGCAGTTGACTGGTTCCTCGTTGTCGGCATTTCGTCTTCGCCTTTGTGGATTATGGAGGCGGTGAAGATGCTAAATAAAAAGGCGCAAGCCGACTCGTGATATATATTTTTCGATGTTGAACTTGTTTTTGCAGCCATTGTAGCTCATATAGCGGATAGTTCCGAAGATTTTTCGTTGCGGCCAGTGCCGGTCGTGGATTCCGCCAATGCTCTATGCGATTCCTACATAGCCGTTAGAGTTGCAACTCATCCAGTAGATAACAGGGCCGGTTTTATATGGTGCGTATTTTAAAATTCTAATGCGTTTTGGATTCATCAGTTGGTTAATATAAGTGGCCAATTACAGTGCTTTATCTGTCCCTCATATATATACAGCTATCGTACATTTTTGATGTATTATCCTCTGCTAAATCTAAACCCGCAGGTCTGAAAAGTGGAATATGAGCCATAGGTGTACTGCCATTTGTTAAAAAACCAGTCTTCTTTGTCTCGATGTCAACAACATATATCTTTTCATGGGGATCTTTTCCTCTGAAGTTGAAAAGAACAAATCTGTTATGCGGCAACCATTCAATTCCGTTAACCCCCGATTGACCAAAGTCTATATTGTATATGCCTTTGAACTCTACCAACAATTCGTTGCCACCTTGCTTTGCTAACCATAAGCTGCCTTCTTGATTATAGGCTCGATATTTACCATTAGGTGAAAGACGTCCCCAGTGCCCATCACCTGGGCAGGCGTATTGATTAAAGTAAATATCGTTTACGTCCACGCAAGATAACTTAACTATTTCCCGATTGGGTAAGTTGTATTTGTAATAATTCTCTGTGAATATCTCGTAGTAAAGTATGTTATTTCCATCGGTTGTCCACCTGACATTACCCGCAATGTAGTCGGGAGACCTTTCGATTTTTGCCTTTATTCTCGTGCTTAAATCATAGATGAAAATATCGCTTTTATATTCTTCTGGGCCGACCGTATATGCAATTTTCGTGCTGTCGGGGGACCAGTCAGGTAGGTCGCAAAATTCCTTATCTTCGATTATCTCTTTTGTGCCGGTAATTAAATCAAGAATAACTACATTTGCTTTCTTGCCTTTTGTTCTAAGAACTATTTTCTTCCCGTCTGGAGACCAGTGATATTCAAATACATTATCGTACAATTTTTTTTCATCGGAGCCATTTAGCTTGATCGAATATAGCGAGGAATCCCGGAAAAATAATATCAGACTTTCGTCATTTAAGAATTTTGTATCAGGCAGGGTATTCAATATTTTACCTTGGTTGTAGATTCTGTTATGTTGATAGAATAAAAACCCATATATCACAATAAAACGTAAAGTATATAAAATTAAAACAACGCCAATTGTTATAACAAAATATTTAAGTATTTTCTTAAGCATTGTTTTATGCCCTGACAGGCAATTAGTATAAGTGACGCAAAGTCAGAAATCAAACTGTGTTTTGTCCGGCTATATTACGGTTGAGTTTGCGTTGGAGGTCTTTGAGATGGTTTACTTCGTCGTTGCCGAGCAGGATTATAGGAAATGTGGTTTTGTTGTGCATAAGGGGTTCGTCAAGGTTGACCCATTTACGGCACAATTCGCCATCAGGTGTTCCGGGGATGGGCGAAAAATCGGCTAACATACCGCGGATGCCGAGGCTGTTAACGAAGTGCATTGATAATTCAATCTGCTGGAGGTCGCTGTGCGGGTGGCCGAGAATTTGATACGCGGTAATCTCTAAGGGATTTGCTCCGGCGGTTTTTAGATGCCCAACGGCCTGCGCGAGTTCTTCCGAGTAAACTTTTGAGCCGGTTTGTTTTTGCCAATCTTGTGAGGTGCTTTCGAAACCGAGATAGAAGGTTTTGAAGCCCGCACGGACCATAAGGTCTGCCAAATCTTTTGTGATAAAGCGGGCGTTGAGGGCGTTTGGGGTATGAAAATTGGCCCGCCTTCGCAGAAAGCCACGGTTGTTAAGTCGTGGATGAATGCGAAAAGGGTAATCCTCCGAAGCTTTAGCGAAGGAGGATGCTTCGGCGGGTTTCGCCGAGGTATGTGGAGGTGTTGCACCTTTTAAGGTATGAGGCTCCACTTTTATGCCGCGATTTAAGACTGTTTCGAGGAATGGAATAAAAACCAGTTCGGGATTGAATATCAGGGCATCGTCGTAAAAAGCGATGTTTTGGGCGCCAAGTTTTACGAGAAGTTCAAGTTCGGCGATGGAGCGTTCGAGGCTGCGGGGGACAAATTCGCGATAAATTTTCGGGACGGAGCAGTAAGTGCAGTTAAAAGGACAGCCCTGGGTGAGTTTCAAAACACCGGTATTGAGTTTGGGATAAATTTCCCAAGCAGAGGGTTGAGTCAAGTCGGGTTCAAGGTGCAGATATTGCCAGAGCGGTTGCAAGTCTATTCCTGTGATGAGCGAATCAGCGCCGAGAGTTTTGGCGTGGTCGGGGCAGACGGTGACATAGTTTCCACCTAAGATGATTTTTGTATCAGGCCAGCAGTTTCGGATGTCTTCGATAACTTCTTTTATGCCGGGGTACCAGTAAGTCATCATGGTCTGTATTAGAACGAAGTCGGCGGGGGGATTGTTTTTCAAAAAATCGATGAAAAATTGGCGAGGCAGGCCGAAACGGCGGAAGAAGCGGGGAATGTGTTCGAGACAGGCGGGGGGAGGGATTTTCTGCTCATTAAAACGACCTCGGCCCCACTGGTCTCCTTTAAGTTCCTCATCAGCCGTCATAAATGGATGCGTTCGGTCGAGATAATCGAAGAGCGTAAAGTCGGCTTTGTCGCGCAGAAACCCTGCGATTGAAAGCATGCCGTACGGCTTTAGCCAGAAGTCGTAGGCGGCGAAATCATAAATCGGCGGATTCACAAGTAAAATTCGTGGTTTCATAGTTTGTTATAATACAAAGAAAATTTGAAATTCGCCACTCTATGTGGCACAGCCGCCCGTCCTGTAGGGGCTGGCCTATGTGCCTGCCCTCTTTGTTTTGCCGAAGCCGGGTGGTTCGTAACGTAGAACAAGCTTCCAGCTTGTTAATGAATTGTATCCTGCGAAACACAAAAAATCCGCTTTACACCGTCCGCTTTAGGGGTAAAATGGGTTTTGATGCCTGCCCTGAGCGAGCGCAGCGAGTCGAACGGGTCTGATACAATTTTGGGTTTTGGATTTTGGATTGATTAAGGACGAAAAATCATGTCGGATGGAGCGGAGAAACCCGCGAAATATCTTCGCGGATTAAAGGATTGTTAAAATGCCTCAATTCCCAGGCTTTCCAGAAAGGCCACATTACAACTCGGTCGAAGCATATTTATCAGAATTGGCGAAAGATATTGCCGAGATAGTTGTTGATTCCCGTAAAATGGGTCGTTTCAGAGAACAATTGAAAGTATATGCCGACTTTTGGAAGCAGTGGACGACCTCTGATGAAGCAGACCGAAAGGGGTGTTGGACACCAGTAATGGGAAGGCCAGAATGTGTCTTTAACATCTTTTCTCGCTCCTACAACCTCTCGCTCAAAGAGTTTGAAAAAGACACCAAAAGGCTTGCAGGTTCTTATGCCCTGTGTGCTCTGATACATGATAAACAATTACCTCGCCTTGTAAAAATAAATACAAATATTCTTCCTGCAGAAGCAATCGAAGAAACGCTATCAGCACCAAGAAATACACTTGAGGACAGCATTCTTGGCAATGGCCCAGATGTACGCGAAATATACTTGATTGAAGAGTTTTTTAATTATGTGAAAGTTGATTTGCATGAATTTTGTAATTCAGAATTAATCAAATCAAAACAAAAGGCTATAAAAGAAGAAATACAACAAGCAAGTACGTTATCTGACGCAGAATTCTTGGCGTTAGTTGGTAAATTTCTACGGGCTTACGCCCGTAGCATTTTAAATTACAGGCTCCGCTTGTCCGCCTTCGGCGGATAACTTCATCTACGGGTTTACACCCGTAGGATTGCGGCGGAATACTAAATACTCAAGATGAGGGAGCAATGAACAATGATAGGGCAAGCATATATCCTCACATTATTGCCGAACAGCAACTGGCTAACGACGTGAACATGTTTAATCATGACGAGATAATCAAATCCCGATTTGCTTTATTTTTAAAAAATGATGGCAAAGTTGATATTCAAGAACTGTTAATCAAATTCTGTATTTGTTACGTTTCTTGCGGGGATTGCAGTAATGTAGAATATAACTCCAATGAGATGGCTGATAAGACATTTCCTATTGCATTCGACGAACTCCTGATTCCGGGCGGTCATGCATTTGTGAATATTAAAAAAGAGGTCCTCGAATATTTAACAGAGCTTAATAAATATTTTAAATTGAGCGAGAAAACGCATCGAATTATCATAAACATAGTAGTAGCCCCTAAAAGCATAAACCTCCCCACGCCGGTTAGAAGCGATGAAGAGTCGGGAAAGGTAATGATAATTTTTGACTTTATTCCAAAATTATTTTTGGAACAGCAAACACAGGCGTATATAAATTCATTGCAAAAAGAGACCCGTGTATTTGCTGGAAAACCTTAGCTCTTCAGATATAGTTTTTTGCCCATGCGGGTTTTGAAAATCGCCGCGAAAAAGTATTAAAGTTTTTACAAATTTTTTAAAAAGTCCTTGATTTACCTAACACAGTGAATATCATATCTACTGGCTGGCCTGCCGCGGCGTAGTGGCAGACGAAGCCGGGGGCGGAGCCTGTCCGCCGTAGCCTTGGCGAAGGCGGATTCCATGGCGCAGGGGGTTATTAACCATTTAACGAATTAACCAATTTAACCACTTAAGGGAGCCTCTGAAATGCCAATTAAACATTTAACCAATCAACCATCAACTTGTGGTGAGCGAACTTGTCCTGAGTGCAATCGAAGGAGTCGAATCCACAAATTAACCAATTTTCCCACTTTAACCAAATTAACCATAGCGAAATGACTAAATTATGCAAAACAAAGCCAATTTGATGGTTTCCCAAATGAATGTAAGTTATGTTAAAACAAAGAACTATGAACAAAAAACTACGAACTGCAAAACAACAAAACAAACCCAATCAAAGCCAATTTATGGTGAGCATAACCGAACCACCTGTGGCGAGCTTGTCGAACCATTTATGGTGAGCCTGCCTGCCCTGAGTTTATCGAATGGGTCGAACCAACAAAGCCAATTTCCTGGACATCGGCGGGCAGGCAAGCCACAGCCGGGGGCGGCCGTGCCACACTAACCACAAATCACAATATTTTTGTCAATTCGAGGCTGCGGTCTGTTATAATTCCCAGCTTTATACTTTGAGATATTATGGGTAAATACAAGGCGATACTGTTTGATTTAGATGGGACGCTTTTAGATACGCTGCGGGACCTTGCGGATGCAGGCAACGCCGCGTTGCGGGAACTTAAATTTCCCCTTCACTCAACTGAGGATTATAGATATTTCATCGGCAAGGGGATGGAGCAACTGGCGCGGCAGATTCTGCCGGAAGAAAATAGAGATAAGCAAACTGTTGCAAAGAGTTTATCACTTGTGAAACGATATTACAATCAATACTGGAAACGTAACAGCAAGCCATATCCGGGGATTGCGGAATTGCTAACCGAACTTGAAAGGCGGGGGATAGTCAAGGTTGTGTTTTCAAATAAGCTGGATGAATTTACGGGTGTTATGGTTAGAGAGCTTTTGCCTAAATGGCGATTTGAGATTGTGCGTGGGGCATTGCCGGGTGTTCCTATCAAACCTGACCCGACGGCGGCGCTGCAAATTGCGGCGGAAGTGAAAATCGAGCCAAAAAAATTTATTTATCTTGGCGATTCGGCAACAGATATGCAGACGGCCAACGCGGCAGGGATGTATGCGGTAGGGGCGCTGTGGGGATTTCGTACGGTGGAGGAACTTTTAGGCGGCGGAGCGAAGGTATTAGTAAAAGAACCGAAGGAAATTCTTAATTTGTTTGCGTGACGGTATTTTTTGCGGTTTGTGCGAGTTCTTCTTTCGGGCGGTGTTTCCAGCGGCGGTGGAGCCACCAATATTGGGTGGGGTCTTCGCGGACGAATTGCTCGATGGCTTTTGTGTATTCGGCGGTAATCCATTCGAGGGGCTTGTCCTTGTCGGCCCATTCTTCGGGGCGGATGATTCTGGGAACACCAATTTCAAAAAAGAAGCGGTTGTCGATTCTTCTGCCGTAGCCTACGGCGATTGGAATATTGTAGGTGATTGCGAGCAGGCCGATGCTTTTGTAGGTGCTTGCCTTTCTGCCGAAGAAATCGACGAAGATTCCTTTTTTGCCCGCGTCCTGGTCGGCGATGAAACCGAGGGTTGCGCCTTTGGCAATAAGCTCAGGCATTAATTGTGCAGCTCCTTTTTTATCTATTATTTTCTGCCCGACCCGCTCGCGAACTTCATAAAGGTGTTTGTTAATAAATTTGTTATCGAGGGGGCGTGCGATACTGTAAATGTTGAACCCAAACAGACTGAGGAGATAGCCCATGATTTCAAAATTTCCGTAATGGCCTGTGACAAGGAGCAGGCCTTTATTTTCCCTTATCATCCACTTCACCATCTCGGCGTTTTTGTAACTGGAGTATTCGCGCCAGTTGGATTTTTTGACGAGTCTCGGTGTGAATAAAACGTCAACGGCAAGCATCGCGATTTGTTCGAAGCTTCGTTTGCCGGTCTGCACAATCCACTGCTCATCTTTTTCCGGGTAGCTCGCGTGAAGGTTGTCCAAGGCGCGCCGGCGGCCTCGATGATAATATTTCCACAGTAATCTGCCGAGAAAGCGAGCGAACCGGAGGTTGGCATCGACGCTAAAGCGATACATAAAAAACGCAAGAACTCGCAAGGCGGCGTAGGCGAGCCAGTCTGCAACGATATTGCCCTTCTTCTTTTTTTTCTTTTTCTGCTGCGGCAGATATGTCATAGCCTGCGATTTTAGGGAGTTGACGCAAGGTGTCAAGCTTTTATCCGACTCGTGGAACGAGCAAATGGGGTCTTTTTGTGCTTGTTTTTTAAGCAAGGAAGGGGTATCCTGCAGTGATAATTTTGATGAAATCCGAATAAGGAGTGATTCATGCATAAGGCGGTATTTGTGGGTTTATTGGGGGCAATGTTAATCAGCAGCAGTGCGCTTTGCGGTAATAACACAGAGGCATATAAAAAAGAGGCGATAGAGTGGGTGCAGCTTAACGAAAATATGCTGGACAAAATTGCGATATCGATATGGAACTATGCGGAACCGGCATTTGCGGAATATAAATCATCGAAGCTCCTTAACGATAAATTGCGGGAAAATGGATTCAAGATTGAAAGCCCTGTTGGCGATGAGCCAACGGCATTTGTAGCCACATACGGGTCGGGCAAACCTGTAATCGGCATTTTGGCGGAATATGACGCATTGCCGGGACTTTCGCAAAAAGCATATGTCACACAAAAGGAGCCTTTAATTACCGGTGCAGCAGGCCAGGGTTGCGGGCACAATCTTTTTGGTACAGCCGGTGTCGGCGCAGCTTTGGCGGTAAAGTCGGTGATGGAAAAACACAAGCTTCCGGGGACAATAAAAGTTTTCGGCTGTCCCGCGGAAGAGGTATTAGCCGGCAAAGTATATATGGCCAAAGCCGGTGTTTTTGACGGGCTGGATGTATGCTTCGACTGGCATCCGAGGGACCGTAACCTGGTTTACCTCGGTTCGAGTTTGGCACTGAATAACTTTGAAGTTGCTTTTCACGGCAAAACGGCGCATGCTGCAGGCGACCCGTGGGATGGAAGAAGCGCGCTCGATGGTGTGGAATTGATGGATGTCGGGGCCAATTTTCTTCGTGAGCATATCAAGCCGAAGGCAAGAATTCATTACGTGATTAAAGACGGCGGCAAGGCGCCGAATGTAGTGCCGGATTACGCGAGGGTCTGGTATTTCGTTCGCGATGTCGACCGCAAAAGCGTTGATGAGTTGTACAAAAGAGTATTGAAGATTGCACAGGGAGCGG
>Ga0315273_10014670_pt1 | contig 10102 bp, 11 predicted proteins | sample YL17G02_0_MG_FD_205753 | JGI IMG/M metagenome (GOLD analysis project Ga0315273, IMG submission 205753) | Sediment microbial communities from Yellowstone Lake, YNP, Wyoming, USA - YL17G02_0 | ecosystem: Environmental > Aquatic > Freshwater > Lake > Sediment | place: USA: Wyoming | collected... | reverse complement strand
TTCCAAAGAAATGGGATGGTCGTTGGCGAGTAGTTATTTTTGATATAAAAGAGTCGCGAAGTAAAACACGATTTCTTTTACGAAAGACACTTTCACAAATAGGTTTTGTCCGGCTTCAAAATAGTGTCTGGCTTTATCCTTACGATTGCGAGGACTTAATTTCTTTATTGAAAGCAGATTTCAAGATAGGCAAAGATGCTTTGTATATGATAGTAGAAAAACTAGAAAATGACTGGCACTTGCGCAAAACTTTTAATTTACCTAACTCTACCGGTCGAAAAAGTTAAGTAATTAAATTTGTGTCGTTTTATTTTTATTTTTATTTCTCTAAATAATGCTTCAGCGTGTAAATCCAATCCTCGTCAATCTGGTCATTTTCAAGCTTTTGCGCCAGGAGCCATCCCAGATATCCGCGGTCGGTCGCCAGCACGTCTTCTATTTTTTTACCGAGATATTTACCAAAATTAAAAGTTCTAAAAAGCAATGGATGTGAAGAAATTTCTATCATTTTTTCTATCGCTTTATCTTCTTCGATGTTTTCTTCTCCCATCATTTTATTTTTCAATCTTTCAAAAAGTTTTTCCAATACTAGCACATCGCCCAAAGCGTCATGAGCGGTCGCGTTTATTTCTATTTCCAGCAAATAGCGCAAATATTGGAGGTTGTATCTGTCCATTTTTTCTTCTTTATCCAAATGTCTGGCAATCCTGAGTGTGCAAATAAATTTTTTCGGTTCAATGCCTTCCTTTTTTATCATCAACAAATCGAAAGGCGCATTATGGGCTACCACAATAGAATCTTCATCTTCAAAAAGTTTTTTAATTTTCGGCCAGTCGCCGCTTTCTTTGAAAGACGGTTTATCCAGAACCATTTTATTTGTTATATGATGTATCGCCGAAACTTCCGGCGGGATTTTGACCGGAGGCTTATAAAGGTCCACAAAACTTTCATTTCCATCCCCGCTAGTAGCGGGGTAAATTTTATAAGCAATTTGGCAGAGAAAATCTTTCTCGGTGTTGCCCGTCGTCTCTGTATCAAAAAATATTAACTTAGACATTTTATTATTTTATCATAGTTTGCTATAATATGCGCATGCTCCATGAACAGATAAAAAATAGCATAAAGGAAGCAATGATGGCGAAAGATATTATTCGGCTTGAAACATATCGAGGCATGCTTGCTTCCTTTACAAATGAACTTGTTTCTAAAAATAGAAAACCCAACGAAATACTTACTGACGAAGAGGCAATAGTTGTTGTTACTCGACTTTCCAAACAAAGAAAAGATTCGATAGAGCAATTTAGAAAAGGAAATCGCGAAGATTTGGTAAAGAAAGAACAAGCCGAACTCGCTATTCTTGAAACTTACTTGCCGAAATTAATGGATAAGAATGAGGTGGAAAAAATTGCGCGAGCAAAAAAAGACGAGCTTGGCATCACCGATATTGCCAAGAAAGGCATGCTGATGTCCGCTTTGATGAAAGACCTGAAAGGCAAAGCGGATGGAGCAGTAGTGAAAGAAGTAGTGGATCTTTTATTTTAATTTATGGATACCGTAAATCTTTTAATCCGTTTAGTTGAGCATCATCAAATTCTGGCTTACGTGGTAATTTATTTAGGATTAATTTTTGAAGGAGAATTTTTTATAATTTCCACCGGAATTTTAGTCCACCTTGGCGCTTTGAATTTTTGGTTTTCTCTTTTCTTTATTCTTTTAGGCGGATTGTCTAAAACTTTTGTCGGGTATATGCTGGGAGAATTTTTGTATAAAAAATTTAATTATCATAAATTTTTTAAATATATTCAAAAACGAGTGTACAATATTTTGCCTAGATTTAAGACGAAACCTTTTTGGTCTATTTTTGTTTCAAAATTTATAATGGGGGCGAATCACGTAGTGATTATATTTTCCGGCTATGAAAGGATAGAATACAAAAAATTTTTAAAGGCGGAAATTTTATCCACGATAATTTGGGCGCCACTTATGTTATCGCTCGGCTGCATTTTCAGCTATACCGCGCTTCATGTTAGTCGCGAGATTTGGAAATTTTTGATGATAGTTCTGATCTTGTTTATAATATTTATTCTTTTTGATAAATTGGTCAGTTGGCTTTATGAGTTATTTGAAGAATTTTACGATGAAAATTAATGAAAAATTAAGCCAAAAATTAATTACGCATAATGGATCTTTTCACACGGATGATATTTTTGCCTGCGCCACATTGTGTTTAATATTGGAAAAAAATGATGAAAAATTTGAAATCATTCGCACCAAGGATGAAGAAATGATTAAAAATGGCGATTTTGTTTTTGATGTCGGGGGTATATATGATGAGGAAAAAAATAGATTTGACCACCATCAAAGGGGCGGGGCGGGGAAAAGGGAAAATGATATAGAATATTCATCTTTCGGTTTGATTTGGAAAAAATTTGGCGCAGAAATCTGCGGGTCTCAAAAAGTTGCTGATATGATAGACAAAAAATTAGCTGCGCCAATTGACGCATTTGATAATGGTATTGATTTGATTAAAAATAATTTTGAAAATATTTTACCGTATACGATAGATAATGTTTTATCCATTTTTTCTCCAACATCATTGGAAGATATGAATAAAGATGAGCAATTTTTAAAAGCGCTTGTTTGGGCGAAAGAAATTTTAAAGAGGGAAATAAAGAAAGCCAATGATAAAATAGAAATTACAAGAATTATTCAAAATTCTTATAAAAAAAGCTCAGATAAAAGATTGATAGTTATAGATAAACCAAAAGTTTCCAGGTATGAAGTTTGGGATGCATTGCAAGATTTTCCAGAACCTCTTTTTGTAGTTTATAATAGTGATGAATGGAGAGTTGTAGCAATGCGATTAAATTATAATTCTTTTGAAAATAGAAAGGACTTTCCAAAAACTTGGGCTGGTTTAAGAAATGAAGAATTCCAAAAAACTTCAGGAGTTTTTGACGCTATTTTTTGTCACCGAGGACTTTTCTTGGCTAGCGCCCAATCTAAAGAAGGAGCTGTTAAACTGGCGCAAATTGCGGTAAAATCGTAAATATGGCATTTATTGATGAAATAAAGATATACGCACAAGCGGGGACTGGCGGAAGTGGTGTCGTGCGCTGGCGTCAAGAAAAATTTATACCTAAAGGCGGACCCGCCGGCGGGGACGGCGGACGAGGCGGGAATTTTTTTGTTTTGGCGGTGCGCGATGTGTACATACTTTCAAAATACAAAATGAAAAAGAGTTTCTCTGCCGGGCGCGGGGAAGATGGCGCTAATAAAAGCCTCCATGGAAAAAATGGTGAAGATTTTATTTTGGAATTGCCGATTGGTTCTATCATTATCAATCTTGATACCGACGAGAAATGGCAACTGACCGAAGAAGGACAAAAAATTCTACTCTTGAAAGGCGGCTATGGCGGTTTTGGAAATGAACATTTTAAAAGTTCCATCAATACGACTCCAAAAGAATGGCGGCCGGGAGGAGAAGGCGAGAAAGGAAACTTCAAAATAGAACTGGAACTTTTTGCCGATGTCGGATTGATTGGGCTTCCGAATGCAGGTAAAACTTCCTTATTAAATGCCTTGACCAATGCGGAGGCAAAAGTCGGGGATTATCCTTTTACCACCCTGGACCCAAATTTGGGCGATTTTTACGGTTATATCATCGCCGATATTCCGGGACTTATTGAAGGAGCTTCCGAAGGCAAAGGACTCGGCGTAAAATTTTTGCGTCACATTAAGCGCACAAAAATGCTCGCGCATCTTATTTCTTTTGAAAACTTCAATATGCTGAAAAATTATAAAGAAATTCGTAAAGAATTGGAGAAATACGATAAAAAGTTGAATTTAAGCGAAGAAGGGTTGTCTTGCAAAAAAGAAATAATAATTTTAACCAAGGCTGATATCGTGGAAAATCCTAAAATTATTACAAAAACTGTCAAAGCATTTGAGAAACTGGATAAAAAAGTTTTCGCTTTATCTTTATTTGATGATAAAATGGTAAAGAAATTCAATAATGAATTGGTAAAGATTTTAAAGAAAAATTAGTAACTTTGTCTACTAAACTAACATATGTTATAGTTAGTAGACATTATATCAATTAACATTTTGTACAATGAGAGGTGAGATTATTTACAAAATTTTAGATCATTTAGAAGACATAAGCATGGATGCTGTAGATTTTTTTAGTGCTTTTGTTGGTGCTGGCTATGGAGCAACTTTTGGAAAAATTGACCGCGAATACAGAATCCGCAATAACCGTAGCCATATATATCAAATAGCTCGAGAGAAAAGAAGAAACCTGCAGAAATATATTTCTAAACTAGAAAGCCAAGGTTTACTTTTAAAAAATTCTCACAATAAAATTTATTTATCTATAAAAGGCAAGAAAAAACTTAGTTTATTAAGAAAAAATAAAGTACCAAACAGAGAAGCATATAAAAAACAACCCAATGATAAATTTTTGATTATTAGTTATGATATTCCAATTGCTTTCAATAAAGAAAGGAATATCTTAAGAAGTCTTTTAACGTTATTGGGTTTTCAAATGGTCCATAAAAGTTTTTGGATAGGAAAGGTACTACTTCCAAGCAGATTTATTACTGATTTAGAGAAATTAAGAATCTTAAAATTTATTGAGATTATGGAAGTAACAAAAACTGGAACTTTGAAATCGGTTTAGTATTTAGACAAAAAATGTTTATAGCATAATTGTAATATGTCTACTAGATAAACATATGTGTAGTTGGTAGACGAAATAAAAAATTTAGAAATTCCGTTCGATGAATAAAACTTTGATTTAAAAATACGAAACTGATATAATGTCAATATGATAGATTAGAAGTTCTTGATGGGGTTCACCGTCTTGCCAAACTTATACTTGAAGGCAATAAAAAAGTTAAAGTTCGTAAAATCTCAAGAGATTTTATTCCAATCATAGAAAAATAGAAATTTATATAAATATGCTATTATACAGATAATGGCAAAAAAATATTACCCAACCATTGGTCTTGAAATACACGCGGAGCTGAAAACAAGCACCAAGATGTTTTGCGGTTGTAAAAATGACCCGGATGAAGAGAAACCGAATGTGAATATTTGTCCGGTTTGCCTGGCGCATCCGGGAGCTTTGCCGGTGATTAATAAAAAAGCCATAGAGAATGTAATTAAAGTCGGACTGGCGGTTCATGGGAACGTTGCGGACTTTACGGAATTTGACCGCAAAAATTATTTTTATCCGGACATTCCGAAGGGTTATCAGATTTCTCAATATAAATATCCAATAGTTTTAGGCGGGCATTTAGCCGACATGGATATTACTCGCGTGCATTTAGAAGAAGATACAGCGAATAATAAGCATGACCGTGGAGACTTTTCGCTGATAGATTTCAATCGCGCCGGAATGCCATTAATGGAGTTAGTTACTGAACCACATACCTTTGAAAGTTCCGAAGAGGCAGCAAAAAAGGCAACTAAATTTGCCAAAGAATTTCAGTTGATGCTTTGGTATTTAGGAGTATCCGAAGCGAATATGGAGAAAGGAGAGATGCGAGTGGAAGCGAATATTTCCGTTTCATCGGATCCAAAAGTTCTGGGCACAAAAGTAGAAGTAAAAAATTTAAACTCTTTTAGGAGCGTTGAGCGAGCCATAAAATATGAACTTGATAGAATGACGGAGCTTTTGGAAAATGGGAAAGGAAATGAAATAGTTCAAGAGACGCGTGGGTGGGATGAGGGAAAGCAGAAAACTTTTTCGCAGAGAAAAAAGGAGTCCAGTGAAGACTATAGATATTTCCCCGATCCCGACTTGCCAAAAATGAAACTTCACGAAACATTTGATTTAGAGAAGATGAAAAGTGAATTACCAGAATTGCCAGCCGAAAAGCGAGCTCGATATAAAAAAGATTTCAGCATCAAAGATGAGGATATAGAGGTTTTTATAAATGATCCAACGCTTGGTGTTTGGTTTGAAGATGTGGCTAAGATTTTAAGTGATAAAGAAAAAATAAAAATTGCTTCTAATTACATAACTTCGGATTTTCTCGGTCTTAAAAAAAATAATCCAGGTACTAAATTACCCGGTCCTAAGAATTTTACAGAACTTATCAATTTAGTTTCAGAAAATAAAATTTCTTCCCGTGTGGCGAAAGATATTTTGGCAAAAATTGTATTGAACGACGAATCACCACTAAAAATTGCAACTGAAAATAATTTATTACAAAGCAGCGATACTAGTGCCTTAAAACAAATCGCGCAAAAAATTATTAACGCTAATCCAAAAGTCGTGGCGGACTATAAGGGAGGCAAAGAGCAGGCGCTTATGTCGCTGGTGGGACAGATAATGAAGGAAACAAAAGGCAGCGCAAATCCTGTTGTAGTAAAAAAAGTATTAATAGATTTACTCAAATGAATAAAGATAAATTAATTGAAACAGTTGCGCGTTTAGTAAAATCCCCGAAAGGCATTCTCGCCATGGATGAGAGTTTAAATACATGCAATAAGCGTTTTGAAAAACTTGGCGTGCCGACAACGGAAGAAAAGCGCCGGGAATATCGCGAGCTTTTAATAAATGCGCCGGGGATTGAAAAATATATTTCCGGATATATTCTTTTTGATGAAACCATCAAGCAGTCCACCCAAGACGGCAAGAGCTTCACTTCTATTATGCAGTCAAAAGGCATAGACATCGGCATAAAAGTCGACCAAGGTCTAATTGACTTCCCGTCGCATCCGGGAGAAAAAATTACACAGGGACTTGACAGGCTATCTAACAAATTACGTGAATATAAAAATATAGGCGCAACTTTTGCCAAATGGCGCGCAATTTATACGATTGGAGAAAATATTCCAAGCCAGGAATGCATGAAGGAAAATAGTTTTCTTCTGGCTAAATATGCCCTAGCTTGCCAAGAATTTGATATTGTTCCCATTCTTGAACCGGAAGTTTTAATAGACGGTGAGCACAGTATAGAGAAATGTTATGAGGTTATGGCGCACAATCTTGATGCGCTTTTTTCAGAATTGCGAAAATCAAATATTTTTATTCCCGGTATAATTTTAAAAACTAGCATGGTAATTGCCGGCCAAGACGCTAAAACGAAGTCTTCTCCCGAAGATGTCGCTCGCCTGACTATAAAATGTTTAACGGAACATGTGCCGGCTCATATCGGCGGAATAGTTTTTCTCTCTGGCGGGCAGGGTGACGAGGAAGCGACGATGAATTTGAACATTATGCATAAAATAGGACTTCTGCCTTGGCCGTTGACATTCTCTTACGGTCGGGCAATTCAAAATTCTGTTCTTCAAAGCTGGGCTAAAAACTCAAATGATATTACTACCGCCCAAGCTCTTTTGCTTGTCGCTGCAAAAAATAACAGCCAGGCATCAATTGGAGAATATAAAAAATAATATATTTTAATTAATTTTAATTTTTTGGGAATAAAATAGTATTTTATACGCTTCTATTTTTTGACTTTTTATAAATGTAAGGGTATACTATCTTTATGTTTGTAATCAAAGCTAAAAAGAGAGAGGCGGGCATAAAATTAGATGCTTTAAGAAAATCTGGGGAAATCCCGGCTGTTTTTTATGGAGCCGGGAAAGATACGACTTCTATTTGTATTTCCACCGCTCAATTTAAAAAAGTTTGGCGGGAGGCGGGGGAATCCTCGACTGTTAAAATTGGAATGCCGGAGGGAAATATTGATGTGCTTATTCACGAAGTGCAGGTTGATAGAGTTACCGACGAGCCGATACATGCGGATTTTTTAGCGATAGATATGAAAAAGAAAATACGCGTTAAAGTACCGTTCATCTTTGAAGGCGTATCTAATGCGGTCAAGAGTGGAATCGGAAATTTGGTTAAGGTTCTTTATGAAGTTGAAATTGAAGCATTGCCGGTTAATTTACCGCACAATCTTATTGTTGATATTTCTAAACTAGAAACACTCAAAGACCAGGTTTTCATTTCCGATATAAAACTTCCGGCCGGAATTGTTGTTATTAATAATCCTACCGATGTTGTCTGTTCTATTATTGAACAAGTGGAAGAGAAAGAAGAAGTCATCGTAGTGCCGGCTGACCTGTCTACAATTGAAGTGGAAAAGAAAGGGAAAAAAGAAGAAGGAGAATCGGAAACTGAAAATGTTACGCCCGCAGAAACTGCCGCTCCCGTGAAAGAAGAAAAAATAGAAAAGAAATAGAAAAAACGAGAGAACTTTGGTATAATGAAAGTTATGGCGAGAAAGATAGTCATAACTTTTTTTGTTTTAATAATATTTATATTCTTTAACTTTTTTATTAAAAAGGTTTTTGCAGTGGTTGATTGTTCAGTATCGGCTACTATCGTTACCCAGGCTGATAAAGATTTTTGTCAGACTGAACTTGATGCACTAATGAAAGAACAGGCTGACCTTGAAGCAACATTAAAAGTTCAACAACAACAGACCGGTACTTTAAAAGGTGATGTATTAGCTTTAACTACTCAGATAAATGCTCTCAAAACTAAAGTAAAAGCTCGAGGTGTTGTTATTGCCCAGTTGAAAAATTCAATACAGGAGAAAGTTTCAACAATTGAATCACTTTCTCAAAAAATAGAACGCGAACATGAATCACTAGCCCAACTTCTTCGAAATACAAATGAATTTGATAATCAAAATTTGGTAAATTTAATTCTCTCTAATAACAGCATTTCGAATTTTTATAGCGATTTGGAATCTTATAATTCTATCAAACAAGCAATCAAGAATTCTGTTGATATTATTAATGGAGTAAAAACACAAACGGAAGTTGTAAAAAGCGACCTTGAGAAAAAGAAAAATGCTGAAACTGACGCAAAAGCGGAATTGGAGTCTACCCAAAAAAAAGTTACACAATCTGAAGCTGATAAAAAAGCCCTTCTGGCTATTTCTAAAGACAAAGAAGCTGCTTATCAAAAACTTGCAGCACAAAAAAAAGCTCAGGCTGATAAGATTCGTAGTGCTTTATTCAGCCTGGCGGGTATCTCGCAAAAAATTGAATTCGGAACCGCTCTTGCCTATGCCAATGAAACTAAAAATAAATTTGGCATTGATCCGGCATTTTTATTGGCTATTTTTACACAGGAAAGTACATTAGGTTCAAATGTTGGTCAATGCAATGTCCCAAATACGCCAAGTTGGGATAAAATTATGCCAGGACCTGCCGAATATCAAATTTACTTGAGTCGTGGAAGGACATGCAAAAATTCTAAATTACCATGTTCTTCTCGCGATGACCAGACACCCTTTCAGGATATTGTAAACAGTTTAGGTATAAATCCGTACAGCATAGCTCTTTCGTGTCCTATCGTATCAGCCGGACCTTGGGGGGGCGCTATGGGGCCGGCTCAGTTTATTCCTTCAACTTGGGCAGGATATATAAGTCGTTTAAAAGATACATTAGGCCACAATCCTAATCCTTGGGATCCAAGAGATGCTTTTTTTGCTTCCGCAATGCATCTTGCTGATCTTGGAGCAGTGGGTACTAGCGCCAGCGCGCAGAGTAAAGCTGCTTGTAAATATTATGGTGATTCAGCTGGTTGTTCTTATGGTAGAAGTGTCATGAATTTAAAGTCTGGAATACAAGCAAAAATAGATTGTCTAAATTCAAATACATATTGTAATCTTTAGGAAATAATTTGCTCTAAAATGAAAATTGTGATAAGATACCGGGATGAAAAAAGACATACATCCAAAATATAACTTAAAAACTAAAGCTGTCTGCGCCTGCGGAGCAATTTTTGAAGTTGGCTCCACAATACCGGAAATCAAAATGGAAATTTGCAGTAGTTGCCACCCTTTCTATACCGGAAATGAAAAAATTATGGATACGGCTGGACGCGTAGAACGATTCAACAAGCGCAAAGCTGCGACTTCGAAGGTTAAAAAATAATATAAATTGCGAATGGATTGGCAAGAGTGGAAAAAAAGTCGAGAAAATGTGGAAACAGAATCCCAATTTGAAGTCGGGACGAATGAAATAGTTTTGGAAGTGCGGGCGGGTGCCGGCGGTGACGAGGCTTCGCTCTTCGCCTGGGAGCTGGCGCATATGTATGAAAAATTTACTGAGTCGCAAGGCTGGCAGT
>Ga0315273_10014668_pt1 | contig 10103 bp, 9 predicted proteins | sample YL17G02_0_MG_FD_205753 | JGI IMG/M metagenome (GOLD analysis project Ga0315273, IMG submission 205753) | Sediment microbial communities from Yellowstone Lake, YNP, Wyoming, USA - YL17G02_0 | ecosystem: Environmental > Aquatic > Freshwater > Lake > Sediment | place: USA: Wyoming | collected... | reverse complement strand
TGTCGCTCGGCAGCCCCTTGGCGTCCGCCTCGATTGGGTCACCGAGGAGAAGATGCTGCGGCTTGACCGTCCGCTTGCCCACCTGGATGACGAACGCCTTCTTGGGCGCGGGCTGCGCGAGGTAATGGCCCAGTCGCTCGGTAAAGCCCGCCCGTTCGCGCTGGAGGTTCGGCATGAAGGCCAGCATCGCCACCGAATACCAGCTCGGCGGATGCGCCTCCGGGTGCAGCACGATGGCCTTGCCGCTTTTCAGGAACGGCTTCTCCGCCAACGGGCTCCGGAGGAACTGGGATATCGCGTCGGCGATCTTGTGTCCCGCTCCCCGCAGCCGCGGGTCTTCGGCGTAGCCGGCCTCCGCAAGCGCCGCCGAGACGGCCTCACGCATGATGCCGCGGGCCCAGGCCTTCGCCTCGGTATCCGACTTCACCATCTTCTGGAACTCGAAGAGGAGAGCGGGGTCTTCGTCCCGCGAGAGCAGCCGGAACAGCACGCGGTCGGCCAGCTTGAACGGGCGGCTGCCGCGCGGCCACTCGAGTTGAAGCAGCCGCCGGTACTGCGGAATGGTCCCGACATCCTTGATGCCCAGCGCGGTGCTGGGCGCGAGCCCGAGCAGGTTCCCGCCCCAGACACCGGTGTCCTTCTGCTTCTTCACGACCGCCAGGGCGGCTTTGGATTCCGTGATCGCGGCGTGGGCCGCCTCGATCGTCTCCTGCGGGGCATCTCCGGCCGGCGCGAGCTCCGTCAGCGCGCGATAACGAATCGACGCGCCGCCGTTCTCGAGGAGCCAAGTCAGCGGAATCCGGTGCTGGGTCGGGAGGTCCAGAATCGCTCCTGGGGCAGGGACCATGGCGGAAACGGCCGCAAAGATACTCAGCAGATGGGGGAGGGTAAAGGCGGGAGGAGCGGTAACGTCCGCCCGTGCCGGTATTTCCGGATGGCTCCCCTACCTTCTCCGGGCTTCTCCTGCCGGGCGGAACTCCGACGTCGCATTCCAGGTCGGGGGCGCTGATCTGTTCCCAATCATCACGGCTGTCGTGACAGTGACACGAAGCTGTTGAACGGCCCCGTCATAGTCGAACCACGGCTGAACGTTGTCCTGCGGCTGGTGATACCGCTTCGCGACGTACTCGTCCCTCTGCTCCTTCCCCCACCCCGCCGCCCGTCCCACATAGTCCGATCCACTCTGCATCGATGTGCCCGGCACCCCTGCCTGCGCGAGCGAGAAGTGATCGGATCGGAAGAACTCCCCACGGACCAGTGCTTCCTCGTTGGAGCTGATCCGCAGTCCTTCGGCTGCGGCCGCCTCCCCGACGGTCTTTCCCAGCGAGGACTGGTCCAGCCCGAGCGCAGAGAAGTCCCTGGTCTTTCCGTGCAGGTTCATCACGTCGAGATTGAGGATCGCTGCCATGTTCTTGAGGGGAAACGGTGGATTGGTGGCCAGCGCCTGGGAGCCGAGCAGCCCGGACTCCTCGGCCGCAAACCCGACGAAGACCATCGAGCGCCCGGTCCTGACTCCGCTCTTCACAAACGCCTCCGCCGCCGCCAGCACCGCCGCGGTGCCCGAGGCGTTGTCCTCCGCCCCGTTGTAGACCGAATCGCCATCCACCGCTGTCCCGATGCCGAAATGATCGTAGTGGCCACTGAGGAGCACCGCCTCGTGCGCGAGCGGCCCGCGGCCCGGCCACCTCCCGAGGACGTTTTCGGTTGCCGAGCGGCGCACGGTGCTCTGCACCGCGGCATCGAGCTGGATGCCGAGCGGCACCGCCTTGAATCCCTTTGCGAGAGCGGCGTCGGTGACCTGTCCGAGATCTTTTCCTGCGGCCTTGAAGAGGCGAGCGGCGGCGTCCTGATGGAGCCACCCCGCGACGATCAGCGAGCTGGCCGGTGATTCGAGTCTCACCTGCGTGCCGGTCCACCCCGACAGAACGGTCGTCCAGGGATACGTGGCGCTCTCGGTGGTGTGGATCATCAGGACGCCGGCGGCGCCCTGGCGCCGGGCCTCCTCGATCTTGTAGGTCCATCGACCGTAGTACGTGAGGATCTTGCCGCGGAAGATCGTCGAGTCCCTGAGGCCCGGGTCGTTCGTCAGGGTGATGACGATCTTTCCCTTCACGTCCACCCCGTCGTAGTCGTTCCATCCCCATTCCGGAGCGACGATGCCGTAGCCGACGAAGACCGCGTCTGCGGTCAGCCGCACGGTGGAATCGTTGCGCATCGACCACATCGCGTAGTCGTCTTTCCATTTGAGCTGCTCGCCGCTCCGGCCCGCGACGGCGAGGGTCGGCTGGGGCGCGAGCGATATGATCGGAACTCGCTGGAAATAGGTGCCGCTGTCGCCGGCCGGCTCGAGCCCGAGCCGCTGGAACTGCGACGCGATGTACTTGGCGGCCAGCTCACCTCCCCGGGTGCCCGGAGCCCGCCCCTCGAGGGCGTCGTCGGCGAGAAAGTCGAGGTGGGCCCGAATCACCTTGGCATCCACCGCCCGTGCCACCCGGGTTGCGGGAGAGGCGCTGCCTTGCTGCTGCGCTGCGCCGGGTACCGGGACGAGAAGGCCGAGGAGGAGGCAGGAGACAGCCGGACGCATGGAAGTTCCTCGAGCTGGGGTCATGTGAAGAGGCGGGCCGATGGACACACGTCGTTCACCCCGCACTCTCCGCATTTGGGCCGGCGAGCCAGGCAGATCCGGCGGCCGTGGAAGATGAGCAGATGGGAGAGGAGCGCCCAGTCCTTACGGGGAAAGAGCGGCATCAGGTCCAGTTCGATCTTGACCGGGTCGTCCCGGCGGGTGAATCCGAGCCGCCTGCCGAGCCTCCCGACGTGGGTGTCCACCGTGATTCCCTCGTTGATGCCGTACGCATTGCCGAGGATGACATTGGCGGTCTTTCTTCCGACGCCCGGCAGCGTCAGCAAGGCGGCCATCGAGCGGGGCACCTCGCCGCCGTTCTCGGCGACGAGCGCCTGGGCCATCCCGACCAGGCTCTTGGACTTGTTGCGGAAGAAGCCAGTGGACTTGATGATCTCCTCGACGTCGGATCGCGACGCGGCGGCCAGCGCCTGCGCTGTCGGGTAGCGCGCGAAGAGATGGGGCGTGACCAGGTTGACGCGGACGTCGGTACACTGTGCGGAGAGGATCGTGGCGCAGAGCAGCTCGAAGGCGCTCCGATGGTGGAGCGCGCAGGCAGCGTCGGGGTAGGCTCGCGCCAGCCGCCTGAAGATCAGCCGCGCGCGCCGGGTCAGCTCCCCGGCTCGCCGTGGTTTGTCCGCCCGCGTCAACCCCCGCGCCTCCGAGCGATTCCGGCCAGGAACCGGTCGAGCGGCTGGGCGTTGACGACGTGATCCGGGCCGAGCCATCCCTTCCTGGCGATGCCGACGCCGAATTCGACGTTCGAGATCCCCGCCACGTTGTGCGCGTCGGCGCCGATCGAGATCGCGACCCCGCGGTCGCGTGCCCGTCTCAGCACCCGCCAGTCGAGGTCGAGGCGGTGGGGGTCGGCGTTGACCTCGAGCGCCACGCCGGTCGCCGCCGCCTTCTCGATCACCGCATCGAGATCGATGCCGTACGGGTCGCGCGAGAGGAGGAGCCGGCCGGTGGGGTGCCCGACGATGGTGAGGTGTGGGCTGTCCATCGCCGTCAGCATCCGCGCCGTCATCTCCCGGGGCCCCATGTTGAAGCGGCTGTGGATCGACGCGATCACGAAATCGAGCCGCGCGAGCACGGCTTCATCGAAATCGATGCGACCGTCCTGGAGGATATCGGCCTCGACGCCTTTCAGAACCCGGATCCCCGGCAGCCGGCTGTTGGCCTCGTCGATCTCGTCGGCCTGGCGCGCGAGATCATCGGGTTTCAGCCCTCCCGCGTAGGCGGCGGCCTGGCTGTGGTCGGTGATGCCGACGTACTCGTAGCCGGCGGCACGGCACGCCTCGGCCAGCTCCATCACCGAATTCGATCCGTCCGAGTAGGTGGTGTGACAGTGGAGGAAGCCGCGCAGGTCGGCGCGCTCGAGCAGGCGGGGGAGGGCGTGCCTCGAGGCGGCGTCGATCTCCCCCTCTCCCTCCCGCAGCTCGGGGGGGATCGGACTGAGTCCCAGTCGCCCGTAGAACGCCTGCTCGTCCGGCGTCGGCACGAACTCGCTGCCGTGCCAGAGCGCGGCGCCGTTGAACGCGAAGCCGGCCCCGGCGGCGTGCTCGGCAAGTTGGCGAAGGTGAGCCTCGCTCCCGGTCGCCTGGACCAGCACGGCACCGGCATTCACCGCCGCCGCCACCACGATCTGTGCGCTCGAGCCGCCGGCGAACCGCAACGTCACCCGCCGTTCATCCTGTCCGGCGAACTCGTGCACACCGGGCAGCTGGCTCAGCTGGCGAAACACCTCCGCGGGCGCCGTGTCGGCGACGAGCACGAGCACGAGGTCCTTGACGATCTCGGAGCGCCGCCGCACCTCCCCCGCCACCACGGCGCTGGTCACTCCGGGCAGCCGCTCGAGGGCGGCTCGGAGCCCTTCGGCCTCGTCGGCGGCGTGATGGGACAGCCGGAAGCCGCTCGCCTGGCGGAGGAAGGCGATCCCCTTGAGGATGTTCTCGGAGGTCTTCTGGCCGAACCGCGGCAGCCTGGCGAGCCGGCCGTCGATGGCAGCGGCCTCCAACTCGGGGAGCGATTCGATATCGAGGGCTTCGTGGATCTGGCGGATCTTGGCGACGCCGAGGCCCGAGATTGAGAGCATCTCGACCAGCCCGGGGGGAATCTGCTCGCGCAGCTCGTCGAGGAGGCTCGCCCGGCCGGTCGTCACGATCTCGGAGACAATCTGAAGCGTCGCCGGTCCCACGCCCTTGGTGGCGGCGAGTGCGCCGCTCGCGAGTCCCTCCCGCAGGTCGCCGGGAAACCCCGAGGCCGCCCGCGCCGCCGTGCGGAAGGCACGCACGCGGAAAGTGTTTTCGTTCTTCAATTCGAGAAATGACGCGATCTGCTCGAGGACCTGGGCGACTGCCTTCTTGTCCATGAATTCCCGGAGGACACTCATCAGGCCGCGTTCGCCCACGCGTTCTGTGCCGGGCCCAGGGTGCGCCAGCCAAGCTCGAGCAGCTCCTCGCCGCCGGTGATCGAGTGCAGCCGCCCCGCGCCGAGCGTGGAGGCGAACAGCGGCGTCCCGTCGGGGCGGGCAAGCGCATCCGGCCGCGGGCCGGTCGCCTCGACCGTGGTGAAGCCGAACCGCTCGGGTCGCAGCCCGAAAATGCCGAGCACGCGGAGCGCGCCGGCAGGAGTGGAATGCACGAAGAAGCCGTCGAGCGGCTCAGCCGTCTCACCGTCGATGACCCGCGCCCAGAGCTGGTGCTCGAGGAACTGTGCATAGTACGCCTTCGGCGCGTCCGCGAGCGTGGGGACCTCCGGAGTGGGTGCCTCGAGTAGCGCTTCGGTTTCCGCCGCCGCAAGCGGCACCGTGAGCGAGCCGCCGTCCCACGCGAGGTACGCGTGGTGCCCCAGGGCGACGAGGAAGTCCATTCCCTCGCCGATTCCTTCCTCCGGCCGAAGCTCGCGCATCAGCGTGATCGCCTCGGGAAGGAGCAGGAATGCATCACGATTGGTCGGGTCGATTTTCTGCTCTGCGGCCGCCTTCTGGATGGCGGGGAAGGTGGTGGCGGTGAATCGCGAGAAGACCAGAGAAAGGGGGGTGGGGCGGAGCATGCAGGAAGATAGCACGAAGCCGGAGGCCTCGGTCTCACCGGGGAAGGAAGCCGTTCAGAAGAGAAGTAAACGTCTCGGGGGCCTCGACATAGGGCACATGGCCGCAGTGAGGCAGGGAATGAAACTCGGCCCCGATGAGCTCCGCGGTGGTGCGCGCGGCGCCGATGGGGATGGGGTCGCTCTCGCCGTGCATGACCAGCGACGGAATGCCGCGAAGGCGCTCGAGGCGGGGCCGGAGGTCGTAGTCACCGAGACTGGCCCACACCTCCTGCTGCGTCCGGCCGGTCACCCGAAAAGGGGTGAGTTCCCGGGCCCGTGCGGGATCGTGGAAATAGGGTGCCACCGACAACTCGAAGATGCGCTGCTGGAACGCCGGCGGGTCGCGCTCACGCAGGCCGCTTTCGCGGAGCCGCCGGCGTTCCTCCTGAAAGAGGGGGTCGAGATTGCGCTCCGCGAAGCGTCGCTCGAACCCCTCGCGCGCGGCGCGCCAGGTCGGGGCCGGGGACACGAGGGCGAGCCGTTCGACCCGGTCGCGATGCTCGAGGGCGTACAGTACCGCCAGCAGCCCCCCCCACGAGTAGCCGGCGAGCGTCAGGCTCTCGAGTCGCAGATGGGCCCGCAAGGCCTCGAGATCGGCTACCTGTTCGGTCCACCCCACCGGCACGTCGCGGGCGACCGGGGAGCGCCCACCTCCACGCTGATCGTAGTAGATCAGCTCTCTCCCATCGGCCAGTGCGTCGAATTGCGGGAGGAGGTATTCGTGATGGGCGCCGGGGCCGCCGTGCAGCACCAGCACCACGGGCCCACGGCCCACCCGTCGCACGAGAAGGGCGATATCGCGGAGCGGCACCACCGTCTCCGTGGCGGCGGTGTCCTCGCGCATGGGGGGAGCTACAGCAGCACCGCGAGCGCGTCCGCCACGCGCCGCACGGCGGCTTCTTCGTCCGGGGTGAAGGGGTCGGGCAGGTCGCTGTCCACATCGATCTGCCCAAGGATCGTCTCGCCACGCCGGATCAGAACGACGAGCTCCGCGCGGGTCCAGGTGTTGCAGGCGAGGTAGTTGGAGATGGCGCGCACGTCCGGCACGTTCTGATCTTCGCCGGTAGTCACCGCCGTCCCGCAGACGCCCGTGCCCACCGGGATTCGGGTATGATCGGTCTCCCGGCCGGCGTAGGCCTCGAGCACCAGCTCGCTGCCATGGAGCATATACAGGTAGACCGAGGTGTACGGCTCGCCTGCGGCCCGGATTTTCTCGGCGGCGGTGCGGAGCAGTCCCTCGCGTCCCACGTCGCGCGCGAAGCCGCCGCGCAGGCTGGCGATCACCTTCTCGGCGTCGAGCGCCACGTCACCCCCGCCTGGTGCCGAGCGTGGCGCGCACTTTCGTCACCTGATCGCCGCGCCGCACCACGATGTCCACGGTATCTCCCGGCTGATGGCTCCGCAGCGCGTCGGTCATCCCCTGCAGGTCGGCGATTTCGGCGTCGCCGATACGGGTGATGATGTCGTCTCCCCGGAGTCCGGCCTTCTCCGCTGGACTGCCCGCGCGCACACCCACCAGCCGGACGCCGCCCGGGTTTCCCGCCAAATCCGGCACCGTGCCCAGATACGCTCCGTATCCTTGTGACTGGGCTGTGGGGGCCGTCGCCGCGGGCTGGGGTGGTACCGAGGCGACGAAGGTGAGCGGCCCGGCGCGGTTGGCGATGGCCGTGACCAGCCCGACGGTAAAGTCGGTGACGCGATTGAAGCCTTCGAGGTTGATCTTCTGCCAGTCGTCGGTAGTGCGGTGGTAGTCCTCGTGGAGATCGGTGAAGAGATACAGCACCGGCCGTCCTGCGGAGTAGAACGGCGACTGGTCGCTCGGGCCGTACCCGTCCCCCTGCTCCTTGAGGTCGAATCCGGCGTACCAGTTGAGCGAATCGAGCAGGGCTGGAAACTCCTTGGCGGTCTGGCTGCCGTACACGATCAGCCGGCTCTCCCTCAGCCGTCCTACCATGTCGAGGTTGATCATCGCATTGGTCGTGGAGAGCGGATAGATCGGTTCCTCTACGTAATGCGACGACCCCAGCAGTCCCAGTTCTTCCCCGCTGAAGGCGATGAAAATGACCGTCCGGGCCGGCGGAGCGGCGGCGAGGCGCGCCGCGATCTGGATCAGCATGGCCGATCCCGAGGCGTTGTCGTCGGCGCCGTTGTGCACTTTTCCCGTACTGTCGGGGTCGAGGCTCCCGAAGCCGCCGAGGCCGAGATGGTCGTAGTGGGCGCCGACGATCACTGCCTCGTTGCGCAGCGTCGGGTCGCGGCCTGGAAGGAGTCCGATGACGTTCCGCCCCGTCGCGCCGACCACGTGCGCCTGCTGCGCCGCCGGCGCTCCTTTGGCGATGGTGAAGGTCTGGAACCACCCCCCGGCCGCCGGTTGCAGTCCCACCTGCTCGAATCTGCGGGTGAGGTACGCGGCGGCGGTGTCGGCGCCGGGCGAGCCGGTCATCCTGCCGACGAGGCGGTCGTCGCTCAGGAACTTGATGTCGTCAATGGCCATCAGGGCGGGGGGCAACACCCTTTCCGCGGGAGGTCGGGCCGTGCCGAACTGCTGGGCGCCCAGTGTCGAGCCGCCCGAAAGCGCGATGGCCAGCGAGAACCATCCGGCTGCGGTGGAGCCGCGCGGGAGCCGGGAACCTGGGTTCATCGGGGGACGAAGTCGGTGGCGGGGCCAAGCCTCGCGGCGAAAGCCGCCAGGAGTATGGCCGTCCGGTCGAGGTCCTCGAGCGCGACCATTTCGTTCGGGCTGTGCATGTAGCGGTTGGGTACCGATACCAGCGCGGTCGCCACCCCGCGATGCGCGTTGAAGATCGCTTCTGCGTCGGTGTGGGTGTCCCGCGAGGCAGCCTCGATCGTGTAGGGGATCCCTTCCGCCTCCGCCGTCGCGGCGAGCAGCTCGAACACCACCTCGCTGACCGATGCGCCGCGGGAGATCACCGGCCCGCCACCGAGCTTGTACTCGCCGTGCTTCCGTTTGTCGATGCCCGGATAGTCGGTCGCGTGGGTCACGTCGACCACGATGGCCACGTCCGGCTCCAGCGTGACCGCGGAGGACCGGGCGCCGCCGCCCGTGGCCGCGATCTCCTCTCGCGTCGTGGCCACTGCCGTCACCGAGGCCGCTTTCTTGGCCGGGTTCCGCGCGAAGAGGCGCGCCGCCTCGAGCACCACCAAGGCGCCGATCCGGTTGTCGATGCACCGGCTGACCAGGCGGCCGTTGGGAAACTCCAGCACCCCCGCCGCCAGCACGCCCGGATCACCGATGCGGAGGCGCTCCTGCGCCTCCGATCGGCTCGCGGCGCCGATGTCGATCCAGAGATCTTCGACCTTGGAGACTTTCTCCCGGTCGTCCTTCTCCATGAGGTGAATCGCCTTCTTCCCCACGACGCCGGCAACCGGCCCGCCCCGGCCGAGGAGGCGCACCCGCTGCCCCACGAACACTTGGTGGTCCCACCCCCCGATCGGGTCGAAGCTGACATAGCCTTCCTCGTCGATGTGGGTGACCATCACCCCGATCTCATCGATGTGCCCCGCGAACATCACCCGGGGCCGCCCGCCCGGGTTGACGGTCGCGAACGAGTTGCCGCCCACGTCCGCCTCCACCCGGTCAGCGAAACCTTCCGCTTCGGTACGCCACACACGGGCGGGTGCCGCCTCGAAGGCCGATGGGCCGGGGGTGTCGAGCAGCGACTTGAGGAACGTCAGCGAGTCGGGAGTCATGGTCACGGGTCGGAGGGGGAGAGGGCCAAAGGTCGCGGAGCCGGGTTCCGATGTCTAGGGCAGGGAGGTGACGAGATCGAGCTCCAGGTATTCCGCTTCCGGGATCGGGTTGGAGCGGTAGGGAGCGATGGGGAGGAAGCCGAGCTGCCGGTAGAGCGCCCTGGCGTTGCCCATGGACGGAAGGGTGTCGAGCCGCATCCGCCGATAACCCGCGGTCCGCCCCTCGGCGACCAGCCGTTCGACCAGGCGGCGCCCCAGGCCCGATCCCCGGAACGCCGGGCGCACGTACAGTCGTTTCATCTCGCAGATCTCGGGCTCGAGAGGCCGGAGGGCGACGCATCCGGCGGCGCCGGAGCCGGCGAGAGCCAGCAGCAATCGCCCGGCCGGAGGGACATAGGCGCCGGGAAGGTTTGCCAGCTCTTCCGCGAACCCCTGGAAACAGAGGTCGAACCCCAGTGAGGCTGCGTACTCCTCGAAGAGCTCGCGGACCAGGCGTACCTGCCCAGCCCCCTCGGCCTCCAGGATCCTGCTGGGCACTCCGCCGTCTGCCATCGCTCCATCCCCGGCATTTCTCCTGGCGGGCTCAGCTTCGGGCGACGCGATAGAGCACCAGACCCAGTGCGCCGAAGACGAGGACCGCCGGCAGGTTCGCCTCGGCCAGCGGCCCGAGCGCGCG
>Ga0315273_10014667_pt1 | contig 10103 bp, 7 predicted proteins | sample YL17G02_0_MG_FD_205753 | JGI IMG/M metagenome (GOLD analysis project Ga0315273, IMG submission 205753) | Sediment microbial communities from Yellowstone Lake, YNP, Wyoming, USA - YL17G02_0 | ecosystem: Environmental > Aquatic > Freshwater > Lake > Sediment | place: USA: Wyoming | collected... | reverse complement strand
GCGCGTTCAGCCACGCGATCGGAACCATTTTCGGGCATCATGAGCGTATTTACGTCGCTCCGTGACTCCATGACTTCATCACCCAGATATGGACTTCTGCCACGGGCTGCTAAGAGCCGCGCCCGCGGGAGTGTTGGGAAAGTGCCCGGACAGGAGTGTCCGGGCCACTAAACTCAAGTTTTTCAGTGGGGCGGACACTCCTGTCCGCCCATCCCAAAAGCAGAAGGACGGCTTTCTCAACACGCCCCCACGCGGGACGCGCCGCCGTCGCCCTCGCCGCATCCCACTCCCAACCCTTGAACGTGGCGTAACCCGCCCCCGGGGGAAACCTCGGGCTCTTCAGTTTCGCAGGGAATCAGACGACAAACAACATGGGGTAGGTATGTGAGGCCGGTCCGTTACCCATCTGGAGCATCCTCTGATGGCAGCGTCCAAAGAACGCAAGATCCTAATCGTTGAAGACAATCCCAACATGTCCAGCCTGCTGGCGGACATGCTGGAAGTGTTTGCCATTCAAAGTGTTCGAGCAACCGACGGCGAAGACGCCCTGCGCAAGCTCGCTGAAGAGCCCATCGGCCTGGTCATCAGCGATCTGCGCATGCCCAAGATGACAGGTACCGAACTGCTATCGGCGATCAAGGACAAAGACCCCAACATGCCGGTGGTCCTAATCAGTGGATACTCCCTGCAAAGCCTCGACGACAAGAACGCCACCGACCGCGCCGACGGTTTCCTCACCAAGCCCTTCAAGATGAACGACATCAAAGGCGTCCTCGACCGGCTGTTTCACCGCTAGCTCTTCCATTCCGTCTGGTACTATCCAAAGGCGCGAATGCTCCAACTTCGCGCCTGCAATTCTGCATTTAGAATGCCTAATTGCACGTGATGCTCTCAATGAGCGGTACTCGATGATCACCAAGAATCGAGTAGGTAGCGTGTCCCTAGCGTCACGAACTGGTGTGTGTGTCAGCCCTTCGGGGCGTGTTGAAAAAGCTCTTCGAATTAGGATGAGCAGGCAATTGCAGGGTGCCACGGACAAGGAAAACCAAGCCGCTTCTTGGCTTGGTTTTCCTTGTCCGTGTCTTTCCTCCAGTTGGGACGAGACCACACGGACAAGCAGGTTCCCCCAAGAACCGGGGAACCTGCTTGTCCGTGGCACCCTGCCTGGAGACCGGCTTTTTCAACACTCCCCTTCGGGCCGACCTCGGCCCCGAAGGGCCGTATATGCGCGAGGACCGGCTGAAAAGATCGCTGCTGCGCAGCCTGCCAAGAAGCGGGTCAGCCCGAAGGGCTGACACGCACACGAGCTTGCCAGCCCAGTGTGACTAATTCGTTATCCCCATCCGCCGGTACTTCTCCTTGTATTTCTCCCAGAGGATCTTCTGCTTGTCGGACAGGTCGATCTTTTTGCCCTGGATGAATTCCAGCGTCACTTGCGATGGAATCTCCAGCGGGTCGCCCGTGGTCACGATAATCGTCGCATCCTTGCCTGTCTCCAGTGAACCTACACGGTCAGCGACCCCGAGGATCTGCGCCGGATAAAGTGTGATCCCTTTGAGCCCTTCCTCCTTGGGCAGGCCGTACGCGACTGCGGTGGCGGCATGGTATGGAAGATTGCGCACATTGGCGGCGTCACCGCCGCCGGAGATGCAGAATACAACTCCCGCCTGGCGCAACCGTTGCGGCAGAGTGAACGGGTTGTCGTACGGATCGTCGGTGCGCTGCGGCTCGTAGTGGGTGCCGTCAACAATCACCGGCACGCTGTTCTTCTTTAGCAGGTCGGCGCACAAGGGAGCATCGTATCCGCCGTCAATGATGAGCTTGACTTTCTCTTTTTCCGCGAATGCCACAGCCGCCTGAATCTGCTGGATCTGGTCGGCGTTGACGATCAAGGGGATCGTTCCCTCCAGAACCGGGATCATTGCTTCCCAGCGCGAGTCAAACTTGTGGTAGGGAACGCCCGGTGTCGCCTCCGCCTGTTTGGCAGTCATGTAGGCGCGCGCATCGGCGAATGCGTTGCGGATGTCGTTGAGCGCCTTGTCGCGATTCTCCAGTTGTTTCTCTTCCGGCTCCTGCATCCACCACGCGGTTCGCGTCACCATCGAAGGCCAGTTGGCGTGCATCCCAACTGGTGCCTTGAATGTCATGTCTTCCCAGGTCCAGCCGTCAAGATACAGAAGGGCCGAAGTGCCCGAAATCACCCCACCCGACGGGGTGGTGAGGACCAGGGTCACTCCATTGGAGCGCGCGACGGGTATGAGTTCACTTTCGGGGTTGACCGCCACCTGAACTTTCGCGTTGGGATTGATCGGCCCGACTTCACTCCGGTCGTTGGTGGCGCGGACCTCGCCGATTTCGGTAAGGCCGATTGCCGTATTGGCATCGATCAACCCTGGATAGACATGCTTTCCGGTCACATCGATCTTTTCAGCGTCGGCGGGGATAGTCACGTTCGGTCCCAGCGCGACAATCTTGCCTTTGTCGAAGACCACGGTGCCATTGGCGATGTCCGGTCCATTCACCGGGTGAATCGTTCCGCCGACCAGCGCGATGGGGTGATCCTGTGCCTTGGCTGGGATCTGGGTCGATGCGTTCGTGTTCGTATTCAGAAGGGCGGCGAGAGACACCGCGACAGTCAGGTTAATCAAAGTCTTCATGATCAGCGTCCCTCCGCGTTGAAGCGATAAGACTCATCGTAAACGTCCTCGCGCGGCCACATCGGCTTCTTGTCTCCACCGCCCCCGCCTCCCGTGTCTGCTGCCTTCAGCACTTTCTGGATCAGAGTCGCCCGCATCTTGTCATTTTCCGCGCGACGGGTCAGGTCTTCCTGGCGGTCGAAGTACTTGCGGCCATCGACCCAGGTCTGCTGACAAGAAGAGAGAGTGGATAGCGGTGGCCCGTTCCAGATCGCCAGGTCGGCATCTTTACCCACCTCGATCGAACCGACGCGACTGTCGACGTGCAGTTGCTTGGCCGGATTCAAGGTGACGAACTTGAGTGCATCCTCCTCCGGCACGCCGCCATATTTGACCGCCTTGGCCGCCTCCCAGTTGAGGCGCCGCGCCAGTTCGCCTGAGTCGGAATTGAATGTCACCAAGACTCCGGCGCTTCGCATCAATGCGCCGTTGTAGGGGATCGCATCGTACACTTCGATCTTGTAGGTCCACCAGTCCGAGAAACTCGATCCGCCGGCACCATGCCTGGCCATCTCCGCGGCGATTTTGTATCCTTCAAGAACATGCTCAAAGGTCGTCACCCGGATTCCGAAATCTTCAAACGTGCGCATGATCGCCAGCATTTCGTCCTGACGGTAGGCATGGCAATGGACCAACCTGTTGCCGTCCAGGATCTCGACGATCGCATCCAGCTCCAGGTCCCTGCGCGGAGGGATTCCCTTCTTGTCTTTGCGCCACTGGGCCCAGCGCGCCTTGTAGTCGAGCGCGGCTTTGAACTCATCGCGGACGATTTGCTCCGCGCCCATTCGTGTCTGCGGGTAGCGAGTCGTGAACCGGTCGCCCCAGTTGCTCTGCTTGACATTCTCGCCCAACGCAAACTTGATGTCCGGCGGTGCACCCTCAAACTTCATTTCCTCCGGCCCCGTTCCCCAGCGCAGCTTGATGATCTCGTTTTGCCCGCCGATTGTATTGGCCGATCCTTGCAGGACGTGGGCCATGGTCACTCCCCCGGCAAGTTGACGGTAAACCGTGATATCATTGGGATCAATGAAGTCGCCGATGCGTACTTCAGCCGAAATCGTCTGGCCGCTCTCGTTGATCCCGCCATCGGTTGCGATGTGCGAATGGGGATCGATCACACCGGGGGTGATGTGCGTGCCGCCGGCGTCGACGATGACAGCGTTCGCCGGTGCGACAAGGTCGCGCCCTACGGCGGCTATCTTGCCCTTCTGCACCAGCACCGACCCATTCTCAATCTTGCCCTGTGGGCCGCAGGTCCAGACTGTCGCGTTCTTGAACAAGACGGCGTCAGGCTGGGCCGGGATCGACGCAACGCCAAAAGCGCCGAGCGGATAGTTGACCGGGTACGTCGCCATCTGAGACGGCTCGGATTTCGACGTGTCTGGTTCCGGTGTGAATTCTGCGGTCCGCTTACCGGTCCATGAGAACTTGCCCCCATCCGCCCAGTCCCCCGCGCCAAGAAGTATGTCGCCCGAGAGAGTCGCACTCATGCGAACCACGCCCGACCAGGCCAGAGAATCACCCTTGAACGAGAACCCAAGACGGGCATCGTTCAGTCCAACAGAGCTCAGTTTGCTCTCCTTGCGATTCTTGGAGATTGAGCCGGACAGTTTGACCGCCTCTCCCTTCAGCGTAAGGGTCACGGTGTCTGACGCTCCCTGTTTATCCGAGAGTTTCAGGTCCCATGTACCCCGGACATCAGCGGCCGGTGGAAGCTCGGTCTGGAAACGATCACCATCGACCCACGTTTCCAGGATCTTTGTCTTCTTATTGAAGAGGTCCCCGTCGGTCACGACGAAGTTGGCGGCCTTGCCCACATCCAGAGTGCCGAGGCGATCGGCAACGCCAAAGAGCGTGGCCGGTGTCACTGTCAGCGCCCGAAGTGCCGCGTCAGGGTTCAGGCCCCGCTCCACGGCTTTCCGAACCGCCGGGAGAAACTCGCCGCGGTCCTTGAGCCCCTCGCTGGTCAGCGCGATACGCACACCCGCTTTGTCCAGACGCCCCGCGTTCTCGGGGGCAATGTCCCAATGCATCAGTGTTTCCAGCGAGACGGCCATCGCCTCTTCCGGTGTCTTGACCTTCGGCGCGTCGGGGAAGTTAAGCGGCACGATGATCGGCCGACCAGTTGCTTTGATCAGATCCAGACGCCGGTATTCGTTCCCGGAGCCGCGCACGATCACGTTCAGGTTGAATTCTCTGCCGATCCGGTCGGCGCGCAGATCGTAGAGCTCATCGCCGGCATCAATCACCACGGGTGTCGTGCCGCCGGTGTACCCCTGCAGAGCTTCGAGTGCGTCGTTCTTCTCCGGACGGGGCAGCGTGTTGTCCTTGCGATAGGCGTCCCATGCCTGGCGGTACCAATCGGCGTCGTAGAACGCCTGGCGGAACAGCGTATAAGCTCCCATGGGCGAATCCGGGTATCCTTCACCTTCGCCGAAGCCTCGAGAAGTAGTGACCTTGGCGTGAAGCGCGACCTTGTCCTTCAGAATGGCCGCGGTCCCGTCCCCATCTCCCGTGTTCACAAGGGCGCTGGTCCCCTTGATAATCCCCTTGGCGGGTGCGAACAGACGCACGGCAATGCCTTGCCCGCGTAGCTTCTTGTTCAGGTCATTGTCCGGGACGTACGTCCGATCAGCTCGCGTCTGCGGCACGATCTCGCTGTTCCAGTAATTGGCGCCGCTCTTGCTCATCGGGGTTCCGGGCCCTTCGCCGCGTCCGCGCATCCCCATCCCGCCGCCTTGAGGCGGCATCTCCTTCGGCGGCTCCGTGTAGGCGTCGATGAGACCCGGGTAGATCGTCTTGCCGGTCATATCGAACACACGGGCATCCGCGGGGATGCTGGCATTCGGGCCAGCCGCGACAATGACGCCATCTCGTATGACCAAAGTGGCTCTGTCGGCGACCTGTCCGGGAGCGGCAACAAGGCGAACGCCGGTCAGCGCATACACGGCCGGTGTGTTCTCGCGGATGCCGGGCGGCGGAACCGTCGTTTCGGCGGCCAGCGCGATCGTGAAGCCGGCCAGCGTGGCCAGAGCCAGCAGAAGACCCCGTGCCTTGCGGCGGAATAATGCGAACATGCCAAGTCCTTTCTTCGAGCGATTGCTTATGTGACGTGCTACCTGTCGCAATTGTGACATTCGATTTCGATCGGGCAACCAAGAACACCGAGAGCGAGATCAGCTCCCAACGACCAGCCTGATGATAGTAATTCGGCGACCGGAATCCAGCCAAATCCGAGAAATAGAGGATTCCGGGTCGTGCTCGGGTAATCCCGGGGGAAATCATGCCACACGCCCACGGCGATGAAACATTCAGACGGCCCACCCGTAATACCAAACGATCCGCTGATCGCGGGCAGATAGCGTTCGTATCAGCGTGTACTCGTTTTCGCATCGGTTGTAACGTCGGGAGTGATGGATGCTGAAGAAGATTCTGCTGGGACTGCTGGTGGTTGTGGTGGCCGCCGCCGTTGTCTTCATGGTGTTCAAGCGAAACGGCCATTCGGACAATTCATTCAAGCTGGTGAAGGTCGAACGCGGGACAGTGGTCGACAAGGCCCTGGCGATCGGACGGATCGAGCCGGACAATGAGATCGCAATCAAATCGAAAATCTCTGGGCTTGTGAAGAAGATCTTCGTTGAAATCGGTGATTGGGTTAAAGTTGGCGACCCGCTGATCGAGATCAGACCCGATCCGACCCCGCTTGAATACGCGGAGGCCAAGCGCACAGCCGAGCTGGCGGCAGTGGCATACGACAATGCCAAACGGGAATTGGGCCGTGCCAAGGACCTTCAGCAAAAAGGCCACATCTCCGAGCAGGACTTTGAAAAGGCCAGGCAGACATCCGACGAAGCCGATCTGCGTCTCAAATTGTCAGAGGAGAAGCTGTCCCTGATTGAGAGCGGGAAGACCGGGGTCGCCGACCGCGCAATCGAATCAATCCTCCGCTCACCCATCAGCGGTACGGTGCTCGCGCGACATGTCAACGAAGGTGACCCGGTCGTTCCGCTGACAACCTACCAGCAGGGGACGGAGCTTCTGACCCTGGCGTCGATGGAGCGTCTGCTATTCAAGGGGACGGTCGATGAGATCGACGTCGGCAAACTCCGTGAGGGGATGCCGGTTGAGATCAAGATCGGCGCCCTGCCATCGGCCCAGGTAAAGGGCACACTCTACAAAATCTCACCAAAGGCCCGCAAGGAAGACAACACGATTCTCTTCGATGTGGAAATCCACCTGACAGCGACCGACTCCGTCATCGCGCTGCGTGCCGGCTACTCGGCCAACGCCGAAATCGTTATCAATAAGAAGGACAGCGTACTGGTCCTGCCAGAGCGGCTCGTGACATTCCGCAATGACAGCGCCTTTGTCGAGATCCCCGGCGACAAAGGGGAGGCCAAGCAGCTACCCATCAAGACGGGGCTCTCCGATGGTCTGAAGGTGGAGATCCTCGCCGGTATCGATGAAGGAAAAGAAGTCATCGAAAGGCCGCCCAAGGAGATCAAGTGAGGTGCGGGATTGAGATGCGCGATGGACCAGGCGGCGTGCGCCTTCCGGTGCAGGCAAGACGCTCTCAGGTTTCGCAGCAATTAGCAGTCTGTGCTGATCGGGAGGGCGATCCACCGCGGCGGATCGCCCTCCCATGGGTCCTCCTGGCAATGATTCGAGGCAATATCATTGAGCCTGTTGTCGGAATTGAATAGATAACTGCCATGGCTCTCGCCGTCTTCCTCTCTCAATTTCTCCGCGACATGCGGTCACAGAAGCTGCGCACCTTCCTGACGGTGTTCGGGATCTTCTGGGGGACGGCGTCGGTCATCCTCCTGCTCGCTTTTGGGAAGGGAATCCACGCCCGTCAGCAGCAGGCATTTCGCGGACTGGGTGAGTACATCGTCATCATGTGGCCGGGGCGAACCTCCATTCCATTCCAGGGACTGGGAAGAAACCGCGTGATCCGGTTCCGCGAGAGCGACGCGGAGGTGCTCAAACGCGAAGTGCCCCATATGGGAAGTATCTCGCCGGAATACGTTCTCTGGGATGCCAAGGGCAGGGTCGGCAAGATCGAACGCCTGATTCGCATTATGGGGTGCTGGCCCGAGTTCGGTCCGATGCGGAACATCATCCCGGAGGAGGGATCACGCTTTATCGACGACGTGGACATGGGACTGAAACGGCGGGTCATTTTCCTCGGCACCGACCTGAAGAAGGAGCTCTTCGGTGAGGAGGATGCCATCGGCCGTCTGGTCTTTGTCAATGGCGTGCCGTTCAAAGTCATCGGGGTCATGCGCAAGAAGGAGCAGGATTCGTCTTACGGCGGACGCGACGTCAACAGCGCGTTCATCCCTTCATCCACCTTCAAGTCGATGTACGGCCGCGAATACGTCAACGACATCGTCTACAAAGCAGACGAGATCGGCCAGACCGAATCGGTGAAGAAAGGAGTGTACAGGGTTCTGGGGGCTCGTTACAAGTTCGATCCTGAAGACAAAGAGGCACTCCGGTTGTGGGATACAACGGAGCAGGAGAAGTTCTTCGGGACGTTCTTCGTTGCCTTCCGCGTGTTTCTCGGCGTGATCGGCGCCTTCACGCTGATCGTCGGCGGGATCGGCGTGTCCAACATCATGAATGTTGTGGTCGAGGAACGGACTAAAGAGATCGGCATCAAGATGGCCCTGGGTGCCAAGCCCCGCTTCATCATGGGTCAGTTCGTGATCGAGACCTTGACGCTCACATCCATTGGGGGCGCGTTGGGGTTTCTGTTCGCGTGGACAGTTGTCTCAGTGGTCCCGCGGTTCAAGGTCGAGGACTACATAGGCACACCGGAAATCTCCAGCTCGGTGGCGGCTGCGGCCATGCTGGTACTTGGTGTTGTCGGGATGCTGTCGGGTTATTTCCCGGCGAGGCGCGCTTCGCAGTGCAATCCAATCGAGGCATTGCGTCTCTGACGTTCGAAAGGTGCAGGGGCGACCCGCCGGGTCGCCCCTGCCAGGCGGTACGGCTGCTATCATGGGACTGAAGCTCTTCCTTCAATACTTCTGGCGCGACTTCCGCAAGCAGAAGAAACGCGCTGCCCTCACCGTGGCCGCCATCGTCTGGGGCACGTTCTCTATTCTCATGCTCCTCGCTTTTGGTGAGGGTCTTAAGGATCAATTGGGAAAAAACCAGCGGAGCTTGGGGGAGAACATCTTCATCATATGGGGTGGGCAGACTTCCATTCCCTACAAGGGCCTGCCGCGCGGCAGGCGCATCAGCTTTCGTCCTGAGGACCTCGAATTGGTCCGGAAGAGTGTCCCCGAAATCGCCCGTCTTGGCGCCGAGTACTCCAACTGGGGTGTTGATGTGGTCAATGGGAAGAAAGTCTTCGCCCAGCACGTGACCGGCGAATACCCATCGTACGAACTCATGCGTACCCAGTACCCGGAATCGGGTGGACGCTATCTGAACGATGAGGACATGGAGCTCAAGCGCCGGGTTGTCTTTCTCGGCTACGACTTGAACAAGAAGTTGTTCGACGACGAACCGTCGATCGGCAAGACCGTTTTCATCTCGCGCGTCCCGTTTACCGTTGTCGGCGTGGGGCAGAACAAACAGCAGATGGGGATGTACGGTGGACCTGATGTGGAAAAGGCCACGATGCCGGCGACGACTTACCAATCGATCTTTGGCGATAAGTATCTCGACAATCTCGTGATTCAGCCGACGGATGAGCAGTCCAGCGAGTACGTCAAGTCCCGGCTCTACCAGGTTCTGGGCACCAAGCACCAGTTCGATCCCACGGATAAGCAGGCGCTCTCGATCTGGGACACAATCGAGTCGCAGCGTGAGTTCGGCAAGATGATGCTGGGCATGCAGATCTTCATGGGCATTCTCGGCGGACTGACGTTGTTGATTGCCGGCGTCGGGGTTGCCAACATCATGTATGTGGTCATCAAAGAGCGTACCAAGGAAATCGGGATCAAGATGGCCCTGGGCGCCAAACCGAAGACCATCCACAATCAGTTTCTGCTCGAGGCACTGTTGATCTGCTTCTCCGGTGGGGCAATCGGGATATTCATCTCGCAGCTTGTCTGCGATCTGGCGTCCATAATCCCGCGCGATCCGAAGTCCTCAATGGCGTGGCTTGGCAATCCGACGATCTCACTGCCGATCGGCCTCATCACCGTCTTCATCCTTGCGATCGTTGGCCTGACGGCGGGATACTTCCCGGCACGCCGCGCGGCACGGCTCAATCCAGCGGAGACATTGAGATATGAGTAGTCCGACCTTCGTAATTGACGGAACGACAGTTTATCGTAGCAACTGTGTTCTATTTTCACACCGCGCGAGCGTAATCGTTTTGCCAATGCGTTCCTTGTCTGACCATTGCGTTCAGAATTACCAGCAGCTTGCGCATGCAGGCGACCTGGG
>Ga0315273_10014665_pt1 | contig 10104 bp, 11 predicted proteins | sample YL17G02_0_MG_FD_205753 | JGI IMG/M metagenome (GOLD analysis project Ga0315273, IMG submission 205753) | Sediment microbial communities from Yellowstone Lake, YNP, Wyoming, USA - YL17G02_0 | ecosystem: Environmental > Aquatic > Freshwater > Lake > Sediment | place: USA: Wyoming | collected... | reverse complement strand
TCTTCTATTTGAAAATAACCAAGCTGAAAAAGGAATAATTAAAAAAGACAAAGCAGTCGTTTTAGTACCAACTGAAATACCACTAACTACGCCTAAAAGAAATAAAGTTGAAAATTTGGGCTTTTTTAAAAAATTAAAAGACAAAATTGTTAGAATTAAAATCCAAAGAACTAGTAAGCTTTCAGTAACTCCGAAATGAGCTGTTTGGATGAAACTTACCGTGAATGCCCCAAAAACTGCCGAAAGTAACCCGACTTCTTTTCCGAATAATTTTTTCCCTAAAAAGAATAAAAGTAAAATTGAGACTGAAGATGCTAGTGCGGAAATAAACCTGCCAATTAAGTCGATATGTCCCCAATCATAAACCCAAATTTTTGTCCCACCTATCAAATTCAAAAAATCACCAATGATTTTATAAAGGTAGATTGAGGATCCACCATAAGCAAAAAAGTGGGGATTCATTTGTTTAAAAAAAGAAAGTTGGGTAATTGAATTAGCAAGGTTTCTTTCATCAGGATGGAACATATTAAACTGGTCCCAATTTAAGTTGTAAAACCTAAAAATGGTTCCGACTAACATGGTTACAAGAAGGATCGTAGTTAAAAAAGAAGGCCCGGATCGTAAGCTTTTAAAATTCATCCATCTAAGTTTAAGATTTCTCTCTTTTTATGTAAATGGTTATTAATTTTATTATGTTAGAATTGTCAAAATGAAAAAGATTTTAGTAATTTGCGGTCCGACAGCAACCGGTAAAACCGGCCTTGGAATTTATCTTGCCAAAAAATTTAACGGGGAAATAATTTCTGCTGACTCCAGGCAGGTTTATTGCGGAATGGATATTGGGACCGGAAAATTTTCAAAAGATGATAAGGTTGAAAAATTCGGTAGGAAATTGAGAATTAATGATGTTTTTGTTAATTTAGTTAATGTTTGTGATCCCAAAGACCAATTTTCGGTTTCAGATTTTGTAAGACTTGCCGGAAAAGAAATTAGCAAACTTTGGCAAGAAGCCAAGCTTCCGATTGTGATTGGTGGAACTGGTTTTTATATAAATTCTTTAATTTACGGTGCTGACACTTTAGATATTCCAGCTGACCCGAAATTGAGAGAAAAGCTTGAGGGAGAATACGAAAAATTTGGAGTCGAAAGTTTATATCAAAAGCTTTTGGCTTTGGATTTTAAAAAAGCAGTGTCCTTAAATGAGTCAGACCGTCAAAATCCGAGACGGTTAATTCGGGCAATAGAAATAGTTTTAACAAAAAAGCCTGGCGCAAATAAGACCAAGTTTTATGGTAAGGCTGATATTTTAGAAGTTGGTTTAATCTTACAAAAAGATCGTCTGTATAAGTTGATTGACGAAAGAGTTGATAAACGGTTGGAACAGGGAATGATTGAAGAGGTAAAGTATTTAATCAAAAAGGGAGTAAGTTTTTCGCGGCTTGACCAATTTGGTTTAGAATATCGCTGGATTGGAAAGTTTTTGGAAGGTAAAATTTCAAAGAAAGAAATGGTTGAAGGGTTAAAAAGAGACAGTCATGATTTTGCCAGGAGGCAAATAGTTTGGTTTAAGCGTGATCAAAAAATCCGCTGGTTTGATCCAAAAACTCCGAATTTTTTGAAAGAAGTGGAAAATTTAGTTGGAAAATGGTTAAATATGGCCAAATAAAATTAAGGTACCTTTAAAAATGCCTCAAAGAATTGAGATCTCGTACAAAACAATAATCTTTACGGTCCTTTTTATTTTGGGCCTTTGGATTTTATGGTTAATTCGGGAAGTAATTTTGCTTCTGTTTATCTCTTTCATTTTAGTTTCAGCTCTTCACGCTCCGGTTGATTGGCTCAATAGACGGAAAGTTCCAAGAAGTCTGGCAATAGCTTTGATCTACCTTTTAATAATTGTATTTATTCTGGCAGTTTTTGGGATAATAATTCCACCGCTTGTTGAACAGACCAAAATCTTAATCCAGAATTTTCCATCGATTTTAGATTCATTAAACAGAATGATCACTTTCTATCAGATTCCAACCAAAGAATTAATTCAATCGGCTCAAAATCAAATCGGAACTTTGGGACGAAATGTTTTTGAAGTAACTGCCGGCGCTTTTTCAATAATTTTATTTTTTATTGCCGTTTTTGTTTTCACATTTTACCTACTTCTCCAGTGGAAATTTGTGGTTCGTTTCCTGTCCTCACCTTTTGCCGGGAAAAAGGAGGAGAGAGTAATTAAAATTTTTGATAAATTGCAGCACTCGTTGGGTGCTTGGGTAAGAGGACAATTGACACTGTCTCTGATTGTCGGGGTTTTATCATTTATCGGTTTGACTTTGCTTGGGGTTCCTTATGCATTGCCTTTGGCAATTTTTGCGGGTTTATTTGAAATTATTCCGATTATTGGTCCGATTATTTCAGCGATTCCAGCAATTTTGGCAGGATTGACAGTTTCCCCAATTTTAGCTTTGGCAGCTGCTGCTTTATATTTCGTCATTCAGCAAACTGAAAATCATTTGATAGTGCCCCAGGTAATGTCGCGGGCAGTTGGTTTAAATCCTTTAGTTACAATCCTTGCTTTGATGGCAGGGGCGAAGTTAATGGGTCTTGCTGGAGCACTTTTGGCAATTCCGGTAGTAATTTCAGTTATGGTATTGGCCCAGGAATTTTTGGCTGCAAAGGGAGACCAAACGGTTCCCGAAGGTTAAAAGATTCAGAAAAATTGTCTAGGAAATCAGTAAGCCAGATTCTGTTTCACCCTTCGGTTTTACTCAGGGTAATCCTGAGCTCTTCGAAGGATTAGATGACTATCTGTCTAAGTTGCGATGCAAAATTGATCGCACTTTCCGCCTTTTTTGGCGGATGCCCTTTACTTTGAACCTTGGGAAAGCGTCCTTAAAGCGGTTCAATCGAAGGTTGCAGCAGGGAGGATTGCCCGTTTCATCCACCGCATCTACCATTTGGCAGATCGTGGCTCGTTTCTGTTGCTCTCGTATCTTGTCGATTCAAGACCCGTTCGCCAAATTGACGAAACTAGCGGTTACCCGTCACGGCTTGCGCCGCGCACCTTGCTTTCTGCTGTCTGGACTTTCCTCCACATTCATTTATTATGAACGCGGCAGTCATCCGACTTCCTAGACAATATTAAAGTGCTTATTAAAGTAAAAGGAATTTTAACAAATTCAGGTTTCAAATTCAAGTTTGACAGGCTTTTAAGAAAGTGAAACTATAAGAGTGTAACAGCAGAAAGGAGGTGAAAGATGGAAGGTTACCTTAAAAGACTTGTGCCCTATGCTCCAGTACTTATTTTGTTATCATTTGTTGCGGTTGTTCTTGCTGCAGTTGGAGCTTATGGAACCGATGTTTGGCTCAACTCTGTAACTTGGCTCATTATCGCAGGTGTATTAGCAGTTTGGGCAGTTTATTTGAAAAAATAATTTTTCCGAAAAATTCAGTCTTGTGGAAATTTTGGTGTAATTTTAGTGTTTATTTCTGATTAGGTTTTATTATGATTAAAAAAGTTTTTACTTCCGAAGAGGCTAAAGAAATCGGCGAAAAATTAAGAATTGATTGGTCGCGCTTTAACATTGAACAGTTTAGGATGGGATTAGACATTGAACTTGAGCACGGAAAAGTTGATCCAAAAACTAATGTTACCGGCGATGACCTAATAATTACCGGCAAAATTGCCCTGGCCCATCTTAATGAGATCCCTGACTACTATACTCGCCTTGCTAAGATGGAATCCGAAGCCGAAGGAGAATAGGTAGAACTTATTTTTTTAGTCCCAGGTCTTGCTCCAATTTTTCGGCGAATTTCTGATCGAAGCCAGAGGCATTAATTTCTTCTTTTGCTTTCTCAACTTTGCCGCTGTTTGCAAGGTAAGCGATACTAACAATTTTTTGGTATGAAGGTAAGTTTTTATATTGGCTTGTCATTTCCTCGACTTTTTTTTGGGTGACTGAAAAAATTGGGCCATAATCTCCGTTGATATTTTGCTTAGACTCAAGAAACTGATTTAGGGAAAATTGAAAAATTATGTTTGAAAGTAAGAAAACCCCGAACAAAAAAAGAGTAAAAATTTTAAGATAAATTTTGTTTGCCTTTTCAAATATAAAGGTAAACCCTAGTGCATAAATTATGGTTAAAATTGGTATCAAAATTATAAAATAGTGCATGAAGGCCTTTGTTTTGGTAATAAAGTAGAGTGATGGAATAATTGCAACATAAAACAATAGATACAAATACTTGCGTTTTTCTTTAACAATTGAAATTACACCCAAAGTAAATATTAATGGCGTTGCCAAAAAAACTTGTCTTAAAAAGTTAATTTGGGGAAATGCCTTAGTAAACCCTTCATAATCACTTCCCAAAATGAAGTGAAAACCCATCCCTGTCATAATTTGAAAAGGACGGATAAAATTGTAGATGTCTCGGATCCTTATTGAATTTTGATATTTTAAAAAAGCCTCGCAATCAGGGCATAAAGGGTTTGCTTTTAGTTGAAATATTAAAAAAGGAATTACTGTTACCGATCCTGCGATAATACCCAAAATAGCACTTTTTAAGTCGAGTTTAATTCTAAAGATTAATAAAATAATTATCGTTGAAACAAATAAAAAGATTCCCGAGCTGTGAAGTTGGATGGCTAGAGCAAAAATTAGAAAAATTAGGAAAGTAAATTTTTGATTTTTCTTCAGAATTAAGCGATTTAATAGGTAAATTAAGGGGATGAGAAGTATTAGTAGTAAATCTTGGGGCCATATTTTTCGGGAAAAAATGATTCCCCATGGAAGGAAAGCTAAAATAAGTGAGCCAAAAATAGCCGTTGTATTGCCAAAAATCCTCTTTACAACGAAATAAAATATTACAACTGTAAGGGTATTAATTAAGGCAATTGAAAAAGTTAGGAATTGGGGGTTTCTTATAATTGCACTAAGAATTATTAATATATAAGTAAATAAAGGGAAACTATAAGTGCCCAAACTGGTTATGATTCCTCTTTGGATGACAGTAGGGTGATTGTAAAAATTTACAATTTGGGAAAAAAATAATGCTTCGTCAGATTTGAACTCTATCAGATTAAAAAATAAGAGTCTAAAAAAACCAGCTGCAAAAAAGATTAAAAGACCCCAAAAAATCGGATTCTGAAAATTTTTTTTAAACATAAGTTATGAATATGATAATTTAAAAGGGTGAAAAAGAAAAGTTTTCTTGGAAAAATCTGATATAATCACTTCAAATGTTGGCTAAAGTCACATCAGCGGCGGTTTTGGGTTTAGAATCAGTTCCGGTTACTGTCGAAGTTGACGTTTCTTCACAGTCATTACCGGCTTTTACTATTGTCGGTCTCCCTGACAAAGCTGTTGAAGAGTCAAAAGAAAGAGTCCGGTCGGCACTCAAAAATTCAGGAGCTGAATTTCCACCAAGGAGAATAACTGTCAACCTTGCTCCTGCCGCCCTTCCAAAAGAAGGCCCATCTTATGATTTGCCGATTGCTTTAGGCCTTTTGGTTGCTTCCGGCCAGCTTGAAGCAGATTTATCTGACGCTTTGGTTTTAGGTGAGCTCTCTTTAGATGGTTCACTTCGCCATGTTTCGGGGATTTTGCCAACGGCGATTTTAGCCAAAGAAAAAAAGATTAAAAGAATTTTTTTACCAAAAGTTAATGCCAGGGAAGCTGCAATAATTTCAGGGCTTGAGGCTTATCCTACTGAAAATCTTTCAGGTCTTGTCAAACACCTTTCAGGCCACACCGAAATCAAACCTCATAGGCCGGTTAAAATCGAAGAAATTTTTTCCCAAGAAGAACCTTATGAATTTGATTTTTCAGAAATCCGCGGTCAGGAAAAAGCCAAGAGGGCTTTGGAAATTGCCGCAGCCGGTGGCCATAATATATTAATGAAGGGTCCTCCGGGGTCCGGGAAAACCCTTCTTTCAAGAAGTTTGCCTTCGATTTTGCCCAAATTAACTTTTGACGAAGCACTGGAGGTAACAAAAATTTATTCAGTCTGCGGGCTTTTGGGTGATAATTGTTTGGTCAAAACCCGGCCGTTTCGTTCGCCTCACCATACGGCTTCACATATTGGTTTGGTAGGCGGCGGAAACCGACCGGCTCCGGGAGAAATTTCTTTAGCCCACCGTGGAGTTTTGTTTTTGGATGAGTTGCCGGAGTTTCCTCGTCATGTTTTGGAATCACTTCGCCAGCCTTTGGAAGATGGTTGGATAACTGTTTCGCGGGCCGCAGGATCAGTTAAATTTCCTTCAAAATTTATTTTGGTCGGTGCCCAAAATCCATGTCCTTGCGGTTGGTTGGGGGACCCGAAAAAGGAATGTATTTGCGCTCCGGCGTCTGTAACCCGCTACCAGAAAAGAATTTCCGGTCCGCTTTTGGACAGGATTGATATTCACCTCGAAGTCCCCCATGTAAAAGTTGAAAAATTAACCGGTGAGGATTTGAAAAATGTTGAGGATTCAAAAACGATAAGAGCAAGGGTCCAAAAAGCAAGGGATATCCAAACCAAAAGATTTACGGGGCGAAAAACTTGTTCGAATGGAGAAATGACAAACAAGGAAATTAAGGAATTTTGCAAAATTGACGATTCTTCAAAACAGCTGATTCGGGCTGCCATCACCCAGATGGGATTAACCGCCCGCGGTTATATGAGGGTTCTGAAACTTGCCCGGACAATTGCAGATTTGGATAATTCAAAAGAAATTAAACCTGTCCATATAGCTGAAGCTCTTCAATATAGGCCAAGACAAGAGAGCTAAATGATCGAAAGAGAGATTGGTAGATCGGATTGCCCTTTTGACTAGAATTTTTAAAAAATCTAAGAAGTTATAATTTCATCTATTAATTTCCCGACTAGTTCATACCCTCTTTCATATGCGTCTTGTCCTTCAAAATAACCTCCCCGGTATGGTTCTTGCATAAAATATGTTATTGCCGGATTTGTCCCTGTCGCCGGGTTTTCAGCAAGCCTAAAGTCGGTTCTTACTCCAACAACCGGGCCAAAATTTACCATGTAGGGAATCTCCGATGCGGCTCCTTCATCAGGAGGATGGCCTTCCAAAATTGCAAACATAATCTTTGATCTTGGGATTGCCAAACCGTAATTGATTACACCAATTTGGCGATTAAATTTTTGCCATAAGGATTTTTGTTCTTCAACCGAAATTTTCTCGTCAAAAAATGATGGGTCAATAAACTCTGCGCAAATTTCAAAAGGATTAAAGACAAAAGCACCCAAACTTTCAAGTTTTGGAATGATTTCTCCTTTAAGAAAAGAAGTTCCTGCTTGATTAAATCCTAACCCGCTGGCAACATAAATTGGAACCTTTGGACCTTTTGGAGTAATTACTAACCCCTTATCATCAAATTTAATTTGTTCAAAAACGGAAGGAAGTTTTCCTCCCAAAGCTTCTCTTACCTCCGAAATGGTTGGAACCCAAATTCTGCCTCGTTCTTGACGCTGCTCCTTCATAGTGTATGGTGGATTATATCATGGATTAAAAGTTATTTAATTCAGACAAGATTGCTTATAAAGGGTTCTCGTAGAGGCAATTTCATTATTTCCTTTTTTGAAAACCATCTAACATCAGTAAGTTCTTCTGGATCAAATTTTATTTTTCCACCTAAAATTTTCGCCTCAAAAACGTAAATTGTGACATTTTTGCTTTTGCCTCTTACGGTTTTAATTTCCTTTCCAACTTCTAAGGTAAATCCACTTTCTTCTTCTCCTTCCCTTTTTGCCGCTTCTAGAATTGTTTCACCTTCGTCAACGTGTCCCGCTGGGATATTCCACAGACCAGCTTCTGGCTCTTTCTTTTCACAAACTAGCAAAATTTTATCTTTTCTTTTTAGTAAAACTCCGGTAATTGTTACTTTTTTTGCCATTTCAAACTTCTATCCAAAACCTCCTTGTTTTTATGCTAAACTGTAGATAAATGTATACAAAAATACTTTCTCTTGGTCGGACTGTCTTACTCTCGCAGGTTTTTGTTCCAGTTGCTGCCTTTGCAATTCCATTCTCTCTTCCCGGTCCTCAAATTTTGGTTGGTACTTTAGTTAACGGCATATTATTTTACTCGGCCAAAAAATTTGACCAAAAATTTTTGTGGGCTGTTGCTGTACTGCCCAGTCTTGGGGCTTTAATTCACGGCGTCATGTTTGGAAAATTCACCCCATTTTTGTTTTATTTTTTGCCGTTTATTTGGATTGGGAATATAGTGCTTATAAGAACTTTCAGGTTAGTTAGCGGGAGTTTGCCGGTAAAGATAATCGCAAGTACTTGCCTCAAAACATTAATTTTATACCTTTCAGCCTTAGTCTATTTCAAATTCCAGATTGTACCGCAACTATTTTTGACCTCAATGGGAATGATTCAGTTCATGACTGCCCTTTCGGGAGGGACTTTAGCATCTTTAGTTTTGAGGATTTCAGATGAACGAGGCAGATAAACTCACTCAACTGTTAAAAGAGAAAGCCAAACTAGTTGCAATGGTTGCCCCCTCTTTCCCGATCGTTTTCCCATACCCGGCCATAATTACAAATTTAAAAAAACTTGGTTTTTCAAATGTGGTCGAGGTAGCGGTTGGAGCAAAAAAAACAAATGAAGAACTTTTGGCCCTTTTGAAAAACAATCCTGGGGTAAGGTATATTACCAGTCCTTGTCCTACTGTTGTCAGAAGTATCCGTTCTCAAATGCCCGAGTTTTCAAAATATTTAACTCATGGTGTTGATTCTCCGATGGTCGCAACTGCAAAAATTGTTAACCAAACTTATCCCGGTTCACAGCCTGTTTTTGTTGGGCCATGTATTGTTAAAAAACTGGAAGCGATTGAAGACTATCCGGACCTTAACATTTTGGTTGTTACTTATGTGGAGCTTCTTAAAGTTTTTGAAAATTTGAACGTTAATCCGCAGGAGACCGGAAATCCTTCCGACAAATTTGACCTTGAGGAAAGATCAACAAGGATTTATCCCGTCGACGGGGGGCTTGCTCATACCAGCGGGGTTTTTGATAGTATGCCGGAAGGTGAAATTCAGATAGTTTCCGGTTGGGAAAATTGTGTTGCGGCAATTAAAAATTTTGACGCAAACCCAAAAATCAGACTCTTGGATATTTTGTTTTGCGAAGGCGGATGCATTGGCGGACCTGGAATTGTAAGTAATCTTTCTGCAGAAGAGAGAAAACAAAAGGTTCTTGAATTTTCTAAAGTTACGGGTTAAAAAACTTCTTGGCTTTCAATTAGACCGAGCTTAGTATCATTCTTCGGTGACCCTTTTTATAAATAAGTGCCATTTCGGGATTATCAGTGCAGTCTGCAAAAAGCTGCTCGAATCTTAATGCTTCGCCAACAGTTTCTTCTATTGATAAATTCCTTTTTCTTGCTATATCTTTCAGAATAGAAAAACTTTTTGGAGGGAAATTTATTAATATTTTTTCCTCGTTAACGATTGTTACTTGGATATATTCTTCTGGATGGAGTAATCGTCGTTCAACTTCTTTTGCTGTATCTCTTCCGTCTTTTTTAGAAAAAGGCCTTTCCATTTAGGGAAATTTTAATCTTATAATATTAGCTTGTCAATCCAAAGAAAAACCTCAAGGTACTTTCAAAGCTGTTCTCGAGGTTTTTCAGTTTGTGGCGAAAAAAATTATTTCGCGCCGATTTTGAACATTTTGGTGCCGCAAGTTGGACAAGTCCCTTTTAAAGCTGGTTTTCCGTTTTTCATGGTGACACCTACAGCGTTTGGGTCTTCTTTCTTTGCGCGGCATTTAACACAATACATGCTAGCCATATTTTGAAGTTTCACCTCCTCTCAAGGAGAATTTTTGTTCTAGCTTCGAATCGAGGCTAAACGAGGCTAAGAATAACACAGTACTCAAAGCAATGTCAAGTGTAGGACAATTTGGATTGCCAAAGCAAAAGCGCAAAATACAAGGATTCTAGTCAAATCGCGCCTCAAATACGAATAATCCTCGCGGGGCAAAACATGACTTGTTGGTAGCTTGACAATTTCCTCTTTTTTGGAATCTGATTCTTTTTGTGGGAGTTTTTTAGTTGTTTCTTTTAAGTTTAAATTTTCCAAGGAATACAGAAATTTTTCCCGG
>Ga0315273_10014664_pt1 | contig 10104 bp, 8 predicted proteins | sample YL17G02_0_MG_FD_205753 | JGI IMG/M metagenome (GOLD analysis project Ga0315273, IMG submission 205753) | Sediment microbial communities from Yellowstone Lake, YNP, Wyoming, USA - YL17G02_0 | ecosystem: Environmental > Aquatic > Freshwater > Lake > Sediment | place: USA: Wyoming | collected... | reverse complement strand
TACCAGGCTCGCGTAGATCCCGACGTCGACCAGCACCGACGTCTGCTTCAGATAGTTGAACAGCATCACCACGATACTGGTCACGATGTAGGTGGCGGTAGCGGCCTTGCCGTAGATGGTCGGCTTGAAGACCCGTGGCCCCAGCGCCAGCGTGATGACCGCCACGGTCAGCACAATCACGATGTCGCGGCTGATGATAAGTACGGTCAGCCACAACGGCAGCCTGTTGGTCAGGCCAATCCCGGGCAGCGACAAGACGATGAATGTCGTCAGCAGCAGGAGTTTGTCGGCCATCGGGTCGAGCCACGCGCCCACCGCGGTCCGCTGGTTGGTCATTCGTGCGACGAGGCCGTCGAGCCCGTCGGTGATGCCGGCGACCACGAACACGACCAGCGCCCAGCCTAACTCACCATACAAGGTGAGGAGGGCAAACGCGGGCACGAGCGCCAGCCTGAGCAGCGTCAACTGATTGGCCAGATTCAACGGACCGAGAGTCCTCACCGCGCGCCTCCAACCATGCCTGTCTTCGGCTTCTTCGCCAGACGCTCCAGCCGTTCAACCACGTCAACCGCCTCGGCGCCGCTCAACCCGCGCGAGGGCCTGAACATGCCGCCGTCCACCAGCCCCATGATTCCCGACGACACAGCCACCGCCACATCAGGGTAGCTCAGATGGTCGGCTGGAACATCAGCAATGGTCGGATGCATGAAGAATTTCGCCGACTCCGGCGCGACCATCGCCACCACGCGGGCGACCACCTGGGCCATGTCGACGCGCCGCACCACCGCCGCCGGCTGGAACGTGTGGTTGGCGTAGACCTCCATCACGTTGGCCCGCGTGACGGACATGATCCAGGTCGAGGCCCAGTGGCCGCGCACATCGGTCGCCACAACAGGGGGGCCACCGACGCCGGTCGCCGCCAGCACACCCTGCAACCGGAGACCGACGAGCGCCGCGACGTCGCCACGCGTGACCTGCGGCAGTTGCGCGATTGATCGATACTCGGCCGGGACGCGCGTCGTCGATGCCCGGTCCCGAAGTCGCTCCAGTGTCCGCCGTGTCATTTCGCCGCCGTCCAGCGCCACCGCCCGCTGGTAGGCGTCCACCGCGCCTTCGAGGTCGCCCTGCTTCTCCAATGCGTCCCCAAGCGCCGTGAGGGCTCGGGCGTCTCCGCCATCAAGCGCCACGGACTTGCGCAGGTGCGGTATCGCGTCTCCCAGCGCGTTGAGTCTGGTCTCGACGATGCCGAGGTCCCGGTACAGGACGGCGCTCTCCGGCGAGAGCTGGACAGCGTCCGCGTACGCCCGGCGCGCCTCCTCCAGCCGTCCCTCGTCGGCCGCCCGTTTGGCGGCGGCCACCCGTTCCCGGACTCGGGCGAACTTGATCACCTCGACCCGCCGCCCGAGATCGGGCAATCCGGGATCAAGCTTCAACGCCGTTTCGAAGCTCGCCAGCGCCAGTTCGCGTTGCCCCCCGGCGAGGTACGCTTCTCCCCGGCCGGCATACCCGGGCGCATAACGGGGGGCCACGCGGATGGCATGGTCGAACCAGGCGATGGCGTCCTTCACCTTGTGCTGCGCCAGCAACACATATCCGAGCCCGACTTCGGCAGGCACGTAGCCGGGAGCGCCCTTGACAAGCGCGATGTATTCGTTGTTGGCGCCGATCAAGTCGCCGCTCTGGAGCAGCTTCCATGCGTTTCGATGCTGGGTGGCGAGTCGCAGGTCACCACCCTTCTCCGGAGGCTGAGGGAAGAGGTACTCGGCATACACCGGCGCTGACGGCGTGGCCGGAGGCGTGATCGATGGCGCGCACGAGAGCGACGCGGCCACCCACACGAGGCCGGCCACACCCACCCATCGGCGGCACGACGTCGCCCGCGCGCGATCGGCGACTGCCTGAATGTCTGATCCAACGTTCACGCCGCGCCCTCGGTGTCGGTGGAAATCGTCGTCAACGCGCTCGCTGGAAACAACGCCAGACCTCGTCTCGGCACGTCCGCGTCGATGACGATCCGGGCCCCGATCGTCTCGTGTCGAAGCACACGGGAGTGGCGATAGAGCCACGCGACCCTTCGCCGTCCCGCCTCACTTCTGGCGTCGAGGTTGACACGGACGCGCCGGGTGTCGAGCTCGAGGATGGTTATGATGCGCTCAAGCAGCGCGTCACGTCCCTGCCCCATGCCGGCCGACATGACTACAGGGTTGTTCAGCGCGGATGCGGCCCGCTCGATCTCAGGAGCGGTCAGCAGATCGGCCTTGTTCAGCACGTCCACGCGGGGCAGGCCGGCCGCGCCAATCTCCTCGAGCACCGCCTCAACGGCGGCCATGCGCTCGCCGCGCCCAGGCGCGGCCGCGTCGATCACGTGAATCAGGAGATCGGCCTCCCGCGCCTCCTCGAGGCTCGCCCGGAACGCGGCGACCAGCGTATGCGGCAGTCGATCGATGAAGCCAACCGTGTCCGACACCAGCAACTCCCGGCTGTCGCCGAGCTTCACCTGCCTCACGAGCGGATCGAGCGTGACAAAGAGTGCGTCCGACGTCTCTGCGGCGCCGCCAGTCAGCAGATTGAACAGCGTGGTCTTGCCCGCGTTGGTGTAGCCGACCAGCGCCACGATCGGAACGTCGGACTTGTGCCGCCGGTCGCGCAGCCGCGCCCGCCTCTGCCGAACGCCCTCGATGCTCTCGGCAATGGCGGAAATCCGCTGGCGGATGCGCCGGCGGTCTGTTTCGAGCTTGGTTTCGCCCGGTCCCCTGGTGCCGATGCCTCCGCCAAGCCGCGACAACTCGGTGCCCGATCCGACCAGGCGCGGCAGCAGGTACCGCAGTTGCGCCAGTTCGACCTGCGACTGGCCTTCCCTCGTCCGGGCGCGGAGCGCAAAGATGTCCAGGATCAGTTGCGTGCGATCGATCACCCGTCGGCCAACGGCCGGCTCAATCTGCCGAAGCTGCGTGGGCGTGAGTTCGTTGTCGAAGACCACCAGTGAAACATCCTGCTCGTCGCACGCGAGCGCCAGCATCTGCAGTTTGCCTTTGCCTACGAACGTCGACGCGTCTGGCCGCGGCCGCTCCTGCAACGAGCGCAGTACGGCGAGCCCGCCGGCCGCGCTCACCAGGCCCGCAAGTTCATCGAGCGAGCGCTCCGCGTCGATCCGCCGTCGGCTCCCCGCGACCAATCCGACCAGGGCCGCTCTGTCGCGAACCCGCCGCGTGTCATGCTGCATGGTGTAAGGCTACTCGAGGCATTCTAGCACCTGCTCCCAGGGCGTCGCGCCGGGGCGAACCAGACGCGGCACGCCGCTGACCACGTCGACAATGGTCGATACTTGCCCACCGGGTGTCCTGCCGCAATCGAGCAGCATCGCGAGGGAGGAGGCCAGTGACGTGGCGACGGCGTCAGCCTCGGTGAGTGGCCCTCCACCCGAGAGGTTGGCGCTGGTTGACGTGACGGGATGCCCGAAGGCGTCACAAAGCGTTCGGGCCACGAGGTGGCCTGGAACGCGCACCGCCACGGTGCCGTGACCGCCATCGATTGCAACAGAGAGCCCTTTCCAGGCGGGAATCACGAGAGTGAGGGGGCCGGGCCAGAACCGCGCGGCCAGATCGAGAGCCAGCGGGGGAAGTCCACCAGCCACGGCGATCAACTGTTCGAGGCTTCCGGCAATCAGCGGGATCGCGACAGTCCGCAGCCGGCCCTTCGCACGATACAGGCCCTCAACCGCCCGATCGCTGCGCGGATCGGCAGCAATGCCGTAGAACGTCTCAGTCGGATATCCGACCAGGCCGCCGTCGCGCAGCACGTCGGCGGCCCGCGCGAGCACGCCCGCGTCGGGACCGACTTCGCTGATGCGCACACGTTCCATCACACGCTCAGTTCCCAACTGTAGGGGCACGTCATGCCGTGCCCCTACCAGGCATGTCACGCCTGTCCCGGTTCTCGCGGCTCACGAAATCACTCATGGAGTCATTAACCCCACAACCACAACGACGGGTTGTGAAGCGCGAAGCGGCCCCTCGAACCAAGCCGACAGCGTCAGTCTGCAAAACGTGCCGTGAGGGCCAAGACAGCCTGCGCGAATAGCGCAAACGCAAGACCGGCGACCCGTCCCGGTAAGGCGCGTTTTGCCGGCTTGTGTGAGCGGGGGCGCGAAGCGCGCACAACCCGTCGTTCGTCCTCTCTGTGATCCTACTCGTGGATGGGCGCTGCTGCGAAGTCCTGAGTGGGTAATCACTCCCGGAGTGATTATCCGCTTGCCGGGCTGCTATGCCGCTCTTCATGCGGAAGCCTCGAGCAGCTACAGGTCCGCCGTCCCTGTGGACGGGGCAACTGCTCCGTCGCCGCCCCGCGAATTGTCGAACGGCATCTTCCACGCCACCACACATGCAACCGCCACGAGCATCGCGAGGTCGAGCGCGAACACGGTCAGCAGGGTGCCTCGACTCAACAGCCCGCAGACGGCTGGGCTGATGGCCAATCCCGCCAGCGCGCTGCCGGTCAGCAGGCCGAACCCGGTTCCGTGCGCCCCTTCGGGCACCTGCCGGCCACCAACCGTGTAGGCCGCCGTGGTGCCGACGCCAATGCCCGCGCCAAAGAGCGCCAGCGTGAGGGCCAGCCCGACCGCCCCGCCGAGCAACAGGAACACTCCGAGCGCCACGCCCGCCAACAGGAGCGACACCGCGATCACGGCGCGTGCGGACCATCGCCGGAGCATCGCGTCGCAGGCTTGATTTCCCAGAGCCGCGCCGACGGCCGATGCCGAGAACAGGATTCCGGACACCAGCGCAACCGACCCTGTCTGGAAACCCAGACGCTGCACGTAGAGCGGAAGGATGGGACCGAAACTGCGATCGACAAACGTGATCCCGAAAATCGCGGTCATGACGAGCAGGAAGCCCGGCTTGCCGAGAATCGCCCGCGCGATCGCGCGGCCGCTATCCGCCTGATCCACCGACGTCGGATGGCGCGGGGGATCGTCGTACAACAGAAGCACCAGCACGAATGCGATCGCGTAGAAGCCGGCCGTCACGAAGAACGCGTTTCGGATGCCGACCATTCCTGCCAGCACGCCACCGATCACGGGCCCGAGGGCCGGGCCCAGGCGTTGCGAGGTCTGGACCAGGCCAATCGCCGTCGCCATGCGCTCGCGCGGCGCCGACTCTGCTGCCATCGCGAGCGTCAGGCCCCCGTAGCCGGCGAACAGCCCCTGCAGCGCGCGGAGCGCAAACACGTGCCACGGACGCTGGGCAAACGCGGTGGCTGCCATGATGACGATAAAGCTCACGAGCGATCGCTCGACCATCAGCTTGCGGCCGAATCGATCCGCCACCCGACCCCACCAGGGTGAGAGGATCGCCGTGACGGCGGGCGTCACCCCAAGGCTCAGGCCCGCCCACATGGCGATCTCGCCCTCGTCTCGGGCCCCCAGTTGATGAATGTAGAGCGGGAGCAGGGGCATCACGAGCGTAAAGCCCGTGAAGCCCATGAAGCTGGCGGCGGTCACCGCAAGCTGGTTTCGGCGCCACGAAACAGGAGCCGCCGCGTCAGGCCCCGTGTGTGCCGCCATAGGGAGGCAGTTCGCAGCGCGTGGGCCGATCGCTCCGATACCCGAGCACGTAGTCGGCCTGCATCACCTGGTGAATTTCGCGCGTGCCTTCGTAGATCACCGCGCCCTTGCAGTTGCGATAGAAGCGGCCCACCGGATAGTCGTCCGAATACCCGTTCGCCCCGTGGATCTGGACGGCGTCGCCAGCCGCGCGCTCCGAGGCCACGGTCGAGAACCACTTCGCCAGTCCGGTTTCCCGGGTGTTCCGCTGACCCTGGTTCTTGAGCCACCCCGCGCGGAGCCACAGCAACCGCGACGCCTGGTAGTCCGACTCCATCAGCGCGATCATCTGCTTGACGAGTTGATGCTGGCCGATCTCGGTCCCGAACGCCTTCCGCTCTTTCGCATACTTGATGCTCGCGTCCCGGCACGCGCGAATGAGGCCTGTCGCGCCAGCGGCGACAGTGAAGCGCCCCTGGTCGAGCGCGAACATCGCGATCTTGAACCCCTCGCCCGGCCGTCCCAGCAGGTTGGCCTCGGGCACCTCGACCTCATCCATCTTGAAATAGCCGGTGTTGCCCGCCAGGATTCCCCACTTCTCCTTGATGGTCCCGCTCGAGAAACCCTTGAAGCCGCGTTCGACGATGAAGGCGGAAATCCCCGACGTGTCGCGCGCCTTCTTCTTCTCGAGATCGCTCCACGCGAACACGAGAAAGTTGTCGGCCACATCTGCCAGCGAAATCCACATCTTCTCGCCCGTCAGGAAATAGCGATCACCCTTCTTGATGGCCACCGTCTGAATGCCGCGCACGTCACTCCCGGCGGCAGGCTCGGTCAGCCCGTACGTGGCAATCTTGGTGCCCTGCGCCTGCGGCACAAGGTACCGCTGCTTCTGATCCTCGTTGCCCCAGGTGAGCAGGCTCAGGCAATTCAGCCCGGCATGCACCGACATGATCACGCGCAGCGACGTATCGACGTATTCCAGCTCCTCGCTCGCGATGCCCAGGCTGATGTAGTCCATCCCGGCGCCGCCGTACTCAGCCGGCACCGAGATGCCAAGCAGCCCGAGTGCGGCCATCTGCGGAAAGAGGTTCGGATCGAATCGGTGTTCGCGGTCCAGATCCTTGATCCGCGGCGCGACTTCACGCCCGGCCCATTCCCGGACCGACTGCTCCACGAGGCGATGTTCATCGGTAAGAAGAAAGTCCATAAGTCTGTCAGCCTAACACACCCTCTACAGCCTGACCACTGCGACTGTTCCCTCTTTGTTCCGCGGATGGTATCGTTGGATCATCGTGCCCATCTACCTGGATCACAACGCTACGACCCCGGTCGATTCCGAGGTCGTTGACGCGATGTCGGTCGCCTTGCGGGAGCAATTCGGCAACCCGTCAAGCATCCACGCGTTCGGACAGCAGGCGAAATCGGCGCTGGACGAGGCGCGCGACCGCGTGGCGGCGCTCGTCGGCGCATCCGCCTCCGACATCGTCTTCACCGGCAGCGGAACCGAAGGCGACAATCTCGCGCTGCGCGGAGTGTCGGGGATGCCCGCGATGGCGTCCAGGCGGCACATCGTCATGAGCGCGATCGAACACGAAGCCGTGCGCAACACGGCCCAAGCGATGGCGAGACAGGGTTGGCGGGTCACCGAGGTCCCTGTCGGGCCCTTCGGTGTCGTCGAACCCGACGACTTGCGGCTTGCGATGCAGCCGGATACGGCCGTCGTGGCGGTGATGCACGCCAACAACGAGATTGGTACCATCCAGCCCGTCGCGGAATTGGCGCGGATCGCACACGACGCGGGCGCACTCTTCCACACCGACGCGGTCCAGTCGGCCGGCAAGATTCCCGTTGATGTCGCGGCGCTCGGCGTCGACATGCTGGCCATTTCGGCCCACAAGTTCGGCGGTCCCAAGGGCGTAGGCGCCATCTGGCTTCGACGCGGACTCGGCCTGATCTCGATCCTGACCGGCGGACGGCAGGAAAGAGGCCGCCGCGCCGGCACTGAGAATGTCCCGGGCCTGGTGGGCCTGGGTGTTGCGGCCCGTTTGGCGGGCGAGCGTCTGGTCTCCAACATCAGCCGCATAGCGGCGCTGCGGGATCGTCTCGAGCACGGCATCCTCGAGGGGATCCCTGGCACAACGGTCAACGGTGATCGCGAAAGGCGCCTTCCCAATACCACGAACATCAGTTTCGAAGCCGTCGAAGGCGAGTCGCTCGTGATCGCGCTTGACCTCGAAGGCATCGCCGTGTCAACCGGATCGGCGTGCTCGTCTGGCACGCTCGAGCCCTCCCACGTGCTGCGCGCACTCGGTCTGCCGCCGTCACGGGTACAGAGCGCTATTCGATTCAGCCTCGGCCAGACGACAACTGAGGCCGAGATCAAAACGGCTCTCGACATTCTGCCTCGCGTCGTCAGTCGATTGCGAATGCGCGGCGATCCACGGCTGCGCCTGCGAGAAGACGCTCGAAAGTGAGTGGGCACATGCGAGTCGTGGTGGCAATGTCGGGCGGCGTGGATTCTTCCGTGGCGGCTGCCCTGCTGGTCGACGCGGGGCACGACGTGGTGGGCGTGTCGATGCAGCTCTACGATCAGGAGCAGGGCGACTCCCGTTTTGGCACCTGCTGCACGATCGATGACCTCCACGACGCGCGCCGGGTGGCCGCCGGGCTCGGCATCCCGCACTACGTGCTCAACCTGGAACGCGAATTCGACGATGTGGTCGTCGGCGATTTCGTCCGCGAATACGCTGCCGGCCGCACACCGATTCCGTGCGCTCACTGCAACAACGAGTTGAAATTTGCCACGCTGGTCGAGAAGGCGGCCGGTTTTGGCGCCGAGATGGTCGCCACCGGGCACTACGCCCGCGTCACAACCGCAGACGGCGGCCTGCGCCATCTGTGGCGCGGGATCGATGACACAAAGGACCAGGCATACTTCCTCTTCGGCCTCACCCAGGCCCAGTTGCGGAGAGCGTTGTTTCCTGTTGGCGAGATGCGTAAGATCGATGTCCGTGCGGCCGCGCGGGCACGGGGCATTCCGGTGGCCGACAAACCCGACAGCCAGGAGATCTGTTTTGTGCCCGACGGCAACTACGCCGCCGTCGTTGAGCGTCGCCTTCCCGGCGACGTCTCAGGCACCATCGTCGATCTGGCTGGAGCGGTTGTTGGCCGGCACGAGGGTGTGCATCGGTTTACGGTCGGGCAGCGGAAGGGTCTTGGCGTCGCCCTCGGCGAACCGGCGTATGTCGTGAAGCTCGACGCCCGGCGGAAGATCGTTACGGTAGGACCGCGATCGGCACTGGAGCGCGACTCGCTGACCGCGTCGCGCGTCAACTGGATTGCCGGTGCGACACCCGGCGGTCCCCTTCGCGTGACCGCGCAGATCCGTCACCGGCATACGCCTGCCGAGGCAACCGTCACGCCACTCGGCGACGACCGGGTCGGCGTGGAGTTCGACCTCGCCCAGTCCGCAATCACGCCGGGACAAGCGGTGGTGTTCTTCGACAGGGATGAAGTGCTCGGCGGCGGGTGGATCGACTCCGGCGGCCAATCACTCCCGGAGTGATTAATTGGCGGGCTTCCGAATCAATCACTCCGGGAGCGATTATCCCTGGCTCTCCAGGAAGCGCTCGGCGTCGATGGCGGCCATGCAGCCTGAACCGGCGGCGGTGATGGCCTGACGGTACTTGTGGTCCTGGACGTCGCCGCAGGCAAATACGCCAGGCACGCTGGTCTTCGTGCCGTCGTGGGTCACGATGTAGCCGTTCTCGTCCAATGCGAGGGCGCCTGAAAACAGCGACGTGTTGGGCGTGTGACCGATAGCCACGAACACGCCATCCAGTGGAATCTCGCGGATCGCTCCTGTTTCGACGTCGCGAAGCACGATGCCGGTCACCTCGCCCTTGCCCGTGTCCTTGATGTCCTCAACGACCGAATTCCACGCAAACTCGATCTTGGGATTCGCCTGCGCCTTGTCCTGTATGATTTTCGCCGCCCGCAAGCCGTGACGACGATGCACGAGCGTCACTTTCGACGCGAACTTCGTGAGGAAGATCGCCTCTTCAAGCGCTGTATCTCCCCCACCCACGACGGCGATGGGCCTGCCGCGATAGAAGAACCCGTCGCAGGTGGCGCAGGTCGAGACGCCGTGGCCCATCAACGCCCGTTCGGCAGGAAGACCCAGCAGTTTGGCTGAGGCGCCGGTGGCAATGATGATCGCGTTGGCCGTATGCACCGCCCCGTCGGCCGTGACGGCGAACGGACGCTTCGACAAGTCCACCGAGGTGACGTCGCTCTGGACGACGTCGGCCCCGAACCGCTCGGCCTGGGCCCTCATCTCAGCCATCAGCGCGGGCCCCATGATCCCGTTCCGGAATCCCGGGAAGTTCTCCACTTCCGTGGTCGTCATCAACTGGCCGCCGGCGAGCAATCCCTCGATGATCAGGGGTTTCAGATTGGCTCGTGCGGTGTAGACGCCAGCCGTCAGGCCCGCCGGTCCCGAACCAATGATGATGACGTCTCGCGTCGTGTCCACGGTGTTTCCTTGCCGAGCGCTATCC
>Ga0315273_10014663_pt1 | contig 10104 bp, 9 predicted proteins | sample YL17G02_0_MG_FD_205753 | JGI IMG/M metagenome (GOLD analysis project Ga0315273, IMG submission 205753) | Sediment microbial communities from Yellowstone Lake, YNP, Wyoming, USA - YL17G02_0 | ecosystem: Environmental > Aquatic > Freshwater > Lake > Sediment | place: USA: Wyoming | collected... | reverse complement strand
AGCCGCAACCAAAGAGAGGTTCAAGCCGGATTTACCCAAGCGGCTTGCCGCGCTGCGTGAAAAAGGCGGCTTGAAGATTTCTTTCCGATTCGAAAAGAATCTGACTGTTAGCAGTGCAGATAAACGCAGAGAAATGTATTTTTTATCCGCGTTTATCTGCGTGCATCTGCGGTTACAGGATCTTTTCCAACCGAAGAAGGGTTTTCACGCCAGCAGTGCAGAAAATTCCCTCGATACCGGTTTCGCTGCAGTTTTCTATCGTGAGGGCCTTTCTCCCGATTCGATCTCCTGGAGCAATCTGCCTGCCTCGGCGTTGTTGGGATTCGAGCGCAGGGCCTCGCGGAGCTGAGCTTCCGCCCGGAGCGTCATGCCGACCCGGAGATAAAGCTTGCCAAGCGCCAGATGCGCGTCAGTCATCGACCGATCCAATTCGATAGCCTTGAGAAGGTTCTGCTCGGCTTCCTTGCGCATTTTCGGAATTTCTGCCTGTGCGGCGCCGAGGAGGAAAGGGTACTTCGGCACTTCCGGCTTCAGCCATGCGCACTCCTTCAGTTTTTCCACGGCCTTTTCAAAGTCGCCTTTGGCGAAGAATCCCTGGCCCGCCCGGAATAGGACCTCGGCCATATTTTCACGATCGAGATCCATGGCCGATCGCCCCTTAAGGGGAGCATCCCCCGCCGCCCCGCCCTTGAGGCGGCCTCTGTCGTAGGCGCTGCGCGACGATGGGTCTGTGAGAGTCGAATAGGCTCCCGTGATGCGGGTAAACAGTTTTTCCGCTTTGCCCCTGAAGGCTTCACTGAAATCCCCCGATTGGAAGCGGTCGGGATGGTACTGTTTGGCCAGCGCGTGATAAGCCTCCTTTATCTGCTGCTCGCCCGCATCGGTCGCCACCGCGAGAGTGGTGTATAAATCGTCCGGCTCGGAGCGCCGGAGCATCTCATCGAGGCGCACCTCCAACTCACTGGACGGATCCGGCTCAACCGCAACCGCTGCGGGCATGGATTCCTGCCGCCGGACAAGCCCCAGCATCAGAAGACGCAGAAGCAGATCCTCCGGTTTCGGGTGTTCCGGCGCCAGCAGCAAAAGCAGGCTTTCCACCGGAACGGATTGGGTCACCAGAGAGAAGGCGAAGGCCTCGGTTCTGTCGAGGGGCAGGATCAGGAGAGCCTCCAGGTTTTCCTCCACGGGGCTCAGGGATCCTTTGAGCGGACTGAATGCCGAAGGAATGGGCCGCCGCGCCGCTGCGCGCCGCGCCGCGGCGACAATAAAATCGGGCAGGGGAAGGGCAAGATCGAATTGACGCCGGACCGACTGCTCGGAGGAATAAATGCGCATCTCACCGGCATCCCATTCCATGAGCGACGAGAGCACTGCGAGCGCCTGCTCCCTGGCGCCCTCCTCCAGCTCCCGGATACTTGCCTTCGAGGTGGCGAGAATCGCTTCGTCCGAAGTTTTTTTCTCCCGCATCGCCGCCGCAATTCCCGGCAGAGCGGATTTCGGCAGAAGGTTCATGGAAACCATCACCCGGGCAAGGTGATCTCCAGGCGCGTTGCTTTCAGCAAATGAAAGCCGGCCCTGCCGCACCACGAGCTGCTTCTTGGAAGTGCCGCGCTCGGCGCGGAGGATGCCGCCACGCCGCTCTTTGTGCATTTCGAGCAGCTGAAAAGTCAGTTTCTGGCTGAAGTTTTTGGGGTCGGTCATAACCTGCCCGAGTATCTGCGATTTCTCCGCCATCCTCGTTCACAAGCCGGGCAAAGATTAAAGTACGCTAACATACATGAATCAGGAGCTTCGGGTAAACCAATAACCCAGAATAGCGGCTGTATCATAGAGGCTATGCGCCACGATTGGCGCAATAAGACTCCGGCGAGCCAGGTAAACGAGGCCGAACATAAAGCCAAACAGGGTGGCTGAAACCACTCCCTGCGGGCCCTGGACGTAGTGGCCGGCGCCGAAGGCCACGCTCCAGACCAGCAATCCCAGGCCGGACCCCCCAAGATGGTCGCGGAATCTGATGAGGATAAACGCCCGCTGCAACTCCTCTTTTATCCCGCCGGCGATCAGAGCCGCCACAAGGAATAAGCCGAGATCCCGTGGCGTTTGGATTGTCTGAGTCAGGGGATTCTGGTCGACATAATAATGGGGCAGCCAGGTCCTGAACGAATAATTCACCGCGGCGCTGAACAGGAAAAGCGCCGGGACGAGGGCGGCGCCGATAATCGAGTCCGACCGCCAGTGCCTTGTGCGCCAGCCCAGATCGCGCGGAGTCTCGCCATGCGCCCTCATGACCGCATAGAGGATCACGAGCGCAATCCATGATTCCAGCAGCAGATACAGAGCCACCGTGGTAACGTCTTTCGTGAGCGAAAGATTCCCCCGGGCTCGCAAGGAAAAAGGCAATACCGCGAAAAAACCCGAAACCAGCCCCGAAAGCAGGAGAACCTCGATCAGAGCTTGGATTCTGTCCTGCCAGCGCTGTTGGGGCTGCTCTCGAGTGGGAATGAAGTCGTCCATTGCAGAGACCGTATCAGCAGCGTTGGGGATAGTCAAGCCGATCTGAAGTGATCCCTTTTATATTCAAATAGTTGCAACTACCGTCCACCTTTTCTATAATGCCCGTATGATTTTGCGGGCGTTTCTTCCCTGCCCGGCGCGCCATCGACCGACTGATCTGCCGAGCGCCTCAGGAAGGAATTGCATGAACCTTCCCGCAGAGGATACCGTCTATCTAAACGGGTCATGGCCGATTGCGCCGTGAAACGGGTGTTGAAGATGAAGGCAGCCGACAAGCTGAGTTTGATTTCCGTGGTGTTTAGCTTGGCATTCGGCGCGATCGTTGCCCGGGCACAGGCCGGCGGTGAGGCAGTTCTCCAGGAAGGCACGCGGATATCACTTCAGCTGAACGACCATTTGAGCACAAAGGTCAATGTCGAGGGCGACCGGTTTAGCGCGAACGTAATCGCACCCGTATATCTCGGCGACAGGCTCATCATTCCCAAAGGGAGCATTGTCACCGGCAGCGTTTCAAGAGTGCTTCGTCCCGGGCGTTTCAAGGGCAAGGCCGTCATGAACCTGCTCTTTCAGTCGATTCGTGTGCCGGGCCGCGGCGAAATAAACATCGTTGCATCTCTCGCCCACGTCGATGCCGAAGGGAACTCCGGCATTCAATCGGAGGGCACTATCCGTGGAGAGGGATCTGCGGGCCGCGATGCCGCGAGGGTTCTGACCCCGGGGCTTTCGGGCGCAGGAATTGGAGCAATCGCGGGCGGAGGAAAAGGGGCCGCGATCGGTGCTGGCGTGGGCGCCGCCGTCGGGTTGGCCACGATCTTCTCGACTCGCGGCAAGGACATCGAGATGCGGCGCGGCTCCACCATGGATATTGCTCTCGACCGCCCATTGAGCCTGCCCGGAGAGAACGATTTCCGCAGCTCCCGCACGCGCTAACCCCAATGCAGTTCAGATACTGAGACTCGCATAATATAGTGACGAGCATGGTCGTGTAGGGGCACGGCGCGCCGTGCCCCTACGTTCCCCATATGTCACTTTATTATGCAAGATTCAATAAGCAAAACATCAAAAAGACGGAGCAACGAATTTCAGTGTAATTCGTTTAATCCGTGGCACGAATTTTCGTCAGCCGAACTACTCACAGCCTCTCGATGCGTTCTTTTCCGTCCATGTAAGGTCTCAGAGCTTCCGGAATGAGGACCGACCCGTCCTTCTGTTGATAATTCTCCAGAATCGCCAGCCAGGTTCTGCCGATCGCAAGGCCGGACCCGTTAAGCGTGTGTGCATATTGACGCTTGCCGTCGGCGCTGCGAAACCGGATGTTGGCGCGCCTGGCCTGGAACGCCTCGAAGTTGCTGCAGGACGAGATCTCCCTGAACCTGTTCTGACTGGGCAGCCAGACCTCGATGTCGTAGGTCTTGGCGCTGGAGAATCCCATGTCTCCCGTACACAGGACCACAACCCGGTAATGCAGTCCGAGACGCTGCAAGATATCCTCCGCGTCGCGCGTCAGGGACTCCAGCTCGTCGTATGAAGAGGCCGGATCGGCAAATTTGACCAGTTCGACCTTGTCGAACTGGTGCTGGCGGATAAGACCGCGGGTGTCCTTGCCATAAGATCCGGCTTCGCTGCGGAAGCAGGGGGTGTATGCCACAAACTTCACCGGCAGCCTGTCACCCTCGAGCACTTCTCCCTGGTAAATATTGGTCACCGGCACTTCAGCCGTCGGGATCAGGTAATAATCCGTGCCCTCCAGCTTGAATAGATCCTGGGCGAATTTCGGCAATTGCCCGGTGCCGAACAGGCTGGTGGAGTTGGTCATAAAAGGAGGCAGAACCTCTTTGTAGCCGTGGTGGCGCGTGTGAACGTCGAGCATGAAATTGATCAGGGCTCGCTCCATCCGCGCGCCGGCGCCGATAAGAAGGGCGAAACGAGCGCCGGTGATCTTGGCTGCCCGATCGGTATCGAGAATCCCGAGAGCGGTGCCGAGATCCACATGATCGAGCGGCTCGAAATCGAATGGAGGCGCGCTGCCCCAGCGGCGCACTTCGGCGTTGGCGCTTTCATCCCTTCCGGTCGGAACAGAGGAATGAGGAAGGTTGGGGATGCCATGCAGAATGGCGTTGAAGCGGTCCTCGAGCTGGTGCGATTGCTCCTCGAGCAACTTGGTTTCCGCAGAGATGGATTTGACTTGCGCTTGTTGGGCGGAAGTGTCCTGCCCTTCCTTCTTGAGCTTGCCGATCTGCTCCGAGGCTTCGTTGCGCCGGCGCCGCAGATCCTCGATCTGAAGCATCATCTTCTTCCAATCCGCCTCGACAGAAATCAATTCCTCGAGGGGATAATCTCCTCCGCGATCCGACAGCCGTTGCCGGACGAATTCCAGATTACCGCGCACAAAAGCCTTATCGAGCATAGCAGATTCCTCACCCTGAATTGACGATTGACGATTGACGATTGGATCCGCCGTCTGAGTAATCGTCAATCGCAAGTCGTCAATACGAGGTTATCCTACAGCTTCAACAGTTTCCTCACAAAACATTCCATGCTGTGAAGGTGATCGATGTGGTCAGGTGCCGAGTTGCCGGTGAAGCCGAGGACCGCGAAATGATGACTCTGTGCGGCCGGTTTCCGGGTTTCCTGCATGGAGGACGGCATTCCGGCCATTTCTCAGCTTCTATGTCTGAAGATTAAAAAGGTGCCGGTCAGCGATTTTGCTTTGACTTTGCGTAAGGGCATTGTTTCAATAATCTGCTGCTGACCAGCCAAATTCATCGATACTCTGACCGAGAGAGAACGAACGGGAAGGGAACATGAGTCGAATCCGAAAGGCAATTTTTCCGGCTGCGGGTCTGGGCACCCGATTCCTTCCGGCCACAAAAGCTCAGCCAAAGGAGATGCTTCCGCTTGTCGACAAGCCCATCATTCAATACGCCGTCGAGGAAGCGACGCAGGCGGGGCTGGAAAATCTCATCATCGTCACGGGCCGGGGCAAAAATGCCATAGAGGATCATTTTGACGTCTCCTTCGAGCTGGAGCATATTCTCCACGAGCGCGGGAAGGACGAGCTGCTCAAGCTGGTCCGCGCAGTCTCTGACACGGTCAAGATCGCCTATGTGCGGCAGAAAGAGGCGCTTGGGCTGGGCCATGCAATCCTCGTCGCGCGCGATCTGGTTGGCGATGAGCCTTTCGCGGTCCTGCTGGGAGACGACGTCATCGAATCGGAAGTGCCCTGTATCGGGCAAATGATGGCGATTCACAAGCGCTATAAGGTCAGCGTGGTGGCTATAATGGAGGTGCCGCCGCAAGACGCCCCGCGTTACGGGATCATCAAGGGACATGCGCTATCGGGGGGCAATAACAGGATCTTCGAAGTAGAAGATATGGTGGAGAAACCGGAGCGGGAGAAGGCTCCGTCAAACCTGGCGATCATCGGGCGGTATATCCTGACGCCCGCCATATTCGACGCGCTCGATGAGACCAGCAAGGGAAGCGGGGGCGAGATTCAGCTTACCGACGGGCTGCGCCAGCTCCTGCGCCACGAGCGCATCCTTGCCTATCGATTTCAAGGCAAGCGGTACGATGCCGGGGAAAAACTCGGCTTCCTCCAGGCGACGGTCGAATTTGCGCTGAAGAACGAAGAACTGGGACCGGCATTTCGCGCATACCTCAAGTCCCTCAACCTGCAAGGCAAATAGACGGATTCTCAAACTGGCTGCGGTAATTTCCCCTGGTCAATGCGGGGGAGGCAAATATGCGGATATTGGTGGTCGGATCGGGAGGTCGGGAGCACGCGCTGGTCTGGAGGTTGCGCCGGAGCAAGAGCGTGCAGGAAGTGTTTTGCGCCCCGGGCAACGGGGGCATCGAGCGGGATGCGCGCTGTTTTTCGGTCGCAGCGCAGGACCAGGAGGGTCTTCTGGCCCTCATCCGGCACCGGAGCATTGACTGCGTCGTCGTGGGTCCCGAGGCGCCCCTGGCCGAGGGGCTGGTGGATCGGCTCCAGGCGGAGGCCGTTCCGGTCTTGGGCCCGCGCAGGGACGCGGCGCGCCTGGAAGCGAGCAAGGTCTTCTCCAAGCAATTCATGCAGCGTCACCATGTGCCTACGGGGGCCTTCCATGTCTGCTCACGGCCGGAGGAGGCTTTCGCCTTGCTCGATTCGCGGGAGGTGCATTTCCCGCTGGTGGTAAAAGCCGACGGCCTGGCTGCCGGCAAGGGGGTCATCATCGCGCGCGACCGCGCCGAAGCCCGCCAGGCGGTGCGGCGCATCATGATCGAACGCGAATTCGGGGCTTCCGGCGAGCAGCTGTTGATGGAGGAATTCCTGGCGGGCGTGGAGGCCTCCTATATCGTATTCACCGACGGCAACACAATCCTCCCGGCGGTTGCCTCTCGCGACCACAAAGCGGCGTACGACAATGATCAAGGCCCCAACACCGGCGGGATGGGCGCTTACTCCACCGACAACATTCTCGGACCGGAGCAGGAAAAGAACGTCATCGAAACCGTCATCCGGCCTGTGATCGAGGGAATGAACCAGGAGGGGACTCCGTTCCAGGGGATTCTTTATGCCGGCCTGATGCTCACGGATCAGGGGCCTCGGGTTTTGGAATTCAACGTGAGGATGGGAGATCCGGAGGGCCAGGTAATCCTGCCTCGCCTCGAAAGCGATTTTGGCGAGCTTTGCGAAGCGGTCTGCACCAGCCGCCTCGCGGACTACAAGGTTTCGTGGAGCACGGGGTCGGCCGTTTGCGTGGTTCTCGCATCCGGCGGCTATCCTGGGGCCTACCAGAAGGGAAAGGCAATCACCGGGCTTGACCTTGCGGAGGAAGATCCCCGGGTTGCCGTCTTCCATTCCGGGACGCGGCGCGACGGCGACCGGCTGCTGACGGATGGCGGTCGTGTTCTTGGGGTAACCGCTCTTGCGGATGATCTGCGAACAGCGGTGGGGTCGGCATACGAGGCAGTAAGCAAAATCCATTTTGACGGGATGCACTACCGAAAAGACATCGCCGCAAAGGGCCTGGCCTGAAAGCCGGGATTCGAAAAACAAAAGCAGCCACGGATTACACAGATTACACAAAACAAAAAAAAGAATTTCGTGTAATCCGTGTAATCCGTGGCAAAAAAAGAAATGGCATGGGCGGAGGATGATGTGAGCGTGATCAATCCCAAAGTAGCAATCGTTCTGGGCAGCGACTCGGACCTCCCTGTGATTCAAGATGCGCTCCGGCTATTAACGGAGTTCGGCATCCCGTATGAGCTCACCGTGTCGAGCGCTCACCGCTCGCCCGACAAGACACTGCGCTACGCTGTGGCGCTCGAGGGCCGCGGACTCCAGGTGGTGATCGCCTGCGCCGGAGCTGCCGCGCACCTCGCAGGTGTTATCGCGGCACACACGATTCTCCCGGTGATCGGCGTTCCTGTCGACTCCTCGCCGCTGATGGGTCTGGACGCGCTTCTCTCCACATCGATGATGCCGGCCGGCGTTCCTGTCGCCACCATGGGTATCGGCAAGGCGGGTGCAACCAACGCCGCTGTTCTGGCGGCGCAGATACTGGCACGCAGCGATTCCTCCGTGGCGCAGCGACTGAAAGAATACAAACAAAAGATGGCCGAAAAGGTTGAGGAGCTCGATCGGGAATTGAAGAAGACGCGTAATGAATAAGTTTTTTCTCCAAACATTCGGCTGCCGGTGCAATCAAGCAGACAGCGCCGCCATTCGAGAAGGTCTTTATCACCGGTCCATGCAGGAAAGCGGCGCAGCCGGCAAGGCCGATCTGATCATTGTGAATTCCTGCACCGTGACAAATCGCACGGACCAGCAGGTGCGCCAGGCCGTTCGCAGGGCGCACCGGGATAATCCGTGCGCCCGTTTGGTTGTCACCGGCCGCTATGCGGAGCGGGACCCTGAGTCGCTTGCAGCACTTCCCGGTGTGAGCCTGGTTATCGGCAGCGCGGAGCGCGATTACCTGCTCTCCCCAGCCCCGCCGACGCGGGGCAAGACCCGCCCGTTCGTTAAGCTGCAGGATGGCTGCGGCGCTCATTGCTCCTACTGCATCGTGCCTTCGGTGCGAGGGCCCGGAAGAAGCGCCCATCCTGAAGATATCCTGGCGCGCATTCGCTCCCTCATTGGCCAGGGGTACCATGAAATCGTTCTTACGGGGGTGCGCCTCGGGACTTATGGGCGGACGCTGGCAGGCGGCATGAAGCTGTTGGACCTGCTGGGTCGCATCCTCGATTTGCCGGGATTGGGACGGTTGCGGCTCAGCAGCGTCGAGCCGATGCGCTTCGACCTCGGGATCGTGCGCCTCGCGGCGGGCAGCCCCGCATTCGCTCCCCATTTCCATAGGAGTTTTATCGGGCGGGGACTCAGAGGGATCACCCTCGCGAAAGAAGAAGAGATGGGCGAAGGCGTGGTCCTGACCGAGAACTACATCCACGCGCGCGTTGCCATGCAGGGGCTGGCGCCGAACCGCCCGGTCACAGTCCGGAAAGACGAAGCCACGCCACAGCTCAGCCGCGCCACGGTCATTTAGTGTCCCCATCGGGGATGGTGGAAACCCCTCGCCTTCAGCTTGGGTGCGGGACTCCTCCCAACTTCTATCGGGCGGGTGGGGGCGGGGGCGCCGCCGGCAGCTTGCCGCCCCTGTATGCCTGCAGATATTCCTGGCAATATTCGTCGTGGCCGTTCAGCGCTTCCGCGGCCAGAATCCTGGCCAGGAGACCTTCGTCGCAGGGATCGATGATTGCGGTGTCGAGGCCGCGCCCAAGAAGCATGATCAGGAAAACCTCGTTGAGCAGTTTGCGCGCCGGCAGGCCGAACGAGACGTTGCTTACGCCGCAGCTCGTGTGCGCTTTGGGATAGAGGCTGCGAATCTGAGTGACTGCTTCCATCACGGCCGGGCCATGGGCGTTTCCCGTGCTGATAGGAAATACGCAAGGGTCGACGTAAATGTCCTCCTCCGGAACCCCCGCCGCTTCGAGCCGGCCCACCAGACTTTTCGCCGTAGCCACACGGTCCTCAACCGCGGCCGGCGGCGCATCGGGCGACATGCAGAGCGCGATGATTCGCGCCTTGTGTTTGACCACGAGGGGAAGGACGGCATTGAAACGCTCGGTCTCGTCCGTGATGGAGTTGATCATCGGAGTCTGGCGGCAGAGCGGGAGGGCTGCAGCCAGCGCAGCCGGATCCGCGCTGTCGAGGCACATCGGCACATTGGTAACCTCCTGCACGATCCCGACCAGCCAGGAGAGAATTTCGACTTCCCGGCCGGCGACGCCGCCGTTTACGTCCAGAACGTGTGCCCCGGCGGCCACCTGCTTGCGGGCTTCCTCGCGGATCAAATTCGCATCTCCTTTAAGGACAGCTTCGTTGATCCGTTTCCTGGTTGCGTTGATTCGTTCCCCGATGATGAGCACGATGAGTCCCTTTCTCTTTTGGAGTGCGGCGCCATAGCCTGATCCTTGTACGCATCTCTGTCAGAGGGTAAGGGGCAGGCGCATGGCCAGCCCCTCCCCGTAGTCGCGATGGGGTTAATTCCCCATATTTACCAGCATGACTGTTTCAGTCACTGGGCGACCCCAGCAGAGATTGCCCCT
>Ga0315273_10014662_pt1 | contig 10105 bp, 10 predicted proteins | sample YL17G02_0_MG_FD_205753 | JGI IMG/M metagenome (GOLD analysis project Ga0315273, IMG submission 205753) | Sediment microbial communities from Yellowstone Lake, YNP, Wyoming, USA - YL17G02_0 | ecosystem: Environmental > Aquatic > Freshwater > Lake > Sediment | place: USA: Wyoming | collected... | reverse complement strand
CAAGCCGATGGACCGCGTCGTCTGCGGCGACGTCGGCTTCGGCAAGACCGAAGTGGCGCTGCGCGCGGCCTTCGTCGCCGTGCAGGGCGGCAAGCAGGTAGCCGTGCTGGTGCCGACGACACTGCTTGCCCAGCAGCATTTCGAAACCTTCGCCGACCGCTTTGCCGACTGGCCCGTGAAGATCGAACTGCTGTCGCGCTTCCGTGCTGGCGCACAGTCCAAGGCCGCTCTCGACGGGCTGGCCTCGGGCAAGGTGGACATCGTCGTCGGCACGCACCGGCTGCTGCAACCGGGGGTGAAGTTCAAGGACCTCGGGCTGGTCATCGTCGACGAGGAACACCGCTTCGGCGTGCGCGACAAGGAGCGCCTCAAGGCACTGCGCGCCGAGGTGGACGTGCTCACGCTGACCGCGACGCCGATTCCACGCACGCTGAACATGGCGCTTGGCGGCCTGCGCGACCTGTCGCTGATCACGACGCCGCCCGCCGCGCGGTTGTCCATCAAGACTTTCACCAGCGAGTGGAGCGATCCGACGATCCGCGAAGCCTGCCTGCGCGAGCTGCGCCGCGGCGGCCAGGTGTACTTCGTGCACAACAGCATCGACACGATCGAGAAGATGGGCCAGCAGGTCGCGGAGCTGGTGCCCGAGGCGCGCATCGCCATCGGCCATGGCCAGATGCGCGAGCGCGACCTCGAGCAGGTGATGCTCGATTTCTACCACAAGCGCGCGAACCTGCTGCTCTGCACGACCATCATCGAGAGCGGCATCGACGTGCCGACCGCCAACACGATCATCATCGACCGCGCGGACCGGTTCGGCCTCGCGCAGCTGCACCAGCTGCGCGGACGCGTCGGCCGCTCGCACCACCAGGCCTATGCCTACCTGATCACCCCGCCGAAGAACGCGATGACCGCGGACGCGGCGCGACGGCTCGAGGCCCTCGAATCGCTCGAGGACCTCGGCGCCGGATTCGTGCTGGCCACGCACGACCTCGAGATCCGCGGCGCCGGCGAACTGCTCGGTGAAGGCCAGAGCGGACAGATCCAGGAGGTCGGGTTCGCGCTCTACATGGAATTGCTGGAGCGTGCCGTGAAGGCGATGCAGGCGGGCAAGACCCTGGATCTCGAAAAGCCGCTGCACCACGGGCCCGAGATCGACCTGCACGTGCCGTCGCTGCTGCCGGAGTCGTACCTGCCCGACGTGCACGCGCGCCTCGTGCTGTACAAGCGTATCTCGTCGGTACCGAACGTCACTGAACTCGACGACCTGCAGGCGGAGACGATGGACCGCTTCGGACCGCTGCCCGATCCGGCGAAGAACCTGTTCCGGATCGCACGGCTGCGGGTCGCCGCGAGCCCGCTCGCAGTCGAGCGCATGGATCTCGGCGTTGCCAGCGGGTCGGTGGCCTTCGGCGACGGGACGCCGGTCGACCCCGGCGCCCTGATCCTGCTGCTGCAGAAGAGCGGGCGGACCATGCGCTTCGACGGCCCGAAAAAAATCCGCGTGACGGGGAAGTGGGACGAGCCGGAAGAACGCTTCGTCATCGCGCAGAGACTGCTCGACGACCTGGCACGCTGCGTGACGAGGTAACTGCCCGGCTTCCCGACCCCGGGCATGAGGGGCTCGGCCAGGGGTTCAGGTCTCGCCGGTGATGACGCAGTTGCCGCCGCGGGACCGCGCGCGGCCGGCGGCCGAGTTGGTCGCCTCGAGGAGCACGGCATGGCCGACGCCGCGCGGCGGCTGCACGGTCACGACGCCCGCGCTGACGGTCAGGAACCGGCCCGTCACTGAGCGCGGATGGTGAATTGCAAGCGAGCGGATGCGGCCGACGATCTGCTCCGCGAACGACGACGCGCCGCTCGCCTCCATCGACACGCCGAGTACCAGGAATCCGCCTGGCCCGGTCCTCGCCACCACGTCGCTCGCCCGCTTCATGATGGCAGCAATGGTGCGCCCGACCTGCCGCAACACGTTGTCGCTCGCGCTGCGGCCAAATATCTCCAGGTACTCGGCCCACGAGTCGATCTCGAAGTGCATGAGCGTCACCGTGCGGCCATCGCGCTGGCCGATCGACCAGTCGCGCGCCAGCATCTCGAGCAGTTGCTCTTCCGTACTGAGTCCGCTCGAGCGCTCGAGGGCCGCGGCCAGAGCACCCGGTGACGTGCGCGGGACGGGTCGGTAATACAACGCCATGCGCGAGTCCGGGAGCATCACGGCCCAGCGTTCGCAGTCCATCAGCGTGCCGTCGACACGCCTCAGGCGCACGCGCGAGCCGACGCCGGCCGCGGTCAGGTTGGGGTCGGCGGGTGCTTCGACTTCGAGCTCCTCGAGCCGGCGCCCCGGGACCCAGTCTTCCGCCCGGCGCAGCAGCGCCGCGAGCGTGGCATTGGCATAAGTGACGACCAGCGAGCCGTCACGGGACTCGACCACGGCGACGCCGTCCAGCGCATGCCGCAGGACTTCCTCGAGCAACTGCGCGTCACTGGCCGGCGTATTGGTCGTCGATGCATTCATCGGCTGGTTCCCCTGCGTCCCTGTCTCGTCAGGCATTCAATTGCAGACTCGGCGCGTCACGGCAGTGGTCGATCGCCTTCCGGCAATCGGTCCATTGCGCGCTCTGCAGCAGTTGCGCACGCGGCGGCATCGGCCGGCCGTGCAAGCGCACCAGGCGCACCTGGCTGAGCGGGTCGGCCGCGCCCTCGAGTTCGGCAAGCGTCGCCTGCACCGCAGCGCGGTCGTTGCAGATCGGCAGCAGGTCGCACCCGGCCTCGATCGCACGGCGGGCGCGCTCAGGCACAGTGCCGGCAAAAGCGGCGCCGCCCATGCTCAGGTCGTCCGAGAATACCGCGCCCGTGAAGCCCAGGCCCCAGCGCAGTTCCTGCTGGATCCACCGGCTGGAGAATCCCGCCGGGGCTTCGTCGACTTCCGGGAACAGCACGTGCGCCACCATCACCGAGGTGAGGCCGTTGGCGATCATTCGCCGATACGGCAGCAGGTCGTCGGTGAGTTCGGTCAGCGGGCGACGATCCACCGGCAGCGCCTTGTGCGAATCCGCCACGACCGCGCCATGCCCTGGAAAGTGCTTCGCCGTGGCCGCCATGCCTGCCGTGCGCATGCCCTGCATGCAGGCAACCGCGAGTCTCGCGACCACCTCCGGGTCGCGATGATAGGCGCGGTCACCGATGACCTCGCTGATGCCGTAGTCGAGGTCGATGCAGGGGGCGAAACTCATGTCGATGCCGACGGAGCGCAACTCCGCGGCGAGCAGCCACCCGCACTGCCACGCCAGGCGGCGGCCGGCATCCGGGTCCAGGTCGTACACGTGGCCGATCGCGCGCTGCGGCGGCAGGACGCTGAAATCCTGGCGAAAGCGCTGTACGCGCCCGCCCTCGTGGTCCACGGTGACGAGCAGCGGCGGCTTGCGCACGGCGCGGATCTCACGGACCAGGGCCTCGAGCTGCGGGTAACTCTCGAAGTTGCGCGTGAAGAGGATGACCGCTCCCACCAGCGGGTGCGCCAGTACGCGGCGATCCTCGTCCGTGAGCCCGAAGCCCGCGACGTCCACCATGAGCGGACCGAGCGTCACCTCGTCACCTCGCCTGCCCTGCTGTCGACCATCAAGCCCTCACCGGTCGAAGACCGCCATCGCCTCGACGTGCGTGGTGTGCGGGAACATGTCCATCACCCCCGCCGCCGTCATCCGGAAACCATGTTCGCGCACCAGCAGCCCGGCATCGCGCGCCAGGCTGCCCGAATGGCAGGAAATATACACGACACGCCGCGCCCCGCTGCCAGCCACGACCGGGAGTATCTCTTTCGCGCCGGCGCGCGGCGGGTCGAGCAGCACCCGCTCGAAGGGCCGGCGCGCCCATGGCAGGCCGGAGACGTCGCCGAAGAGGTCGGCCGCGTGGAACTCGACGTTCGTGATCGCGTTGCGGGCGGCATTGCCGCGGGCACGGCGCACGAGCCCGGCGTCACCTTCGATCGCCACCACCTGCGCCGCCCGGCGCGCGAGCGGCAGAGAGAAATTACCGAGGCCGCAGAAGAGGTCCAGCACGGTGTCGCCGGCCTGCGGCTCCAGCACGTCCAGGGCCCGCGACACCATCGATCGGTTGAGCTCCCGGTTGATCTGGATGAAGTCGGTCGGCTCGAACTCGATCGTCGTCCTGCCGTCCTCGAGGCCGTAGCTGAGCGGACTGGCAACGCGGTGCGGATCCAGCGGTGCGACCGTGTCCGGCCCGCCGGGCTGCAGGTAGAGCCGCAAGGCATGTTCCTGCTCGAACGCCGCCAGCCGTTCCAGGTCCGCGGCCGATGGTGGGTCGAGCACGCGCAGCACCAGCGCCACACACTGGTCCGCAACGGCGACCTCGGCCTGTGGCACGCGGCTCGCGATCGTCAGGCTCTCGACCAGTTTTCCGAGCGGCGCCATCAACGACCCGACCGGCTCCACGAGCACGTGGCATTCGTGCAGGTCGGCGACGTAGGGCGACGAACGCTCGCGGAATCCGACGAGCACCTTGCCCTTGCGCGGCACGAGCTTGATGCCGAGACGGGCCCGGCGTCGATAATTCCACACCGGACCGGTCAGCGGTTCCAGCACGCGCTCCGCCTTCACCCCACCGAGACGCGACAGGTTCTCGAGGAGCTGCGACTGCTTGAACGCGACCTGGGCGGCGGGCGCGAGGTGCTGCAGGGCGCAGCCGCCGCACAGCCCGAAATGGGGACAGCGCGGCTGCACCCGGTCCGGGCTGGCGCGCAACACCTGCTCGGTGATCGCGTAGTCGAGCTTGCGTTGCCGGTGCGTCCGGCGCAGCAGCACCCGCTCGCCGGGCAACGCGTCGGCGACGAAGACGGTCTTGCCGTCGATGCGCGCAACGCCCGCCGCGTCGTGCGTCAGGTCGACGATGTCGGCCTCCTCCGGCGCGACCTGCAGTCGCTTCATCGCACCCTCAACTCCCGCACTGCGCCCACGCCGCAGCGTATTCCTGCAGGTGCGGCTTGCCGGCGTCCCGCAGGCCTTGCCGGACGAGGTCGACCTCGTGGTCGTGCTCGTCGTGCGTGAGGCGGCCCCGCATCAGCTCGAACCGCAGATAAATGAGGTACGTGTTGATGACGTCGGTCTCGCAGTAGTTGCGGATGTCCTCGCTGCGCCCCTGGAGGTGCGCGTCCCACACGCCCTCGCCCGACAGGCCCAGCTTGCCGGGAAAGCCCAGCAGCTGGGACATGTGGTCGAGGCCGATGCGGCCGCGGCCCTGGAAGCCGGACAGCACGTCCATGAGGTCCACGTGCCGCCAGTGAAACCGGCTGATGTAGTTGTTCCACTTGTAGGACTGATCCATGTCGCCCATTTCCCAGTAGCGGTGCGCCTGGACCCTGTGGCGCAACGCGCGGTAGTGCAGCACCGGCAGGTCGAAGCCCGCACCGTTCCAGCTCACCAGAGTCGGTGCCAGGCGCTCGATGCCGTCGAAAAAGCGGCGCACCAGCTCCTCCTCGGAAGAATCGGGTTCGCCGAGGCTCCAAACCTTGAAGCCATCGCGCGCGCGCATCGCGATCGAGATGGCCACGATGCGCTGCTGCTCGAGCGACAGGAAATCACTGCCGGTCTGTTCGCGTTGCCGGGTCTGCATGACGTAGCCGACCTGCTTGTCGGTGAGGCCGTCGAGCCCGTGCAGCCGGCGGCCGAACTCGACGTCCGGCACTGTCTCGATGTCGAAGGCAAACACGTTGTTGACGATCGTCATGACGGACTCTCCACTCGCTTCATCAGCACGGCGACCGCGACCACGAGCCCAGCCTCGTCGGTGAGCGTTACGTGCCCCTCCCCCGCGCCGAGCTGGTCGCGGAGCGCGCGCCCGCGCTCGGACCAGATGACCTCAGGGCGTCCCCACGCATTCGGTGCAATGCCCACGTCGCGGATCCAGATGCCGTGCGCGAACCCGGTGCCGAGCGCCTTGACGATGGCTTCCTTGGCGGCGAATCGCATCGCGAGATAGCGCACGGGACGCTTGTACATGCGGAAGCCAGCCTCCTCCTCCGGCAGCAGCAGCCGCCGCACGAAGTGCTCGCCATGCCTGGCGTAGATTTCCTCGACGCGCGCCAGCTGCACGACGTCGGTGCCGATGCCGAAAATCACGGGGCGGCGCTCAGGACGTGCTCGTCCGGAGGCCGCGCCGGGCCTCGACCATGAGCCGCTGCATTTCCCCGACCGCAGCCGCCATGCCGGCGAACACGGCGCGCGCGACGATGGCATGACCGATGTTCAGCTCCACGATCTCCGGGATGGCCGCGACGGGCTGCACGTTGTGGTAGTGCAGGCCATGCCCTGCGTGCACGGTGAGGCCGACCTGCGCGCCATGCCGCGCGCCCGTGACCAGCCGCATGAATTCCTTCGCCTGGTGCTCGCCCGACGCCTCGGCATAAGCGCCCGTGTGCAGCTCGACGACCGGCGCGCCGATCTCGTGCGCGGCTTCGATCTGCTCTGGATCCGGGTCGATGAACATCGAGACCCGCATGCCGGCCTCGCGCAGCGCGGCACAGCAGTCCCGGAGGCGGGCGCGCTGCCCGGCAACGTCCAGTCCGCCCTCGGTCGTCACCTCGGTGCGCTGCTCCGGCACCAGGCACACGTCCTGTGGCCGCACTTCGCGCGCGATCACGATCATCTCGTCGGTCGCGGCCATCTCCAGGTTCATGCGCGTCTGCAGGGCGGCACGCATCCGACGCACGTCATGGTCCTGGATGTGCCGGCGGTCCTCCCGCAGGTGCAGCGTGATGCTGTCGGCACCGGACTGCTCGGCCACCAGGGCCGCATACAGTGGGTCCGGATAGGGCGCACGCCGCGCCTGCCGCAACGTCGCGACGTGGTCGATGTTGACGCCGAGCTTGATGGGATGGGTCAGCTGCACTGGTTCAACCTCCGTCCGCCTTGCCTGCGTGCGCGCGCATCTCGAGGAGAACTTCCCGCGTCCTGAGCGGGCGTCCGTCGAGCAGCCGGTCCAGCGCGGCCCGCAGCAGCCGGCGCGCGTCCGCCAGGCTGCGGGCGTCGTCGAGTTCCTCGCGCGCGAGCGAAAGCAGCGACCCGCCGCAAAATATCAGGGTTCCCTCGGCCACTCCATCCACGGGTTCGGCGCCGCCCTCGATGCCGTAGCGGTAGCTGCGGCCAGCCTCGAGGGGCGCGCCACTGCTCGCCTCGTGCTCCAGGTTGAGGCCCCAGCCGAGTTCGTCGAGCATTCGTTTCTCGAACAGGCGCAGCGCCCGCGCGGGATCCTGTGCGGACGCGTAGAGGCGTTCAAGCAGGACCGCGTAGGCATCGAACAGCGCCGGGTGCGGGTCGTTCCGCTGCAGCAGCTTGAGCAGCAGCTCGTTCGCGTAGAAGCCGCTCATCAGGCGATCGCCTGCCAGGGTGGCCGGCGGCCGCACGCGCTCTGCGGACGTCAGGTGCCCTGCTTCACCGCGACCGCTCCATGACACCAGCGACTCGGTGAACGGCTGCAACGCGCCGCCCGCCGACGGGCCGGCCTGCCGCGAGGCACGCGAGAACACGGCGACCCGGCCGTGCGTGCGCGTCAACAGCTCGAGGATCCGGCTCGTGTCGCGCCAGGGATAGTGGTGCAGCAGGAAGGCGGGCTCGAGGTTGACCCGCCGTACGCCGCTCATGTTTCGTATCCGAACTTGCGCATCGCGTTCTCGTCGTCCGACCAGCCTTCCTTGACCTTGACCCACAGCTCGAGGTGAACTTTCTGGCCGAAATGCCGGTTGAGGTCGAGCCGTGACTGCCGGCCGATCTCCTTGAGCAACGCGCCGCCCTTGCCGATGACGATCGCCTTCTGGCCTGCACGCTCGACCCAGATCACGGCCTGCACGACGAGCTTGCCAGGCTCGTCCTCGGAGGGTCCCATGCCCTCGATCTCGACGACGAGGCCGTAGGGCAGCTCTTCCTGCAACCGCAGCATCAGCTTCTCGCGGATGAGTTCCGCGGCCATGAACCGGTCAGGTGAGTCGGTGACGTGCTCCTCCGGGTACATGCGCGGCGATTCCGGCAGGTACTTCGCAATGATTTCCGGCAGCTTCTCCAGGCTCGTCGGCCGCGTGGCCGAAATCGGCACGACCTCGACGAACTGCGCCTTCTGCGTGACTTCCTGGATGTAGGGCAGCAGGCGCTCCCTCGGCTGCGCCCGATCGACCTTGTTGATCAGCAGCAGGATCGGCAGGCCGGCCTGCTGCAGCTCGTCGAGCACGCGCTGGTCCTCGTCCGTCCAGCGCAGCGCCTCGACGACGAACAGGTTCACGTCGACGTCCGAGAGCGAGGAAATCGCCGTGCGGTTCATGTACCGGTTCATAGCGCGAGTCTGCTTCGCATGGATTCCCGGCAGGTCGACGAAGACGATCTGCATTCCCGGCTGGTTCAGCACGCCGTTGATGCGGGTCCGCGTCGTTTGCGGCTTCGGGCTGACGATGCTGACCTTCTGGCCGAGCAACGCGTTCAGCAGGGTCGACTTGCCGACGTTCGGTCGCCCCGCGAGCGCGGCGAAACCGCAGCGCAGCAGTGGTTCTTCGCCCGCGGGCGGATGGTTCGATTCGGTCGTCATGTCTTCTCCTGCGCGCGGGTCAGTAACTCGAGCACGCGCTGCGCGGCTTCCTGCTCGGCACGACGCCGGCTCGAACCCCTGCCCGTCGCGCGCCGTGCAAGGTCCGGCGCCTCGCAGCTGGCAACGAACCACTGCTCGTGAGGTTCGCCGCCCACTTCCTCGAGCGCGTACTTTGGCAGGGCCAGGCCACGTGACTGCAGTTCTTCCTGCAGCCGCGTCTTCGGGTCCTTGAGGTTCTCGGCCGCGGGCAGTTCGCGCAGCCGTGCGCCGAGCAGCCGCTCGACGACGTCGCGGGCTGCGTCGATCCCGCCGTCGAGATAGATGGCGCCGAGGATGGCCTCCAGGCTGTCGGCGAGAATCGAATCGCGCCGGAAGCCGCCCGACTTGAGTTCGCCGCTGCCGAGTCGCAACTGCTCGCCGAGTTCCAGTTCGCCGCCGATCGCCGCGAGCGACGGGCTGCTCACGAGGGCCGCCCGATAGCGGCTCAGGTCGCCTTCGGGAGCGTCGGGGAACGTGCGGAATGCGAGCAGCGCGACCGCGAAGTTGAGCACGGAGTCGCCGAGGAACTCGAGGCGCTCGTAGTTCGTGCTGCTCGCGCTGCGGTGAGTCAGCGCGGCCTCGAGCAGCCCGGGATCACGGAAGCGATACCCGAGCCGCCTCGCAGACCATTCATCGGCGTTGAGCAAGACCCGCTGTCACTGGGGAATCGAGACGGTCTTGTCGAACTTGACCAGCAGGTAGACGTTGGCGACGAGCGGCTCTTCGGCATTGTAGATCGCGTTCATGTCGTAGCCCTCCTTGGTCCTGGTGATCTGGATTTCCTTCCAGCCGATGCGGCTGATGTCCTCGACGTCCCAGCGACGCTCCAGCGAGCGGCGGATCAGCTCCGGATTGGTGTCGATCGCGGCGTGCTCGTCGCGCACCTGCTCGAGCGAGCGCGCCACCTTCATGTAATCGAGATACACGGGCACGAGCCGGATGCCGGTATACAGCGCCGACCCCAGGATCGCCATGACGACGACGATGCCGAGAAACGTCATGCCGCGCTCGCGTTGCTTCATTGCAGATCTCCCTCTTGTTTCAATCGATGGCCTGACCGATGCGGCCCCAGAGCGGCGCATTCGGCAGCTTCCAGTTCAGCCACACCCGCACGGCCTTGCCGACCACGTTGCCCGCCGGCACGTAGCCGACCTCCGGGAAACGGCTGTCGCGGCTGTTGTCGCGGTTGTCGCCCATGAAGAAGTAGTGCCCTGCCGGCACGATATCGTCGAAGTCCACGGATGGCCGCTCGTCGATGTAGAGCGTCCGGTGCTCGACCAGGCCCAGTTGCTCCACGCCGATCTGCGCGCGCGGCGTGCTGCCGTAGGGCTCGGACCAGCCGTCGAGGCGGACGGCCTGCGGCTCGCCGTTGATGTAGACGCGCTTTTCGCGCACCACCACGTGGTCGCCGGGCAGGCCGACCAGGCGCTTGATGTAGTTGGTCGAAGGGTCGGACGGCAGGCGGAAGACCACGACATCG
>Ga0315273_10014661_pt1 | contig 10105 bp, 7 predicted proteins | sample YL17G02_0_MG_FD_205753 | JGI IMG/M metagenome (GOLD analysis project Ga0315273, IMG submission 205753) | Sediment microbial communities from Yellowstone Lake, YNP, Wyoming, USA - YL17G02_0 | ecosystem: Environmental > Aquatic > Freshwater > Lake > Sediment | place: USA: Wyoming | collected... | reverse complement strand
AGCAGGTCGAAGGCAAACCCATCCTGCGGATGGGGTTCTCCGGCGACAACGGCAAGTGGACGTGCATTGCGCGGGCCGTCGAGGAGGCGGACCAGTTCATTTTCTACTCCATCGCTCCGATCAACGTGCCCGAAGACAAGCGGCAGGAGATGGCCGAGTTCCTCACCCGCGCCAACTACGGAATGCGCATCGGAAACTTCGAGATGGACTTTTCGGACGGCGAACTGCGATACAAGTCGAGCATCGACGTCGAAGACGATCGCCTGAGTTCGCCTCTCGTCAAGCACATGATCTACCCGAACGTGCTGATGATGGACAAGTACCTGCCCGGCATCATGGCCATCCTTTACGCCGGCAAGAGCCCGCAGCAGGCCGTCCAGGAGATCGAGGGCTGAGGCCGTCGGCCGGAAGAGCGACCGGTCCGGTTTGCGGGACGCGCGCGGCGGCGCAAGCTTGTCCTGAGTCCCGCGGTCAAGCCACGGCAGGCTTGCCCTGCCAGGGGCGCGCCGGGATCGAAGGGAGCGAGGGGCTGGATGACTTTTCTCGGCAACTGCCGGGCCACCGGCATCGGAAGCCTGCCCCACACGGACGCCCGTGCGGCCGTGGAAGCGGTTTTTTCCTTTTCGCCGGACCTCCCCTACTGGCCGCAACTTCCGAAGGTTTCCCCGAAAGAGGGGATGAACGAGCAGGCGTTGGCCGGACTGCCGGGCCTGCGGATCGAGGACGGGAAACTGCGGCACGTCCAGGACGAGGCGTTTTTCCTGGGCGTGGAAAAGGTCTTCGCGGCGTACGAATCGGGTGACGCCGAGGTGGCCGCGCTCGCGCCCGAATCGGCCCACGCGTTCGAGCCTTTCATCGCTGCCGTCCGGCAGCGCGGAGTCGCCGAAGCGAAAGGCCAGATCGCCGGGCCCATCACGGTCGGCATGGCGGTCCTCGGGGAGGACGGAAATCCCATCCTCTATGATGAAGTGGTCCGCGACGTCCTGGTGAAGTTCCTGCATCTGCGCGTCAAGTGGCAGGCCGAGCGCCTGCGGGCCGCGGGCGCCGAGCCAATCATTTTCGTGGATGAACCGTTCCTCGCTTCGTTCGGGACCCCGTTCTTCGGATGGGGCGTCGAGCAGGTCCGCGAGTGTCTGGAAGCGGTGGCGGCCGGCGCGGAGACGGTCGGCTCGCACTGCTGCTCGAACACGGACTGGTCGATTTTTCTGGGCGGAAAACTCGACGTCGTCTCGTTCGACGCCTACGAGTTTGCCGAGAACTTCCTGGTGTACCGCGAGGATCTCGCGGCTTTTGTTTCTCGCGGCGGGAACATCGCCTGGGGCATCGTGCCGACCGACCCGGACGCCCTCGCGGTCGAGACGGTCAAGTCCCTCCGCCAGCGCATGGACGGGCTCCTGCGGAAAGTCGAAGCCCTGGGCTTTTCGCGCGAGCAGGTCTTGAAACAGAGCCTCATCACCCCCGCCTGCGGCCTGGGAACACGGTCGTTAGACACCGCGCAGCGCGCTTTGGAACTGGCCCGCGACCTGGCCGCAACCCTTCGGGCGGAATACCTCGGCCTTTGAGCGTCCGCCGCGGCCGGAGATGGTCATGGACCCACAGCAAGGTCAAGGCGCCCCGCCGTTGTCGGGAGAAGTGCTTCCGCCGCCGGGGTCGCCGCCTCCCTACGTGCCGCCGATCAATCCCCTGGCCGTGGCGAGCCTCATCGCGGGTATCGCCGCGTCGGCAACAGCCCAGTTGTCGTGGGTTTGCTGCGGGGCATTCGGCGGTTTACCGGCGTTGGTTCTGGGGCCTATCGCCGCCGTCTGCGGTCACATCAGCCTGAAACAGATCGGCCGCTCCCCTGGCGCCGGCCAGAGCCGCGGGATAGCCATCGCGGGATTGATCACCGGCTACGCAGGAATCGCCCAGGGGTTGCTGATCATGCCCCTCTGGGCCGTCTTCATCACGATGATGGGAGATTCACCAATCCCTCAAGGTTCTTAGGCTGGGTCAGCACCTCCGTCTCGAAGCGGCCCATCTGACTGGTCGAGGCAGCCTGGCGGTGCCTGGCCCGACCGCCGACAACCTGTCGCATCGCAGGATCGACGGCCAAACGCTCGGCGTTCCGCCCAGGGGACGGGTCACCGGATCTTGTGGCAGACGGCCATGCCGTCGTTCTTCTCCATCGAAGCGCGGACGACGACTATCTCCCAGTCGGGACTGGCGCGCATGAAGTCGAGGAAATCCTTCATCGCGTCGGCGGATTGGATGACGTTGTCGGCGACGACCATCGCGCCGGGCCGGAGTTTCGGTTCGATCGCCTTGAAGTACCGGAAGTAATCCTGCTTGACGGCATCGAGGAAGACGAAATCGAACTCGCCTTCGAGTTCCCCAAGGACCTTGAGCGCGTCGCCCTCGATGGCCGTCACCGTCTTCTCAAGGCCGACGGCCGCGAGGTTCTCGCGGCAGGCCTTGACCATGTCCGGGTCGATGTCGATCGTGTAGAGGCGCCCGCCGGTTCGCTCGAAGGCGATGCCCATGTTGATGGCGCCGAACCCGCGAGCCGATCCGACTTCGACGCCTCGCTGGGCCCGCATGTTCCCGGCCAGAATCCGGAGGAGCAGGGCGTCGCCTGCTGTCGAATCCAGCGGGATGTGCTTGAAGTCCTTGAGGAACTGCTCGCGGAACTCGTTACTCGCGCGGCCCGGCTCCGCACAATAGACCGAAAGCGAGACGGCAAAGCCGACAGCGGCGCACACGGCAGGCAGCGAAACGGCCAAACGTTCCATACGGGAACCTCCTTTCCGATCCGACGGCACAAGGCGGCAACCTACCGACTCCCGCCCTCCGTGGGGCGGGTCTTATAGACGCGGACGTAATCGACAACGAGGCTGTCGGGGAGCGTGGCTTTGGCGATGTCGCCCGCCCACTCGCCCACCTCCAGGCTCAGGATGATGAACTCGGGCGCGTGCGACACCGCCTGATCGGTCCGCCACGTTTCCTTCCCATCCACATAGAAGACGTACTCGTTCTTCGTCCACTCCAGGCCGATGGTGTGCCAGCCGCGGCTCAGGCCCTCCTCTTCGTGAATCTGTTCGGCCGATTTGTGGTCCTTGCCGTAGCCGTCCCAGTGCAGCGTGTGCTGAATCTTGTCGCCCCGGTTGACCAGATACTCGAAGATATCGATCTCCGTGCCGGACGCCTTCGTGTCGCCGACGACGGCTCCCATTTTCGGCGACTGGAGCCAGAAGGCCGACCAGTGGCCGACCTGCGTCTGAAACCGGACCCGGCATTCAAAGTATCCGAAGGCCCTTTCGAACTTCCCCTGGGTCGAGATCATGGCGGTGTGCCATGCGTCACCGACCTTACTCGTCGTGAGAACGAGATGGCCCTGGCCGTCCAGGGAGACGGCCTCCTTGACGTCAATCGCGTCGCGGCGACGGCCGAGGCAGTAGTGGCCCCACTTCGCAAGGTCGAGCGATTGGCCGTCGAACTCGTCGCTCCAGACGAGGTTGTCGTCCCGCGCGGGCCCTGCCGAATCCGACGGCGCCGCCGCCATGGCCGCCAGCGCGAGGATCACGACGGCTCCGGTCATCCACATGCTGCGCCACGTCCCTCCGCAAGCCGGCCTGCCATTTCGGATCACGTTCGTCCTCCGTTCTTCGCCGGGAGCGCCGGGCGCCCCCGCGGCGGGTCAATTGAGTTGGTAATGCTTTCTCAGGAGCCACTCGGCGGTGACAAGCGTCAGAAACACCGCGAAGAGGATGCCGAAAAGACCCGGCACCGTCTGGATGCCGAGTTCGCGGTGGATGTCTTCCTTGATGGTGCGGCTGCGAAGGCGTTCGACGAGGTCGCCGAAGTTGGCCGGTTCGTAGTACTCGCCGCCGGTCGCCTGGGCGAGTTGCTTCAGCAGCGCCGCGTCGATGCTGAGACGATCGAACTCCTGATTGGCCCGGCCGACGACGAACGAGTCCTCCGCGAGGCCGAGGCGCTTGCCGTCCTTTCGCGCCTCGACGAGGATTTTGTACTCGCCGGGATCGGGCGGGTCGAGTTTCGCTTCATACATGCCGACCGAACCGGGCGCGAGGACCAGGGGAAGCGGCGTGCGTTCGCCGCCGGCGCTGATGAGCGAGCCGGTGACGTCGGCGTAGTTGGTGGCCCGGCCTTCCTCCTCGCGGACCCTGGCGCGGACGGTTACCGATTCGCCGGGGTTGTAGAACGGCTTGTTCACCAAAAGGGTGACGCCGGGCTCGTCAGCCGTCTCCTTGATTTCCTTGTTGGCAAGCCACCGGACCATCTGGCCCCAGAACTTGATATAGGGCGAATCGCGCCCGAGGGCCTTGTACGGCAGGTACCACTGGTAGGTGGTGTCGGCGGCAAAGGCGGCCGTGCGCCCACTGCCGTAGGACTGCACGGCCAGGACGACCAGCGGTCCTGCGGGGCCCGCGCGGTCCGGATGAACCGCCAGGACGCTCGCGCCGGGCTTGGGCCGGCCGAGGCGTGTGCAGCCTTTCAGGTAGGGCAACTTCTCGCGCGGCGTCTGGCCCCCGGGGGCGGCGAAGAAATCCCGCGTGCCGTAAAAAATCGGATGCTCGAGTCCCTCGGGCGTCAGTTTCAGAACAAAGGGCGCGGTCTCCTGCCCGATGTCGCGCGGGCCGACGAAGACCGGAAGGATCTCTTCCACGGGCGTCCCCTCGTAGCCGCCCGGGCCGAAACTCGCGTACCCGCCGATCATCAGGAGGCCTTTGCCCTCGCTGACGGCGGTCTTCAGGTTCTCCAGTTGCTTCGCGGAGAAGTAACTGCGGTCCAGGTCGCCGAGGAGAAAGACGTCGAACTTCCGCATGTCCTCGAGCGTCTGGGGAAACCCCGTGAGCGCGAGGTCGTTGCGGCTGCCCGACTGGAGGAACTCGCCCTTGCGGACCTGAACCAGGGCAGCCAACTCCACGTTGGGGTCCGTCTCCAGGACGCTTTTCAGGGGTTTGTACTCCGGGCGCACGACGCCTTCGACGTACAGCACGCGTATCTTGGGGTCGGTCACCAGGAGATACAGATCGCGCGTGTTGTTTTCGCTGCGGCGTTCGGCGGGGTCCGGCGGAATGCGCACCGTGTAGGTATGCCGGCCGGTGGTGGTCGGCGTGACGGTGAGCGTGATGCTCTGGCTGCCGGGCGTCCCGTCGAGGCGGAGCGGCTGGGCCGACAGCAGCGTGTTGCCCTCGCGCAACTGAACCTCGACGGATCGGTCGGCAAGGCCCACCGCTTCGACGTCCACGGTGACGCGGGTGACGTTGTCCACGACGCTTTCCTCCGGCGCCCGGACGTTCTCGATGCTGATGTCCTGGTACCCGCTCTCTCGCGTCAGGTCCGTCCCCACGCCGACGGTATAAACCGGCGGGGGACCGAGGGCCGTCGTGTCCCGCACCACGTCGCCGCCGGCGTTGTGCAGGCCGTCGCTCAAGAGCACCACGCCGGTCGTGTCGGCCCGGCGCGCGAGAGCCAGCACGTCCTTGACGGCCCGCGTGATATTGGTGGCCTCGCCCTCGGGCTCAGGCCACTGGCCCGCCGCGGCGGGCCGGGCCCGCGTGTCGAACGTGTAGAGTTGGACGTTGAACGCCGCGGCCAGCCGCTCAAGGTATTCCTGGACCTGCGTGGTCGCGCGGGCCAGGCGATGCGGCGTGTCGGGCCAATCGCTGACGGACATCGAACGCGAGGCGTCCACCAGCACCACCAGGTCGGTCCGGTGCTCGACCCGTTCCTCGAAACTCAGCCCCGGCTTGAAAACGAGGAGCACCAGCAGGAGGACGGCCAAGACGCGCATCGCCGACAACACGCCCATCGGCAACCGCCCCAGATACCGATACACGCGCAGATAGAAGAATAGGGTCCACGCGCTCGCGGCAAGGGCCAGAAGGACCATCAGGGCCAGTTGGAGGCGCGCCTCCTGGGTCCGCCCGGCCGCGACGGCCACCGGGAAAATCACGCCGGCCGAAATGAGCCCGACGAGAATTTGCCACCACGGCAAGACAGGCGGCGGTCCGGCCGACGGGAGGGCACCGTCGCCCTCGGCAGGTCGTCGGTCCCGCAACCACCCCACCAGGGCGAGGACCGGCGGAACGAGGAGCAGGGGCAGAAACGACCACAGGCGGTTTCGCAGCACCCAATGGATGAGGAGCGCCCAGAAGACGACGACCCCCGCCGACGCCAGCACCAGACCGGCCAGTGATAGGCCGTCGCCGTAAAAAAGGAGCCGCGTTTCGCTCATCAGAAGCATGCGCGTGCCTAGCGGCGATGGGGGAGGTACTCTTGCACAAAGACGTACCAGCGCCGTTCCAGTTCCGCCAGACCGAAGCCGTATGCCTCCTGGAGGGCCTCCTCCTGCGGCTTGCCGTCCTTCACGAGATCGATGAACTTCTTGAACTTCGACTTGCCCGCCGTCAGAAGAAATTCCACCAGCGTGTACGAAACCGAATAGGACGGATACGCAAAACCTTGGCCCGACGGAACTTCCAGAATCTGCCGGATCGGAGTCCGCGCCTCGGCGATCCGGGTCGACCATTCCTGTTTTTGGGACATCAGATTCTTGTCGTTAACGACCGTCATGAATTCCGCCAAGCCCTCGTGCAGCCACAACGGAAGGTCCACAACCTTCCGGTACAACTGGAAGAAGGCGTGCGTGCCCTCGTGGGCAAACAGTTCCTGGAGCCGCCGGGGATCGCGCACATCCAAAGGAATGCCGATGTGGACGAGTTGCGGCTCGTCGGGCGATCGGCATTCCCACGCGAAGTAGGCGCCCGCGCGGCTGGCGTCGTTGCCGTCGAAGGTTTTCGCATACTGCTGAAACAGCGGGCGGGAGTTGAAGACCAACAGGATGCATTTTCCGTCCCAGGTCTTTTCTTTGGGGCCGATGCTGAAATGCCGGCACAGGTTCGAATACAGCGCCTCGCACCACTTGACGAACAGGCCCGTCATCGCATCGTCCGCGTCGCTGAAAACGAGGTAATGCGGCGTCTCGACCAGGCGCATCCTGGCCGTCAACCGTTTGTTCACCTCGTCCAGCCGCATCTTCTGCTGCGCGACGATCGCCTGCTGGTTGAAAGAGCCGTCCGCGTTGCGGTAGTTGCTCGGCAACTCCCAGGACCCCGGCTCCCTGGACCGGACGACGCCCCGTTCCCCCTTGTCGCCGCCGGCCTGCTTTTCCTCGCCCTCCACCGGTTTCACCGGCTCTGGTTTAGGCGCGGCCCGACCCGGCAAGGCCGCGTGCCCCAGGAGTGCCGCCAGCACGGCCGCAACGGCCCTGAGCCGCCACTCCTTTCTTCTTCGCGCGCTGCTTCTCATCCTGGTCCCCCTTTGTCCCTTTGAATGTTCTCCGCCGTTGTTTTTCCTCCGTCGGTCGTCACTTCCACGCGGCGCTCCGCCAATCGCTGGATCTCCGCCACAAGTCGCTCGGGTATTCGTATCCGCTGAACCAGTTCCCCATCGGCCAGGCTGCGCTCCATCACCTCGGCGTGACGGTCGATCCAAGCCAGCAGCCGCCCATCTTGCGGCGAGGCGCGAACCGTCATTTCCTTCTCGGGGCCGACCAGCCGTTCCGTGACCGTGCGAGCCAGCACATCGAGACCCTCGCCCGTCTTGGCGCTCGTCGCCACGGCGCCCGGAAACGTCCGATGCGCCAGATCCAGATGCAGCGGGTCCTTAACCAGATCCGCCTTGTTCAGTACGAGGATCTGCGGCTTGTCGGCGCAGCGGATTTCGGCGAGGACGGTCAGGACGGCCTCCACATCGGCCTGGGCATGCTCCGTTGAAACGTCCACGATGTGCAACAACAGATCGGCGTGGATCGCCTCTTCCAGCGTGGCCTTGAAAGACGCGATGAGGTGGTGCGGCAAATCGCGAATGAACCCGACCGTATCGGACACGAGGGCCGTCAGGCGGTGCGGCAGGGTCCACGCCCGCGTCCGCGTGTCCAGCGTCGCAAACAGTTTGTCCTCCACGTAAGCGTCGGCGTCGGTGAGCGCGTTCAGGATGCTGGATTTTCCGGCATTCGTGTAGCCGACGAGGCCGACCGTCAGCATGCCGGACCGCGACCGGACCTCGCGTTCCTTGCGGGCGTCAATCTCGCCGATGCGGCGCTTCAGTTCCGTGATGCGCCGGCGGACGATCCGGCGGTCGGTTTCCAACTGCGTCTCGCCCGGGCCTCGCGTCCCGACGCCTGCCTCCATGCGCGACAGGTGCGTCCACAGCTGCCGCAGACGCGGGTACTGGTATTCGAGTTGCGCGAGTTCCACCTGGAGCCGCGACTCGTGCGTCCGCGCACGCGACGCAAAAATGTCGAGAATCAGTTCGCTCCGGTCGATGACCTTCGTTTCGGTGGCGGCCTCGAGGTTCCGCACCTGGGCGGGCGACAGTTCGTTGTCGAAAATGATGACGTGGGCCCGCTGCTCGCGCGCGAGGTCGCCCAGTTCCTTGGCCTTCCCCTGGCCGAGGTACGTGCTCGGATCGGCGCCCCGGCGCCGCTGCGTGGCGGTGGCCACGACCTCGGCGCCGGCGGCGTCGGCCAGGCGGCCGAGTTCCTCCAGCCGATCGCGGTGCCCCTGCCGGCCGACCGCGTCGCCTTCCAACGTCACTTCCACGAGGACCGCCCGCTCACGGGCGACGGTCCGCCGGGTACCCTTCAGTTCTTTCACTCGCTCCGAGCATCCTTCCCTATGCGCCATCGGGCCGCGATAAGCGCGCCCACCCCTCCATGATAGAATGCAAAGGAGCCGGCGTCAATTCGGTGAAAATTCGATCCCTGGTTCCGTCCCTGTCGCCACGCGACAATCCGAACTCCATAAGGCCTCAGCCCGAAATCGGCCAGACAACGAGCGCCGGCAAGCGGCGCACCGGATCGGCGGCCGCCTCGTCGTGAACCCACGCCAGAATCCACGTCCCGTCGCCCTCCTGCCTGCGGTCGGCCCACCACGCCAGGCTGCGGCCGGCATAGGCCGTCGCCGAGTCTTCACTGGCCTTCCACTCTGCCGCCCACGCCGCCAGAGGCTTCGTGGCGCCCGAGGCGTCGGTGCCTTCCATTCTCGCGACGCACAGGGCCCTGACGACGTCGGCGCGGCCGGCGACGGCCGCGATGTCAGCCTTCCCGAAATCCCCCAGGGTCTCAAAGGGCACACGCTCGGACCTCTCGAGAACGTGAAGCATCGTGAGCGACGTCTTGCCCATAAACACGATGGGACGTCCGAGGCGAAGATCGCCCTGAAGGCGAAACAGGTCCCCCTCGCTTTGCAGGAGGGGCAACGGCAGCACGTCGCTATCTTCACGATCCAATTTCACCGGCGCTGCCGCGCCGCGCGAGGCCAGATGAATGAAACGTTCCACAGCGACGGACGGCCTGCCGGCACCTCCCTGACCGACGTAGAAGACGCGCGCCTCGAGGACACGTGTCCGCACGACCTCGCCGAAGACGGCAATCAGGACCGTCGCCACCCCTGCCAACGCAACCAGCGTGCCGGCGGCCAGCCAGGCCTTCCGCCGCGCCATTGTCAGGCCGACCGCCAAGACCGCAAACGTCATGACCCCCAGCCCGAGCCAAAGCCGACCGCGTTCCGCTTTCGGCCAGACTTCCTCGGCAAACAAGCGATACGCTTCCGGCTGGACGATCGCAAGGGAGCCGGCAGGAAACGCCGGCGCCGCGGGCGCCGGATCGCCTCGGCCGTCCCAGGAGATGATCGCCAGACGACCGCTCGGGCGAGGCAACCGGTCGATGACCGCGGCGTCCAGCGCGCCGCAGCGAGAGGCCTCGGCCAGGTCATCCGCCGCAAGCGAAAGAAACTGGATGGTCTGTGCGTCACACACCTCGCGCACGGCGCGACGAACGGCGTCCCCCGGTTCCGGAAGCCCCGCCTCGACCGCCACGAGGGCCGCGTCGTCCGGCACAACTCGGACGGCGATCGGGCCGACCACGGTCCGGGCAAGACAAGCGCCGTCCACCAGGAACTCGAGGGTCAACGACAGGTCGCCGCCCGTGAAGAAAACGGGCACCGTCTTTTCCTCCGTTGCCGCGGGGGCGACGCGGAAAGGCGCCACCGTCGCCAGAGGACCGCCCGAGGCCGCGCGGACCTCCTCGAAAACCGAGTAC
>Ga0315273_10014660_pt1 | contig 10107 bp, 17 predicted proteins | sample YL17G02_0_MG_FD_205753 | JGI IMG/M metagenome (GOLD analysis project Ga0315273, IMG submission 205753) | Sediment microbial communities from Yellowstone Lake, YNP, Wyoming, USA - YL17G02_0 | ecosystem: Environmental > Aquatic > Freshwater > Lake > Sediment | place: USA: Wyoming | collected... | reverse complement strand
TGTGACTATGGCGGCGAAGGCGCGGGGTGGGGTAGGGAAGCTCAAGAAGGGCGATACCGTCGAGGTCATCCAGGGCAAAGAGCGCGGCAAGCGAGGCAAGGTGCTCCGCGTGCTCTCCGAGGACGGCCGCGTGGTCGTCGAGCGGGTCAATTTTATCAAGCGTCACGTCAAGCCCAGCCAGAGGAACCCCCAGGGCGGCGTGATCGAACGGGAGGCGGGCCTCCACGTGTCGAACGTGAAGCTGGTGTGTCCCAGCTGCGGCCAAGCCGCCCGCGTGGGCGTCCGTGTCGAAGCAGACGATCGGGTCCGCTTCTGCAAGAAGTGCCACAACCAGGTCGATAAGGACTAGCCATGGCGACCACCAGGCTCCACGAGAGATATCAGAAAGAGATCGTGCCGGCCCTCATCGAGGAGTTCGGATACAAGAACATCATGCAGGTGCCGCGGGTCACCAAACTGACCCTCAATATGGGCGTAGGCGAGGCCTCTCAGGACGCCAAGGCTCTCGAAGAGGCGTCCAAGCAGCTCGGCCAGATCACCGGCCAGAAGCCTCAGGTGCGTCGGGCGCGCAAGTCCATCGCCAACTTCAAGCTGAGAACGGGCATGCCCGTTGGTCTGCGCGTGACCCTTCGGGGAGACCGCATGTGGGAGATGCTCGATCGCCTGCTGAGCATCGCGCTTCCGCGCATCCGCGACTTCCGCGGCATCCCGACCAGCGGCTTCGATGGGCGGGGCAACTTCAACTTGGGTCTGCGGGAGCAGACCATCTTCCCGGAGATCGACTACGACAAGATCGATCGGGTCCGCGGACTGGACATCGCCATCACCACCAGCGCGGAAACTGACGATGAGGGGAGGGTCTTGCTGAAGAAGCTCGGCATGCCCTTCCGCGAGAGCTAGAAAGGGAGCTCGGGGGTATGGCAAAGAAGTCAATGATCGCAAAGGCAAACCGGCCGGCGAAGTTCTCCAGCCGGGCGTACCATCGCTGCAATAGGTGCGGGAGGCCGCGCGGATACTTCCGCAAGTTCGGCCTGTGCCGCATTTGTCTTCGCGAGTTGGCGCACCAGGGCGTAATCCCCGGTGTGACCAAGTCGAGTTGGTAGGGAGGCACGATGGCACACACTGATCCCATCGCCGACATGCTCACCCGCATACGGAACGCCAACAAGGCGTTGCATTCGCATGTGGAGATGTCGGCGTCGAGCATGAAGTTCGATCTGGCCCGCATCCTCAAAGATGAGGGCTACATCGCCGATTACGCGTTGCGGAAGGGCGAACACTTCGACACCCTGGTCCTCGACCTGAAGTACACCGAGGATCGGCGCCGGGTGATCACTCAACTGAAGCGTATCAGCAAGCCGGGTCGTCGCATCTATGCCAAGAAAGACAAGCTACCCAAGGTCCTTGGGGGCCTCGGCGTGGCGGTCATCTCGACCTCCAGCGCTCGGCAGGCGCAGCGGCTGGGTGTTGGCGGCGAAGTCGTCTGCTTCGTCTGGTAGGGCCATGTCAAGGATTGGAAAAGCACCGATATCGGTTCCATCCGGCGTCGACATCACTATCGATGGCAATGTCGTGGCCGTGAAAGGGCCCAAGGGTCGGCTCACGACTGCGCTCAGCCCCGAGATCATCGTGTCTCTCGCGGACGGCGTGATCTCTGTCTCGCGTCCGAGCGACGCCGGTCGTCATCGCGCCCTGCATGGGCTCAGTCGTACCCTCGTGGCCAATATGGTCACCGGCGTCACCGCCGGTTTCGAGAAGCGACTGGACATCGTGGGCGTCGGCTATCGCGCGATCTTGAAAGGTCAGGATCTGGAGATCCAGGCGGGCTACTCGCACCCTGTGCTGGTCTCTCCGCCCGAGAACATCGAGTTCGAGGTGCCGGTACCTACGCAGATCGTGGTGAAAGGCATCGACAAACAGCAGGTGGGCCAGATCGCGGCCAATATTCGCGCGATCCGGAAGCCCGAGCCCTACAAGGGCAAAGGCATCCGCTACCAGGGCGAAGTCGTGCGGCGCAAGGTCGGCAAGCGGGCTTAGAGTAGAGAGGGTGAGTCGAGCACAATGAGCATGATCGAAAAGAGGAAGCGGGCCGCAGCGCGCCGGGCGACCCGGGTGCGCAGCAAAGTGCGGGGCACGCCGGATCGGCCGCGACTCTCGGTCTTCCGGTCGAATCGCGGCATCTGGGCTCAGATCGTCGACGATCTGAGCGGACGCACTCTCGTGAGCGCCGGTGTCGTGCACGTGGACCATGAAGGAATCGCGAAGAAGGACGTGGCCGCGAAAGTGGGCGCGTTGCTGGCCGAGCGGGCTAAAGCCGCGGGCATCGAGAAGGTCGTGTTCGACCGTGGCTCCTATCTGTACCATGGTCGAGTCAAGTCCCTGGCCGACGGCGCCCGCGAGGGCGGCCTGGACTTCTAGGAAAAGAGGGAAGGCTGTGGCACAGATAAAGGCTGATGCGCTGAACCTCCAGGAGAACGTGATCGAGATCAACCGGGTCGCCAAAGTGGTCAAGGGCGGCCGGCGCTTCTCCTTCACAGCACTCGTGGCGGTGGGTGACGGCGAGAACGTCGTCGGCGTGGGCTATGGCAAGGCCAAGGAAGTACCTTTGGCCATCCAGAAGGCCATCGAAGACGCGAAGAAGAACCTGTTCGTGGTGCCGAAGCACGGCTCCACGATCACGCACCAGATCACGGGCCGCTTTGGAGCGGGCCGGGTGCTCTTGCGTCCCGCGTCGCCCGGTACGGGCGTCATCGCCGGGGGTGGCGTTCGCGCCGTCCTTGAGCTGGGCGGGGTGCGCGATGTGCTTACCAAATGCCTGGGTACCACCAACCCCATCAACATGGTGCGGGCGGCCGAGGCGGGACTGCGCGGTTTGCGCCGGCCCGAGGAGATCGCCGCGCTGAGGGGGAAGACGGTTCGCGAGGTGCTGGGTGTCGAAAAACCCGCGGTGGCGGGTGCAGAGACGGCGGGAGCGTAGGACCATGCTGAAGATCACCCAGGTGAAGAGCGCCATCGGGCGCAAACAAGACCACAAGGGCACGCTTCGCGCCCTGGGCATCTCGCGCATGGGACAGACTGTGTACCAAGACGACAACCCAGTGATCCGCGGCATGGTGCACAAGGTCTGCTATATGCTCGCGGTCACCGAAGTCGACGTGAAGAGCGAGGACTAGATCATGGCCGACATCTTCCTACACGATCTGCGGCCGACCGAGGGCTCACGCAAGAAGAAGAAGCGCGTGGGCCGCGGCGAGGGCTCCGGGGTGGGCAAGACCTCTGGGCGTGGCCACAAGGGCTCCAAGGCGCGCGCCGGCGGGAATATCTCGCCGACCTATGAAGGCGGCCAGATGCCACTGCACATGCGGCTGCCCAAGCTCCGGGGGCCGCTGGCCAAGACCTCTATGGCGATCGGGCCTTTCCGCACCTACATGACCCCGGTGAACCTGTCCAGGTTGGCAGGTTTTGCGGCCGGCGACGTGGTCTCTCCGCAGTCCCTGGTCGAGAAGGGCATCATCAAGAAAGCCGACGAGCGGGTGAAGATCCTCGCCGGGGGTGACCTCGACCAGGCGCTCACCATCAGGGCACACGGCTTCAGCGCCGCCGCCCGGGCCAAGATCGAGACAGCCGGCGGCACGGTGGAAGTGCTCTAAGCCGAGGTCCTGCCGGTCTCCACCGCTACATCACGGGAGAACGCCCGATGCTGCAATCCCTCTTGAACGCTTGGAAGCTTCCGGACCTCCGGCGGCGACTCCTCTTCACGGCGTTCATCATCGCTATGTACCGGCTGGGGGCGTTCGTCCCCGTTCCGGGCATCGACCTGAAGGCCATCCAAGATCTCGTCGCTGGGGGCGGGGTCTTCGCCTTCCTGGACCTCTTCGCGGGCGGCGCCCTCGAACGTGTGGCGGTGTTCGCCTTGGGCATCATGCCCTACATCACCGCGCAGATCATCATCCAGCTGCTGACTGTGGTGGTCCCGCAGCTCGAGGCGTTGGCCAAAGAAGGTGAGTCGGGGCAGAAGAAGATCAACCAGTACGTGCGCTACCTGACGGTCGTGCTGGCCTTGATCCAGTCGGTGGGGTATGTGTTCTTGTTCAAGACGCAGGGCGCCTTTCCGCCCGACAACCCGCTCACGCCGATGAAGGCCTACATCATCATCCTCACGCTGACTGTCGGCACCGCCCTGATCATGTGGCTGGGCGAGCTCATCACCCAGCGAGGCATCGGCAACGGCATCTCTCTGATCATCTTCTCGAGCATCGTCTCGCGGCTGCCCGGCGGACTATACAAGATGTTCTCCACCATGAACCCGCTGCAATGGATCTTCATGACCGTCTTGGCGCTGGCCGTGATCGCCGCGATCGTGCTCATGCAGGAGGGGCAGCGGCGCATCCCGATCCAATACGCGAAGCGCGTGGTGGGTCGCAAGATGTATGGCGGACAGAGCACGTATCTACCGCTGCGCGTCAACATGGCCGGCGTCATCCCGGTCATCTTCGCCTCGTCTCTCCTGTTGTTCCCCGTCACGCTTGCTCAGATGACGCCCTGGGGCTGGTCCAAAAGCCTGGCGAACACCCTCGGCCCGGCTTCCTGGTGGTTTCTGCTGTTGGAGGTGGTCCTGATCATCGTCATGACCTACTTCTACACGGCTGTGCAGTTCAACCCGCTGGATCAGGCCGAGAATCTGAAGAAATACGGGGGTTTCATCCCGGGCATCCGTCCCGGGCGCCCCACGGCGCAGTACTTGGACCGGGTGCTCACCCGCATCACCTTGCCGGGTGCGTTCTTCCTGGCCGCGGTCGCCGTGCTGCCGCAGATCCTTATCCGGCTGTTTGGCGTGCCGTTCTCTTTCGGCGGCACCTCCTTGCTTATCGTGGTGGGGGTGGCTCTCGACACCATGAAACAGATGGAATCGCAGCTGCTGATGCGGCACTACGAAGGCTTCCTGAAATAGGCGCGAAAGGGGACGAGGCGTGGCGCAGTTCAATCTGATCCTGCTCGGCCCTCCTGGGGCCGGCAAAGGCACTCAGGCCGACCGGATCGTGGAAGAGTACGGCATCCCGCACATATCGACCGGGGGGATCCTTCGCGGAGCGGTCAAGCACCGGACGGTCATGGGGCTGGAAGCCAAGCGGCATATGGATGCCGGCGAGTTGGTGCCCGATTCAGTGGTCATCGGCATCGTCAAGGATCGGCTGCAGGAGCCCGACACGGCTGCCGGGTTCCTGGTGGACGGCTTTCCCCGCACCATCCCTCAAGCAGAGGCGCTCGACGCCACCCTGGAGAGCATCGGCCGAGGCGTGTCGAAGGCCGTAGCCATCCTGGTAGACGAAGAGGACCTCATGAAGCGCCTTACCGGCCGGAGGGTCTGCCGCGACTGCCACACCCCGTTCCATATGGTCTTCAATCCCCCGAAGGCGGAAGGGGTGTGCGACAAGTGCGGTGGAGAGCTGTATCAGCGTGACGACGACAGCGAGGCCACGGTCCGCAACCGCTTGTCGGTGTACAACCGGCAGACCGAGCCGCTCATCGCCTATTACGACGCACTGGGGGTCCTGGCACGCATCGATGGCGCGAAGGAACCCGACGCTGTGTATCAAGATATCCGCGAAGCGATCGGCCGGCCATAGCTTGGGCTCCCCTGGGCTCGGGTGGGGTCGCTGAGGTGGTCCTGTGATCATTCGCAAGTCCCCCGCCGAGCTCGACCGTATGGCACGGGCGGGCCGTATCGTGCAGGGGTGCCTGCACATGCTGTCGGAAGCGGCCAAGCCCGGCGTTACTACGGAGGAGCTCGACCATCTGGCTGAAGACTACATACGCGGACGCGGTGGGGTTCCCACGTTCAAGGGCTATCGGGGCTTCCCCGGGTCGATATGCGCGTCGCTCAACGACATGGTGGTGCACGGCATCCCGGATGGCACCAGTCTGGTCGAGGGCGACATCCTCGGCCTCGATGTGGGTGTCACCCTCGATGAGTTCGTGGCTGATGCTGCCCTCACCGTGGGTATCGGCCGGATCTCATCCGAGGCCCAGGCGCTCATGGACGCCACCAGGGCATCTCTGGGTGAAGCCGTCGAGCTGTGTGTGCTCGGCAATCGGATCGGCGACATCTCCCACGCGGTGCAGTCGTACGTCGAGCTTCGGGGCTATTCAGTCGTGCGCACTCTTGTCGGTCACGGTATCGGCCGGGACATGCACGAGGATCCGCAGGTGCCGAACTTCGGTCCTGCCGGTCGCGGACCCCGCCTCACCGAGGGTACGGTGCTGGCGATAGAGCCGATGATCAACCTCGGTGGCCACGATGTATATGTCGGTTCCGACGGGTGGGCCATCTACACGACTGACGGCAGTCTCTCGGCTCACTTCGAGCACACGGTGGCAGTCACGGCGGCCGGCCCACGCGTGCTCACGGGTCCGTGATGGCGAAGCACAAGGCCAGGGGCTTTCCGAGTGGAGCGTGTGCTAACATAAGCGGTCGTTGTCTGTGAGAGGGAGAGGTGTATCGGCAGGCGTGTCGCCCAAAGAGGATGCCATAGAGTTCGAGGGTGAGGTCATCGAGGCCCTACCCAACACCATGTTCCGTGTGAAGCTGGAGAACGACCACGAGGTTCTTGCGCACATCTCGGGCAAGATGCGGATGAACTACATCCGGATCCTTCCGGGTGACCGCGTCAAAGTGGAGTTGTCCCCGTACGACCTGAAGCGCGGTCGTATCACGTATCGTTTCAAGTAGCTGTAGGAGACAATCGGCTCCCGATAGCCCGGGGGCTGTAGTGAGGTCCCGTGCGGGCCGGCCGGGGGAGTCCTCGGGGCGCGGCTGCCAAAGAGGTTCGTGGGGACATAGAAGTCTGGTGAACGGCGGGAGCCGGCGCTCCTGAGGCGCGTCCGGTGAGAGCGAGAGGTCGGGAGAGCTATGAAGGTGAGACCATCGGTCAAGCCGATGTGTGAGAAATGCAAGGTCATCCGCCGCCGTGGTACGGTCCTGGTTATCTGCCAGAACCCGCGCCACAAGCAGCGACAGGGCTAGTCGGGAGAAGCGTATGGCTCGGATCGCAGGAGTCACCATACCCCGCGACAAGCGGGTCGAGGTAGGGCTCACCTACGTGTACGGCATCGGCCGTTCCATGTCCAACCGGATCCTGGCGGCCGTGGGCGTCGATCGCGACACCCATGTCAAGGATCTGACCGAAGACGAGGAGATCCGTCTTCGCGCCTATATCGAGGACAACGTGGTGGTGGAGGGTGACCTCCGCCGAGAGCGCAGCCAGAATATCAAGCGGCTCATGGAGATCGGTTGCTACCGGGGCATCCGCCACCGGCGCGGCCTGCCTGTGCGCGGGCAGCGCACGAAGACCAACGCCCGAGTGCGGAAGGGCCACAAGCCTACCGTGGGCGTGAAGAAGAAGGTTCGCCAAAGCTAGCGGTCGATGTGACGTTCGAAGCACGGAGAAGGAAGGTTCATGGCCAAGCCGGTGAAGAAGGGCGCGACCCGGGCGCGGCGCCGCAAGGTCCGCAAGAATATCGCTGTGGGCAACGCGTATATCAAGACCTCGTTCAACAATACGATGGTGACGCTGACCGATAAAGATGGCAACGTCATATCCTGGGCCAGTGCCGGCGCCGCGGGCTTCAAGGGGTCGCGTAAGTCGACTCCCTTCGCTGCGCAGGTGACCGCTGAGAAAGCGGCTCGGGCCGGCATGGAGCACGGGCTGCAGAAGGTCGACGTCTTCGTCAAAGGGCCCGGCAGCGGGCGCGAGACGGCGATCCGCTCGCTCCAGGCGGCCGGGATCGACGTGATGAGCGTGAAGGACTGCACGCCCATCCCCCACAACGGTTGCCGCCCTAAGAAGCGGCGCCGGGTCTAGCGCGGAGAGGGATAGGGTATGGCACGAGATACATCGCCACAGTGCAAGCAGTGCCGTCGCGAAGGGATGAAGCTGTTCCTCAAGGGCGAACGCTGCGTCACTGACAAGTGCGGCATCGACCGGCGCGGGTATCCGCCCGGCGACCACGGGCGCGGGCGGCGGCGGAAGCAGTCGGAGTACCTCGTGCAGCTGCGCGAGAAGCAAAAGGCTCGTCGTTTCTATGGTCTGCTCGAGAAGCAGTTCCGGACATACTATGAGATCGCTACCCGGCAGTCGGGGATGACTGGTGTCAACCTTCTCCGCCTGCTGGAGCTGCGACTGGACAACGTGGTGTATCGGCTGGGGTTCGGCGCCTCGAGGCGCCAGGCCCGGCAGCTCATCCGCCACGGGCATTTCCAGGTGAATGGCCGGCGGGTCGACATCCCGTCGTACCGGGTGCGCGCCGACGACATGATCGTGGCGATCGCGCCGGCCGGGGGCAAGCTGCGTGAGGTCATCGAGGAGGCGACAGATCTGACCGTGTCGGTCCCAGCCTGGCTGCAGGCCGACCACGACAATCTTATCGGCAAGGTATTGCGACTGCCGGAACGGGAAGACATCGACGTGCCCGTGCAGGAGCAGCTCATCGTAGAGCTGTACTCGAAGTAAGGGCTGACGAGCTACGACCGCACAGCGGCGGATGAGCCGCCGCGTGTGGATGTAGGAGGCGTGATTGCTAGACTTTTATACCCCTAAGATCACGTTCGAGCAGGTGACCGACAACCGCGGCATCTTCGTGGTCGAACCCCTCGACCGCGGATTTGGGCATACCTTCGGGAACTCGCTTCGGCGGGTGCTACTGTCGTCGCTTGAAGGCGCGGCCATCTCCGCGGTGAAGATCGACGGGGTGGCCCACGAGTTCTCGACGATCGAGAACGTCAAGGAAGACGTGACCGACCTCATCCTGAATCTTAAGAAGGCCGTCTTCGTTCTTCACGGCGAGGACAACGAGATCGATGTAACGCTGGCCAAAGAGGGCCCGGGTGAAGTCACCGCCGGTGACATCGATGCCCCGGCGAACCTTGAGATCGTGAACCCCGGACTTCATCTGGCTGAACTCGGCGAACGAGGCCGACTGAGTATGACCTTGTGGGTGCGTCGCGGCCGGGGCTATGTTTCGGCCGACGACAACCGGCGCGACGATGCGGTGCTCGATGTCATCCCCATAGACTCTATCTTCTCGCCGGTGAGCCGCGTGGCCTACAAAGTCGATGCGGCCCGAGTGGGCCAGCGCACCGACTACGATAGGTTGACTCTCGAGGTTGAGACGAACGGTGCCCTCGATCCCCGTGAGTGCATGACCAAGGCCGCCGACCTGCTGATCCAGCAGCTGGCCATCTTCGCCGATGGGGACAGGCTCCGGGAGAAAGATGGCCGCGACGGATTCTGGCCCGAGAACGAACCGGAGGGCGACGGCACGGACGACCACCTAGACGACATCCTGATCGAGGAACTCGAACTCGGTGTTCGCTCGTATAACTGCCTCAAGCGCGAGGGCGTCGAGACTGTAGGAGATCTCGTGGCGCGCAGCGAGGCCGAATTGTTGAACGTCCCCAACTTCGGCAGGAAGAGCATCGAAGAGGTGCGCGAACGCCTGGCCGAGCGTAATCTGAAGCTCAGAGGAGAATAGCGTGAGGCATCAGAGGAAAGGGAGGCGGTTCGGCATGCAGCCGGACCATCGCCGGCAGATGCTGGCCAACCTTGCCTGCTCGGTGCTCGAGCACGGGCGTGTCAAGACCACCGAGTCCAAAGCCAAGGAAGTGCGGCCTCTGGTGGAGAAGGCCATCACCATGGGCAAGGCCGGGGACCTGCATTCGAGGCGCCAGGTCATCAGCATGCTGCATAACAAGAAGATCTCGTACGACTTGTTCAACAAGATCGCGCCCAAGTATGCCGATCGTCCGGGAGGCTATACCCGTATCCTGAAGCTGGGACCCCGGCTTGGGGACGCGGCCGAGATGGTCTTCCTGGAGCTGGTCTGAGAGGCTGCTGAAGATCGAAGCCTTGGCCCCCAGAACGTACTGGACGGCGCGATACGGCGTCCTCGGTCGCACCCGTAGCGCTGCTACGAGCGCTCCCTGCGTCCTTGCCTCCCGCGTGTCCATCGCGCTCTGATGGCGAAGCGTCACTTTTCAGCAGCCTGCTAGGCGCTTCTTGTGACGAAGGGGAAGGTGCAGTCCGGCGCCGGGGCCAACATGGCCCCGGC
>Ga0315273_10014659_pt1 | contig 10107 bp, 18 predicted proteins | sample YL17G02_0_MG_FD_205753 | JGI IMG/M metagenome (GOLD analysis project Ga0315273, IMG submission 205753) | Sediment microbial communities from Yellowstone Lake, YNP, Wyoming, USA - YL17G02_0 | ecosystem: Environmental > Aquatic > Freshwater > Lake > Sediment | place: USA: Wyoming | collected... | reverse complement strand
CAACGGCTTAAAAGGCCGCTGCTCTACCAACTGAGCTATGCTCTCATGTTTCTTTAATTCTTTTATTTTTGTGTTCTCCGAATGTTTATTTCGGAGTCCTCAAACGAGCAAGGCGAATATATGTTCTCAAACAACCAATGCGACAAAAAAGCCCATCATAAACGACATCCCCTTCACCGAAAACAGACCCGTCCAGACGGGGAGGAGAAGGCTTTTTATGGTATTGAAACAATCTCCCTTTGGCGTTTGTACTGCCGCAATTGGAACAACCACCCTGTTGATTCAGGACTTCATGCTTGAAAACATTGAACTTTGTCAACATGGTTTTCTCCTTCCGTCTTTTATTCGCTGAGTCTTGTGTTCTCCGAATGTTTAATTTAATATGTGGGAGTGCTGGAGTTCTAAAAGGGGAAAATTCTCTTCCCGACCTACCTCTCGTAGTTCCCCGGATCAGGGCACTATCCAGCCTGTCAGAGTTTTAGGGTTCAGAGTGCTTTTGCACCACCCCCACATATTAAATTAGACAATCATTGTGTTCTCCGAATGTTACATATTCGGAAACATTATTGCAAAAAGATACAAGAGAGCAAAGAAAATTGCAACAACAAAAAGACCTATAATACTGCGAAAAACTTCATGCCAGCCAGCATCCCAAAAAAGATCTTTTGTGTCTCTAATTGCAATCTTAACATCTTCGATTAGAAATTGTAACATGACAAGACCCTCCTTTTAGAATTAAAAAGAGTAACTTCCCATATTCTCGAAAAGCTCCTCTATGGCTTCATCCGTTGCTTTGTCGCTCTCTTCTTTCCAGGCATTCATTTCTTCATCATCAGCAGAAGAATAATCAATGTTCTCCCATTCCTCTTTCGACTTGGCGTCATACTCAGCATCAGCTTTGTCTTGGTCATCCCGTTCTGTTTTATACTTGTAAGGGTGATAAATCTTATATACTCCCATTGTTCCATCGGGGCAGAATCCCTCTTTGATCGTAGGAGCGTTCTCAATATGGCTACAGTGGATGTAGGTCACTCCTTCTGTTTGAGAATCCCCCTCAAAAAGCAGATTATCTACTTGATCTCGAATCTCTTCCGAAGGTTCTTGATCCTCCATACTCCAATCCGCCTGACTTTCGAGAAAATGAAGTTCAAAGCTGGGCGTTTGCTCGCAACAAGGAACCCTTTTTCTGGCGTCAAAAACATAGACCCCAAAAATCCGTCTAACAAGGTCTGTGACTTCTTTACACCAGTGATCGGTTTCGTCTATCTTGACGATCTTGAGAAGTGGCTTGTGGGGTGTCAGTTTCATGGTTTTATCTCCTTTTCCTTCTGTCCTAAATCATATTTATCATTCCTTGTGTTCTCCGAATGTTAGTTAAATTATTCCTTGGATTCTAACCCCAAAAACCATTCCTGTTCCCAGGAAAAACCTCCCTTATCCCAATCAACGCGAACTTCTCTTGAAGTCGTTTGTGTTTCTCTGGTATCCACAACTCTACCAAGTCGAGTCCTTATATCCCACTGGGACACTATATCCCCAATTTTCAAGTATCGTCGCATTGCTATCATCCCCCATTCTTCTATTACTCATCTGTCTTTTGTTGTGTTCTCCGAATGTTATGTTTTTATTCTTCCCGTCCCAAGTGTTGCAACCAAGGATCTCTTAGCATTGGTTTGCGATACTCTTATTCGGCACTCAGGACGGGAAGAAATCTGGATTCTACTCTTCCACGGTTTTCACATTTGTAACAGATTTACCAATGTCCTCAAAGGAAAATCCGAGCTCTTCAAATATCACACACAGATTTATCAATTCATCATCTGCCATTTCCTTTTTGTCGGAATCATTGGAATCGCTCTCAATTCCCCACAATCCGCCACTTTCAACTGTGTTTAATGTCCAATCTTTTCCATCCTTAGAAGTGGCAATTGTGGCACGAGCTTTGATTCCCAAGTAGAACCATTCCCCCCGTTGTAAAGCTTCCATACGCTCAAAGTCCTGGAGAGCATACTTGCGATAATCCGCAGTTCCAACAGATTCCCCATTGTCAGGGGGTACAAAGGCCCGGAATTCCCGGCCTTTGGGAGTCTCTTGATCCTCTTCCAAGTCCTCAACAAACTGCCCGGTTGCCCGAAGAATGTTCCCCGGTTTCAACTCATCGGTGTAAATTCCCATGTCCGATGTGTCGCAATTATAATCCGGGATTTGTACGATTTCAACCTTGTCAATGCGTTTCATGTTTTTTCTCCTTTGTCCTGAAATCTATGGATGAATTCTTGTGTTCTCCGAATGTTTTATTTTCTTTTCCTATTTGTAGACTTTTTTCGGAGAGATTGTCTTTTGTGCCTCTTGAACAAATATGATGAGACTAGGATTATAGTCTCTTCTTTAGTCGTGGGAGTAGTCACTTTGGCTTGTTCTTGTCTAGCCACTGAGAAGCCAATTCAATTGCTTCATCTTCCAGCTTTGCTTCTTTTGGATCGTCTGGCGTTTCGGCATTATCCAGGTAATTCAATCCCCTGTACAGGGTGTCCCATATCTCCCATGTCATTTTCATTTCATTTTCTCTCTTTCCATGCCATAATTGCAAACCATAAAATCGTGAGTCCGGCCAGAAAGATTATCATTACCATTAGGAAATTCATGATTTTTTCCTTTTTCTTCTGGCCCTTCTTGCGTCTCAGGAACCCCACGCAGGGTGTAAGCAATATCTAACCTGTCCCTGAGACGGAAGAAAAGCCAGTCTACTCTTCCTGACAATTACTATTTACCCCTCATTGTGTTCTCCGAATGTTGACTCAATGCCAGCCAGCTCAAGAAAAATCTTATCCTATCTTCCCTCATACAAAAGAGACAAACTCATAAGTTCGTCTTGATTTTCTTGTGCCCAGATACAAACTTCGGAAGGAAACAAACTGTCGTTTTCACCATCAGGATAGGACTCTCCAGCTGCCGAAAGAAAAGCAATCAAAGATGACATACCTTCTTTCAAGTCCCCACCTTGACAGCCGCTTCTCAAATCCCGGTCACAAACAACTCCCCAGGGGCCTTCCAGGGTATAGCAATAAACCGTCCGGCGTTCCTTATCAATCCGCCCTAAAGAACGAACTTTAATACATACATCCCCGATGATATGCTTTATGGTATTCATTTTCTTTTCTTTTCCTTTCTTTACACTTTTTTCGACTCTGGTGTAGTCTAACAAGGATTGACGGGCGTGTCAAGTGCCTTTGCTACCTAGAGCTGAAAAAAAGGTAGGAGCTAAAGCCTTTTACTTGAACCACAAAGTCAAGACTCCGGCAAAATGATCCTCATGGATGAGACTATATCCAAGCTCCAACATGAGTCTCCAATATGCTGTTCCCCGTGTTGTTGCGTCCGCTCCAGTCCAAGATTTACGCCACATGATGTTTTCCCCCTTTACCCTGTATCTTATCTTTCTTTTGCTGTGTTCTCCGAATGCTAATACTTTCTTCCAGATTCCACGCTACTAAGACCTTCCACTTATACGCGACTATCTTAGGCTGTTCGGTAGAATCTGGAAGAAACTTTTGTTTATCCCCAAAACCCTCCCCACCAAAGAATTGCAGCCAGTATTACCGATCTGAGTAAGGTCCATCCGAAAGAAATTGGTTGCTCGTGATCTTCTCCGTTACGAGCAATAGAAATCCCTACTCCTAAAGACAATAAGACGATAACAATAATCTGTGGTGCATTCATTTCTTTACCCTTTCTTCGACTTTCTACTCTTTATCTTTCATTTTCTTTTCCTTTACTGTGTTTTCTGAATGTCAATCCTCAATAATAGCTCCTTAAAGAAAGGACTCTAAAACCCGTTTTTAATCCTAGGAACATCCTGGACATAATTCAGAAGAAGGTAAATCTCCTCAACTAGTTGGTCGTTGGTCAGTTCTATCATTTTAGATTCTCCTTTCCAAATTGGGACAATAGACACTGTCCCCAACATCAAAACCGTCTCTGCGATTGCGTTCAACAGCTAGGTCCATAGCTTTGTCTAAGAAATTGGTTCGGACGGCTCCAACGGGTCCAATGAACTTCCTGGAAACAACCATAATCCCGTCCCATAGGACTACTCCCCATCCTTCTCTGTAACCTGTAACATAATGCCCTGGATTCATGGAAATTCCCTTTCTCTGATTTGTGGATGGGAGAGAAGGGCTTAGTAACTGCCCTTCTCTCCCGTTCCCTTCCCATCCCTTTCGAGGGGTGGCCTCGCCACCAGTCTCTTTTCCCTTCTTCCCAGAGAGGGCGACCCCGCCGCCAGTCTCTTTCCACAACCTTCCAATGTAACCTATTCTCTGATCCTTGTGTTCTCCGAATGTCAGCTTTCCAGTGGATTGTTTTCGTCGCTCTGAGGGCCAACTAGAAACTGGTTGATCTTGATATTTTTATTTTCAAATTTAGTATGTTCTGATACCAAAGACCAGATTCTTTCTTTCTCAATGGTTGGAAATTCACAGTCATCAGCCCAATCCTCAGTGTTTTCCATCTTTTCATCCATGATGGTTATCCTTTCTTTTGTATTCCAACTAGGAGAGAGGGCGTCTGCCCCGAAAGGCGTTCTTCCCTCTCTCCCTTCTTGAGGCGGACGGCTAAGCCCCCCGACTCTATCTTCTATTCACTGACCACTGTGTTCTTGGAATGTCAGGATTTCTTGTCGGCTTTTCGTAGCTTCAAACAAGCTGGGCAGTTGTGATTTGACAGAATGGTTTTCTTTTCTGACGGTTTCCGTGAGACAAACTCCGAACTTCTGTGATTGCACTTCCAAAGGATACTTGTCATGTTATTCCCCCTTTTCCCGCGTGTCTAACGCGACCTTTGTTTTGCTCATCTGTTTTATATTCAATAACTGCTGTGTTCTCCGAATGCCTACAATGCCAGCCAGATCAAAAGACTATACAATCACTGAGACGAACAATCTTCCAATTAGGAGGACTGGTAAAGCCCTTTGGCATAGACTCAAGGCAGACCATTGTAACCTGTGGACTTATGGGATTCTTCCAACTGCAACCGTTACACCGAGGATAAATATCTCCCCAGTGATTTGTCGAATGAACCGACTCCAAACCACAACGGCTGCAACGATAAAGCTTGACACTTACTTTCACAGTTGTAGGCATTGTTTTGTTCTCCGTTTCCATATTACTTATCTCAGATGACTTGTGTTCTCCGAATGCTTTGGGATCTTCCCGAACGAAATAGATGGGAGAGAAGGATGACCAGTCCTTCTCTCCCTTCGGGAGGGCAAGTGGGAAGGGAGGAGAATGGCCCTTCCACTTGCTTGTGAGGAAACTACACCTTAACTTCTTTCTTGACTCTGACCACTTCCCACGATCCCCTTGTGGCCGGAAAAGAACGCTCTTCGTATTCGCCACTCTTGATCTTCTCAGCTTCATCGGAAGGACGGTCATACTCTGTGTCTTCGTTGATCTGAATCTCGAAAACCGTGCCCCCGATTGTCAAGAACTCTTCCATCGGCTCACCGTTCTCGAAAAGATGATCTTCGATGAAACGAGCTTCGTAGGGGCGGATCATCGCATATCTGGAAACATACTCTGCCCGGTTGTCTTCTAGCTCCGCCATGTAAATCGGGAGCATTTCCAGGTCACTCTTGAGATTCCCGTCATACCTTCCGCCATTCTGAATCCACTCGGCGTGAAAATAATCCGAATCGGTATTACTCAGGTCAACATACAACCGAACCCGATTCTTGACGCTGCGGGGAACTCCAGAAACTTTTTCCCCGGTTGCCTTTTCCACGATGGCGAATGTTTCGCCAGTGGAAGGATTGTACTTGGCAACTGTTCCGTCCGATGCCGTTACCGTTTCCAGGTTTTGTTTCCGAGCTTTGGACTTGATTCCGGTTATCTTGGCATTGAGCTTTTCGATTTTACGCCCAAGACCCAAGATTGAAACCAGTTCGGTTGCGAAATCTTCCTCGGAAGTTACCGGAAGAGCTGGGAAGGCCGGAAGATGGGCCAGGGAAATTCTCCGCCATTTCCCAAAGTTATCGCAAACTTCGATGTAGTCCAAACGGCGGGATTTGTCGGTAATGTCAACAAGGGTTCTGGTTGCAAACTCAAACGCCCTTGTTCCCACTTCTGCCCCATTCCCCTGCTTTGCGTCTTGGCGATGGGTTTTGTCCCGGATGGTGAGGAAAACCGTGCCCTTTGGCCCTTTTTCGCTGTAGGACAGGCCCGTTAGCTTCTGGGAAACATTGTCCCCGACACCTTGACCTTTGCCTCTGCCGGACTCGCCCAGAGCTTTTGCTGTGAAAGCGGCTCCAGGATTCTCTGCCTCATATCCCCCAGGAAAGCGGATCATATTGAGGGTTTCACTTTGTGCGATTTGCTGGGCCAACTTGAAAACTGAATCTGCTTGAATTGCTTTTGCTGCTGTGTCAACTGTGGAGCTCGACATTTTCGATATACTCCTTTCTTTTTAGTGTGGGCTTCTCGCCCTCTGCCGCTTATTCAGTGATCCTTGTGTTCTCCGAATGTACAGATTGGATACTTTCTCAGGGTTTCTGGCCCCTAAACAGGCTGTTATTGTCTGTTGGTTTTTGCGGTAATTGTCCTACCAAAAACCCTGAAAAAACATCCATTCTTTCCTTCTCTCTTTGCCTCTGTCTCCTATTTATTGACCCTTGTGTTCTCTGAATGTCTAGGGATCTGTCTCCCTGATCGTCCATCCGTGTAACATTCAGAGAACATATTTTATTTATCTGTGTTCTCTGAATGTCACAGACAATTGCCAGCCAACACCTGCCAGCCAGCTTATAAAAAATCAGATGGCCCTGCCCCCTATTGAGAGGGCAGGGTTGTCTGTCTTGCCTATGCTTTCAACTGGCCCTCGACATACACTAGCCGCTGCATTGCCCTAGTGATTGCCACATACTCTAGATTTTTCTCTTGCTCAAGCTCCCACTCTCTTTTTGCCAGAGGATGAGGGAGAAGGTCTGGGCGAAGGATGAAAACCGTTTTAGCTTCCAGACCTTTAGCCCTATGAATGGTCGCAAGTGTTACTCCTTGTGTGGATTCATCGCTGAAAATCAGGTCAATGTTTCCAAGCACATCCCCAACTGTTTTGCATGTTTCGGTCAAAGCGATTAGCGTATCGTGTTTGTCTATGATTGCGATACGCCGATTCTCACTTGCATCGGGCGGAAGTTTTTCAAGCTGTGCCGACTGCCATTCCCCAAGCATTTCCACGAACTCAGGAATCCTTGTGCTGAGATCGGTTGTCAAGCCCTTGATAACATTCTCAAGCTCTTTCCCGATGCTTCGCCCAACAACCAAAGCTTTCCTTCCCATCTTTATAAATCTTAAACAGTGCGATACAAGCGGGGCGGTTACACGGCAGACCGCAAAGTCCCCATCTTTCGCTGTGTCCTCAAAGTCCTTGACTTCGATGGTGTCAATTTCACCCTCTATTGCGGAAGGGGAAGCTTCGATATGGGGAACGATTGTCTTTGCCAGTTCCACTATGACACGCCCGCAGCGGTAACAGATAGACAAGGGCAGAACCTTTGCGTCAAGAGCTTCGATCAGGTTAGGGATTGAATCAGTGTCGGCCCCTGCGAATCCGTAAATCGCTTGATGTCTATCGCCTACTGCGAAAACCCTTCCGTTAGCACCAGCTTGACGAACAAGTTCTTGCTGGGCAGGGTTCAGGTCTTGCGATTCGTCAATGAAAACAAACTGGAAGGTTGGAACTGTGAAACCGTGGAAAGTCGGAAGGAAAATCATATCGTCAAAGTCAACCATTGCATGATCTTCTAAGCTCAGCCGATAGGTTTCAAGCAAGCAAGTCTCAAAGTCCTTTGTCAGATTAGAAGGGACAATAATCCCAAACTTATCACAGAAGTCTTTATAGACCTTCTGGAGTTCCACGTCACTTTTGATAAGATGCCCTTTGGCAAGGGAAACAAGATGCCGAATGGGAGTAAGCATCTTGTAAAGTTCCCGCTGTTCCTCTTTGCTAAGGATAGAAAAACTAAAAACATGATTAAAAAGAATCTGTTTTGTTTTTTCGGTATTGACTGTGAAACTTTTTCCCCAAGCAGAGCGAAGAATTCCCAGGCCAAAGGAGTGGCAAGTGGAAATTTTTGCTCTAGGAGTTACAAGTTTCTCTTGAAGTTCCTTTGCAATATGGCGATTGAACGCCTGAAAGAGGGCAATTACATCGTTACCCGGACGGGAAAGAATCAGCCTGATTAGGGACTGGATCAAAGTCCAAGTCTTGCCGCTACCCGCAACCGCTTCGATAACCCTATTGCCAGTTCCATTGAGAACATCATGGAACACTTCAGCTTGATATTCGGACGGCACAAACGGGGAAATTTTCAAGGCTTCTGGGGAAGAATAAATGGGAGAAGTCTTGACTTTATTATCTGGGCAGATGGAATGCTCCACTTTTTTGGCAGAAGTCTTTGACCAATTGACTTCTTGCCCTTTGTTAATCCATTGCCCACACTTGACACACTTGGAATTGAACTTGGCGAGAAACATGGATAGGCTACTTTCAGGGGAGAACCCCAAAGATGGACGGCTGAGCCGCCGAGCAGGGGATGAACCCCCGCTTCTATATGCTATTCAGCAAACCTTGTGTTCTCTGAATGTTCTATCTTACCATACTTGCCCCAGAACGAATGGCACTCATTGATATGATGATCAAACTTGCGGTTGACTCTAGAACACGCCCCACGAAAGTTACTGACACACCTGAGACAATGGGATAGAGGAGCTGTCGGCAAGGCGTTAAAAGCCTCTTCCAGAGCTAACTGCAATCTTTGTTCCCTATCGGATTTCTGTTCCATCCGGCGTTCCCTGGCGTTCATGGTCTTTATTCCTTCCCTGCTTCTGTATCATATTTATTGGCCCCTGTGTTCTCTGAATGTTATGGAAAACTTTCCCAATTGATTAGGTTGTGTTCTCCGAATGTACGTCCACGGATCGGATCGGATCGGGTCTGGCACGGCACTGCCCAACATTCGGAGAACACAAGGGATGAATGTCACAGTACAAACTATTTGATTAGGTTGTGTTCGCCCTGTATACAAACATGTTAAGTTGTATAGTATAAACCTATTGAGTTGTTTGTTTCCCTTGCAAACCTATTGGGTTGTTTGGTTCTACTATATGCCCTGGGCAACCCTCTTAGGTTGTGTTCTCTGAATGTTTGAGAAACAAACAAACCTATTAAGTTGTTTTCGCCTAAGCTATATGGGGGAGGGTTCCAAAAAAGGGATGTTACCCCGGATTTTAGGGGAGGTATTTTCGAGATCCCACCAAAACCGATTTTCATAATTTATTTTCGTCCCCTAAAGGTAACCTCCATAAAAATTTAGAATATTATATTATGAAAATTTGTATAAAATGTCTCCAAGAAAAATCTATCTTAGATTTTAACAAGGATAAACGTTCTCAAGATGGATATCGTTCTCATTGTAAAGAATGTAGAAATAAAATAAAAAAAAAGTACAGAGAAACCCATAAAACAGAAATACAAAAAGCAGCAAAAACATATTATAAAAATAACAAAGAAAAACTAAAGGCACAGATATCAGAATACCAAAGAAAAAAATACGCAAAAACAAGAGATAAATTAATCCAAAAGACAATGGAATGGAAACGAAAAAACCCCGATAAAGTTGCCGCTGCTAGAAAACGCTACAATAAAAGTAGAAGAATACAGGTACGCATTTCAACCTCAATACATAATGCCTTAAAAATACGAGGGTCGAGTAAAGCTGGTCAAAAGACATGGGGAGAAATCCTCAATTATACAGTAGAAGATCTAAAAAAACATTTAGAATTACAATTTGAGTCAGGGATGTCGTGGAGTAATTATGGTGTTGGTCCAGACAAATGGTCCATAGATCATATTGTTCCTGATTCTCATTTTACTTACTCCTCAATAAAGGATGAGGGTTTTCAAAGATCTTGGTCATTAGAAAATCTTCAGCCAATGTGGTTTAACGAGAATTCTAGTAAAGGGAATCGTTACTCTGGGAAACATAAAAAAGAGACTCCTTATTTAGCCCCAGAATTGTGACTCCTCTAAAATAGGGTCCTCTAAAAAGAG
>Ga0315273_10014658_pt1 | contig 10108 bp, 10 predicted proteins | sample YL17G02_0_MG_FD_205753 | JGI IMG/M metagenome (GOLD analysis project Ga0315273, IMG submission 205753) | Sediment microbial communities from Yellowstone Lake, YNP, Wyoming, USA - YL17G02_0 | ecosystem: Environmental > Aquatic > Freshwater > Lake > Sediment | place: USA: Wyoming | collected... | reverse complement strand
GGCAGTCGCGTTGATTGGCGGCCGATGTCGCACCGAAGTTTCCGGCGGCGTGAGTCTGGAAACAGTGCGCGCCTACGCGCAGTGCGGAGTGGACTACATATCTGTCGGGGCGCTCACCCATTCGGCTCCGGCGCTGGACATTTCCCTCGAGATCACAGGCGCGCAGGGCTGAGATTGGGGTTCTCCGCTGATATTTTCCAGCAGGAACTGCGAACGCGGCGCTTCGGACGCGCCTGCCGGGTGGTGGCAGAAGCCGATTCCACTATTGACCTGGCGTGGGCCTGGCTGCGAGATGGCGGGCCTGACGGGGGGGTAGTATTAGCTGATAGGCAAACGCGCAGCCGGGGTCGTCTCGGCAGGCCGTGGGCTGCGCCGGAGGGAGGCCTCTGGCTCTCTCTCATCGCGCGGCCGGATCTGCCGGTGACCTACGCGGGCAGGCTGGGAATAGCAGTCGCGCTAGCGGCCGCGGCGGCCGTCGTCGAGGAGGCGGGCGCGGCTGCGCGAGTGAAATGGCCGAACGACGTTGTGCTCTCGGGCCGCAAGCTCGGCGGCGTACTGATCGAGACCGAAGTGACCGAAGAGAAGGTCACGGCCGCGGTGCTCAGCCTCGGCCTGAATGTGAACGTGAGCCTCGACGCTCTTCCAGCGGAGGTGCGCGAGGCGGCGATGTCGCTGTCGGAGGCGACCGGGAGAGCGTGGCCGCTCGAGAGGTTGGCGGCACGTGTATGCGAGCATCTCGAGCGCGCGTGGCCTTCGCTGTTGGAAGTCAAGTCGGGACTGGTGGAGAAGTGGCAGCAGATGGACGCACTCGCCGGCGAGCGGGTGGCAGTGAGCCTCGGCGTGACGCCGAGGGCCGAGGAAGCGGATGTGCGGGGCGTCAGTGCCGGGATAGACGAAGCCGGCGCGCTGATCCTGGAGACGGCGGCCGGATCGCAGCGAGTAACATCAGGCGAAGTTCGGTCGCTCCGCGGGGCCGCGGCGTAGCCCGCAGACGCGAGGGCCAGAGAGTGTTCACAATCCGCAGGTTGAGAGTCGGCGACTTGCCGCGGGTGCTGCAGATCGAGCGCGTCTCTTTCGGCCCGGACGCGTATAGCGCCAGCACGTTCATGGCCCACGTCTTCCGTGATCGGAAGGGGCTCTTCGTTGCTCATGACGAGAGCGGCCGCATCGTCGGCTATACTCTCATTCGAGTCGGGCTTGGCTGGATTGGCGCGAAAAGGGGAGGGATTACCTCCATCGCCGTCGACCCGGCCTATCGGCGCCAGGGCGTCGGCCGAGCTTTGATCGCTCAGGCCATTCAGCACCTTCGTGAGCACGACGTGGACGAGGCCGATCTGGAGGTGAGCGTGACCAACCGCTCCGCCCAGTCACTGTACGAATCCTTCGGTTTTCGGCGCTCGCGTTTGCTGCCGGACTACTATGGCAAGAATCGCGACGGCATCAAGATGATCCTTGACATGAGGGAAGACCGCGTCCTGACGGCAGATAGCGGGCAGCCCGATGCCCAGCCTGATCCGCCCGACGCATTCAACGAGCACGATGTCTGACGCCTGCCCTGCACCTCCTGCGGTCGACTCGCACACCCACCTCAACCACCCGCGCCTCTCGCGCAAGTTGGGCCTCGTCCTATCGCGAGCGCGAGCCGCCGGCGTCACGCAGATGATCGTCGTCGGTTACGATCTGTCGAGCAGTGAGGCCGCGGTGAAGCTGGCCGAAAGCACCGAAGGCCTCTGGGCGGCCGTCGGCGTCCATCCACACGACGCGTCCACTGTCAGCGCCGATACGATCGAGGCGCTTCGAAAGCTCGCCGCATCCGGGCGCGCCGTGGCGATGGGCGAAACCGGCCTCGATTTCTATCGCGACCTGTCCCCCCGAGTTGCTCAGGAAAGCAGCTTCCGGCGTCACCTCGATCTCGCAGCAGAGTTGCGCATGCCGGTTGTGATCCACTGCCGGGATGCGCAGGAGCGCCTGCTCGCGATCCTGCGGGAGTACGCGGGTGCAGGTCTGGCGCTGGTATGGCATTCGTTCGACGGCGCCCCCGCTCACGCCGCAGACGCGCTGTCACTCGGCGCCTTCTTGGGGTTCAATGGAATGCTCACGTACCCGCGTAACAGGCATTTGGCCGAGATCTCGGCCACAGTCCCGCTGGAACGCCTGCTGCTGGAAACGGACTGCCCGTACCTCGCACCAGAGCCGAAGCGCTCCGGCGATAACGAACCGGCCAACCTGCCGCTTATTGCCGGAGCCGCCGCCGGGGCTCGCGGGATAGCGGCGGATGATCTGATCCGTGCCACCACCGCAAACGCGCAGAGCGCGTTTGCCTTACCGATAGGGTGACCATGTCCGAACACCACCCGAGGCATCTGGTCGATTTCCACACCCACGCTTTCCCCGAGAAAGTGGCGCAGAGAGCCGTCGATGCCCTCTCGGCCCAATACGATCTCTCTCCCGTCGCCGAGCCGACGGTGGCAGGCCTTCTGTCGACGATGGATGAGGCGGGCGTGGATGTCTCGGTGGTGGCGCCGGTGGCGACGCGTCCCGATCAGGTGCGATCCATCAATGAGTGGGCAGCGCAGACCAACTCGCCGCGGCTGGTATGCTTTGGCGCGCTCCATCCCGACCTGGCGGACCTCGCGGCCGAAGTGAACCGGATTGCCGACTCCGGGCTGAAGGGCATCAAGGTGCAGCCCAACTTCCAGGAGTTCGTGCCGGATGACCGGCGAATGTGGCCCGCCTACCAGGCCGCTGAGGGCCGGCTGATCATGCTCTTCCACAGCGGGCAGGAGATCGCGCCACTGGACCACGTGTACGGGCAACCGGAGGCGCTGGCAAAGGTGAGGGAGATGTTCCCCCTCCTGACGATGGTGGTAGCCCACCTCGGTGGTTACCTCATGTGGGACGAAGTGCGGCGCCACCTCGTGGGCCGCGACCTGTACCTCGACACGTCCTTCTGCCCCCAGAAAGACATGAGTGATGAGCAGATGGTGGACCTGATCCGAGCGCACGGTGCAAGCCGAGTCGTGTTCGCCACCGATTTCCCGTGGGGCCGACCGGTTCCCGATGCGGCTCGCCTGGGCCATCTTGCGCTCAGCGATGAGGAAAAAGAATTCGTCGCGTGGCAGAATGCGAGAGACCTGCTGGGCCTGTCGCTAACCTAATGACTTTCGCCCAAAGAAGTAAGGGTGAAAGTCATCAGAGGACCAGCGAACGTCCGTAGCAGCAGGCCGCAACATGGGAGGCGCTTCGTGGCGAGTTGCATCTTCTGCAAGATCGCGTCTGGTGAGATACAGTCCAAGATCGCCTACAGCGACAGCAGCATTGTCGCGTTTCATGACGCTAACCCGCAGGCGCCGTGTCATATTCTGCTCATTCCGCGAAGGCACGTATCGTCTTTGCGCGAACTTGGCGCCAATGACGAAGCGGTGATGGGTCGCATTGTCAGAATAGCGGCACAGCTCGCGGAGGAGCAGGGGATCTCGGACGGGGGCTTCCGGCTCGTCGCGAACAGCGGCCCGGACGCCGGCCAGTCGGTCGATCACGTGCACTTCCACCTGATCGGCGGCAGGCGAATGGGATGGCCGCCGGGATAGCGGCGAGGCGCGTCTGTTTGACAATGACCCCTGAGGCCGGTATAATGCATGCGTTGTAGAGCCGGAACAGGAGCCGCGCCGCGGTTCCTGCCGAGACCTTGGCCTGCCTTGACTGCGGTTCCCCCCAGGGGCTCTCCGTGCCTCATGCAACGCGAAGCGGGCGCGACCCCCGCGGCAGTCTGATAAGAAAGGGGGGAGAGTATTGACGGTTGAACTACGGGAAAACGAGTCGATAGATAGTGCCCTGAGGCGCTTCAAGCGAGAGCTGCATCAGCACGGCGTGCTGGAAGCGGCCAAGCGCCATGAGCGATATGAGAAGCCGAGCGACAAACGGCGCCGCTTGATGGCGGCGGCCATCAGGCGAAGTCGACGGGCCGAAAGGCGCCGAAGCAGCGATTAAGCCGAAATCCATGACGACCCGAGAGGCCCGCCCATGGCGGGCCTCTGTTTTCCTGTCAGCGCCGGCCGGGCTTGCTTCCGGTCTGGCAGGCACAGAGCCGGATGCACGGAGGACGATGGCAATGGCGGAGCCACTGGGTGCCGCCTTATGCTTCACATGAGCCAAGACCAGTCACGAGACCATCGCCCGCAGCACCGGAGCCCATCGGGCGCCGACCCCGCGCCGCGCCTCTCCGAAGCCAAGCTTGTCCTCGCCGACAATGAGGAAGCTCTTGCCTTGGCCGGGAGCCATGACGAAAACCTCCGCCTGATCGAGCGAGAGGTCGGCGCTCATATCGGTGCGCGGGGGAATGAGATCCGCGTCCGCGGCACCGAGGAGCAGGTCGGACGGGCAACCCAGCTCATCGCCGAACTGCGCAAGCTGCTCCAGGGAGGCCACTCGATCACGACCGGCGAGGTCGAGTACGCCGCGCGACTGGTCGGTTCCGGTCGCGCCCAGGCGGAGGACGTCCTATTCAAGGACGTCGTGCTCGTCACTGAGCGCGGAAAGCCGATCAAGCCCCACACGCAGATGCAGCGCAGCTACATCGAGGCCATCGCCAAGGCCGATCTGACGTTCTCGATCGGCCCGGCCGGCACCGGGAAGACGTACCTGGCGATGGCGATGGCGGTGAGCGCCTTGCGAGATCGGCGCGCGGCGCGCATCATCCTCACTCGACCCGCGTTAGAGGCAGGGGAGAAGCTCGGATTCCTCCCCGGCGACGTTCAGGCGAAGGTGGACCCCTACCTGAGGCCGCTCTTCGACGCGCTCTACGACATGATGAATCTGGAGAAGGCGCAGCGCTTTGTGGAACGGGGTATTATCGAAGTGGCGCCACTCGCTTTCATGCGAGGGCGCACGTTGAATGATTCCTTCATCATCCTCGACGAAGCGCAGAACACCACGCCCGAGCAGATGAAGATGTTCCTCACACGGCTCGGCTTCGGCTCGAAAGCGGTGGTGACCGGCGATGTCACCCAGACCGACCTGCCGCGCGGCCAGATGTCCGGCCTCAACCACGTTCGGGACATTCTCCCCGGCATCCAGGGAGTAGCTTTCGTACATTTCTCCGACCAGGACGTGGTGCGGCACGAACTGGTTCAGCGTATAATCCAGGCCTACGATCAGTACGAGTCCGGCCGTTCGGGCAGGAGGGAAGGCGACCGTTCCGGGGTAGACTCTCTGGAACCGCCGCAGCTATGAGCTCCGATCTACCTCAGGCGGGGCGAGTACGCAGGAGGAGAGGCGGCGTTCCTGCGGAGCCGCCGCTGGGCGTTTCTGGCGCCGATCACAGGAGGAGAGGCGGCGTTCCTGCGGAGCCGCCGCTGGGCGTTTCTGGCGCCGATCACAGGAGGAGAGGCGGCGTTCCTGCGGAGCCGCCGCAGAGTGTTTCTGGAACCGATCACAGGAGGAGAGGCGGCGTTCCTGCGGAGCCGCCGCAGATATGAGCCGCTCGCGGAGCGCGCGCCGGAGCAATGGCGCGCGCACATGGACAGCAGTTGGCTCACTGACGTGGATGAGGATCGGCCTCGGCCTGTTTGCCTGGGCTGGGGCAGGGCTTATCCTCCTCGGCTACGATCTGTTTCCCGGGCGTGTATCATTGCGCCTCGGCGAACGAAGCCAGGTCCTCATCAGGGCCCCCCGCACTGCGCAATACGTTGACGCCGAGGAGACCGAGCGCCTGCGCCGCGAGGCGGAACAGCAGGCAGCAGAATCGCCCCAGTACTCTGCGCTGCCCTTCGCTGCCGCCGACGCGGAGAAGCGCCTGGACGGGGACTTCGACGCCCTTACCCTCGCCCTGTCGCGCCGCGCCCCTTCCCAGCCGAGCGCGAAGCGCATCATATCTTCGATCTCACCGGACGCGCTGGAGTGGGCGAGAAAGGCCTCGTCCGGCCGGCTCGAGGCGTTGCACCGGACGGCGGGCGACGTCCTTCGTGTGGTGATGGCCCAGGAGATTCGCGAAGGCACAGTCGACGTTGATGGGGCGAAATCCGACGCTGCGAGGCTTGCCGCCCAGAAGGAGAAGGATCCCCGCGCCGTTGCTGTGCTCACTGCACTCGTTGCCCAAGAAGTCGCGCCGAATCGGCAGCGAGATCCGGAGGCGACCAGGGCCGCCGAAGGTGAGGCGCGGCAGCGAGTCCAGGAGGTCGTCCGAACCATCTCCGCAGACTACCCCATCATCTTCCCGGGTGAGCGGGTCACGCGGCAGCACCTGGCGATGCTCCAGGCGCTCGGACTGTCCGGCCCCGGACTCAATCATCGCAGGCTCATCTCCATTGGCCTGCTCACCGCTCTCATCGTGGGGCTTCTGGGCGCTCAGACGTATCGTTGGCGCCGCCAGGTCTACGAGCGACCCAAGCTGCTGTTGCTGCTGTCACTGCTACTGGTCGTGGCGCTGCTGGTCATCAACCTCCTGGCGCTTTCACTGCCCCATCCGTGGATGCTCGTCGTTCCCACCGCGGCGCTCATCGCGGCCGTGCTTCTCGGCGAGGCGGTGGCGTTGGCGCTGGCGCTGTCGCTGAGCCTGATAGTCGGCCTGATGGCGAATGGCGGGCTGATCGCGACGCTGCTGTCGCTGGGCAGTTCGGCGGTCGCGCTGACGTGCGTCGCGTACCTGTGGCCCATCTCTCGGCTGCGCTGGATCGTCGGCATCCTGGCGGCAGCGAATCTGCTCCTGGTCGGCGCCACCGGCTTCCTGCAGTCGCAGCCCCTGATGAGCGTCCTCCGTGAAGCGGGGCTGGCAGCCGTTCTCTATAGCCCCGGCGTCGCCGCCCTCAGCCTCGGCGGAATCTTCCTCCTTCAGCGGCCCTTCGGCATCACCACTCACATGAGTCTGCTCGAGCTGTCGAACCCTCAATACCCGTTGCTGCGCCAACTCCAGGCCGACGCGCCCGGCACCTACTATGCCTCGGTCATGGTCGCCGATCTCGCCGACGCCGGCGCGCAGGCAGTGGGCGCAGATGCGCTGCTGGCGAGAGTTGGCGCGCTGTACCACGACCTCGGCAAGGTGCAGCGGCCGACGTTTTTCGTGGAGAACCAGGGGCTGCTGGGCACGGAGAATGTGCATGACCGCCTGTCATCGTCACTATCCGGACTCGTGATCCTGTCCCACGTCAAGGACGGCGTGGAGATGGCGAGACGACAGCGATTGCCGAAGGAAGTGGTCGACATTGTCGAGCAGCACCACGGCACCACGCTGGTGAGCTTCTTCTATCAGCGCGCCCTTTCCGGGGACCGGCCGGAGTCGGTGACGGAAGACCATTTTCGCTACCCCGGGCCTCTGCCTCAGACCAAAGAGGCCGCTATCGTTATGCTCGCCGACTCGGTGCAGGCGGCGTCGAAATCGATCGCTGACCCGACGCCACAGCGCGTGCAGCAGTTGGTGAGCGACATCATCCGCGATCGGGTGGTTGACGGACAGTTCTGGGAGTGCGATCTGACGTTCCGGGACATCGCGACGGTGGAGGCCACTATGGCTCGCCTGCTCACGGGCTTGCTCTGTCACACGCGAATCGAGTATCCTGAGCCGGCAGCGGCCGGTCCCGGGGCGTGAGGTCAGATGACACTCGTGCTCGCGAACAAGCAGCGCCGCCATCCTGTTGACCGGGCGCGGCTGAAGCGAGTAGCGGAGCTGGTGATGGCCGCCGAAGGATGTGGGCCGGATACGGAATTGAGCGCAGTGATCGGTGATGATGCATGGATTCGCGAACTCAATCGGAGATACACAAACAAGGATGCCCCGACAGATGTGCTAGCCTTTCCCCAGGACATCAGTCCGGAGGGCGCGGGGCGACTGTTGGGGGATGTGGCAATATCGATCGAGACGGCGGAGCGCCAGGCGCAGGAGGCGGGCCAGGGACTGATGGACGAAGTGGCGCTGCTGTTGACACACGGGATTCTCCACCTGACAGGGTGGACGGACGAGACACCATCTCAGCGACGACGGATGATGCGCCGGGCGCAGGACCTGCTGGAACAGGCACGCGGCGCCGCGAAAACGCGCGCCCGGCCGCGTCCGGCATGAACGACAGCCGCCGGATGCGATCGCGACACCTCATCGACAGCGCCCGCTTCGCTGTTGACGGGCTCGTGCACGTGCTTCACAAGGACTGGCACGTGCGCGTGCTGTTCCTCGTCGCCGCGCTCATCCTCCTCGCCAGCGCGCTCGTGCGGGTGACGCGCGTCGAGCTGCTGCTTCTCTGCCTGGCGGTGACGCTCGTAGTGCTCGCGGAAGTCGTCAACAGCGCCATCGAAACCGTCGTCGACCTGGTGAGCCCGGAGTACCACCCCCTCGCGAAGATCGCCAAGGATGTCGGCGGCGCCGGAGTGTTGGTCGCCATCATCATGGGCTCGCTGATCGTCATCGGCGTGTTCGTCAACGCGGAGGCGCTCGAGACGCTGCGCGGCACGAGCCTGAGACAGCCGCCGCATCCCCTGCACATTCTCCTTGTCGGCCTCGTGACCGTATTCGTCGCCGTGATTCTCGGCAAGTTGTGGGGCGGGAGCGGAACTCTGACGAGGGGAGGCGCGGTCAGCGCGCACAGCGCGCTCGCCTTCTTCTGTTTCGTCAGCATCTGGTTCCTCACCCCCGACATGCTTGAACGGGCGCTGGCATTCGTCCTCGCCGTGCTGGTGGCTCAGAGCCGGGTGGACGCGGGCATCCACACGGTGAAGGAAGTGCTTATTGGCGCGGTGGTAGCGCTGATCGCCGGCTTCGCGCTCTACGGCGTGCTGGTGATGCGTTCCGGAATGTGAACATGTCATCCTCCGACGTGCTGAGTCTTGTCCTCATCATCTTCCTGCTGATCATATCGGGCCTTTTCTCGGCCGCAGAGATCGGCTTCCTGGCGCTTGGCCGCCACCACGCGCAGCGGGTGGCCGGCGGCGTCGTGGGAAGCCTGCTCGAGCGACTCCTCTCCCGTCCCGCGACGACGCTCGGCACTATCCTGGTGGTGATCACCGCACTCAATTACGCGGCAGGGGCGATAGCCACGGGATACGTGGTCACGAGCGGTCTGCCGGTGTGGCTGGCGATCGTGGCCGTGGCTGTTCTGGTGATGGTTTTCTCGGAGGCCGTTCCGATCAGCTATGCGGCCGCGAATCCGGAACGCGTCGCCAGAACCTCCGCCGTTCCGGTCTGGGCCGCCTACGGACTGCTGTCCGTGCCGGCGCGGGCGATCGGTTTCGCTGCCGACCGGATCGTGCGTCTGCTCGGCGCGCGGCCGCGACCGGAGCATCCGGTCACCGAGGGAGAGATACGGGCCATCGTCGATATCCAGGCCGAGATGGGTGGACTTGAAGAAGAAGAAAAGGCGATGATCCACCACATCTTCGAGTTTGGAGAGAAGACCGCGCAGGAAGTGATGGTACCCCGCACGAGCATGGTCGCGATTGCCAGCACGGGCACCGTGCGCGAAGCGGCCGAGTTGACAACCGAGCGCCGCGTCTCTCGACTGCCGGCGTTCGGTGAAGGTCTCGATGATATCGTCGGCGTGGTGTACGCAAAGGATCTGCTGTCGTTGCTGGCAGCGGGTCAGGATGAAGTGGCGATAGGCTCAGTAATGCGGCCGGTGTTTCGCACCCCGGAGACCAAGCGCCTCAGCGATCTGATGACCGACTTCCGGCGCCATCGACGCACATTCGCCATCGTCCTGGACGAGTACGGCGGAACGGCCGGCTTGGTGACGCTCGAGGACCTTCTGGAGGAAGTCGTCGGCGACATCTACGATGAATACGACGTCGTCCGCGCGCCGATCGAGCAATTGGCGAGCGGGGCCGTCGCTCTCGACGGCCGGATGGACATAGACGAGGCTTCGGCAGCATTAGGCGTGGAGCTTCCTGAGGGCGATTACAGCTCGGTGGCCGGGCTTCTCTACGACCGGCTGGGCATGGTCCCGCGAATAGGGCAGGTGCTCGATCTCGACGGCATCCGTCTGGTAGTTGATGAACTCGCCGGGCACCGGATATCGCGCGTGCTGGCGCTCAGGAGACCCGAACAATCCACTGGCACTGAAGGCGGCGGCCCGCCACCGGCATCGACATGACCGATCCCGCGTCACATATCATTCCGGCCACTCTT